>Ga0070705_100000073_pt1 | contig 54248 bp, 51 predicted proteins | sample KBSK5253metaG_FD_65455 | JGI IMG/M metagenome (GOLD analysis project Ga0070705, IMG submission 65455) | Corn, switchgrass and miscanthus rhizosphere microbial communities from Kellogg Biological Station, Michigan, USA - KBS K5-25-3 metaG | ecosystem: Host-associated > Plants > Roots >... | reverse complement strand
ATCAGAGAATACCGGCGGTTTCGATGGCAAGCCGCTCTGATTGCAGCCGTCTGGCTTCCGACAGGATGCCGGCACAAGCCCCGAACCTGTCGCTGCCAAGGTGAATCCCGAGCTTTTCGCACAGCGCTCGGTTCTCCTGGTCGATCTGCTCAGCCTTGAGCTGCTCCGCCCTTTGCCGCATGGCGGATCCATTCAGGACGGCGTGACCTGCAGCAGCAATCACCGTCGCGCCTATGACGACGAGCGGCATCCAGGACCACATCGAGTGCATCGCGGCATCGGCATGGCCCTCACTGCGCCATTTCATATATGCGTCCTCCATGAGGTGCGAATCTGCTCGCTCGCAGCGTCGCGCTGGTCCGCCCATCTAACCGCTTTACAGCGGATGGATAATCGGCGAGGAAAGCCGAACATCCATGAAATGAATTCGCGAATATGCCCAACGCTGCGAATGAAATGGAGGTGTTCGCGCGGGTGGTCGAGCGCGGGAGCTTCGCCGCAGCCGCCCAGGACGTCGGGCTTACCGCATCGGCGGTGTCGAAGCTCATCTCCCGCCTGGAAGGCCGCCTCGGCGTTCGGCTGATCAATCGCACGACGAGACGTCTGGCGTTGACGGCAGAAGGTGCGACCTACCTAAAACGGTCGCGGGAGATCCTGGCGGCCATTGAAGCGGCCGAGACCGAGCTGGTCGCCGCACGTTTGGCACCGCGAGGTCACTTGCGGGTGCACGCACCTCCCGTGATGATCGGAAATCACTTTGCCCCTGCTTTACCGGGTTTCCTGGCGCGCTATCCACGTCTGACAATCGAGTTCCTGGTGGCGAACAGAGTCGTCGACCTGGTTGCCGAGAATGTCGATGTTGCGATGCGGACGGGACACCTCCCCGATTCCTCGCTGGTCGCGTGCAAGATCATTGACTTGTCGCAGATCGTCTGCGCCAGCCCCGACTATCTGGCTGGCCACGGCCGTCCGCTGGTCCCTGCCGATCTCGCTCAGCATCCCTGTCTGACGCTCAACAGCATATCGACACCGGCGACGTGGTCCTTCGAGACCGACGGCAAGACCTTCGCCGTAGAGGTCAGCGGTCCGGTCAGCGCCGACAGCTCCGATGTGCTGGTGCGACTGGCCGTTGAAGGCGTGGGGATCATCCGCCTGGGCGAGCTCGCCGTTGCCAGCGCGCTCGTCAGTGGAGCCCTGGTGCCATTGCTCCAAGACGTGCAGGTCAATGAGGGCTATCCCCTGTGGGCCGTGCTCCCACCGGGCAAGCAGCGGTCCCCGAAGGTCAAGGCCTTCCTCGAATTCCTCGCGGAGACGCTGGGCCGCTCACCATGGCGAGCTCGCTTGAGAGGCGAGAAAGACAAGTAGCGAGCTTGCGACCCATCAAGGACCTTGTCGTATCGCACCACTCCGGACCTGGCACTTTTCCTCCGGTCGGCGGCCGCCAGGTTTCGGGGAATGGCCACCTTTCGGGCGTCTCGCCTTGGAGGGTGGCGAGTCGCCTAGGTTTGCGGCCCGTTTCCCGTGATCGCCTCGGCGATGGCGACCGTGCGGCGCGCCATCTCGGCGTGCATCAGCTCCACCATGCGGCCGTCCACGGTGATGACGCCTTTGCCCTTGTGCTCGGGCAGGTCGAAGGCGGCGATGATCTTGCGCGCCCACGCCACCTCGGTCTCCGGCGGGGCGAACACCTCGTTGGCGACGGCGATCTGGTCGGGATGGATCAGCGTCTTGCCGTCGAAGCCGAGCGCCCGGCCGTGCACGCACTCGCGGCGGCAGCCCTCGGCGTCCCTGAAGTTGTTGTAGACGCCGTCGAGCGCGTCGAGGCCGTAGGCGCGGGCGGCGGTGATGGCTGCGGAGAGCCAGTAGAGCGCGGGGCGGCGGTTGTTGGAGAGGTCGGCGCGGGTCTCCTTGACGAGGTCGTTGGTGCCCATCACGAAGCAGGCGAGCCTGGCGCCTGGCGCCTTGGCTGAGGCCGCGATCCCGGCGATGTTGAGGATCGCGAGCGGCGTCTCGATCATGGCCCACAGCTGCGTTCCGGCCGGTGCGCCGGCTGCCGCCAGGCTGTCAGTGGCGCGCGCGATATCCTCGCCGCTGCCGACTTTGGGCACCAGCACCGCATCGGGGCCGGCCGCCGCCGCGGCTTCCAGGTCCGCCTGGCCCCAGGGCGTGTCCGGGCCGTTGATGCGGATGACGACCTCGCGTCCGCCGTAGCCGCCGGCCTTGACGGCGGCGCAGACCTGAATGCGCGCGGTTTCCTTGGCCGCCGGGGCCACCGCATCCTCCAGGTCGAGGATCAGTGCGTCGGCGGGGAGGGACCTCGCCTTCTCCAGGGCACGGGCGTTGGAGCCCGGCATGTAGAGCACGCTGCGGCGCGGCCGGACGGTCATGGGCTCTCCTCTGCGATTGCTCTGCGATTGCCCTGCGATTTCTGGGCCAAATTAGGCAAAGGCAACGAATTGGCAATGCCGCTCCTCGGGTCCAGGCTGGAGCGTGTAGCGCGCCGACCCGATCGAATGCTACCGATGCCATGGATGAAGGAGAAGGGAGCGGCGCCGCGCTGTAGGGTGCAATAGCGCGAAGCGCGTATTGCACCGGTCGGCGCCCAGGTGGGACGGACGCATCGGTGCGTTGCGCGCTTTGCGCTAACGCACCCTACGCTTCGGGTGGCCCCCTCAACGAGGCGGAAACTGCGGCTGTGGACCGAGCGGGTGTGGTGATCGTGGGCGGGGGCATTGTCGGCAGCGCCGTCGCCTATTTCCTGGCCAGCGACCCAAGCTTCCGCGGCAGCATCGCCATCGTCGAGCGCGACCCGAGCTACCGGGACTGCAGCACGGCGCGCTCGGCCGGGGGGCTGCGCCAGCAGTTCTCCACGCCCGAGAACATCGCCCTGTCCCGGTTCGCTCTGGAGACGATCCGCGGCCTCAAGGCCCGGTTTGGTGCAGACGCCGACGTGGCCTTCCGCGAGCAGGGCTATCTGATGCTGGCGAGCGACCATGGCGCCGCGCTGCTGGCGGAGAATGTCGCCTTGCAGTGCTCGATGGGCGCCGATATCGCACTCCTGGACGCCGCCGAGCTGGCGGCGCGCTTTCCGTGGCTGGCCGCCGAAGGCGTGGCCGGGGGCGGCTTCGGGCAATCGGGCGAGGGTTGGTTCGACCCCCTGGGCCTCGCCACGCTGTTCCGCAAGACGGCCGTGGCCGCGGGAGCCGCCGTCGTCTACGACGAGGTCACCGGCATCGACGTCGTCGGCGGGCGCGTCGCGGCCGTTTCGCTGGCTGGCGGCGGCAGGATCGCGTGCCGCAGCCTCGTCAATGCCGCGGGGGCCTGGGCCGGAGAGCTGGCGGCGCTGGCCGGGGTGCGGCTGCCCGTGGAGCCGCGCAAGCGCTTCGTCTATGTCGTGGACTGCCGGGAGCCGCCCGAGGCGCTGCGGCAGGCGCCGCTCACCGTCGATCCCGGCGGCGTGTGGTTCCGGCCCGAGGGGCGCGTGTTCCTGTGCGGCAAGTCGCCTGCGGAGAATGAGGAGCCGGCGGTCGGCGATCTCGACCACATCGACCATGCCTTCTTCGAGCAGGAGGTTTGGCCGGCGCTGGCGGCGCGGGTGCCGGCCTTCGAGAGCCTCAAGGTCGTCTCCGCCTGGGCTGGCTACTACGACTACAACACCCTGGACCAGAACGCGGTCATCGGCGCCCACCCCGAGATCGCGAACCTTTTCCTCGCCACCGGCTTCTCGGGCCACGGCGCCCAGCAGGCGGCGGCCGCCGGCCGGGCCGTCGCCGAGTTGATCGTGCACGGAGCCTTCCGGACGATCGACGTCGGCCGCCTCGGCTATGCCCGCATCGTCGACCATGCCCCGTTGCGCGAGCGCAATATCATTTGACCGCTGGCGGATGCTAGAATCCCGAGCTCGATAAATGAAGGGAAGCGTATTCATTATAGGTCATCGTATATATATATAAATGTATGAATAGCTCTTTCTCGTTTCATAAAGACTGATCGGAAAAACCGAAATTTCTGACTCCATCAACTCCTTTTTGAGTCGTCTGTGTCGCGCACATCCTTCTTGCAAGCGCCCGATCTGCTGTACACTCACAGAGTGAGGCGAATCGGGAGCACTATCCGAATGCGACCAACCAATCCTCTGATAGCGGTATGCGTTTGCACACGCGCGCGGCCGAATATGCTGCGCAGATGCCTGGCTTCATTGCGCGCACAACGCTTCGAGGCTGCCCATTTCAGAATGAAGCTCATTCTCGTGGACAATAACCCCGCGCCCATGGCGCGGCCGATCTACGACCGGGTATGGGGAGCCGAAAGGCCGGGAGAATTCGTGCGCTGCCCGCGTCCCGGCATTCCCATGGCCCGGAATGCGGCCCTGGAAGCAGCGCTGCACGCCGGCGCCGACTACGTCGCCTTCCTGGACGATGACGAGGTTGCACCTCCGCATTGGCTGAGGTCGATCCTGCAGGCGCTGGGGGAGTCGGGCGCCGACGCGATCCAGGGCGGGGTGCGCGAGCTGTCGGCCGATGCCGAGGACATCGCCTCAGGTGTGCCCGCGCCAGACGGGCAGGTCGCGTGGGAACGCTGCGAATCTCTGGCGACGTGCAACGTGCTGTTCAAGGCGCGCCTGGTCGAGCCGCCGCTGGGCTTGCGCTTCGACGAGAGCATGCAATTTACCGGCGGCAGCGACCGCGAGTTCTTCATGCGTGCCCACAAGCGCGGAGCGAAGCTCCTGCGCGTGCACGGCCTCGACGTGTTCGAGGATAAGCACGAGGACCGCGGATTTGCCTACCAGGCTGCACGCACGTTTGCGGCGGGCAGCAACTATTTCGAGCGCGTGTCCAGGAACGAGCCATGGCTGGTGGCCGCGGCACGGATCGCGATGCGGACCGTGGATCGGAGCGTCAGCGGGGTGGCGAAACTGGCTGTGGCGGCGGCGCTGCTGCTGGCGTTGCGCCCGCGCGATGCGCACGCGCAATGGCGCAAGGCCTACCTCAATCTGTGCTTCGCTGCCGGCTGCCTGACGCCGCTGGCGGGTATCCGTGCCTATCCCTATCGGAACATCCAAGGTGCCTGACGCATGTCGAAGCCCGTTTCCGTGATCGTCGAGTGGGAGAATGCCAAGCTCTCCGACCTGGATCGCGCCAGGCGCATGCTGGCGCAGCTCGGCGCGCAGATGGCCGAGGCTGCGCGCGCGCGCGACCTCAAGGCGGAGCTCCTCGTCCTCTACGACAGCGACGAGATCGATCCGGCTGTGCCGCGCGCCGCCATTGCCTCGGGACTCGGCGAGGCGGCCTGGCCCGGAACGATCGAGCTCGTAGCGGCGCCCGGGAAACGCTACTACGAGCAGAAGAACGCCGGCGCGCAGCTGGCGAAGGGCGAGATCCTGGTCTTCCTGGACAGCGACGTGGTGCCGGACGAGGGCTGGCTGGAGGGGCTGCTCGCCGCCCTCGACGACCCCAACGTCGATTTCGTGGGCGGCGAGGCCTATCACGCCACCGAGACCCTGCACGACAGGCTCTTTGCGGCCTTCTGGGGCTTCCCGACCAGGCGCCCCTCGCGTGGCGTCTACCGCCGCCAGAGCTTCTACGCCAACAACCTCGCCGTCCGCCGCGAGATCTTCCTGGCCAATCCGTTCCCCGATGCCGCCGCCTATCGCGGGCAATGCGCTGCGCTCGCCAAAGCCATCCGCGGCAAAGGCATCGCCGTCTATCGCCAGGGCGCCTCTGCCGTCTCCCATCCGCCCCCGCACGGCGCCCGCACGTTCGTGGTGCGCGCGCTCTGCCAGGGGCACGACACCGTCTACTGGAAGGGCCGCCGCAGGTTCGGTGCGCTGCTCCACACCAATCCCGCGGCGTCGGTTCTGCGCTGGCTCCGGGCGTTGGGGCAGGTGCTGCTCAAGGTTGCCACACGCGCCCGGGTGGTCGGGCTCGGGCCGCTCGCCGCCATCGCCGCGGTGGCCATGGGCTTCGCCTACTACTCGTGCAAGCTCGGCGGCGAGGTGATCGCCTTCTTCGCGCCCGACCTGATCCGCAGGAACCTGTCGGTGTAGCCGGGCGCCGGCGGCGTCAGCCATCTGCCTCAGTAGCAGCGCCTCACCCAGCGGATCCGCCAGCCGTAGGGGGTCCACACGGACCGGCGCACCAGCGGGCAATTGTAGCCGCCGTAATAGTAGGGGGCCGCCAGGGCCGCCGCGCCAACGCCCCAGCCCCAGCCGGGGCCGCGCCAACCGCGCCGGCCGCGGAACCCGCTGTGGAAGGCGCGCCCGCCGCGAAACGCAAATGCGCGCCGGCCGTGGAACCCGCCACGGAAGGCCCGGCCGCCGCGAAACGCAAACGCGCGCCCGCCGTGGAACCCGCCACGGAAGGCTCGGCCACCACGAAACGCAAACGCGCGCCCGCCGTGGAACCCGCCACGGAAGGCTCGGCCGCCACGAAACCCGCCGCCCCGGAAACCTCCACCACGGAACCCGCCGCCGCCACGCCGGACGAGCTGGACGCCCTCATTGGCGGCAGCGCCGTTGCCGGCGCCCTTATGCAGGCCGGCCGCGGTCGGGGCGGCCGCGCGGGCCGGCACCAGGAAGATGACCAGCACGACGCTTGCGGCGAGCCAGGCGAGCAGGAGAGCGATCCGGCGCATGCGAGGCCTCCTCGACGATCCAGGTCCCCCTGTCGTTTTGGTTGCATGCGCGTCTTCGCGGCGCACTCCGGCCAAACCCTGATTTGCCGGTCGATTGTCCCGAGAAGCCCCGCGCAATGCGCCCTTCCGGCCGCGCCGGCCAGGGCGTAAGAAAGTGCAATGGGGAAAGTCCTGGCGATCTCCTCCCACGTGGCGCGTGGGCACGTGGGCCTTGCGGCCACCGTGCCGGCGCTGCAGCGCCTCGGTCACGAGGTGTGGGCCGTGCCAACCGTGCTGCTGGCGAGCCGTCCTGGCCTTGGCCGGCTGGCGCGCCACGAGAGGCTGCCGGCCGATCTCGCCCGCGCCCTGGCCGCCCTGGAAGCCGACGGCTGCTGGGGCGCGCTCGACGCCGTGCTGACCGGCTATTTCCCCTCGCCCCAGTCGGTGGCCGTCGCTGCCGACGCGGTGCGCCGGATCAGGGAGGCCAGGCCGACCGTGCCCGTCCTGGTCGATCCCATCCTCGGCGACGCGGGCCGCCTCTATGTGGCGGAGCCCACCGCCGCCGCCATCCGCGACCAGCTCCTGCCGCTTGCCACCATCGCCACACCGAACCTGTTCGAGCTTACGTGGTTGACCGGCGCGTCCACGGGCGCCCCAGCCGACACGGTGGCAACGGCGCGGCGGCTCGGCCCTCAGGCCGTGCTGGTCACGTCAGCGATCGAGACGCAGGAGCGCATCTCCACCCTGCTGGTCACGGCACAGGAAACCGTCGAGCGCTTCTCCTTACGGCGTGACGGTCTCCCCAACGGCGCCGGCGACCTGCTCGCCGGCCTGCTCCTCGGGCATGCCCTCAACGGCCGGAACCTGGAGACCGCGCTCGATGCGAGCCTCGCCGGTCTCGACCGAGTGCTCGCGGCCAGCGCGGGGCGCGCTGTGCTGGCGCTGTCGGCGCTCAACGGCGTTCGGCCCGATGAGGTGGAGTGACGCTGTGGATGCCAGTCCACGCGGGATCCGGGCATCGGGAAAGACACCGGATCGTGCCAACGGCACCGAAGGCCTCTGTCCTGCCCGAGGATGGGCCGTGCGCGGATAGCCAAAGATGTGAGGCCGCGCCTTTTCCCAGCGCGGAGGCGCCCACCCAACCCCTCGCCGTGGGTGAGCTTGCTGCATAACACCGTTGCTTTGGCGCGAGGCGCGGACCGTCGAGCGATTCCTCGCGCATGCCCAATCCTCGCCTTCAGGCTACCGCATTGGCGCCACGATCGCGGGGAGGTGGCCCAATTTTCCGCAGCCGCCGCAGCCGAGGTGCGGGCCGACCTCTGAGCCGGTTTCCCCTGTGATGCCAACATTATATGCGAGCTTCAGGCGTGTCCCTGAAGATAGAGCACCTCGCAACAGCGGCTCGGCCTCTCTTGCCTTGGTGCCCTACTCCCAGCGGCGGTCCGATGAGCCGGCGTCGGCGGTCACGGGGTGACCTCCGGAAACCCTAGAGATTTGCTCCCGAACTTCTGGATAAGCGAGGCAAGCGAATTGCCCGCCTCCCCACGACTCGCCCAGCGTCGGACATCTGAAAAAGGTCATAGCGGAGGTTATATGCAAGACCTACACAATCAGCCGACCCTCTTCTCCCAGATCACACTGAAGCATGGCCCGGTGGGCGTGCTCGGGCGCACCATTCTGGCGGCCGAGCAGCTGGCGCTCTCCAAGGGCGTGCACCTGTCTTTCGCTACCGGCCAGGAGCTGCTGGCGGTGAACGAGGCAAACCGCGCCACGTGGCTGCCGCTCATCAGCGTGTTCGATACCCGATTCAACGATCTCGACGAGCGCAACGCTTTCTTCGTTTTGGGCCGCGACGCGGCGGGCGAGGTGGTGGCCTGCCAGGCCGGGCGCCTCTACCAGTGGGACAGCAGCAACTTCAAGGAGGAGTGCGAGAGCCTGCGCATGTTCTATCGCGACCCAGAGGCGGGGATGCTGCCCGGCGAGGAATGGACGGTCACAGCCCTGGGGGCCAGAGGCGCCTCGGGCCGCGTGGCCTTCTCCGGCGCGGCCTGGTACCGCCGCGACTTTCGCGGCGTCGGGCTGGTGGAGTGGCTGCCGCGCCTCTCCCGGGCGCTGGCCAAGGGCCTGTGGGACACCGACGTGACGGTGACCGTCATGGCCGAGAACAACGTGAAGAGGGGCGTCTTCCCCCGCAACGGCTACCGCAACGGGGAATGGGCCGTTGAGGCCATCAACGGCCGCATGGGCACGCTGCGCTACGCGTTCCTTTGGTCCAAGTCGGATGAGATGGTTGAGGACCTGGAAGAGTTCTTAGGCAACCTGGTCCCGGAGCGTGACGCCGCGCTCAGAGCTGTTGGCGGAGAATAGCAGCCGCGTGCCATCGGCCGCCGTGCAGGGCAGCAGCAGGCGCCGGTAACGGCGCCGCACCCGCCCCAGCGACGGCCAGTAGATGCTGGCGTCGATGTCGGACAACACCGGGCTGTTGGAGTACAGCGCCGCCCGCTGCATGCGGGCGACCCAGCGCCAGTACGAGGTATCGGGCTGCTCCTCGATCGGTCGGCCGACGGCGGATTTGAACCAGGTTCTGTCGGGAACGTGCAATCCGTCGCCGATGGCGTCGATGACGAGCCCCTTGACCGCGCTCTCCCGCACCACGAGGTATCGCTTGAGGAGGCGGCGGGCGGCATAGTCGAAGAACGCCTGCTGATCGAAGCGGCCGTCGGTGCTGGCCCACAGCTCAGCCAGCCCGCGCAGCGGCGACTGGGCGGGCAACTGGTCCACGGTGCAGGCCTTCTCGGTCACGTGCCGGCCGAAGTCGCGCCCCCGCGTAAGGTCCACCAGCCTGGCGATGGCGGCGCCCGCCGAGGTGCATACTTCCGCGGGCCTGGCGACGCCGACAAAGTCGATCAGGACGCGAGCGGGATCGCAGTCGCAGAGCCAGTAGAAGGCGGCGGCAAGAGCGACATCGGACACCACATCGACGTGCAGGCGCACCGCCACATTGGTGCCGGAGGCACGGCCGGCCACGAAGCCCAGGTTGCGGACGAGGCCTGCCGCCAAATCGGGATCGTAGCGGTGGCAATGCAGCTGCCGCCGCAACTCGGGGGAATGGGCGGCCCAGGTGTGACCGCGATCGTCGAACAGCAACCACTCACGCTGCCGCGGGTGCATCATGCGTATGTCCCTTGCCACACCCCCCTTGAGCCCACAGCCACCCGTCCAAGGTTTCCCCAGTTGCGATGTAAGCACAAGTAGCGTGCAAAATGTAGCGCCCCCGACCGGACCGCATCCGGCGGGCTTCTGCTATGCATTTATAGGCTGACAGTGAAAGACGCCGGGCTGCAGCGGAGCGCAATTGCGGCGGAAGGTAAACGGACCGACCGGTGAATTTGCCGGTGCAGATGCCGCTTCTGGCGGCAGTTTGCCGGCGGCGTTGCGTTTTCCGCCGCCGGGAGCCTGCGTGGAGAAGGGAGAGGCCGGCTACCCGCGCCCTCTCCAGCCGTTCACGAACGGACCCCAGATGTTGGAGAAGTCGTCGGTCCAGGCGCTCAGGCCGCCGTCCTCCAGGTCGCTCACGCCGGCGAGCGAGCGGAAGGGCTGCAGCGCGGCCTCGCTCTTGGCGAAGATCACGTTGGACGAGATCGACTGGGCGTAGCCGCCGCTGGCGGCCCGGTCCGTCACGACGATCCCCGCGCTCCCCTCGGGCAGCTCCTTCTGGATGGCGGCCAGCACCGAGTTGAGGTCGAGGTAGCGGTTGGAGGTGTGCAGCAGCACCACGCCGTCCGGCTTCAGCTTGGACAGGAACAGCTCCACCGCCTCCTTGGTCAGCATGTGCACCGGAATGGCGTCGGACGAGAATGCGTCGATGATCAGGAGGTCGAAGCTCGCGTCCTTCTCCTTGGCCATGGTCAGCCGCGCGTCGCCGATGGCGATATCGATGTTCGGCTGGCACTTGGTGATGAACGAGAAGTTCTTCGGATTGCTGGAGATCTTGATGACCGTGGGATCGATCTCGAAGAATCTCCAGGTCTCGCCCTCGCGCTTGTGGCAGGAGCTCGATCCGGTCCCCAGGCCGACGATGCCGTAGCGGCCCTTCTCGCCCTTGGCTGCCAGGGTCTCGCGCCGCTTGGCGATCATCTGCCCCATCGGGCTGCCAGGATAGTAGTAGGTGGTCGGCGTGGTGTCGTCGACCGACTGGCCGTCCTCGTCCAGGAAGCGCTGCGAGCCGTGCAGCGTGGTGCCGTGCATCAGGACGCGGAAGGTACCGGTCGGGTCCCCTGCCTCCTGCACCCGGTAGACGCCGAAGAAGCTCCTCTGCGCGTCGCCCTGCCTGACGTTGGAGGGCAGCCAGACCAGGGTGAGACACATCAGCAGCGCCGTCAGCACCTGGCGTGGCCCGTGCTTGACGTTCGCCAGCAGGACGATGGCGAGCGCGATCACGACCAGCGACGCCGAGCCCCACTGCACGGGGGAAACGCTGAAATAGCGGTAGACGAACATGGGCAGCTCGCGGATGGCCAGCAGGCCAGCCGCCGCGATCAGCCACAGCACGATCAGCTCGTCCTTCAGCTTCTCCTTGTCCCTGGGCAGGCTGAGAGCGCCCGGCCGGCAGGCCATGGAGAGGGCGAGCAGCAGCGGATACTCGTAGACCTCGGTGAAGATTTTGGGCGCCACCAGCGCGGTGAACATGCCGCCGAGAGCGCCGCCCAGCGACATCCACAGATAGAACTCGGTCAGGTACGCCGGCGCGGGACGCGCCTCGTAGAGCGTACGGTGCGCCAGCATCGCCGTGGTGAAGAACACTGCGACGCCGGTGGCGCTGGTCACGAACCAGCTGTTGTTGCGCGCCTGCGACAGGGCGAACAGCACCACCGCCAGCGCAATGAGGTGCAGGAACAGAAGCGCCTCGCGCGAGATCAGCGGCCGGTCGCGGAACACCAGAACGAAGGTGAGGAGGTAGAGCGCGAGCGGGATCACCCACAGGAGCGGGGCGGAGGCCACGTCGGTGGTGGTCTGCACCGTGAACGCCGTCATCAGGCCGGCGGGAACGAACGCCAAGCCGATCCAGCTCAGCCGCTTGCCGAGCGTCGGCGCTGCCCCGGCCGCCTCCGCCGCGGTTGCCGGCGCTGCCGCCGTCTCGGGCACGCCGCCGACCTGGGCGCCGCGCATCAGGAAGAACGAGCCGCCGATGGCCAGCACCAGCAGAACATATGCGTAGGCCCACAGGTGGCTGAGCTGGCTCACGCCGAACGTGGGCTCCAGTATGGTGGGGTAGGCGATCAGGGCGATCAGGCTGCCGAGGTTGCTGGCCGCGTAGAGGAAGTAGGGGTCGCGGGCATCGGGGTGGCCGCTCCTTGCAAACCACGCCTGCAGCAGCGGAGCGTTGGCTGACACGGCCATGAACGGCAGGCCGATGGAGACGGCGAACATGCCGAGCTGCCAGAGGTAGGGCTCGCCCTGGGGAGGCTCGCCCACCCAGGTGGCGATGTGGATGGGCAGGCTCAGCAGCGCCAGTGCGCACACGCCCAGGTGGACGATGCCGGTGAGGTGTGCGGGCACCTTGTTGATGAGCAGGTGGGCGTAGAGGTAGCCGACCAGCAGCGCCCCCTGGAAGAAGAACACCGACACCGACCACACCGACGGCGATCCGCCGAGCACGGGCAGCGCCATCTTGGCGAACATCGGCTGGATCGCGAACAGCAGGAGCGCAGAGAGGAAGATGGTGGACGTGAACGCCCACATCATCGCCGGTGCATTCTTGGCCAGCTCGACCAGGAACGGCGGCACCGTTCCGGCGGCGGTCTTGCCAATGCTATTATCGGTCATCCCTTCAACCTTCCCCTTGGTGCGGACGGGCGCCCCGCGGCGGGACGGCTGCGGCCCTGGCGCTCGTTACGCTGAAGTAACAGCAGACGATCGGTGCTGCGCTCATCTCCGGGCCAAAGCCTGGGCACCGCGACCTCCTGGCCGTCCGTTTATCAAAATCGGACTTGTCGGGCTTGGTCCCAGCAGCTCGCAAAGCCTACGGTTTCGTAATGCTTGCGCGCGGTTTTTCGACGGACAGACCGCCCGCCGATGCTTTCCAACGGCTTGGCTTCTAAGAGCAAAGCCGCGGCGCCGTCAAGGTGAGAGCGCGTCGCCCGATCGGCACAACGCCGCTGTCGCCGCGTTGACGGCCTAGGGCTTGGTCGACTGGAGCGAGCCGGTGGACACGGGGCTGGTGCCGGCGGGGATGGTATCCGTCTTGGAGCCGGAGCGAGGCTCCAGCAGCCATGCCATGCCGCTGAACCACTGGTTGTTCCTGGGCAGCAATCTCTGGTTGAGCTCGACCCACAGCGTCCGCGAGGTGATGCTGTCCAGGAAGCTTCTGGCTGGCGGCGCCGCCAGGAACACCAGCACGGTCGCCACGGCCAGGACCCCGGAGTGGCCGAGGTGGCGGTAATCGAACAGCTTGAGCGCGGTGCCGAACGAGGCCTTGATGCGCGTATCCATCACATCGACAGAGTAGATTTCGTCGAGGATGAGGTGCGTCAGGAAGCCGATCCCCATGAAACCGGCCGCAAGCCAAGCCACGGCCGGATCGCGCCCGAGCAGCCGGTAGAACACCCAGGCCGTCACGACGGCGCAAAACACCAGGGCCAGCAGCGAGTGCCACACGCCCCGATGGTAGCTGAAGCGGAAGAACACCTCCTTGGCCACGTAGCGCACAAGGAAAAACGTGCCGAGCCAGAGGACGAACATCTCGGCAATGGAATACTTGCGCTCCAGGCCGAACAGCACCGCAAACGAGAAGAACACCGCGAGGCCGGAGAACATGGCACGGGCCGGGCGCGACTCCTCCAGGTCGATATCGGGCAGCACCGACCCCAGCACGCCGGCCAGCGTAACCGCCACGATGTTCTCGGGGGCCACCATGTCGGCGGCGACCGTGACGGTCGCCAGCGCCCCGCTCACCACGGTGCCGACGGCGATGTGCGTTGGGAAATTGGCCATTCGGTGCGATCTCCTCGCGCAAGAGGCACAGCGGCCGGACGCGACGACACCGGTGGCCTGGCCGAGCCAGAGGCTTCCCAGAGCCTGACCAGATTCGCCGGCGCGCGCATAGTGCGGGGGTGTGGAAAAGCCCTCGGCCTGCCCGTTGCGACGGTCCGCATCACGGTCCGCATCCGGCGGCGGACGGGAGCGCAGCCATGACCGGCCCCGCGCGTTCGCCAGCCGACAAGCTCAAGCTCGCCGCGCTTGGCTCCATAGCCGTGGCTGCGGGGGTCATCGCCCTCAAGTTCGCGGCCTACTGGCAGACCGGCAGCGCCGCGCTTTATTCGGATGCGCTCGAGAGCATCGTCAACCTGGTCACGGCCGGCATCGCCCTCTATGCCATCCAGGTGGCCTCCCGGCCCGCCGACCGGCGCCATCAGTTCGGTCACCACAAGGCGGAATACTTCTCGGCGGTGGCCGAAGGCGTTCTCATCGTGGTGGCGGCCCTCCTGATCCTGCACGAGGCCTACGACGCGTTCGTCAAGCCGCGCTTGCTTGAGCATCTGGGCGCCGGTCTCGGGCTCAATGCCGTCGCCACCGCCATCAATGCCGTCTGGTGCGCATTCCTGATAGGATGGGGCCGCAGACAGCGCTCGCCGGCGCTCGTCGCCGACGGCTGGCACCTGCTGACCGACGTGGCGACCTCGGTGGGCGTGTTGGTGGGCCTCGCCCTGGCGGCGCTGACCGGCTGGCACATCCTCGATCCGGCGCTCGCGGCCGCGGTCGCAGTCAACATCCTCTGGGCCGGGTGGCGCCTTGTGCGCGACTCGGTGGGGGGTCTCATGGACGAGGCGGTGGCGGCCGAGGTCGGGCGCCGCATCCGCGCGACCATCGCCGACAATGCCGCGGGCGCCATCGAGGCCCACGACGTACGCACCCGCATGGCCGGGCGCGTCTCGTTCATCGAGTTCCACCTGGTCGTGCCGGGCAACATGACGGTCTCCGCCTCGCACGCCATCTGCGACCGCCTCGAAGCCGCGCTTGCCGGGGCGGTGCCCGGCGCCGAGGTGCTCATCCACGTGGAGCCAGAGAACGAGGCCAAGCGCACAGGCCGCTAGGTCGCGTTTCTTTCGCGATATGAAATGAATATTCGTGTTTGCAAAAATTGTTGACGGCCCGCCCGCGGCCGTCTTACCTCGCGGCATGTCAGACCTGAGTGAGTACGCGCAGCACCGTTCACCTTTGGCCGGGCACGCGCCGTCGCAGAACACGGACAGCGCCGCAAACCATGCGGGCGGCAGCGTACGCCGGCGCGACAGCGTGCAGTCGGTCGATCGCGCGCTGGCGCTGGTCGATGCACTGGCCAGATCCACCGGAAGCCTGCAGCTCACCGAGCTCGCGCAGCAGACCCAGCTCAACATCTCGACCGGCCACCACCTGCTGGCCACGCTTGTGAAATGGGGCTACGTGGTGCGCACCCCCGGTCGCCGCTACGCCCTGGGCGCCCGTGGGCTGCACCTGGCGCAGGCGTTCCTCAAACAGGTTGATCTGCCGCGGCGCGCCCAGCCGCATGTGGACCGGATCAGCGAGGAGACGGGTGAGACGGTGCAGCTGGCGGTGCTGCAGGGCGACGCGGTCGTCACCCTGCTCAAGCGCGAGGGGCGCCACGCGGTGCGGGTGGATTCGGGCATCGTCGGCTCCAGCGAGGCCGCGCACGCCACCGCCCTCGGCAAGTCCATGCTGGCCTGGCTCCCAGAGCACGAGATCCGCCGCATTCTGCAGATCCGGGGCATGGCGCGCTTCACGCCCAACACCTTCACCGAGATCGACGCCTTCATCGAGGAGCTGCGGCTGGTGCGCCGCAACAGCCATGCCGTGGAGCGCGAGGAGTATCGGCCCGGCGTCACCTGCGTCGGCGCCGCCATCCGCGACCACCTGGGCGCAGTCGTCGGCGCCATCAGCGCCTCGGCGCCCACGGTGCGGGCGAGCCTTGACGGGCATCTGGCACGCATGCGCGACAGCGTGACGGCCGCGGCCCGCACGCTGTCGGCGGAGTTTGGCGAGCAGGGGCCGCAGCAGGCCGCCTCCGCAGAGGGATCGAGCCGTTCATGAGGAATGACAACGTGGTGCGCGCCCCCGCAGGCACGGGTGCGGGCCAGTCCCTGGCCGTCCCGGCCACCATGAAGGCCTGGGTGCTGAAAGGGCCGGGGGAGCTGGCCCTCCAGGACAAGCCGGTGCCGAAGCCCGGCAGGGCCGAGGTGCTGGTGCGCATCGACGCCGTCGCCATCTGCGCCACCGACCTCGACGTGATCGCCCACGGGCCGCCGGCCATCATCAAGGGCGGCCTGCCCTTCAACAAGGACTTTACGCCGGGCCACGAATACATGGGCACGGTGGTTGCGCTCGGCCCCGGCGTGGACGAGTTCCGCATCGGCCAGCGCGTGACGGTCGAGATCCACGCCGGCTGCGGCCAGTGCAAGCGCTGCCGCGAAGGCATGTACACGTCGTGCCACAACTACGGCCTCAACTATGGCGACGTGGACAAGGGCCACCGCGCCAACGGCTTCACCACCGACGGCGGCTTCTGCGAGTACCAGCTCAACCACATCAACACGCTGATCCCGATCCCCGACGACATGTCGGACGAGGAGGCAACCTTGGTCGTCACCGCCGGCACCGCCATGTATGGCCTCACCGAGCTGGGCGGCCTGGTGGCCGGCGAGAGCGTGGTGGTGGTGGGACCGGGCCCCATCGGCCTGCTCGGGGTTGGCGTCGCCAAGGCGCTCGGCGCCCAGCCCGTCATCCTGACGGGAACCCGCGACAATCGCCTCAAGACCGGCCTGGAGCTGGGTGCGGACCACGTGGTCAATGTCACCCGCGAGGACGCGGTGGAGGCGGTGCGCCGGCTCAACGGCGGCAAGGGCGTCGATTACGTGCTGGAGTGCTCCGGGGCGCCGAACGCGGTGAACGAGGCGGCCCGCATGGTCAACCGCGGCGGCAAGATCTGCCTTGCCGCGTTCCCGCACGAGCCGGTGCCGGTCGATATCGCCCACATCGTGCGCAACAACATCTACCTTTACGGCATCCGCGGCGAGGGCAAGAGCGCGACCCATCGGGCCGAGGCGTTCATGCGCCAGAAGCGGTTCGACGCCACCAAGATCCATACGCATACATTCGCCCTTGACGATCTTCCCACCGCCTTGCGCTATGCGAAGGACCGCGTCGAGGATGCCATCAAGGTGGTGGTGAAGGCGCGCGGCGTCGCTGTGCGCCGGGAGGCGGCGGAATAGTGCTTCGCAGCACGTGGCGCGAAAGCGTGCTGCGCGCGGCCAATTGCCCTCGGGTATAAAGAAATTCGTGTGTTCGCCTTGATTCCGGGCGCTGCCTCGGCCATGACCTTGAGCAGCGGATGCGGTCGGCGTGCCGTCGGGGGTCGCCGTGCTACCGGGTCTCGGGGGGCATTCCGGGGGCGAGAGGAAGTCGGCTCCGGAATGGCCCGTAGGGGGACACGCGGGTCGTCTACGTTTACGGGTGGCACAACAGACGGAGTGGAGGACTGACACATGCGCATTTCTATTGGACGCATCGCCTTGGCTGGCGCAGCGCTCGCGCTGATGGCGATGCCGGGCCTCTCCCAGGACGCTGAGAAGGCCGAGAAGAAGGAGAAAGCCAAGCCCGCTGCGGCGTCCACTGCATTCCCGGGCGGCAAGCCCATCGAGATGACGACGCTGTTCGGCGCCGCCAGCGCCTCCACCCAGACCGCGCGCGTGCTCGCCGACGGCATGGCCAAGGTGCTCGGCGCTCCGGTACCGGTCCTCGACAAGCCCGGCGCCGGCGGCGCGGTGGGCTACATGTACCTCTCGCAGCAGAAGCCGGACGGTCACTCCGTGGTGTGGAGCTCCAACTCCATCTCGACCACCTTCCACTCCGGCCAGCTGCCGTTCGACTACAAGAACTTCGAGCACGTCGCCCGCGTGACGGTCGAGAACCCGGCGCTGGCTGTGAAGGCGGACTCACCCTGGAAGACGCTGAAGGAACTCATCGAGTACGCCAAGGCCAACCCGGACAAGGTGCGTGTCGGCAACTCCGGCCAGGGCAGCCAGACCCACATCGCCAGCGTGGCGCTGTTCTCATCGGTCGGGGCCAAGATCATCCCGGTGCACCGCACTGGCGGTCAGGCCACCGCCGATCTGCTGGCCGGGCGTATCGAGGTGGTGGTGCAGTTCCCGCAGGCGGTCATCCCGCATGTGAAGAGCGGCGACCTGCGCGCTCTCGCCCTGCTGAGCACCATCCCCGATCCGGTGTTCCCCGATGTGAAGTCGGCCAAGGCGCAGGGCTACAACATCGACATGCCGCTCTGGCGCGGCATCGCGGTGCCGAAGGGCACGCCGAAGGCGGTGATAGCCAAGCTGCAGGACGCGATCAAGAAGACGGTGGAGTCGGCCGAGTTCAAGGACGCGGGCCAGAAGATCGGCTTCACGCCGGCCTACCAGCCCTCCGACGCCTTCACCCGGACGATCGCCGAGGATGACAAGCGGACGGCTGCGGTCATCAAGGAGATCAAGGCCGCCGAGTCCGAGAAGAAGTAGGCTCGGAGAAAGTCCCGACGCCACCCATCATCCCGGACGTCGGGCCCCGCAGCAGGGGCGAGGCTGTCCGGGGGGTGGCGTCAAGCCGGGGTGCATACGCGGAGATCCGCCGCATTGTCGCCTGACCAGAGCACGCCTTCGGAGGCCGAGGAGCAGGGCGCGTGGGCGCGCCCTGTGTCGGCCAGGCTCGGAGCGGCGATCGGGGCGCTCGCGCTGCTCGCCTCGGGCCTGTTTTTCGTGTGGCAGGCCGCGCTCCTGCCCTTCGGCCGGGTGGGCCTGCCCGGCCCCGGCTTCTTCCCCTTCGCCCTCGGCATCGTCCTCACGCTGTTCGCGCTGGCGATCCTCTGTCGCGCGTTGCGGAGCGGCGAGGCGATTGACGAGGCGATCTTCCTCGGCCATCGCGACGTGGTGCTCACCCTGGCGGCGCTGGCCGCCCTGGCGCTGGTATTCGAGCGGATCGGCGCCTATGCGGCGCTCGGCCTGTTCACCGCGGTCCTGCTCCTGCTCGTCGCCCGATCCGCGCTTTGGCGCGTGCTGTTGGGGGCGAGCCTCGGCATGGTTGCCGTGTGGCTGTTCTTCGGGGTGGCCCTTGGAGTGAGGCTGCCTCCCGGTGATCTGTGGCCCCGGTTCCTGGAGCCGACCGCCGAGATCCCGGCCGATCAGCCGGCTGAACCGCCGTCCAACGAGTCGTCCGGCCAGCAGTAGGCGCCGCCCATGTCCTCCTTCGACCATTTGATGTCGGGCTTCGCCGTCGCCTTGACGTGGAAGAGCCTGCTCTACTGCTTCATCGGCTGCTTCTGGGGAACCATCGTCGGCGTGCTGCCGGGCCTCGGTCCGCTCGCCGGCATGGTGCTGCTGCTGCCGCTGACCTTCGGCCTCGACCCGGCCACCGGCATCATCATGCTGACCGGCATCTTCTACGGCGCCATGTACGGCGGCTCCACCACCTCGATCCTGGTGCGCATCCCCGGAGAGGCGGCCTCCGTCGTCACCTGCATCGACGGCTACGAGATGGCCCGCCGCGGCCGCGCCGGACCCGCCCTCATGATCGCCGCCGTCGGCAGCTTCATCGGCGGCACCGTCTCCGTGCTCGGCCTCATGCTGGTGACGCCGCCGCTGTCGCGCGTGATGCTGCAGATCGGGCCGTCGGTGGAGGTCGTGCTGATGCTGATGGCGCTGTGCACCATCGCCTTCATCTCCGGCGGATCGCGCCTCAAGACGGCGAGCATGATCGTGCTGGGGCTCGCCGTCGGCACGATCGGCCTCGACAAGCTGACCGGCGAGCCACGCTTCACCTTCGGCAACCTCGGGCTTGCCGACGGGCTGTCCTTCACCGCGCTCGCCATCGGCCTGTTCGGCATCTCGGAGATCCTGCTCAACCTGGAGAAGAGCGAAACCATCAAGGCCATCCGCCCGCGGCTCAAAGACCTCGTGCCCCGATGGAGCGATTTGAAGGAATCGGCGCCGGCCATCGGCCGCGGCACCATTGTCGGCTTCATCTTCGGCATCGTGCCCGGCGTCAGCCATGTCGTGTCGACGTTCGTCTCCTACGCCATCGAGAAGCGTTTCTCGAAGCACCCCGAGGAGTTCGGCAAGGGCGCCATCGCCGGGGTGGCGGGACCGGAGACCGCCAACAACGCCACCACCGGCACCGCCATGATCCCGCTCCTGGGGCTCGGCATCCCGTCGATCCCGGCAACGGCGATCCTGCTCTCCGCGCTCACCATCCACGGCGTCTCGCCGGGGCCGCTGCTCCTCACCGAGCATCCGGACGTGTTCTGGGGCCTGGTGGCCAGCATGTACGTCGGCAACGCCGTGCTGCTGGTCCTGAACCTGCCCTTCGTCGGCGTGTTCGTGAACCTGCTGCGCATTCCCTATGGGTGGCTGGTGCCGACCATCCTGGTGATCTCCGTCATCGGGGTCTACAGCGTCAATTCCAACGCCGCCGACATCTGGATCATGGCCATCTCGGGCGGCATCGGCTACCTGCTGCGCAAGCTGGGCTACGAGATGGCGCCGCTGCTGCTGGCGCTGGTGCTCGGCGACCGGCTGGAGGAGCAGTTCCGTACCGCCCTCACCATGTCCGGCGGCTCCTACGCGACATTTGCCGACTATGCCTCGCTGATCGTCATCGCCACCGTCGCCGGCATGCTGCTCCTGCTGCAAGGCTTCGCTTGGGCGTTCGGCTACAGCAAGGCGGTCGCGGACGAAGCCGAGCGCACGTAGGCCAATGAGCCATCCCGGCGGGACAGTAGCTTGAGGCCCCGCAGCTTTTCGGCGGCCGCCCCAAAGAGGCAGCGGACGACTGCAGACACCCGGAGAATCGCAGTATGATTGAGGCGCCGTTGCGCGTTGCCGCGCTTGGGATGGGCTGGTGGTCGGACGTTCTGGCCGACGCTGTCAATCGCTCCGACAAGCTGCAGGTTGTTGCCTGCTTCACGCGCTCCGCCGACAAGCGTGCTGCCTTTGCCGCCAAGTACAACTGCCGCGCGGCCGGCAGCTATGAGGAGATTCTGGCGGATTCCACGATCGAGGCGATCATCAATACGACACCCAACACCGTGCATCTGGAGACCACGCAGGCCGCGGCACAGGCCGGCAAGCACGTGTTCCTCGACAAGCCGATCGCCAACACGGTGCGCGAAGGCCAAGCCATCGCCGAGGCCTGCGGCAAGGCGGGCGTGGTGCTGGCGCTCGGCTACCAGCGCCGCCGCGAGAGCCATTTCCGCTGGATCAAATCCGAGATCGACGCCGGCCGGTTCGGCAGGCTGGTGCAGGCCGAGTGCAACATCAGCCGCGACCGGCTGGGCCGCTTCGACCTCTCCTCATGGCGCTACACGGCCGCCGGCATGCCCGGGGGCGTGATGCTGCAGATCGGCATCCACTACGTGGACGTGCTGGAGTTCCTGATGGGGCCGGTGCAGCGCGTGTCGGCGCGCCTCGCCCGGCTGGTGCTCCCGGGCGACAACCCGGACGTGGCCAACATGATCCTGGAGCACGAGAACGGCGCGCTCTCCAACCTCACGGCGTCGTACGCCTCTGCCTCCGAGTTCTACATGATGAACATCTACGGGAAGGAAGCCAGCGCCTACTACGACCTGTTCTCCGGCCTGCGCCACCTGACGCGCGGGGAGACGGCGGCGCGCGCGGTGCCTACGGAGGTGAACGACACCATCCGCGAGGAGCTGGAGGAGTTTGCCCATTGCGTCCGCACCGGCACCAGGCCGGAGACGGACGGCCACTGGGCGGCCCGCAACCTGGCGGTGATCAAGGCCGGCGCCAGGAGCGCCCGCGAGGGACGCGCGGTGGACGTGGCTGAGGTCGTGGCGAGCGGGGAATAGCGGAATACGGGAAGGTGCGGGGGAAGCTTTGGCAAGAATCGATATCGGGCCGCTGACGCTCAACGTGGAGGAGCGCGGCGCCGGCCCGGCGTTCATTTTCATTCCGGGCCTGCAGGGTCTCCTGGACGCCTGGGAGTACCAGGTCTCCGAGTTCTCCCAACGCTACCGCTGCGTCACGTTCGACCACCGCGGCGCCGGCGACAGCGACAAGCCGGCGTCCGGGTACACCACCGAGATGATCGCGCACGACGTGATCGGCCTCATGGACACGCTCGGCATCGAACGTGCGCATATCGCGGGCACCTCGACGGGCGGATGCGTGCTGCAGAACCTCGCCATCGATCACCCGGAGCGTGTGCGCTGCGCCGTCTTCTCCAACACCTGGGTGAAGGCCGACGAGTACATCACGCGTGTGCAGGTGACGCGCAAGCGCGTTGCCCTCTCCTACGGGCCGGACGAGTACGTGAAGCTCTCGACCCTGTTCACCAACGGCCCCATGCAGTTCCGCCACGACCTCGGCAAGGTGATGGCGCTGGAGCAGCGCGCGCTACAGACGGTGGCGCCGGTCGACATCCTGGCCCAGCGCATCGACATGACCCTCACCCACGACCGCTCCGCCGATCTCACACGGATCGCGTGCCCGTCGCTGATCGTCGGCACCCGCGACGACGCGACGGTGCCCTCCTACCAGTCGGAGGACCTGCACCAGGGCATTGCAGGCTCCCGCCTCGTCATCCTGGAGGAAGGCGGCCACTACTCCTACCGCCGGCACTGGCAGGAGTGGAACCGGGTCGTGGATCGGTTCCTGAGGGACACGGAAGGCAAGGTGCCCTGAGCAGCACGCCTGCGGCCAAGTCCTTGGCGCGTTGACAGTCTCCGACGGCAGGGGAACAATCAGCCGCATTCGCTTCGAGCTTTCCCCCTGGAGAAAGATCCCGTGCACCCTCGCGAACGCCTCGCCTTCTCGCCGATCGAAGGCCGCCCGCCGTTGCGCTTTCCCGACGGCATCCGCCTCGTCGTGTGGCCGGTATTCTCCCTGGAGGACTGGGACCTTTCGCGACCGATGGCGCGCATGGTGATCACGCCCCCGCAGGGGACGCCGCAGCTGCCCGACCTGCCCAACTGGAGCTGGCACGAGTACGGCATGCGCGTCGCCTTCTGGCGGCTGCGCAGGATGTTCGAGCGTGTCGGGGCCAGGCCTACCGTCGCCGTCAACGCCAGGATCTGCGAGACCTACGCGCCCGTGGTGCAGGCCTGCCTCGACAGCGGCTGGGAGCTCAACGCTCACAGCTATGAGCAGATCCCCATGCACAAGCTGGATGACCAGCGCGGGACCATCTTGAAGACCATGGAGGTCATCGAGAGGTTCTCCGGCAAGCGCCCCCGCGGCTGGTTCGGTCCGGGGCTGACGCAGACCTTCGACACGCTCGACTACCTGGCCGAGGCCGGCGTCGAGTACATCGGCGACTACGTGCTCGACGACGACCCCGTGACGCTGAAGACCAAGCACGGGGAGATCGTGGCGCTGCCCTACACCTTCGAGGTGCACGACATCGTCATGATGAACCTGCAGCACCACGACTCCGAGGAGTTCCATGACCGCGCCATGGACCACTTCCGCTGCCTCTATGCGGAATCGGCCGAGCGCGCCAAGATCATGGCCATCTCCTGCCACCCCTATCTCTCCGGCGTACCCCACCGCATCGGCCACGTGGAGCGCGCCTTCTCCGACATCCTCGCCCACGAGGGAGTCGTGGCATGGACCGGCGAGCAGATTCTGGATTGGTACAGGAAATCGTCGGAACCGTAGGGTGCAATAGCGCGAAGCGCGTATTGCACCGCGATGCACTCGGTCAAGAGGTGAAGACGCGATGGAGGAGACGATGGCGGACAAGCAATGGGACTTCGTTCATGACCTTGCGAGCGAGGCCAGGTGGACGCCGGGCCTGCGTGAGATCTTCGAGTATCGCGATCTCGGGATCAAAGCGGGTACCAAAGGCGACTACGTCGCCCACCTGATCCGCCACAACGGCAAGAAGACCAAGGACGAGGTGCAGCAGTGGCACGTACACGACTGCACCTTCCAGCTCGTCTATGTCCTCAACGGCTGGGCGACCTTTGAGTACGAAGGTCAGGGACAGCACACGATCCGCAAGGGTGACTGCATTCTGCAGACGCCCGGCATCAAGCATCGCGAGATCGCGTGCTCGAATGACTTCGAGGTGCTGGAGATCGTCTCCCCGGCGAGCTTCCCCACCCGCATCGTCGAGGCGCCAGCGGCGTGAATGTAGGGTGCAATAGGCCGATAGGCCGTATTGCACCGATAAAGCCTCGTCACATCCGGCACGGTTGTTCGGTGCAATGCGGCTTCGCCTTATTGCACCCTACGGAAGGTTACCATGGACAAACGCATCGGCATCATCGGCCTCGGCATCATGGGCGGGGCGTTCGCGCGCAACCTCGTCGGCAGCGGTTGGACCGTCATCGGCTACGACACCGAACCTGAGCGCAATGCCGAGGCCAAGGCGGCCGGCGTGGAGATCGCGCACAGCGCCGAGGCCGTGGTGGAGGCTGCGGCCGACATCATCACCAGCCTGCCGACCCCGCGCGCCGTGGTTGACACCGCCGAAGTGATCGCCCGCGCCAACGTCGAGGGCCGCACGGTGGTGGAGGCCAGCACGCTGGCGCTGCGCGACAAGATGGCCTTCAAGGAGATGCTGGAGAAGGCCGGCCACACCCCTCTCGACTGCCCCATGTCCGGCACCGGCGCCCAGGCGGCGGTGAAGGACCTGGTGGTCTATGCCAGTGGCGACAGCGCGGCCATCAAGAGGCTGGAGCCCGCGTTCCTTGGCTTCGCGCGCAAGGTCTTCGACCTTGGCGCCTACGGCAACGGCAGCAAGATGAAGTTCGTCGCCAACCACCTGGTGGCAATCCACAACGTCGCCGCGGCGGAAGCCATGGTGCTGGCCATGAAGGCCGGGCTCGACCCCAAGCAGACGGTGGAGGTGGTCGCCTCCGGCGCCGGCACCTCGCGCGTGTTCGAGCTGCGGGCGCCCATGATGGCCGCCAACAACTACCTGCCGGCGACGATGCGCTCCACCACCTGGAAGAAGGACCTGACCGTGATCGGCGAGTTCGCCTCCGACCTCGCCTGCCCCACGCCGCTGCTTGGCCTTGCCACCGCGCTGCACGCCGCCACCCTCGCCATGGGCCACGGCGAGGAGGACAGCGCCGCCGTCTGCGCCGCCCTGGAGCTGATGGCAGGGCTGGAACGCTAGTTGAATAGACTCGACTTCTTTCTCTTGCGACTCAGACGTATGAATGCGGTAGCCTTCGGGATCCGACACTGTGATACCAACGCCGGCTTCTGCAATGCGGTCTGACACCGACACGATTTCGCAACCCGAAATCCCGGTACGCCGGCTCCGGCAAAGGCCATCCTGCTGCCGCTGGGCCAGATGCCCATTGGCACAAACCTTGCGGCACCGCGCACTGGTGGATTAGGCAGCCGACGTCCGCTCTATGGGCGTCGGCTCAGACAATGGGGGCTCCGATGAAGCGACGCGAGATACTCAAGTCTGGTCTGGTTGTGGCGGCGGGCAGCACCGTCGGCAGCATATTGGCCGCGCCCGCGATTGCGCAGTCGGCGCCGTCCATCCGCTGGCGCCTCACCTCCTCGTTCCCCAAGAGCCTCGACACCATCTACGGCGGCGGCGAGTTCTTCGCCGACCGCGTGAGCAAGCTCACTGACGGTAAGTTCACCATCCGCGTGTTTGCCGCCGGCGATCTCGTGCCTGCTTTTCAGGCGCTGGATGCCGTTCAGCAAGGCACCGTGGAGATTTGCCACACGGCGACGTACTATTATGTGGGCAAGGACTTTACGATGGGCTTCGGCACGGCCTTGCCGTTCGGCCTCACCACGCGCCAGCAGAACGCCTGGATGTACGGCGGCGGCGGCGTCGAGACCCTCAACGACTTCTTCAAGGAATACGGGGTCATCGGCTTCCCGGCCGGAAATACCGGGGCGCAGATGGGCGGCTGGTTCCGTAACCCCGTCACTACCCTGGCGGACTTCAAGGGTCTCAAGATGCGTATTCCCGGCCTCGGTGGCCAGGTGATGGCTCGGCTCGGCGCCGTGCCGCAGGCGCTGCCGGGCGGAGACATCTACCCCGCCCTGGAGCGCGGCGCCATCGACGCCACGGAGTGGGTCGGCCCCTACGACGATGAGAAGCTCGGCTTCTACAAGATCGCCAAGAACTACTACTACCCCGGCTGGTGGGAGCCCTGCTCCATGTACCACGTCATGGCGAACCTGCAGAAGTGGGCCGAGCTGCCGAAGGCCTACCAGGAGGCGATCATCAGCGCCGCGCGCGAGACCAACCTGGAGATGGTCTCCCAGTACGACGCCAAGAACCGCACCGCACTGCAGCGGCTGAAGGCGGCGGGCGTGGCGCTGCACAAGTTCTCCGACGAGATCATGGAGGGGGCCTACACTGCGGCCACCTCGCTCTACGAGGAGGAGGCGGCCAAGAACCCCAAGTTCAAGGCGATCTACGAGCCGTGGACCAAGTTCCGCGCCGAGGAGGCGCAGTGGTTTGCGCTCGCGGAGTCGGCCATGGACCAGTACTTCGCTGCCAAGCTGAAGGGCTAGCGCGGCTCGCCTCAGCGGGCTCGGCAGTCGGGCTTCGGAGCTCACTGATGATATCTGCTGCCCTTTTTCCCGACTGCCGACGCCCGACTGCTGACTGCCGATTGCTGACTCTCGAAACCATGAAACTCGACCCGACATGCGCCTGCTTCTGAAGTTCGCCGATGCGGTCGACGCCGCCAGCGAGTGGATCGGCCAGTGGCTGAAGTGGCTGGTGCTGCTGTCCAGCCTCATCAGCGCCGGCAACGCGCTGGTGCGCTACACGCTGCGCACCAGCTCGAACGGCTGGCTCGAGATCCAGTGGTACATGTTCGGCGCCATGTTCCTGCTGGCGGCCGGCTATGCCCTCAAGCACGAGGAGCACGTGCGCGTCGACGTGTTCTACAGCCGGATGACGCCGCGCACCCAGGCCTGGGTGGACGTGTTCGGCGGCATCTTGTTCCTGATGCCGACGGCGCTCCTGATCGCCTGGATGTCGATCCCCATGGTGGTCAACTCCATCCACAGCTGGGAGTACTCGTCCGACCCCGGCGGGCTGCTGCGCTGGCCGATCAAGATCTGCATCCCGCTGGGCTTCGTCCTGCTGGCCATCCAGGGGGTGGCCGAGCTCATCAAGAAGACCGCCGTCGGGCTCGGCTTGCGCGAGCCCAAGAAGCTCTACGAGCGGCCGGTCCAGTGACGTCCGCAGCAAAGGCCCAGCGATGACGCCGTCGTTCGAGCTGATGGCCCCGATCATGTTCGCGGGGCTCATCGTCTTCCTGCTGCTGGGCTACCCCGTCGCCTTCTCGCTGTCGGCCGTCGGGCTGTTCTTCGGCGCCATTGCCATCGAGCTCGGCTACTTCCCTCTGGTGCTGATGCAGGCGCTGCCCGAGCGCATCTTCGGCATCGTCGGCAACCAGCTCCTGCTGTCGATCCCGTTCTTCACCTTCATGGGCGCGGTGCTGGAGCGCTGCGGGCTGGCCGAGGACCTGCTCGACACCATGGGCCAGCTGTTCGGGCCGATCCGCGGCGGGCTCGCCTACGCCGTGATCCTGGTGGGCGCTTTGCTCGGCGCCATCACCGGCACGGTGGCGGCGTCGGTGATCGCCATGGGGCTGATCTCGCTGCCCGTGATGCAGCGCTACGGCTACGACCCCAAGGTCTCGACCGGCGTGATCGCCGCCTCCGGCACCATCACCCAGATCATCCCGCCCTCGCTGGTGCTGGTGGTCCTGGCCGACGCCATGGGCAAGTCGGTCGGCGACATGTACGCCGGCGCCTTCATTCCGAGCTTCATCCTGGTCGGGTTGTTCTGCCTGTGGATCTTCATTGTCAGCATCGTGTGGCCGGAGAAGGTGCCGGCGCTGCCCAAGGAGATCCGCACCGCCAGCGTCGGCAGGCTCTTCATCCGCTGCATGGTGTCGATGGTGCCGTCGCTGGTGCTGATCTTCATGGTCCTTGGCACCATCCTGGTCGGCCTGGCGACGCCGACCGAGGGCGGCGCCATGGGGGCCGTGGGCGCGCTCGCGCTCGCCGTCATGCACCGCCGCCTCACCTGGAAGACGCTCACCGAGAGCATGGACATCACGCTCAAGCTCACCGCCATGGTGATGTTCATCCTGGTGGGCTCAACGGTGTTCAGCCTGGTCTTCCGCGGTGTCGACGGCGATCTGTGGGTGGAGCATCTCTTGAGCCACCTGCCCGGCGGCACCTTCGGCTTCCTGGTGTTCGTCAATATCTTCGTGTTCTTCCTCGCCTTCTTCCTCGACTACTTCGAGATCGCCTTCATCATTATCCCGCTTCTGGCGCCCGTGGCCCAGAAGATGGGCATCGACCTCATCTGGTTCGGCGTGCTGATCGGCGTCAACATGCAGACCTCGTTCATGCACCCGCCGTTCGGCTTCGCGCTCTTCTATCTGCGCTCGGTGGCGCCGCCCGAGATCAAGAGCTCGGAGATCCTGCTGGGGTCCATTCCCTGGGTCTTCATCATGCTCATCATGGTCATCCTGGTGATCCTGTTCCCCGGCATGGTCGACCTGAGCGTCAAGGTCTTCGGCCGCTTCTGACAGCACCCGTCATCCTGGCCGGAGCGATGCGAGCGGGACGCGAGCAGTGCTCCGAGCCGGGATCTCGTGAGGCAGGCTCCGACTCGCCTCACGAGATCCCGGACAGCCTCGCCTGCGGCTCGGCTTCCGGGATGACGGGTGCACCGTTACGCCGGCCGAGGTTGGAGCTATGGTGTCGGACCCTGAGGGTCTGACACCATCGCCGCCAAGCCTGGGAGGGCGCCCCATGACCATACCGAGCAAGATCTACCGCGAGGAGCACGAGCTCTTCCGCAAGACCGTCGTCGCCTTCATCGAGGCCGAGATCGCGCCGCATTACGAGCGCTGGGAAAAGGAGGGCCAGGTCAGCCGCGAGGTGTGGCGCAAGGCCGGCGAGGCGGGACTGCTGCTCACCGACATTCCCGTGGAGTACGGCGGCGCCGGTGCCGATTTCCTGTTCAGCGCGGTGATGATCGAGGAGATGGCCAGGCGCGTCTACGCGGCGCCCGGCTTCCGCCTGCACTCAGATATCGTCGCGCCCTACATCCTCAACTACGGCAGCGAGGAGCAGAAGCGCACCTGGCTGCCCCGCATGGCCAAGGGCGAGGTCATCACCGCCATCGCCATGACGGAGCCCGGCACGGGCAGCGACCTGCAGGCGATCCGCACCACCGCCCTGCGCCAGGGCAACGAGCTGGTGCTCAACGGACAGAAGACCTTCATCACCAACGGCGGCATCGCCGATCTCGTCATCGTCGCCGCCAAGACCGACACGTCGGCGGGCGCCAAGGGCGTGACGCTGCTGCTGGTGGAGACCGACCGTCCCGGCTTCAAGCGCGGGCGCAACCTCAAGAAGATCGGCCAGAACGCCCAGGACACGGCCGAGCTGTTCTTCGAGGACGTGCGCGTGCCGCCCTCCAACATCTTAGGGCAGGAGGGCCGCGGCTTCGCCTGCCTCATGAACCAGCTGCCGCGCGAGCGCCTGCTGGTAGCCATCGGCGCGGTGGCCATCATGGAGGCGGCGCTGGCCTGGACGGTGGACTACACGCGCGAGCGCCAGGCCTTCGGCAAGGCCATCGCCGAGTTCCAGAACACCCGCTTCAAGCTGGCGGAGGTGAAGACCGAGGTGACAGTGGCGCGCGTGTTCCTCGACCGATGCCTGGAGCTATTCCTGGAGGGCCAGCTCGACGCCACGACGGCGGCCATGGGCAAGTGGTGGCTCTCCGAGCTCGACAACAAGGTGCTCGACACCTGCCTGCAGCTGTTCGGCGGCTACGGCTACATGCTGGAATACCCCATCGCCCGCGCCTTCGCCGATGCCCGCGTGCACCGCATCTACGCCGGCACCACGGAGATCATGAAGGAGCTGGTGGCACGGTCGCTGTAGGAGGTGTCGCCCAGAGGGTCGGACACCTCAAGCCAGCCATGCACCGCCGGTTTGGCCGAAACCGGGCAAAAAGGTTAGCCTGCCAGGACACCGGCGACAGAACGCCCGGGTCGAGGAGGAGCCTATGGACAGCGCACTGCGCGAGCGCCTGCATTTTCTGCTGCTCAACGTCGGGCATTTCCTCGACCACCTGTTCATGCTGATCTTTGCCACCGTGGCGGCGCTGACGCTGACGCGGGAGTGGGGGCTCGGCTATGCGGACCTCCTGACCTATGCCACGCCCGGCTTCTTTGCCTTCGGCGTGTTCGCGCTGCCGGCCGGTTGGCTTGCGGACCGCTGGAGCCGCGACGGCATGATGAGCGTGTTCTTCATCGGCATCGGTCTCGCCGCCATCGCCACCGCCTTCGCGCGCACGCCGTTCGAGATGGCCGTGGGCCTGTTCGTAGTCGGCGTGCTCGCGGCCATTTACCACCCGGTCGGCCTCGCCATAGTGGTGCAGAAGTGGAAGAACACCGGCATGCGCATCGCCGTCAACGGCGTGTGGGGCAACCTGGGCGTGGCCAGCGCCGCGCTCGTCACCGGCTACTTCATCGACCACGGCGGCTGGCGCACCGCGTTCGTGGTGCCCGGCATCGTCTCGATCCTGATCGGGATCGCCTACACAGCGCTCATGTGGCCCGAGATCGTGGCGCCGCGGCCGCGGGGGCGGGCCAAGGCCGCGGCGGCGACGGTGCAATCGGCCGAGATCAAGGCGCTGCTCTTCAGGGTGTCGCTCATCGTGTTCCTGACCACGGCGGTGTCGAGCATCGTGTTCCAGTCGACGACGTTCGCGCTCCCCAAGGTGTTCGACGAGCGCCTCGGCGGCCTCGCCATGTCGGCCACCACCATCGGGCAGCTGGCGTTCGTGGTGTTCGCGGTGGGCTCAATCGGTCAGCTAATCGTGGGGCACTACCTCGACCGGCTGGGGCCGCGCACCGTGTTCATCGCGGCGGCGGCGCTTCAGGTGGCGTTCTTCGCCGCCATGCCCGGGCTGGTGAACTGGGCGGCGGTCGCGTGCGCCCTCGTCTTCATGCTCGCGGCCTTCGGTCAGATCCCCATCAACGACTACCTGATCGGCCGCCTGGCGGACGGCGAGTACCGCGCGCGCGTCTACGGTGTACGCTACGTGGTGAGCTTTTCGGCGCTGGCGGCGTCGCTGCCGCTGATCTCGTTCGTCTACAAGAGCTGGGGCTTCGACGCGCTGTTCCGGGTGCTCGCCGTCTCCGCCGCGGTCATCCTGGCCGCCGTGGTCATGCTGCCGCGCAAACTGCCGGCGGCTGCCGACGCGACTGCCACGGCATGAACGGCCGCCGGTGGGCGTACGGGCTCGGTCGGCTGCGGGGGCCGGTCACTCCACGGTCGACCTCACCGCCCACGCCCTTGCCCGGAGGTGGATCGACCCGTCCGCGTGGCACGAGAGGCTGGCCTGCAGCCGGTCGCGCAGGCGCTGGCGCGCCTCGGGGGCGAGACTGGCACAGTAGCCGGGTGCCGGGCCTGCACCGAGCGTGAACGGATGCCAGTAGTCGTCGAAGTCCCGGAACACGGTGGGCACCTCGATCGGCGCGCAGGCAACGCGCGTCAGACCGGCATCGGCAGCCAGCGCCGTCAAGGCGTCCGGCGTGCACATAGGGAACCGCCGGTCCTCGCTGAGGTCCCCGGCAGCCGGGTCGAGCGCGACGGCCGCGGTCCAGAAGGTCTGCATGATCTCCATGCCGCCACCGGGATAGTCCCAGACATAGAACGCCACCGTTGCACCCGTGCGGGCCACCCGCCTCATTTCCGCGAGGGCGCTGGGCTTGTCCGAGACGAAGTTCAGCACCAGCCCTGAGACGATTGCGTCCCGGCTGGCGCTCTCCGCCGGCAGCGCCCGCGCGTCTCCCACCTGGACGTGGACGCGCGCTTCCTGCATGGCCTCCCTTGCGGTGGCCACAAAGCCATCGGAAGGATCAACCGCCAACAGGCTCCTCGGGCTGCAGCGGGCCAGGACGGCAGCTGAGAGCGCCCCGGTGCCGCACCCCACGTCCAGCCAGTCCAGCCCCCCGGGCAGCGCCAGCCAATCGAGGAACCGCGGCGCGACCAGCCTGCTCCACCGGCCCATGTAGGCCTCGTACCGGTCGCCCGCCTGCCAAGCGTCGTGTTTGGATGCTTCCGCCACGGGTGCCTCCCGCCCAAGTTGCCGTCTCCGAGCCTACCATATCCGGCCCACAGCGGATCGACCACCTTCGGGACCGCTGCGGCGGGCAAGCCCCTTCGGCTGTCCAGTGAGCGATGAGGCGCCGCCCCGCGCACCCCTTCCCTGGACAGCATCCGGCCCGCGATGGAATATCGCCCGCGCACTCGGACAGGCTCAGAGAAGGCGAGGGGCCGCTGCACATGACCGCCAAATCCCCCAACGGCCCCCTGCGTGTCGGTATCGGCGGCCCGGTCGGGTCGGGCAAGACGGCGCTGATGGAGGCCCTGTGCAAGGCCTTCCGCGACCGCTACGAGATCTGCGCCATCACCAACGACATCTACACGAAAGAGGACGCGCTGATCCTCACCCGCGCCGGCGCACTGCCGCAAGAGCGGATCATGGGCGTGGAGACCGGCGGCTGCCCGCACACCGCCATCCGCGAGGACGCGTCCATCAATCTCGCCGCGGTGGCCGAGATGAGTGCCAAGTTCCCCGCCCTCGACGTGATCCTGATCGAGTCGGGCGGCGACAACCTTGCCGCCACCTTCAGCCCGGAGCTAGCCGACCTCACCATCTACGTGATCGACGTGGCCCAGGGCGAGAAGATCCCGCGCAAGGGCGGCCCCGGCATCACCCGCTCGGATCTGCTCGTCATCAACAAGACCGACCTGGCGCCGCATGTCGGCGCCTCGCTCGAGGTGATGGAGAGCGACACCAGGCGCATGCGCGGCGACCGCCCGTTCGTGTTCACCAATCTCAAGACCGGCGCCGGCGCCGCCGCCGTGGCGCAGTTCGTGGAGCGCGCCGGGGGCCTCGAATAGCCGCCGGCCCGGCTCGACCGGATGACGCGGGCGCGCCGCTCAATGAATCTCCGGCTCCGGCACCGGCGGGCCGTGCTCCAGGAAATCGAAGTCGCAGCCCGAGTCGGCCTGGCCGATGTGCTCCTGGAACATGCGGCCGTAGCCGCGCTCGTAGCGGGGGAGCGGTGGCGCCCAGGCGGCGCGGCGGCGGGCCAGCTCCTCGTCGGAGACGTGCAGGTGCAGGCGGCGCTGCGCCACGTCCACCTCGATCTCGTCGCCGGTCTCGACCAGCGCCAGCGGGCCGCCGACGAAGCTCTCCGGCGCCACGTGCAGGATGCAGGCGCCGTAGCTGGTGCCGGACATGCGGGCATCGGAGATGCGCAGCATGTCGCGCACGCCGACGCGGACGAGCTTGCGCGGGATCGGCAGCATGCCCCATTCCGGCATGCCGGGTCCGCCCTTGGGACCGGCGTTCTGCAGCACCAGAACGTGGTCGGGGGTCACGTCGAGATCGTCGCGCTCCACCTCGACGGCCATGTGGTTGTAATCGCGGAACACGATGGCCCGGCCGCGATGCTGGCGCAGGCGGGGCTCGGCGGCGGACGGCTTCATCACTGCGCCGCGTGGGGCGAGGTTGCCGCGCAGCACCGCGGTGCCGCCCTCGCCGTAGATGGCGTTGTCGAGGGAGCGGATGACGTCGGGGTGGAAGACCTCGGCATGAGCGATGTTCTCGCCCACGGTGCGGCCGTTGACGGTGAGCGCCCTTCCGTCGAGCCGGTCCGCCAGCAGCTTCATGAGGGCAGGTAGGCCGCCCGCGTAGAAAAAGTCCTCCATCAGGTGCGCGCCCGAGGGACGCACGTTGGCGATCACCGGCACCTGGCGCGAGATGCGGTCGAAATCGCCCAGCGACAGCGCGATGCCGGCCCGGCGCGCCATGGCGACCACGTGGATGATGGCGTTGGTGGAGCCGCCCATAGCCATGTGCACGGCGATGGCGTTCTGGAACGCCGCCGGCGTCAGGATGCGCTCCGGCATCAGGTCGTCCCACACCATCTCGACGATGCGCCGGCCGGCCTGGGCGCACATGCGCGGGTGGCCCGCGTCGGCGGCGGGAAGCGACGAGGCGCCGGGCAGCGCCAACCCCAGGGCCTCGGCGATTGCCATCATGGTGGCGGCGGTGCCCATGGTCATGCAGGTGCCGAACGAGCGGGCCACGCCACTCTCCATCTCGGCCCAGTCTGCTTCCGTGATGTTGCCGGCGCGCTTCTCGTCCCAGTACTTCCACACGTCCGAGCCGGAGCCCAGCGTCTGCCCGCGCCAGTTGCCCCGCAGCATCGGGCCGGCGGGACAGTAGATGGCCGGCAGGCCCATGGAGATGGCGCCCATCACCAGACCCGGCGTGGTCTTGTCGCAGCCACCCAGCAGGACCGCACCATCGATGGGGTGCGAGCGAAGCAGCTCCTCGGTCTCCATCGCCAGGAGGTTGCGATAGAGCATGGTGGTGGGCTTTACGAACGGCTCGGACAGCGACAACGCCGGCAGCTCGATGGGGAACCCACCCGCCTGGAGAACGCCGCGCTTCACGTCCCCGGCGCGGGAGCGCAGGTGGGCGTGGCAGGGGTTGATGTCGCTCCAGGTGTTGACGATGCCAATCACCGGCTTGCCGCGCCAGTCCTCGGCGTCGTAGCCGATCTGGCGCAGCCGTGAGCGGTGACCGAAGGAGCGCAGGTCCTGCACCCCGAGCCAGCGGTGCGAGCGCAGGTCCTCAGGTTGTTTGGGCATGGCCATCCCCCCAGCTGTGGCGAACCTTCACGCCGCCTCCTGCTTGTAGGTCTCGATCGTCGCGAGCTCCTTGGCGATGGCCCGCTCGGCGACCTCGAGGTCGTACCGCTTCTGCAGGTTGATCCAGAACCCGGCAGTGGTGCCGAAGAACTTGGCGAGCCGCAATGCCGTATCGGCCGTGATGCCCAGCTCCTCGCGTGCGATGCGCTCAATGCGTGTACGCGGCACGCCGCAGGCCTTGGCGACCCGGTAGGGCGAGAGGCCCAGGGGCTTCAGGAACTCCTCGCGCAGCATCTCACCCGGATGCATGGGGGGCAGAGTGGCTACGATTTTCATGGCATTCTTCCTCATGGGAATGGCCCCCGAGCGCCATGGTCCCCTGGGCGCCCGATAACGTCGGCGGCCCAGGAGCCTGATCTGCGATGGCGCCTGGGCTATTCGACGCGGACCTTCAGGTCGGTAATGAGCTTGCCCCACTTCGCCCGCTCGGCAGCGATGAATGCGGCGGTGTCCGCGGCGTTGGTGCCGACGGTCTCAGCCACCAGACCGGCCAGCCGCTCGCGCAAGGTCGGATCCTGGCAAATGGTGCGGGTGTCCACTTCGATCCGGTCGCAGACCTCTTTCGGCGTGCCGGAGCGCACGCCCACCGCCGTCCACGATGTCGTCGAGTAGCCCGCCAGGGTATCGGCAACAGGGGGGTACTCGGACGCAAGCGTCGAGCGCTGCGGCAGCGTGATGCCCAGCGGCTTTACAGCACCGGCACGTGCCTGGCCAATGATCGAGGTTATGTTGTCGAACATGAGGTCCACACTCTGGCCCACCAGGTCGTTGAGCGCGGGGGCGCTGCCTCGATAGGCGACGTGCGTCATCTCGACGCCCGCCATGCGCTTGAAAAGCTCAGCCGAGAGATGGACCGTCGTACCGACGCCGGACGATGCGTAGTTGAGCTTGCCCGGATTGGCCTTGGCGTAGGCGATCAACTCGGCCACCGAGTTCACCGGCAGGTCCTTGCGGACACAGAGAAGGTTGGGGACGCTCGCCACCATCCCGAGCGAGACGATGTCCTTTTCCGGGTCGAACGGCATGCGCGAGTACAGGAACTGATTGGTGGCAATGCCGGGCGGCACGATGCAGATCTGCGTGCCGTCGGCAGGCCCCTTGGCTACGCGGTCCATGCCGAGGTTGCCTCCGGCGCCAGGAACGTTCTCGACCACGGTCGGCACCTTCCAGAGCGCACCCAGGCGGTCGGCGATCACCCGGCCCACGATGTCCTGCGCCCCGCCGGCGGGAAATCCCACGACGAACTTGATGGTAAGCCCCGCCGGGTAGCTCTGTTGCGCACGGGCGAGATTGCTGGCAGGAAAGAGCCCCGCGCCCGCTGCTCCCGCCAGGAATGCACGCCTCGTAACCTTTGCCACCGTGTTCCTCCCATGTGCCTTGTTTGCGCCGCCGCGTACCACACGGGCCCCCGCAGCAGGCGATCGTAGCAGGTTGAGCTTCCGGGGCGTCACCAAACCGGGATGCCAATATTGCGGCACGTGCACGCCCCTCAGCTCAGCAGCCTCTTTGCATGCTCCCGGTGAGGCTGGCGCCTTCAGGACCTGCACGACACTAGCGTCCGATGTCCGGGTTGGCCAGCAGGAGAGCATCGGCTTGGACCCCGGTCGCTCGGCGGATCTGCCCTCGGCGAAGACGGTGCGCAGGCTGCCCATTTGCCCCCATTGCAGGGTGGGCTCTTTTTCGTCTGGCCGAAATTGGGCCGCGAAAGATATTGAAGCCACCAGCCGGCGCAGCCATCATCGCCGGCAACGGGATCGCATCGCCGGTCAAGAGCGGCCCATGCGGGAGGGGATCGGGGAACCACAGGGAGGATTGAGCCGATGTCGCGCGCATTTCGCATTGGCATAAGAAATTCGATGCCGGCGAGGCTGCTGGCGTGGCTCGCCGTGCTTGCGGCGGCGCTCATCGGCGGTGCCGACGGCGCTTTGGCCCAGTCCGGCTGGGACAACGTGGTCACGGAGGCCAAGAAGGAGGGCAAAGTCGTCGTCTACAACGGCACCAACTTCAAGATCGTGCGCAAGCTGGGCGACCTGTTCCAGAAGCAGTACGGCATACAGGTCGAGGTGCTCGACGGTCGCGCCAGCGAGATCCGCGAGCGTGTCCGCACCGAGCAGGCGGCCGGCCGCTTCATCGGCGACGTGAGCTACAACGGGCGCACCACCACCGCGCTGCAGACCACCGAGGGTGCTCTCGATCCGTATGGCAATCTGCCGCTGGCCAAGACCATCGAGGCGCCGTTCGAGGCCAACGGCACCTTCCTTCCGTCGAACGCCGGCAACTTCGCGCTGCTTATCAACACCAACCTCGTTAAGGAGGACATCAAGAGCTGGCGCGAGCTGGAGGACCCGAAGTGGGCCGGCAAGATCCTGAGCGACGACCCGCGCGCGCTGGGCGGCGGCCAGGTTTGGTTCGAGGTCACCTACGGTGCCTTCGGGCGCGAGTTTCATGAGAAGATCGCCGCGCATAAGCCGGTGATCAGCCGCGTGTTCGCCGAGAGCAGCCGGCGCATCGCGCGCGGCGAGTTCCCCGTCTACCTGCCGTTCAACGTCTCGGAGTACCAGTCGCTGAAGGGCCTGCCCGTCAAGGTGATCGTCCCGCAGGAGGGCATCCCGTTCGTCGCGTTCGGCACCGCTCTGCTGAAAAACCCGCCGCATCCCAATGCCGGCCGGCTGTTCATGAACTGGCTGCTGGAGCCCGACCAGCAGCTTGTGCTCGCGCTGGAAGGCTTTCGCCCGGCCGCCAGGGACATGGGGCCGCGCATCCCCGAGGACATCCGTCCCCTCACCCAGGCCAAGGCCATGGGGACAACGGACCCGAGCAAGACGCAGGCCTATCTCGATCTCGCGAATAAGATCTACAAGTAGGCGGCGGCGACGGAGGAGAAAGCGATGCTTGGCGTGTATCTGGAGCGCATGAGGGCTTGGTCGGCGGCGATTCTCGTTGCCGGCCTCACAGTGCTGGCGGCGGCGCTGGTCGGCGGCGCCGGCGGTGCTTGGGCCCAATCGGACTGGGACAAGGTGGTCGCGGAGGCGAAAAAGGAAGGCAAGGTCGTCGTCTACAACGGCACCAACTTCAAGGTCGTGCGCAAGCTGGGCGATGCATTCCAGAAGGAATACGGCATACCGGTCGAGGTGCTCGACGGCCGCGCCAGCGAGATCCGCGAGCGCATTCGCACCGAGCAGGCGGCCGGCCGCTTCATCGGCGACGTGGGCTATACCGGCGCCACCAGCGCCGCGCTGCAGGCCGCCGACGGCGCCTTCCAACCCCACGGCGAGCTTCCCCTGAGCGAGACTCTTGCTGAGCCGCTGGTGGACGACGGCGTGTTCGTGCCGTCGAGCGCCGGCAATTTCGCGCTGCTCATCAATACCAATCTGGTGAAGGAGGACATCAAGAGCTGGCGCGAGCTGGAAGACCCGAAGTGGGCCGGCAAGATCCTGAGTGACGATCCGCGCGCGCTCGGCGCCGGCCAAGTCTGGTTCGAGGTGACCTACCGCACCCTCGGCCGCGAGTTCCACGAGAAGATCGCCGCGCATAAGCCGGTGATCAGCCGCGTATTCGCGGAGAGCAACCGGCGCATCGCCCGCGGCGAGTTCCCGATCTATCTGCCGTTCAACGTGTCGGAGTACCAGTCGCTGAAGGGCCTGCCGATCAAGGTGATCCTCCCGCAGGAGGGCGTTCCTTACGTCCCGTTCGGGTCGTCGCTGCTGAAGGGGGCGCCGCACGCCAATGCCGGCCGCCTGTTCATGAACTTCCTGCTGGAGCCCGAGCAGCAGGTCGCGTTCGCGCTGGAGGGCTTTCGCCCGGCCGCCAGGGGCATGGGTCCGCGCATTCCCGAGGACATCCGTCCCCTAACCCAAGCCAAGGGCATGGGCACGACGCAGCCCGGCAAGACCCAGGGCTACCTCGACCTCGCAAAGGAGATTTACAAGTAGGAGCCGACTGCGTTCCGCTCGCATCGCTCCATCCGGAATTACAGGCGGGGTCGGGGGCTCCCATCCGATGGGAGGGCACGCCCTTGGCAGAGAAAGGAGCCTCGCGGATGATGCCGGCATTGGGTTGCGGGCATCCCCCTCGGTCTCGGGCATAATCTTCAGCCTCTGACGCGTTGGAGACGAGGGGTTCTTGCCTGTCGATGGACTATTCCTGTGCCGCGGGCAACGATCCGCCGCTGCCGTCCTCGGCCAGGAACTTCCTGTTCGCCTCGCGGAGCTTCGCGGCGTCCTCGTCGTACATGAACGGCAGGAACGCATAGCGCCTGCCGCGTGTCACCCTCGCTACCGAATGCAGGAGCGAGCAGGAGAACACCACGGCGCCTCCCGGCGGCGGCTTGAAGCCGCGCGGGCCGTACTCGGGAAAGCTCACCTCCCCGCCCTCGAAGTCGGCATTGAGGTTGACCGAGGCGGCGAACCGGCGGTGCGCCGTCCCCTTGGTCGTGTTGTCGCGATGCGGGGCGAAGTGGCCGCCGTCCTCGACCCGGTAGCAGCCGACCAGATACCGCTCCATCCAGGTGGCGTTGTACTGGAAGGCCTTGGCGACCTGGGGCGCCACCATGCGCGCGAACCGCTGCTTGATCTGGCGAACGATCTCCGCATCTTCGATGATATGGTCGCGCCGCCGCTTGTGGCCGGGGTCGAGCCTCTGCACCGTCCTGCCGCCAACCTCCACCATGAAGCCGGTCTCCTGGCGATCCTGCGCATCGTAGAGGCCGATCAGCCCCTCGCAGAACTCGGGCTCGAACACATCGGGAAGCACAAGCACGGGGGCTTGCACCTCGAAGCCCGCAAAGCGCTCGGGCGGCGGCAGCGACCTGAGATAGGCCATCACTGCGCCGGCATCGCTGCCGTCCTCCGCAAACGGCACCACCCTCATGACACGCAGCGTCGGATCGAGCACGACCCACATGCGGCGCAGGGGCACCCTGCCCCGGGTGGGATCGGCGTCGTGCGGGATGGCGCCATACAGCCGGCTGACGTTGCCGTCGAAGTCCCAGAAGACGCGGTAGCCGGGGACGCGGCCCGCCACGCGGCTCAGGGCCTTGTCGGCCGGGTCGACGCTGACACCGAAGAAGGCTGCTTTGACTTCGTCGAAGAGCCCGGGCTCCTCCAGCGCCGCCGCAACCGCACTCCGGCCCCGCGCGTCCGAGGCCGTCATGAAAAAGCACAGGACAAGATAGCGCCCGCCGGCGGTGTCGAACGCGAACTCGTCAGGTGCCGTGCAGCGCACGTGGAACCAGGGGGCGGAGTCACCGGCCAGAAGGTTCTTGTACGACGGCATTCGACGTGCCCTGTCCGATGCTTGAGCTTGCCTGCCAGCCGGGCTGGCGGCGTGCCTACGGAATGGAGTAGGTGCTTTGCTGGTCAACCATACCAGCATCCTCCCCGGAGCCGGAACATACACCATGCCCCTCCCGATCCTCCTCGTCGCCGCCTGTGCCCTGGTCGACACTGACGGGCGGGTGCTGCTCGCCAAGCGTCCGCCGGGCAAGCCGTTGGCGGGGCTATGGGAGTTTCCCGGCGGCAAGATCGAGTCCGGCGAGACGCCGGAGGGAGCGCTGATACGGGAGCTGAAGGAGGAGCTCGATATCGACGTCGCGGCCAAGTGCCTCGCGCCGCTCAGCTTCGCGAGCCACAGCTACCCCGAGTTCCACTTGCTGATGCCGCTGTTCGTCTGCCGCCGATGGGAGGGCGACATCGCCCCGCAGCAGGGCCAGCAGCTCGCCTGGGTGCGCGCCCAGAAGCTCGCCGACTACGCCATGCCCCCCGCCGACGAGCCACTCAAGGTGGTGTTGCGCGACTTGCTCTAGTCGATCCTTTCAGGCTTGAGGGGGCAGCTTCGCCGAAGCTGCCGAGCCGGCAGCGGCAAGCTCCCCTGAGCTGCCGCTCGCTCGTCAAGAGCCTGGCTGATCGTTGGAAACTTTGGTCACCACTGCCGAACGGGCTTCCAACGTGCGATGCACCGGACACTTGCCGGCGATTTCCACCAGCTTGGCGGCCGTCACGGCATCGACGCCGCCCTCGACGCTGATCACGCGCTCGAAGCGGTCGATCTTCCCGGTTTGTCCCTCGGCCGCCTCGCCGCAATCCTGGCAGTGCTCGGCCGGCAGCTTGCCGTGCTTTACGCTGACGGCAAGACGGCCAAGGGCAAGCTGCTTGTGGTCGGCATAGACCCGCAGGGTTATCGAGGTGCAAGCGGCAAGAGCCGCCGCCAGGTAGTCGTAGGGGCTCGGCCCGCTGTCCAGGCCGCCTGCCGATACCGGCTCGTCTGCAAGCGAATGATGACGGCCAGCCACGATTGCATTCTGGAATTTTCCTGTGCCCGTCTCCATCGCCACCACGCCGTCGTGGCGATCCTCATGGCCCTCCTCCACCTCGGGCACGTATCGCGACGCCCAGGCCGCAAGCACCTCAGCGGCATAAGCGGCGTCCAGCTTGTCTGAGAGCAGATGGTCCGCGGTGTCGAGAGAGACGAAGCTCTTTGGGTGCTTTGCCGCCGTGAAGATGGACGTGGCATGCTCGATGCCGACGGTTTGATCCCGCGGCGCGTGCATGACCAGCAGCGCCTTCCGCAAATTGGCAACATGGTGCTCGAGCGCCTGGCCCCTGGCATCCTGCACCAACCCGCGGCTGATCGGGAAGGTGCGGCCAGCGAGCGTAACGTTGGCAACGCCATCACGTTCGATATCGTCGAGGTGCGCCTGGAAATGGTGCAGCACATGCGCGACATCGGATGGCGCGCCAATGGTGACCACGGCCTTCGCCTCGGGAATGCGATGCGCCGCAGCGAGCACGGCGGCACCACCCAGCGAGTGCCCAATGAGAATTGCGGGCGCGCGATAGCGGGCGCGCAGGTGGTCGGCAGCGAGGACCAGGTCCTCGACGTTCGAGGAGAAGTTGGTGTTCTGAAACTCTCCCTCGGAGGATCCGAGCCCCGTGAAGTCGAACCTCAGGACCGCAATGCCAAGAGAGGTCAGCTTGGCGGCAATGCGTCGGGCCGCGACGATGTCTTTGGTGCAAGTAAAGCAGTGCGCGAACAGCGCGTGAGCGCGTACACCTCCAGCCGGCATGTCCAACCGGGCTGCCAGCTCGTGGCCGAGACTGCCGGTGAAAGTCAGGCGAAGCGTGCGCGCGTTGTTCATGACCGCCTCCAGCAAGTGCTCCGCAAGCGCGGCCCAGAAGGTAAGGCCCCATGGAGACCAAGACAATGCCAGGTCGGGGGCCAGGTTCGGGGGCCAGGTCGGGGCCAGGTCGGGTCTTGAGGACACGGTCTGGATCAGGGGACTGCGACTAAGCAGATTCTCGTCGTTGGCCCAATGCACGCACGCTGGCAAAGACCGTTATGCCAACGGACCCTGACGGACGCAGACCGGAGGAAGTGTGCCAATTCCGGACCAACCAACCACGCGAATAATGCGCCGCAACGTTGTTCCGCCTATCCAGCAGCGGCCCTTTTCCTGCGTTGCAAGGCTGCAGCATTACCAGCCGGCGCCGCCTCCAGCCTGCAGATTTCCTCCATGAAGGCTGAGCGCAGTTGCGCGGCTTCCTCATCAGGCAGCCAGTTGGTCATCTGCGGGAAGACGGTCTTCCAGAAAGCGACCTCTTTGGGTGTCCACGGCATCTCCTTGGCAATGCGAGCTTTCTCCAGAACCTTGTTGACCTCGGCGCGTACCGTGGCGAGGGACGGCGCGTAGGACTGCTTCGGCGGCGGTCCGAAAAGATCGGCCTGCGTGCCGAAAAGGTCGGTCTGACTGCTGCGGGACATAGGGCTCCACGAGGCAACTGCGAATCCCCTGCATTTTGCCTCGCTGCGCCCTGCGAAGGCGCGTCCGCCCCTAGTTATCCCCAGTCTCTTGCGCCGTCTCCGTCGTGCCGAGCGCGCCCGCGGCGACAAGCTGCTCATGCTCCAGCAGGGTCGCGCCCAGGATGTCCTCCAGCACCCCGGCTTGTGCGGGCTCGAGGGCGACGAGGCGCCCGAGCACGTGCAGGAGGTCGAGCAGGTCGCTGGTGTACTCGGCGAGCCAATGGTCGGGCTGGATGTCGGACAACGGCGAGGGCGGGCGGCGGTCGCCGATGATGGGGCGGCGGCGATCTTTCTTGCGATAGCTGAACCATTGGCTCAGGACGTTCATGCCGGAGACGTCGTAGTCGACCATGGCTTGGCTGACGTTCTCGACATAGCCCTTGCCAACGAAGAGCCGACGGGCGGCCGCGTCGTAGCGCAGCTCGTTCGGGAAGCCCTCCGGCGTCGAAGGGATCGTACCTGCGCGGGGGATGGTCGGTCCGTTCTTGGCTAGGCGTGGCGGTCCCGGCGGGCGGCCGGCGTCCTCGTCGACCATGCGCTCGCCGTAGGTGTGCAGCCAGATCACCTCGCGGCCGAGCGCGGCGGCGCGTTCGAACAGGCCGGCTTGCGCTGTGATTGGCAGGCGCAGGCCGGGGCGCACGAGGTCCGCGCGGAAGCGTGCCGTGAAGGCCGGATGCGCCATCACGCCCGCGATATAGGCCATCATGTCCTCTGGCGTGATCGTGCGGCCGTAGGCGTGGCTTCGGCGTTGCGCCAGAGCGGATACACGCGGCCTCCTCGGCCGTGATAGTGATCCAAATCCGGAATGGTGCTGGCGAAGGTCACAGCAGGCCCGCTCTTGGCAGGTGCCTGCGCAAGACCTGTCATAACCACTTGACTGTCGGAGTGCGCATTCCACAGTGTTGGGTTCGGCTGATTGATGAGCCGAGCATCCTGGATGATCCACTGGCGGTCCAGCGTTCGAAAGGCATATCGTGCCGTTGGAGCCGTAACGGGGCCTGTCTCGCTTGCGACGGGCCCAAGACCAGCCGAAGACCCTGCCAGTTGCCTTGCGACCGATTTGCCTACGTGCTTGTCGCCCGGTTCCCCGTTACGAAGATGCGGATGAAACAGCAGCTCTTTCCTATCAGTGTCGTTTTCCCTGATCAGACGCGACCAACGATCTTCGAGCGACCCTACATCCGGCGCAATGATCCAAGTTCGCCCTGGCATAACGCCGGACCCATTGTACTCATATAGGCTCACCAGCGGCGGCAATTTGGCCCACACTCCTTCCTGCTCCGGCAGAAACGGCGCGCGCCAGTCGCTCGGGCCATCTACCCAATCCGCCGTCTTCAGCGTCAGCTTCTTCAGTGCCGCGAACTTCACGTGCTCGCGGTGCCCTTGTGCGAGCACCATGAACTTCAGCTTCGCCGGCGATCCTTATTGGGGGTGCGCGCGGCCAACACGATGCACACCGGCTGCTGCACGCCCTGGAAGATGCGCGTGTTGACGTCGGGCTGGTGCCCCTCCGGCGAGCAGTCGACGACCCAGATCGCCGCGCAGTCGCGCCGCAGCTCCTCCCGCATCTTCTGGAAGCCGGGACCGTTCAGGAAACCTGCGACGGTGATGAAGCAGATGATGCCCGAGCCGTCCTTGTTGCCGCCGACCGCCTCGCGATGACCCGAGCCGAATACCTTGAGCGTCGCCCACCGCCAGAAATAGACGTAGAGGTTCTTCAGATGCTTGGCGTGAGCGCCGACACCCCAGCCGACCGGCGGCGACCACAGGTCCATTGGCGCCGGCGGTGCCGCGCCCGACCGGCGGGCACGCAGGGCTTGCACATCCTGGCGCCCCTCGATCCAGCCGCCGCGCCTCTTCGCCTTCTCCTTGTAGGGCGGATTGCCGATCACGACCGTGATGGGCTGCTCGCGCTTGATGCGGTTGGCCTCCTTGCGCGAGGCTGCAATCGGCTCCACCGTGATCGAGAACTGCGTCTCCGCCGCATAAGGATCGCCCAACGTATCGGTGATGTAGAGATTCGGGATCGGCGGGATGAGCGTGCCGACGAGCGCCTGCATTTCCGCGATCAGGCGCAATTGCGCGACCGCGAAAGGGCCGAACTGCATCTCGAAGGCGAACATCCGCGAGGCGGCTTTTTCCACTTCCGCCGCCACGGCGCCGGCCCCCTTGTCTACCTCGACGCTCCTGGCGATCTGGCGCAGCACGCCGAGCAGGTAGGTGCCGGTGCCGACGGCCGGATCGCAGATCGTCACGTCCTTCGCCGCGAACCCGTCGCGCTTGCGGAACAGCGAGCGGTCGCGCAGCGCCTCGTCCACCAGGCGCACCATCGCGTCGACGACCTGTGGAGGTGTATAGTAGGAGCCTGTCTGCTTGCGCAGATCGTTGTCGTAGACCTCGAGAAAATCCTCGTAGAAATAGAGCCACGCGTCCGCATCGCCCTTTGAGACGAGATCCCAATCGACGACGTTGAGCACGCGCCGGAGAGTGTCGAGCGCGGACGCCAGCGCGGTCTTGACGTTTTCGTCATCCACCAGCAGCCGCAGGGCGGTGCCGATCAAGCCGCTCACCTTCCGCAATTCCGTGGCGGCGTGATCGAGCCCATCGGCGAGGTCGATCTTGCGTACGCGCGCGACGAGCAGCCCGAATGTCACCGCCTGCGCGTAGCCGTCGGCGAACTGCTTGTTGGTCGCTTCCGGAAACAAGAGGTTGCGCCACTCGCTCGACAGCGTCGTAAGCCCACGATTGTTGCGCTCCAGCTCCTCCGTGACCTCCTCGCGAAGCAACCGGCACAGGCGCGCGGCGACACCCGCAAGTTGTTTGGCATTGCGCGGCGCGATCGGCGACCATGCGAGGAAGTCTGTCAACAATCCGAGCAGAGATGGGGGAGCGACGAGCCTTGCGCCTGCCGTCTCGATATCGCCGTCGAGCGCGACCGACGCTTTGAGCTCGCCGTCCTGCCAGAGTGTGAAACCGTTGCCGTCCGTATAGATGAGATTGGGGAGCGTCTTCAGCTTCTGCCACTGCTTCTTGTCATGCTCGTCCGTGAACCTGCGTGGATCGAATCCCTTGCCGGGTGCCTTGACCTCGATGAAGCCGGCGAGCGCGTTGCGGACCGAGACGGCGTAGTCCGGCCGGAGGACAGATGCGCGAGTGTCGTCTCGCCGACCAGCTTGACTGTGCCCGTGCGATGCCCCGCCAGCTCCGCCAACTGCAGTACAAGCGTTTCGAGGGGCGCGCGAAGCTGGTCCTCCGGTGCGCCCGTCACGGCCGCATTGGCGAGCTTGCCCTTTGCCGATGCGCCAAACTCCGAAATGATCTCTGCAATTTCGGCCATGCTCGCCCCCGCGACAGGATGGGGCTGTAGCTATCGACGGGCAGATCGGCAGGTCAACACTGTTCTCTGGTGGGCAAATCCTCAACTGTGGGAGCCGTCGAGCAAATGCGTTCCAGGCATGCGCAACGATCTTCTTGGACGTATGTCCGGAGGCCGCGCGCCGACGTTCGAAGATGCGCGGCCCATGCTGCACCTGCTCAGAGCCGATCAGGGTCAAAACTCACCGTGCGATGGGGCTGCCGTCTGGCAGGAAAGCATCGAAAGCGGGCGCAAGGGCGCTGGCATCCGTTGGGCCAGGCGGGCAACTCTGCCTAGACCTTCCGTTCCCGCGTCCCCAGCACGTCCGCCAGCCGCGTCGTCGCCGAGCCGGGCTGCAGGGGCTTGGGCTGGCTCGGGTGCGGCGCCCAGCCGGTGAGCGTGACGATCTCGAAGGTGGCCGGCACGCGGCCGTCGGGCAGGCCGAAGCGCTGGCGATACACTTCGACGGCCCGTGCCAGGGTTGTCCGCCGCAGGGGCCGCCGGCTGCGCTCTGTGAGGGCGTTGGCGGCCCCCATGGCCCGCAGCTCCAGCATCAGGGCCAGCGGGTCGCGGTAGGTGACCGTCACGGTATCCGAATCGGCCACCGGCAGGGCGAACCCCGCCCGCTGCAGCAGGCCGCCCAGGTCACGCACGTCGGCGAAGGGCGCGACGCGCGGGCTGGCACCGCCCTCCAGCTCCTCCTCGGCCATCAGGAAGGCGGTCCTCAGCTCGGTCAGCGTGGCCCCGCCCAGCAGAGCGGCGAGCAGCAGCCCGTCGGGCTTCAGGGCGCGGCGGATCTGGATCAGCGCGCCCGGCAGGTCGTTGACGAGGTGCAGCGCCAGCCCCGAAACCACGAGATCGACGGATTGCTCGGCCAACGGCAGCGCCTCCTCGTCGGCCTGAAGACGTGGGCCGTCGCACTGGGCCAGCAGCCGCCAGGCGGCCTCCACGTCCGTCACCCGCTCGACACCCGGCAGCTGGCGCAGGCGCCGCCCCAGCAGTCCGTGGTACGCGCCGAGGCTCACCGCATTGGCGAAACTCCGGTTGACGGCGCCCAGCCGCTCCACCAGATCGTCCGCCACGCGGGCCAGCAGGAAATCGTGGGCGGCGATGCCCTCCGCCGCCCGGTTGCGACGCTGAACCAGCAGGCGCCGGTCGAAGATGGGCTGGACGGACATGACGTGGCCTTCCCTTTCGCGCCAGACTATCATGTCCAGGCGCGGACGGAGGGGCTTCCCATGGTCATGCCAGAGCCGCCCCCAGGTCGTGACCCCGGGCGGACCCGCGTTCTTCACGGCGCCGCCGCGGCCCTGCGCGCTGCGCTCGCGGCCTGCGCCGACCTGATCGTGCCGCCCTGCTGTCTCGTCTGCCGTGCCCGCGTGAGCGCGCACCATCTGCTGTGCGCTGCCTGCTGGCGCAATGTCAATTTCATCCGCCCGCCGCTGTGCGACGTGCTCGGCATCCCCCTCCCGTTCGACACCGGCGAGCGTACCGTGAGCGCGGCGGCCGTGGCCCATGCTCCCGCCTACAACCGCGCGCGGGCGGTCGCCCACTACAGCGGTGCCATGCGCACCCTGGTGCATCAGCTCAAGTACGCCGACCGCCACGACGCCCGCACCCTCCTGGGCCGCTGGCTGGCCGAGGCCGGCCGCGAGCTTCTCCCCGGCATCGATGTCATCGTCCCGGTCCCCCTGAGCCGCCTGCGCCTGCTGCAGCGTCAGTTTAACCAGGCGGCGGTGCTGGCGGGCGAGTTGTCGCGGCAGACGGGCATCCCCGCCAACCCGCTGCTGCTTGTCCGCACCCGCTCCACCCGGAGCCAGGTCGGCATGACCCGCGACCAGCGTAGTCGCAACGTGGCGGGCGCTTTCGCCGTCCCCGCCCGTCGCCACGCCGTCCTGCGCGGTCGCAACGTGCTGCTCGTCGACGATGTGGTTACAACGGGAGCGACCGTCGAGACCTGCGCCCGCACCCTGAAACGGGCTGGCGCAGCGCGAGTCGATGTCCTGGCCCTGGCGTTGGTGACCAACGAGGCGATGGTCGCGCCCTGATGGTCAGCAGGCTCTGCCGCCGATATCGATAAGGGTGTGACGTGCTTCCGTCTATGCGCCGCGGCGGCGACCCCCTACATTGGCAGGCAGCCTCTGGGGACCTTGTTCCGCATGTCTCTGCAACGCCAAAGCTTCCGCGCTGCCCTGGTGCAGATGTGCTCCGGCCGTGACGTCGAGCGCAACCTGGCCGATGCCACCGCGCTGATCCGCGAGGCGGTCGCTCAGGGCGCGCAGTACGTGCAGACGCCGGAGATCACCACCCTCATGGAGATGGAGCGTGGGCGCCTGTTCGCCGCCGTCCGCCCCGAGGAGGGCAACCCCGCCGTGGCGCGCTTTGCCGCGCTGGCGCAGGAGCTCGGCATCTGGCTGCACGTCGGCTCCATGGCCGTCCTGCTGGGAAACGGCAAGATCGCCAACCGCTCCCTGCTCTTTGGCCCTGACGGGGCCATCCAGGCCCGCTTCGACAAGCTGCACATGTTCGACGTGGAGCTGCCGGGCGGCGAGAGCTACCACGAATCCAGGAGCTACCAGGCCGGCAGCGCCGGGGTGCTCGCCGACCTGCCCTGGGGCAGCCTGGGCTTGACGGTCTGCTACGACCTGCGCTTCCCGCACCTTTACCGGGCGCTGGCCAAGGCCGGGGCCGATTTCCTGGCCATCCCATCGGCGTTCACCCGCCAGACCGGAGCGGCGCACTGGCACGTCCTCATCCGCGCCCGCGCCATCGAGAACGGCTGCTTCGTCCTTGCCGCCGCGCAGGCCGGCCGACACGAGAGCGGCCGTGAGACCTACGGTCACAGCCTCATTGTTTCGCCTTGGGGAGATGTTATCGCGGAGGCGGACGCGCAGGTCGGCGTCATCGTCGCCGAGATCGGGTCGGGGGAGGTGGAGAAGGCACGCCGGCGCATCCCATCGCTGCAGCACGACCGCCCATTCGAGATCGGCCGCGCGGCGCCCGCACTGACCATGGAAGCCTCATGATCCGCTACCGCCTGAAATGTGAGAAGCGCCACGAGTTCGAGGCCTGGTTCGCCAGCAGCGCCGCCTTCGACCGCCAGGCCAAGCGCGGCCTGATCGCCTGTCCGCGCTGCGGCACCGCCAAGGTGCACAAGTCGCTGATGGCGCCCAACATCATCAAGGGCGTCAGGCGCGCCCGGGCTGAGAAGGGGGCTGAAAAAGGGACCGGGAAGGCGGCCGAGCAGGCCGCCGAGCCGCCGGCGCCCGTTGCGGCGCCTGCCGCCGCTGCGCCGCCGGCCGAGACCCACCGCCTTGCCGCCCACGGGGAGCTGGCCAAGGCCATGCGCAAGCTGCGCACCGAGATCGAGGCCAAGTCGGAGTACGTTGGCCCCCGCTTCTCCGAGGAGGCCCGCAAGATCCATTACGAGGAGGCCCCGCCCCGCGGCATCTACGGCGAGGCGACCCGCGAGGAGGCCCAGGCCTTGAGCGAGGAGGGCATCGAGTTCTTCCCGCTGCCGTCCCTGCCGGAGGACCATAACTGAGGGCAATCTCAGAGCATCTTGCGCGTTCCGGTAGGGCCTCGATCTCACACGAGATCGTCGAGGTTCCGCGCGGCATGGACGGCGCGCACAATCTCGGCGCTCATCCCATCGGCAGGCCGGCGACCATAGTGCCGAGAAGAGCCCAGTCGTCGTTGTTCCATTCGATGTCCAGCGGCTTGGAACCGCCTGAGAGCCCACGCAGGAGTTCGGGGACGTCTTTGGAAGGTGTGCAGAGTTTGGTGGAACCGCCGGCAGACCATCCGACGCGGCAGCGCGTCAGGCCCGTGTAGCAGACATCGGCCAGCCCCGAGGCCTTGACCGTCTCGAAGCTCTCCGCCCCTGAGGCGATGGCGATGACGTAGGCGCCGGAGGCGCGGGCGGCGGTAAGGCCGAGCACCGAATCCTCCACGGCCGCGCATTTGCCGGGGTCGAGACCGAGCGCACCGGCGGCGTAGAGGTAGCTGTCGGGCGCCGGCTTCTTGGCGCGGCCGGAGCCGTCGTTGCCGGCCACCAGGTCGAAGCTGTCGCTGAGCCCGCTGTTGGCGAGGATCGTCTCGACCTCCTCCTGGGGGTTGTTGGACACCACCGCCTGGCGCAGCCCTGCGGCGCGGGCCGCCGCCAGCACCTCGTGCACGCCCTCGTGGATCGGGAAGGCCTGCTCCAGGCGCTGGGCCAGCCAGTCGGCGTGTGCGGCCTCCAGGGCCTGGTCCAGGGGCTTGGCCGACGCCTCCACGTCCAGCGATGTGAACAGGAAGCGCCAGAAGTCGGCCCCGCTCAGGGCGAAGCCCTCGCGCAGCAGAGCGTCCGGGATATGGATGGGGCGCCCGGCGTGGGTCGACAGGATGCGGGCGCAGACATCGAGGTCGAACTGGAAGGAATCCACCAGCGTACCGTCCAGGTCCCACAGGATGGCGGCCGTGCCCGGCGGCAGGAACAGGCGGTCGTCGAGGGCGATGCGCTGGTGCGGCACGCGGGGCTCTCCGAAGGCTCTACAGATTGAGGCGCCGTGCACCGGCTCCCTCTCCGCGTTGACCCTGGGCGATCTCCTGTGGGATAGGCCCTGGGCCTTGCGGGACGGCTCTGATATCAGCAGTTGGGCCGCTCGCGTCAGCCCAAATCTCGCAGGGGCCAAATCTTGCAGGTGACATCGTGACCACCAACCTCTCCCGCTTCGTCCTGGCGAACATGACGCCGGAGGCGCGCGGCCGGCTGCTCCTGCGGGCCGAGGCCGATCTCGGCGGCTATCTCGACAAGGTCCGCCCCATCATCGATGAGGTGCGCCAGCGCGGCGACGCGGCACTGAGCGAATTCGCCAAGCAGCTCGACGGGGCGCCGGTCCCGGCCGACGGTATCCGCGTCACGGAGGCAGAACTCGACCGCGGCTGCGCCAACGTGCCGGCCGAGCTGGCCAAGGCGATCCTCTATGCCCGCGACAATATCCTTCGCTACCACCAGACGCAGCTGCCGAAGCCCATGATGCTGACGCCGGTGGCGGCCGGGGTGCTGGCTGGCGAGAGGTGGGGACCGATCCCCAGCGTCGCCTGCTACGTGCCGCGCGGCAAGGGCTCATTCCCCTCGGTCTGCCTGATGACGCTGATCCCGGCCGTGGTGGCCAAAGTGCCGCGTGTCATCCTCGTCACCCCGCCAGGCCCCGACGGCCGGGTCGATGACGCGACGCTGTTCGTCGCCCGCGCGGTGGGCGTGACGGAGGTCTTCAGGTGCGGCGGCGCGCAGGCCGTGGCTGCCGTAGCCTACGGCACTGCCACGGTGCCGAAGTGCGACAAGATCGTCGGCCCTGGCAGCCCCTGGGTGGTGGCGGCCAAGCAGCTGCTGTCGCGCCAGATCGATCCCGGCCCGCCGGCCGGCCCCTCGGAGGCGATCGTGCTGGCAGACGGCACCGCCAACGCCTGGAAGGCCGCCCTCGACCTCATCAACGAGTCCGAGCACGGCCCGGATTCCTCCGCCTTCCTGGTCACCGACGACGCCCGGATCGCCGACCTCGTCGACGGCTACGTGCCAAAGATCTGGGAGCGCCAGTCGGAGGGCCGGCGCGCCTTCTCGCGCACGGTGCTGACGGGCGCCCGCGGCGGCGTGGTGCTGTGCCGCGACATGGACGAGGCCGTCGCCTTCTCCAACGAGTACGCCGCCGAGCACCTGCAGGTGCACGCGGCCGAGCCGTTCTCCTACCTCGAGCGGCTGGTGAACGCCGGCGAGATCCTGCTTGGCGAGCATGCCGCCATCTGCCTCGGCAACTTCGTGCTCGGCCCCAACGCCGTGCTCCCCACGGCCGGCGCCGCCCGTACCGCCTCGCCCTTGTCGGTCTACGACTACCTCAAGCGCACCTCGCTGGTGCACGTCACCGAGGCAGGCTATCCGCCGCTGGCAAAGGCCGCCCGCACACTGGCCGAGTACGAGGGCTTCGACGGCCACGCGCTGGCCGTCTCGCCCTGGCGCGACACGCCGCCGAAATGAGCGCGCAATGATCGTCGGGGGCTCGGCATGACCACGTCGTTCGAGATCCGCACCCTCGTCAAGGCAGGGCGGCGCGCGGAGGCCGCGGCGGCCGCCGCACGGCTCTTGAGCGAGGAGACAGGCACGTTCTTCCGAGATGTTGCCATCAACGACGACCGCTACAGCCTGAACTCCGTGAACGGCACCGCCGTGGACGCGAGCGGCCAACGCCTGTTCTTCAAGTTCCACACCGAGGAGGGCGAGGCGGAGACGGTCAGCGAGTATTACAAGGCGCACGTCCTCGCCGAGGCCGGACTGCCCGTGGACCTTCCCGTCAAGGCGTCGAGCACGCCCGGCCGGCAGTTCCTGCTCTATGCGTACCGCAGCGACAGCAAGCTCGCCGATGTTTGCCTGAAATTGGAGACCGGCCAACCTGCCGAGTTCTCCCCCGAGGAGATCGTCGCCGCGCAGGCCGCGCTGGACGATGCGACGCTGGCGGCGGCGCTCGGCACGCTCGCCGCGCCAACCCCGGACTCGGAGCGCGAGGCCATCCACCAGCTGTTCCACCACCGCCTAGTCACGCCCGGCGACGCGGGTCGCCTCGGCGGACGGTACGCCCAGTTCTACCAGGACCGGCGCATCCCCGTGGGTGGCGAGGAGATACCCTGGGAGGACTTCGCGAACCTGCGCTGGATCGTCAACGGGGTCGGCTATCGGCACACGCTGCGCGAGCTGTTCGGGCAGAGCTTCCGCCTGCTCGATCCGCGGGCGCTGGCGAGGCAGCCGGTGCTGGTCTCGCACGGCGATGCTCACAACGCCAACGTCTGGGCGCGGCGCGGCGTGGACGGCCGACTGACGCTGGAGCTGTTCGATCCCGCCTTCGCAGGCAGGACCATCCCGGCGCTGCTGGGCGAGGTGAAGGCCACCTTCCACAACATCTTCGCCCATCCGCTGTGGCTCTACACGCCCGACCTCGCCGCGCGGGCCTATCGCGTCTTGGCGGAGCGGCAGGCAGACCGCATCGTCGTGACCCACGACTGGCGCCTGTCGGACCTGCGCCAGCGGTTCCTCGAGCTCAAGCTCGAGCGCTACTGGCGCCCGCTGCTGCACCGGCTCAAGGAGATGCCGGCGCTGCCGGACGACTGGGAGGCCATGCTGCGCTCGGCCCTGTTCTGCTGTCCGACATTGGTCATGAGTCAGCTCCCTGGCCCGGAGCGGGCGCCATCGGTGAGCCTCCTCGGCTTCTCCGTAGCCGTGATGTGCGGCTCGCCGCCGGAGGCGGGCGCCGACGCTGTGTCCCGGCTGTTCGCAGAGCTGCGCCGCACGTTGTCGTGAAATCGTCAAGGTGGGCGGGTTTTTGGGGTCAGGCCCGAACGGTCTGACCCCGAACCCCACCGAATGCCTTGCGCGAGCGACTGGCGCCGGTAAGGTGGCGGTGGGGCTACCAGGAGGACGTGACACGTGAGCTGGCAACCCGGTCAAGACCCCATTCCTGGCGATTCCCTCTCCTGCAGCGCCATCGAGCACGTGATCGTGCCTCGCGCCCGCGACCTCGGCGCCTTCGAGGTGCGCCGCGCGCTGCCTGCGGCCCAGAAGCAGATGGTCGGCCCCTTCATCTTCTTCGACCAGATGGGTCCCGCGGAGTTCCTCATCGGCCACGGCGTCGACGTGCGCCCGCATCCCCACATCGGGCTCGCCACCGTCACCTACCTCTTCGAGGGCGAAGTCTGGCACCGCGACAGCCTCGGCACCTCGGCGCCGATCCGCCCAGGCGAGGTCAACCTGATGCACGCCGGCCGCGGCATCGTGCATTCCGAGCGCGAGACGAGCGCCGCCAATCTCGTCACCGACGGCCAGGGCTTGGCCCACGCCGTCGGCGAGACGGCGGACAGCGTGAAGAGGCGGCTGTTCGGCATCCAGTGCTGGGCCGCGCTGCCTGAGAGCCATGAGGAGCAGGCGCCTGCCTTTGCCCACCACGGCCGCGAAGAGCTTCCCGTCATCGCCGGCGAGGGCAAGGACGTGCGGGTGGTGATGGGCAGCGCCTACGGCGCCACCTCGCCGGTCCCTTTCCCGCATGCCGGCCTGTTCGCCGAGGCGGTGCTGATGCCGGGCGCCATCCTGCCGCTCGACCCGGACTACGATGAGCGCGCGGTCTACGTGGCCGCCGGCGAGATAGACATCGCCGGCGACACGTTCGGCCAGGGTCGGTTGCTCGTGTTCCGGCCGGGCGACCGCATTGCCATCAAGGCGGCCTCGCCGTCGCGCCTCGTGCTGATCGGCGGCGCGCCGATGGACGGACCACGCCACATCTGGTGGAACTTCGTGTCGTCCTCCAAGGAGCGCATCCGGCAAGCGAAGGAAGATTGGCGCAGCGGTCGTTTTGCTTTGGTGCCCGGCGACGAGAAGGAGATCATTCCGCTGCCGGGCTGAGGCTGTATCGGGGTCAGACCCTCTTCGCATCTTACGCGTCCCACATGACCGGCGAGGCGAGGGGTCTGGCCCGCCGCTCGAAGCGAGGGGGCCAACCCCGTCGGGGTTGCCGAACGTTGCGGGCCGATTGGCCTGGGGGGAGGGATGGACGTTGCAGGGCTTCTCCTCGGCGTGGTGGCGTTGGCGCCGAGGGCGATGTCCTGGCTCGGCCGCGAGCAGGCGATCGCGCTCGCCGTGGCCG
>Ga0070705_100000072_pt1 | contig 54271 bp, 50 predicted proteins | sample KBSK5253metaG_FD_65455 | JGI IMG/M metagenome (GOLD analysis project Ga0070705, IMG submission 65455) | Corn, switchgrass and miscanthus rhizosphere microbial communities from Kellogg Biological Station, Michigan, USA - KBS K5-25-3 metaG | ecosystem: Host-associated > Plants > Roots >... | reverse complement strand
TCGATCAAGCGGTTCCGCCGCATTGCGACGCGCTATGAGAAGACAGCGGTATCGTTTGCCGCCATGCTGTGCTTGGCTGGCGCCATGGTGTGGCTGAAGTAAATGTCAACAGGCCCTAGCGCGTCAGGCAACCGACTGCCGGCGTTCCAAGGACTTGCAGTATTATTCATGTTTAGCTAGGATGATATGCATGATATTGCATAGTCGTATCTCTTGGAAGAGCGCCTGGAGACAAAAAGGACAGCGACTTGGCAAGTGCCTGCCAACCAAGGCGGAGAAACCGGGAGTGACGCCGCGATGACCCAGCGGATCGAGTTCCAGACCCAGCCGGAGCGCTATCGCCACTGGAAGCTCAGGTGTGAGGGCGAGGTGGCGGAGCTCATCATGGATGTGGATGAGGCGGCCCCGCTTTTCGAGGGCTACCAGCTCAAACTGAACTCGTACGACCTGGGCGTGGATATCGAGCTGGCGGATGCGGTGCAGCGGCTGCGCTTCGAGCACCCCGAGGTGAAGGTGGTGGTGCTCAAGTCGGGCAAGGAGCGGGTGTTCTGCGCCGGCGCCAACATCCGCATGCTGGCGGGCTCCACCCACGCCCACAAGGTCAACTTCTGCAAGTTCACCAACGAGACGCGCAACGGCATCGAGGACGCCAGCGCCAATTCGGGCCAGAAGTACCTGTGCGCCATCCGCGGTACGGCTGCCGGCGGCGGCTACGAGCTGGCGCTCGCGACCGACCGCATCCTGCTGGCCGACGACGGCAACTCGTCGGTGGCGCTGCCCGAGCTGCCGCTGCTGGCCGTGCTGCCCGGCACCGGGGGGCTCACGCGCGTCACCGACAAGCGCAAGGTGCGGCGCGACCTGGCGGATGCGTTCTGCACGGTGGAAGAGGGCGTGAAGGGCGCCCGCGCGGTCAAGTGGCGGCTGGTGGACCAGGCCGTGGCCAACTCCAAGTTCGAGGCGGCGGTGAAGGAGGCGGCGGCGAAGCTGGCTGCCACATCGGACCGTCCGGGCGGCGATGCCCGGGGCGTCGCGCTGACGCCACTGGAGCGGAAGATAGAGGCGGATGCCGTCACGTACTCCTGCGTGAAGGTGGAGATCGATCGCGCGACCCGGCGCGCCACCGTGACGATCCAGGGACCGGGCGAGCCGCCGCCCGCCACCGCCCAGACGATGTGGGAGCAAGGGGCGCAGTTCTGGCCGTTGCGGCTGGCGCGCGAGCTGGACGACGTCCTCCTGCATCTGCGCCTCAACGAGGGCGAGACCGGCGTGCTCATCTTCAAGTCGCAGGGCGACCCGACGCAGGTGCTGGCCTACGATGCGTTCATCGCGGCCAACAAGGATCACTGGCTGGCACGCGAGATCCTGCATTACTGGAAGCGCGTCCTCAAGCGCATCGACCTCACCTCGCGCTCGCTGGTGGCGCTGATCGAGCCGGGGAGCTGCTTCGCCGGCACGCTGGCCGAGATCGCCTTCGCCTGCGACCGGTCTTTCATGCTGATCGGCGCCCAGAAGGGCGACAACCGCCAGCCCGCGACGCTCGCTCTGTCTGCCCTCAACTTTGGCCCCTATCCCATGAGCAACGGGCTGACGCGGCTCGCCACGCGCTTCCTGGGCGAGCCTGAGAGCGTGGAGAAGGCCAAGGCGGAGACCGGCAAGGCGCTCGACGCCGAGACGGCCGAGGAGCTGGGCCTCGTCACCGCCGCGCTGGACTCCGTGGACTGGGACGACGAGGTGCGCATCTTCCTGGAGGAGCGCTCGTCGTTCTCCGCCGACGGCCTGACCGGCATGGAGGCAAACCTGCGCTTTGCCGGCCCCGAGACCATGGAGACCAAGATCTTCGGCCGCCTCACCGCCTGGCAGAACTGGATCTTCCAGCGCCCCAACGCCGCCGGCGCCGAGGGTGCGCTGAAGAGATACGGGACCGGGGTGAAGGCGAGCTTCAACCCGGAGCGGGTGTGAAGGGCCGCGGCAATAGGCAGTAGGCAATAGGCAATAGGGGCCTGCTGAAGGTTAGGTGCCATGAGTAACGTCTGTGCGTCGATCGAGAGCCATCGCGATCTGGTCGTGTGGCAAAAGAGCATGGACCTCGCCGTGGCAGCCTACCGCTTTACGGATGCCTTTCCCGTTCACGAGCGCTATGGGCTGACCAGCCAACTTAGGCGTTCAGCTGCCTCGGTTCCGGCCAATATCGCGGAGGGATACGTCCGTGAGAGCGCCGGTGCCTACGCGCAGCAGTTGAGAGTCGCACAGGGCTCGTTGAAGGAGTTCGAGACGCACGTCGAGCTCGCACATCGAGTTGGGATGATCGACGAGTCCATTCTATCGAGCGTCCTCAAGAGCTCCGAGGAGGTCGGCAAAATGCTGCGCAGTCTCACCCGGGCGATAGAGCGTTAGGCGCCTGCCTACTGCCTATTGCCTATTGCCTATTGCCTGAAGGAAACCGAGATGCCCGAGACCACCCACGTCGACTACTCGACCAAGATCCCCAACAATGTCGGCCTGATGGATGACCAGCGCGTGCTGAAGGCGCTGGAGCAGTGGCATCCAGGCTATCTCGACTGGTGGATGACCATGGGACCGGACGGGTTCCAAAGCTCGGATGTCTACCTGCGCACGGCGGTCTCGATCGATCCCAAGGGGTGGGCCAAGTTCGACTACGTGAAGATGCCCGAATACCGCTGGGGCATCCTGCTGGCGCCGCGGGTGGAGAGCCGGGAGGTCAACTTCGGCGCCCACAAGGGCGAGCCGGCGTGGCAAGAGGTGCCCGGCGAGTACCGCGCCATGCTGCGGCGGCTGATCGTGGTGCAGGGCGATACGGAGCCGGCCTCGGTGGAGCAGCAGCGGTTCCTGGGCCAGACGGCGCCTTCGCTCTACGACATGCGCAATCTGTTCCAGGTCAACGTGGAGGAAGGCCGGCACCTGTGGGCCATGGTCTATCTGCTCCACAAGTACTTCGGCAAGGACGGCCGCGAGGAGGCCGACCAGCTCCTGCAGCGCCGCTCCGGCGACGCCGACAAGCCGCGCATGCTCGGCGCCTTCAACGAACAGACGCCGGACTGGCTCTCCTTCTTCATGTTCACCTACTTCACCGACCGCGACGGCAAGATGCAGCTGGAAAGCCTGGCGCAGTCGGGCTTCGACCCGCTCTCGCGCACCTGCCGCTTCATGCTGACCGAGGAGGCACACCACATGTTCGTGGGCGAGACCGGCGTCACCCGCGCGGTGGAGCGCACCTGCCAGGCCATGCAGGAGGCAGGCATCGAGGACCCCTACGACATCGCCGCGGTGCGCAAGCTGGGCGCCATCGACCTGCCGACCATGCAGAAGAAGGCCAATCTGCATTTCTCCCTGTCGCTCGACCTGTTCGGCTCGGAGGTGTCCACCAACGCCGCCAACTACTACAATGCCGGCGTCAAGGGCCGCTACCAGGAGACGCGCATCGAGGACGACCACCAGCTGACCGGGGTTACATACCCCGTGAGCAAGCTGGTGGACGGCCAGATCAGGATGGTGGAGGAGCCGGCGCTGACGGCCATCAACATGCGCCTGCGCGACGACTACGTGGCCGACTGCGCCAAGGGCATGGAGCGCTGGAACAAAGCCATCGAGAAGGCCGGCGTCGCCTTCCGCTTCAAGCTGCCGCACGTGGCCTTCCATCGCCACATCGGCGAGTTTCAGGGCATCAAGGCCTCGCCCGACGGCGAGGCTCTGAGCGACGCAGCGTGGACGGCCAGGAAGGAGCAGTGGCTGCCATCGAAGGCCGACGGCGACTTCATCCAGAGCCTGATGCAGCCGTGCTGGGAGCCCGGCAGGTTCGCCTCCTGGATCGCCCCGCCCAAGGTCGGCATCGACAACAAGGCCGGCGACTTTGAGTATGTGAAAATCCACCGGGCGTGACAGGGTGCACTCCCTCTCCCCGCGCAACTCCAACCTTGCCATACGCTCCAATGGCGTGGGGGGAGGGGATCCGGTCGGAGAAACGGAGAGGCTGCGCGGGCGGGGGCCTGTGACACCGAGGGTCGCGTGAGAGCTTTTCCGGCGGGGAGGATAAGCTGTATGTTCACAAGGGGAGAGAAGGGGAGAACAACCATGAAGAAACTGCTGTTTGCTGCGGCTGCCGTCCTTGCGTTGGGTGCCGGCCCGGCCATGAGCCAAGGCAAATCCGTCAAGATCGGCTTCGTCAGCACGTTCAGCGGGCCGACCGCCGTGATCGGCAACGACATGCGCAACTCATTCGAGCTGGCGCTCGATCATTTGGGCCGCAAGATGGGCGGATTGCCGGTGGAGGTGATCTACGAGGACGACCAGCAGAAGCCCGAGGTCGGCAAGCAGAAGACCGAGAAGCTCCTCCAGTCCGACAAGGTCGACTTCATGGCCGGCTACATCTGGTCGAACGTGCTGCTGGCCTCGGTGAAGCCCATCGTCGACGCCAAGACCTTCCTCGTCGTCGCCAATGCCGGCCTGTCGCCACTGGCCGGCGAGATGTGCTCGCCCAACGTGTTCTCGACCTCGTGGACCAACGATTCCAACCCGCGCGCGGTCGCCGAGTACATGAACAAGAAGGGCATCCAGGACGTCTACCTGATCGGCCCCAACTACGCAGCCGGCAAGGAGAACCTCGGCGGCGTCAAGGCGGTGTTCAAGGGCAAGATCATCGGCGAGGACTATACCAAGTGGCCTGACCAGCTCGACTTCTCGGCCGAGCTGTCGAAGATCCGCGCCGCCAACCCGAAGGCCGTCTACACCTTCTATCCGGGCGCCGCCGGCGTGCAGTTCCTCAACCAGTACGCGCAGGCGGGACTGCAGGGCAAGATCCCGCTCTACACCACCTTCGTGATCGACTCGCTCAGCCTTCCGCTGCAGAAGAACGCCGCGGTGGGGGTCATCCAGGCCCTGCAGTGGGCGGCGGACCTGCCCAACGACGCCAACAAGAAGTTCGTCGCCGACTTCATGGCCAAGCACAAGGCCGAGCCGTCGTTCTACGGCGCCCAGAGCTACGACGCCGCCAATCTGATCGCCTCGGCAGTCGCCGCGGTGAAGGGCGACCTGAGCAATCAGGATGCAGTGCGTGCAGCGCTGAGGAAAGCCGACTTCAAGTCGGTGCGCGGCGGCTTCAAGTTCGGGCCCAACAACTACCCGATCCAGAACTACTACATGCAGGAGGTGGTGAAGGAGGGCGACGCCTTCCGCCTCAAGACCGTGGCCACCGCGGTGGAGAACTTCCAGGACGTGCACTACACGAAGTGCAAGATGTAGCGGGATGTCACCCGTCATCCCGGCCGGAGCACTGCGAGCCGAAGGCGAACTGAGCTCCGAGCCGGGACCTCGTGAGGTCTAATTCGCCGCCCGAGGTCCCGGATAGCCTCGCCCTTGCCGGGCTCGGCTCCCGGGATGACGGGTGCATTGAGACGCAATGCTGTTCATCGAGCAATGCCTGAACGGCCTGCAGGTCGGGCTCCTGCTGTTCCTGCTGGCGGCCGGGCTGACGCTGGTGTTCGGCATCATGGACCTCGTCAACCTGGCGCACGGCTCGCTGTACATGGTCGGCGCCTACTTTGCCGCCACCTTCACGGCGCTCACCGGCTGCTTCCTCGCCGGCATCGCCCTGGCGCTCGGCGCCACGCTCCTCGTCGGCATGGCGGTGGAGGTGATCGCCATGCGCCGGCTCTACGGGCGCGACCATCTCGATCATGTGCTCGGCACCTTCGGGCTGATCCTGTTCTTCAACGAGCTGGTGCGGCTCGTCTGGGGGCCGGCAGGTAAGACGCTGCCGCTGCCGTCCTGGCTCAACCGGTCGATCGAGATCCTGCCCGGCGTGCCCTACTCCATGTACCGGCTGTCCATCATCGTGGTGGCGCTGGCGGTGGCGCTCGGGCTCTATGTCGTCATCATGCGGACGCGCTTCGGCATGCTGGTGCGTGCCGGCGCCTCCAACCGCGAGATGGTGGGGGCCCTCGGCATCAACATCAGGCTGCTCTACACCTTCGTGTTCGGCGTCGGCGCGGCGCTTGCAGGGCTGGCCGGCATGATGCAGGCCGCCATCCTCACCGCCCAGATCGGCATGGGCGAGAACTTTCTCATCCTGGCGTTTGTGGTGATCATCATCGGCGGCATCGGCTCGATCCGCGGCGCCTTCGTCGCCGCCTTGTTCGTGGGCTTCGTCGATACGGTGGGGCGCACGTTCCTGCCGGAGCTGCTGAAGCTGGTTTTGAGCGCCACGGCCGCATCCACGGCCGCGCCGGCCCTGTCGTCCATGCTCATCTATCTGCTGATGGCGGCGGTCCTGGTCGTGCGTCCGGCTGGCCTGTTCCCGGCGGCAACGCGATGAAAGCGCTGTTGAGCCCCCGCAACCTGGCCGTTGCGGCCATCATCGTCCTCCTGGCCCTGGTACCAGTGTACACCAGGGGCACCGGCAACCCCTACCTCCTGTCGCTCTTCACCCGCATTGTCATCCTGGCGATGGCGGCGGTCAGCCTGAACCTCATCATGGGCTTCGGCGGCATGGTGAGCTTCGGCCATGCCGCCTACATCGGCATCGGCGGCTATACGGTCGGCATCCTCGCCCACGAGGGCATGGCCTCGGGGCTCGTCCAGTGGCCGCTGGCCATTGCCGTGTCGGCCCTGTTCGCCCTCGTCATCGGCGCCTTCTCGCTCCGCACCCGGGGCGTCTATTTCATCATGATCACGCTGGCGTTCGCGCAGATGGTCTACTACGTGGGCGTCGGGCTGGAGCGGTACGGCGGCGACGACGGCCTCACCATCTACCGGCGCAGCCAGTTCGGCGGGCTCCTCAACCTGGCCGACAAGACCGTGTTCTACTACCTCTGCCTCGCCCTGCTGCTCGTCACCGCCTATGTCGTCTGGCGGCTCGTCAACTCGCGCTTCGGCCTCGTCATCCAGGGCTCGCGGTCCAACGACCGGCGCATGCGCGCCATCGGCTTCCCGACCTTCCGCTACAAGCTCGCCTGCTTCGTCATCGCCGGCACCATCTGCGGCCTCGCCGGCGCGCTGCTTGCCAACCATACCGAGTTCATCAGCCCGGCGATGATGCATTGGACCCGCTCCGGCGACCTCATCATCATGGCGGTGCTGGGCGGCATGGGCAGCGTGCTGGGTCCCGTCATCGGCGCCTTGGCCCTGCTGCTCCTCGAGGAGGCGCTGCCGGGCGTCACGGAGTACTGGCAGATCATCCTGGGCCCGCTGCTCCTTGCCGTCGTGCTGTTCGCGCGCGGGGGGCTCGACGGCATGCTCGCGAGCCTGCGCCATGGCTGAGGCGGAGCCCCTTCTGGCGGTCGAGGGCCTGGCCAAGCGCTTCGGCGGCGTGGTGGCCTCCGATGCCATCACCCTGAATGTGCCGAAAGGCGAGCTGCACGCCGTCATCGGCCCCAACGGCGCCGGCAAGACCACTCTGATCGGCCAGCTGACCGGCGAGGTCATCCCCGACGCCGGCCGCGTCCGCTTCGGCGGCACCGACATCACCAGGGCGCCGACGCACAAGCGCAGCCTGTTGGGCCTCGCCCGCTCGTTCCAGATCACGTCCCTGTTCCTCGACTTCACCGCGCTCGACAACGTCGCGCTGGCGGTGCAGGCGCACGCCGGCCATTCGTTCCGCTTCTGGCGCAATGCCCGCAGCGAGGCCGCGTTGCGCGACCCGGCGCGCAAGGCCCTCGCGCGCGTGGGCCTGGCCGGCCGCGCCGATACGCCGGTCGCGAACATGAGCCACGGCGAGCATCGCCAGCTGGAGATCGCCATGGCGCTGGCCACGAGCCCGCGCATGCTGCTGCTCGACGAGCCCATGGCCGGCATGGGGCCGGACGAGTCCCAGCGCATGGTGGCGACCCTGCGCGAGCTGAAAGGCGAGCTGACGATCCTGCTCGTCGAGCACGACATGGAGGCGGTGTTCGCCCTGGCCGACCGCATCACCGTTCTGGTCTACGGCCGCGTGATCGCCTGCGACACGCCCGCCGCCGTGCGCGCCAACGCCGAGGTGCGCCAGGCCTATCTCGGCGAGCAGGAGGCGGTGACGGGCCATGGCTAAGGAGATCGCGCAGACCTATGCGGGGGTCGGGGGTCGAGGGTCGGGGGTCGCAATAGCAGCGCAGACGACCGACACCCGACACCCGACTGCCGCGACCGAAATCGGTCCAGCCCTGCTTGAGGTCGACGGCATCGAGACGGCCTACGGCCGCAGCAAGGTGCTGTTCGGGGTCTCGCTCACCATCGCGCCCGGCGAGATGGTGACGCTGATGGGGCGCAACGGCATGGGCAAGACCACCACCGTGCGCTCCATCATGGGGCTGACGCCGGCCTCCGCCGGCTCCATCCGGCTCGACGGCCGCGAGATCCGCGCGCTCCCCTCCTACCGCGTGGCCAAGCTGGGCGTAGGCCTGGTGCCCGAGGGGCGGCAGGTTTTCCCGAATCTGACCGCGCGCGAGAACCTGATCGCCACCGCCGCCAACCGACGCGGGGCGGCCGACCCGTGGACCTTCGACAAGGTCTGCGGCCTGTTCCCGCGGCTCGCCCAGCGGCTCGACAGCATGGCGAACCTGCTGTCCGGCGGCGAGCAGCAGATGCTGGCCATCGGCCGTGCCCTCATGACCAACCCTCGCCTGTTGATCCTCGACGAGGCCACCGAAGGCTTGGCCCCGCTGATCCGCGAGGAGATCTGGCGCTGCCTCGCCCAGCTGCGGGCGGCGGGACAGGCGGTGCTGGTGATCGACAAGAACATCGCCGCGCTGACGCGGCTCGCCGACCGCCACCACCTGATCGAGCGTGGCCGCGTGGTGTGGACCGGCACCTCTGCCGAGCTGGCGACGGCCCCCGACGTGCAGCACCGGTACCTGGGAATTTGAGCGAGCGTCGCGAACCACGAAACGGCATCAACCAAGGTTGGCCGCGTAGTACTTGTCAGCAAGGTCGGCATGACGCAGACGCCATTCCACCGGCCTGCCGTCGATCGCGTGCACGAGACGATCCAACATCAGGATCGGGGCGCCGACCTCCAATCCCAGCACCTCTGCCACATCACGTGGAGCGGGGCCGATCGTCAGGCGTTCTTCGGCTCCGCCGACGAGCACTCCGAACTCCTGGGCCAGGCTGGCGATCGAACAACCGAAGTCCTCGCGTTCAGTCAGTCCGGGGAACAGCGTCGACGGCATGGAGATCTCTTCAACCATGAACGGTTTGCCGTTGAACAGACGGACGCACCTGATCTGGCATGCGCAGTCCTCAGAGCGCAGTTGCAGCCGGTCGCGCTGGGCTTCGTTGGCAGGTCCCTCCGACACTTTCAGGACTTTGACTTCGCCGACAATCCGCTCGCCGCCCGAGGTGCGGATGTTGCTGTACCGCAGAGCCCGTTCATCAGAGCTCGGGGCATTGACAAAAGTCCCGTGCCCCTGGCGGCGGGTAAGCAGGCGCTCCGCTTCGAGAAGCTTGAGCGCCTTGCGCGCCGTGCCGGGGCTCACACCGAACTCACGTGCCAGGTCGGCCTCGCTCGGGAGAGCGGTCCCTGGCTTCCACTCACCCGTCGCGATGCGGGCGGCCAAGACATCGCGCATCTGCTGGTAGATGGCGCGGGTGGAGAACCGCCTTGTCAGCATGGGTGCTCGCCTTCGCGGGTTATGGCTCGGCTTTGTGCCCGATCTCGCCGTTCAGTAAAGCACATGATATTGCAGATAGAGAATATCGGAAAGTCTGCACACCGAGCCACAACTCCGCACTTTCCGGAACAGTTGCCATTGCAATGACTTATGCCGACCGTGGTTGGCTGCCACATGGCTTTGGCATTGGCCGGATCAATGCGAAAGGTCCAGGATGATCGGCATGCTTTGGAGATAAAGATGCACGTCTCGGATCGCAGCTACACCGATCTTGATTGGCTTCGTTCTGGCGATCATGTGTGCCAGTTCTACGATACGGCCGAAGATCTCGCTGAGGCCTTGATCGGATATTTCAAGGCTGGGCTGGAGCGCAATGAGTTGTGCACGTGGGTTGCTGGCGGCCCGCTTGGAGCCGAGAGGGCAAATAGCGAGATGCGCGCGGCTGTGGCCGACTTCGACGGTCGAGTCGCGGCCGGCCAGATGCGAATAGTCGGTCACGAGGAATGGTCCAGGACGTACGGAACATCGAGCATTGCGGAGCGGGTCGAGAGCTGGCTGTCCTGGAAGGACGCGGCCCTGGCATCCGGGTACGCCGGCGTCCGCAGCGGCGGCGATCTATCGTCCCTGTACGAAAGCAACTTGGATGAGTTCCTGGCCTACGAACGGGCCGTCGACAAAGCCTTCAAGGGTCAGCCCATTGTAGCCCTTTGCAGCTACTGCCTGGCCAGATACTCCGGCAAGACCGTGCTGGAGGCGATGCAAAGCCACGGCTTTGGTATTGCGAAGCGTCGCGGACGCTGGGTGCCAATAGAGGTCTGGCACCGCGGCCAACCGCCCACACGCGTTGCGCACGGACCTTCGCAGTCCCAGCCATATCAGGAGACCGACCTCGCCACTGTGGTCGAAGGGCTACTGGCCGTCCACCTGCTGGCATATCCTGAGCGGATAACCTTGGAGGGGGCGTTTGTCCCGCTTCCGGCCGCGGCAGCTGCCCGGCTGCGGCTGGCGCTATGCGAGCTTTTCGCCAATGCAACAAAGTTCGGAGCACTCGCCAACCAGCAAGGCACGCTGGCCGTGAAATGGCATCTGTCCGTCAACGGCTCGCGGAGGGTATCTGTAACTTGGGCCGAGCGTGGAACGTCCGGGCTGACCATACCTGAATGGGTAGGTTTCGGGACGCAGGTGATTGCCGGCACGGTTGAAAACTGCGTGCGGGTCTTCGAGGCGACGGGCATGCGCTGCACATTCGAATTGAGCCTGTGAGCGGCGCAGGTCGCCCGCGCGCACAGTGATCATCGGTCCTGGTGTCGTGATCCGTCCGACTGGCCGGAAGTCGGGCTAGCGCACGTCCTCCCCCACACCCTCGCCCACCAGCACGAACGGCGCCCAGTAGGATGGTGGTTCGCCGCGGGCGATGAGGTCGAGCATGGCGGCTCGGAAGGCTCCGGCCCGACCAAGCCGCGGCTTGGCCGCGAGCGCCGCAAACGACCCCGTGGTGAGTTCGACTGCGGCCTGCGAGTAGACCGCCCAATGCGACACAAGCAGCGCGCGGGCGCCGGCATAGAAAAAGGCGCGGGCCAAGCCTGACAGCGCTTCCGCACCCTTGGTGGAGCCCGCTGCCGTATTGCAGGCCGACAGCACGACCCAGTCCGCATCGAGACTCAAGGTGGCGATCTCGGAAGCCGTAAGCAGTCCATCGTCCGCCTCGCCGGCAACCGGCGGCAGCGTCAGCACCAGCGCCGGCTCGGCCAGGCCGGACAGGTCGCCCGCGACGAGGCCGTGTGTCGCGAAATGGAGAATACGGTAGTCCTTGAGAGACGCGCTCCGCACCCGCGGCTCCGACGCGGCCTCGCGCAGGTAGATGGCGTCGGGTGCGGCGCCCAGCACCTTGGCAACGGCCCTGATCTCATAGGCGGTCTCGGGCAAGGGTGCCAGCTGGCGGAGAGCACGCAGATCGACAACTCCGTTGCGGTAGAACGCCGCCGGTGCCGTGCTTACGGACTGCGCTCCGCGCTGTTGAGGTCCGCTGAGCTGCCCATCGAAGATGGGATCGCCCAACCCGAAGAACGGCTTGGTCGCCGAGCCGACCGGCGCAAGCTTGCGCAGGGCCTGCAACGACTGCACTGACGGCAGGACACTGAGCGCATGGCTCTTGATCAACCATGGCGCCTGGCGCAACGCGTCGGCACCAGCCTGAGGCCCGGGAGGCGCCGTGATCAGCACTTGGAAGGGAATGCTCGTGAGCGGGCCCGTCGGCACCACGATCACATGGCGCTTGTCGCGCAGCAGGTCCGCCACGGGACCAAGTACGAGTTGGTACAGCGCGTGGGCGCGGTTGAGATCGAAGCCCGCCGCTACCCCGGCTTTGCTGCCGGTCGACCCTTCCGCATTCTGCTGCGCCTGAGGATCCAGGCCTTTGCGCAATGCGGTCACGTGTACGCTCAGTGCGTCGTTGCCCGCATCGATCTGCCGCCACTCTGCCCGCTCACGCGTCACGGCCCACACGAAGCTCTTGGCGCCCCCCACCAAGAACACGACCAGCGCCTCCTCCTCCCGGAGGACGCTCTGCACTGCGGCGATGGTAAGCGGCTGCGGATCGGCGAGCGAGGCGTAGTCCGGGAACGACTTCGTGATCGCCGCACGCACCTCGCGGATATCCTGCTCGGCGCGGTCGATGGTGCCACGGAGGCCGTTGCGGCGCTGCATGAACTGAGCGTACCCAGGGAGTGCCTTCTCGACTGCCTCCATGCGGGCGTGGATGGCCATCGCCTCGCTCGCACCCTGGGCCGCGACCTTGTTCAGCTCATTGAGCTCCGTCGCGATGGCGGAGCGCTCGCGGTCCGCGTCCTCGCAGCCGCCCTTGCGCCGTGCGGGAGGGCATTGCTCGATGAGGGTCGTGAGGCGGCGGACAAGCTCTGTCTGCCGCTTCACCGTTGGCGCCTGGTCGCGGCTCCGCGCGATACTGGCGGCGCGAAACTCCTCCAGCGCCTTGCTGTAGGCCCGATCGGCTTTCTGCACGGCGTACCAGTTGGTGAGCAGGCTCTGGTCCTCATCGTGCAGGGCCAGCACGCGGTCGGCCAGGTCCTGCACGCGCCGGATTCGCTGGCCCAGCTCGGTGTCGCTTGCGCCGAGCCGCGCCGTCATCTTGGCCAGGGCAGAAGCCGCCGCGGTGCTCCATGCGAGCTGCGCCGCCGCAAACGTCTCGTCGAGAATCGCCGCCTTGTCGGCCTTCGGGTCCAATCCGAGATGCCAGCTCGCCTGACTGAGCCCTGCGAACGTGTCGCGGAAGCCTGCCACCTCCCGCTCCACGATCCGCCGCACCACGTCGTACGACTTGTCCTGGCCGGTGAGCAGGCGGATCGCCTGGCGATAGGAACCCCGAGCCTCCGCCCATTGTCCGCGCGCGAGTGCCACGTCGCCCAGACTGGCGTGACCGCCCGCATTGAAGGCATTGTCGCCGCCGACCGCGCTCTGCTTGAGCTCCAGCGCTCGCCGGAACAGCCGCTCGGCTGCTTCGGGCCGCCCCCCCTTGAGAAGCGCCTGACCCTGGTGCTCGAGCGCGATCGCCACGCTGACGCTCCCGGCCCCGTAGACCTTCTCGCGCACACGCACCGTGTCGGCGAAGTACCGTTCGGCCCGCCCATAGTCTCCCATGGCCTGCGCGATCAGACCGAGCGAGAAGTATTGCAAGCCAGTCTGCTCGTGCTCGGGACCGAACTCGCGCTGAACGAGCAGAAGAGCCCGCTCGGCGACCTCTCGGGCACTGGCATAGTCCTGGGCTCGCCAATAGACCTGGGACTGCTCGCGCAGGTCCTCCAGCGCTTTGGAGGGCTGCTGGGCGTGCGCGACCCCGCCGAGAGCGAACATCACGACGGCGCCGAGGACCAAAGGCCTCAGCAGCAAGCTGACGACAGGCGACATAGTGACTCCCCCCAAGGCCGACGCTTGCTGAGCGTTATCCGCGCAGCCTCGGTCACTTACACCCGCTCGTCAGATCACCCGCGCGCGCCACCGGCTTGCCGTTGATGAACACATTGGGCGCGCCACTCACGGTCACTCCGCCACAGCTCGTCCCGTCGCCTGCCGTCACCGCCGGCCTGCCATTGATGAAGACGTTGGGCGAACCCTGCTCCAGCGTGTCGCCGCGGTCAGTCGTGTCGCCCTTGCGCGCGGCCGGCAGACCACCGATGCTGGTGTCGCCGCTGCCCTTCGTAATGACACCGGGCATTTGCGCTGTCGGCGCGTCGTGCCGCTCCTCGGCCGAAACCGGGCCCGCTGCGACCAGCGCCGCCGCCACCAAGCATCCAGCCGATCGACGCATAGCCGAGCTCCCTCCGTAAAGCACACGCCTGTTAGCCTGCCGCAAATTTCGGCGCAATTGGGGACATGACCGCATCGTTGGTCGTTGCTCCACGCCTCGCGAACTTCGGGGCAGGGCCTTATGAAGGGTGTGGCGGGACTCCCACACGTGCGAGGTCGGCCGTCGTCCTGGCCGCGGTCGTCACCCCGCCAGCACGATCTGGGCGCTACGCCGCCTGCCGCCCGACTGGGGCCTCGTCGGATGAACCGGGGCCGCCATCTGGCTACCACGAATGCAATGCACCCTTGGAGCAGCGGCACAGCAACCCGGAGCTATCAATGATAATCCTCGGTCGCTTTCTTCTGGGCTGTCTCCTTGTCGGCCTGCTGCCATCCCTTGCGCGGTCCGAGCTGACGGTTGGGACGATTGCACCAGGATTCTCCACGAAAGCGGCGCAGGGCGGCAGGGATCTGACCTTCACGCTGTCCGAAGCCCTCAAGAGGGGCCCAGTGGTTGTGTACTTCTACCCAAAGAGCTTCACATCGGTCTGCACGGAGGAAGCGCACCTCTTTGCGGAGGCCATGTCGGAGTTCGAAGCGCTTGGCTCCTCGGTCATCGGCATCTCTACCGATACGATCGAGACGCAGCGTGAGTTCTCACGGATGGAATGTCGCGACAAATTCCCGGTTGCTGGCGATCCCGATGGGAAGGTTGTAAAGGCCTATAATGTCCTAATCCGGATAGAAGGCGTCGGCATCATCGCCAACCGGACATCCTACGTGATTACGCCCGACGGCAGGATCGCGTCGGTCCTGACGGCAGGAGATGCGGGCAGCCATATCCAGTCCGCTCTCACATCTGTCAAAGCCTGGAAAGCGCGCCAAGTCCGATAGCGAGCAATCGTTTCGGATCTCGGGCGGCTTCAGCAGCCTCGGCCGGCGGGGTCGCGCGGAGCACAGAGGTCGGCGACGTGTGCCACCGGCCAGTCGCCCGAGTGGTCACTGACCAGGCTCCCTTCAGGGCGTGGATAGCTTCATCATCACGAGCCCCGCGAGGATGAGCGTGGCGGCGAGCAAGCGCATTGGGGTTGCCGCCTCGCCCAGGATCGCAATCCCGACCACGAAGGCGCCGACAGCGCCGATTCCCGTCCAGATCGTGTAGGCCGTACCGAGCGGCAGCGTCTTCATGGAGAGCGACAACAGCCAGAAGCTCGCGATCATCGCCACGATAGCCAAGACACTCGGCACAAGCAGGCTGAAACCCGCCGACCTCTTGAGGAGGTACGCCCATGCGATTTCCAGCAGTCCTGCGCAGAAAAGAAAAATCCAGGCCACGGCTTAGGTCTCCTATTTAGAGCCAGGCCGTCCTGGACATTGCTTCAGGTATAGCAGAGGTCGTCCTCCGAACGGCAGGTAAGCCCTTCTTCTCCCCCTTCAAGAGGCATTCTCAGGAGTGCGACGAAGAGAGCACGGTCTGGCGGCTTCCGGCGCTCCCATGTCCTGCTCCGCTCTGGAGCTGGCGCGCGCGCCGCACGGCCCGGCAGGGCGTCACTCGGCAAATTTACTCTGTCGCCCGGTACGATGCGACTGGCGCTTGCGCTCCGGTAATGGATTTGGCTCGCTCGATCGAGGTCATCCGTGGCGATTAAGAACTACAGCGATCACGCTGCCAATGAACGCACCTACTTAGCCTGGTTGCGGACCGGGCTGGCGGTTATCGCGTTCGGCATCGTCGTCGAAAAACTGAACCTCTTTCTCACGGCGTTGATGGAGACAATGCCGCCTCGGGCTTCCGTCGATACGGCTGTAGTGGGCCTTGCGCGGCTGCGCCCCTATGAGGGGCTGACGTTGAGCCTGCTCGGCATTGTCATCGTCGTTGTGGGCGGCATCCGCTTCGCGAGGAATGCTCGCGAGATCGACAGTGCAGAGCCAAGTACCGCACGCGGTGCAAGAGTCGAGATCGGACTTACGAGCGCTCTTGCTCTACTCGCAGCGGTGTTGGCCTTGTCCTTGGCTCTCCCGTGAGCGGCGAGAGCGCCGGCCAGCCCACCTGAACCGCTTCGTGATGAGCGCCGGACGCGAAGTGACGGCAGAGGGCCGCGTCGTCTACTATCCGCCACCAGGAAGCCCTGTTGGCGCTGCGATGCCTGCATCGGAGAACGCACAATAGCAGGCGCGACCGTCGGTCGTAAGGAAGAAGACGGTATGAGTGAACCGCCCGAAGTCCGTGCACCGCGAGCCGCAGCGACGGCGCCTATCCTTACCAACAAGCGCCATGCAGCACCATCCGCGTTCACGCCTGAGAACCTGCTGCGCGAGGCCCGTCGACAGAAGGGCCTGGCGACGGCATCCGTGCCGGAGGTCTGCGTCCTCGACCCGGACGGCGACATGGTGCGCCGCCTGCGGACTGCTGGCCGCGCACGACAAGATGGGGAATGGGCCTGCTACCATACGGAGCTCTACCGGGTCGCTGAGGGCGGCATCGAGCTCGGTCTCATCGGCTGCGCGGTCGGTGCTCCGTTCGCCGTGCTGGTGGCCGAGCAGCTGTTCGCGTCTGGCTGCCGGCTGGTCATCAGCATGACCTCGGCGGGACGGCTCGCCGAGCTGCGCCCACCGCCCTACTTCGTCCTGATCGAGCGGGCGATCCGCGATGAGGGCACGAGCTACCACTATCTGCCGCCGGCAGAGTTCAGCGCGGCCGATCCGGCGCTGCTCGCGTCAATGAACGGCGCATTCGATGGGCTTCGCGCTCCCGTCGAGGTCGGCGCCACCTGGACGACCGATGCACCCTTCCGCGAGACGCTAGAGGCGATCGACGCTATGGCGGCACGGGGCCTGCTCGCCGTGGAGATGGAGGCCGCGGCGCTCTACGCCTTCGCCGCGGCGCGTGGGAAGCCGGTGTTGTGCTTCGCGCACGTCACCAACCAGATGGCGTGCGTCGAGGGCGACTTCGACAAGGGCGAGGCCGACGGTACGGTCGATGCCCTCGCCGTCATTTGCGCCGCCGCCAGGGCCTGGCGCCGCCCCCTTCGGGCGAGCCGGCGATAGTTCGGGGATAACCCTGTTCGAGGCTCAGCGTTTGTCCCAATTTGGGCCGTGCGACTTGTGAGTGAGAATGCGCTGCCCATTTCGGAAAGGCTGGCGGAGTCCACCATGCGCGCACTCCTTGCCGTCCTGATCTTCGTCAGTGGCCTGCTCGCGGTGAGTTCAACCGTGGAGGCCGCTCGCAAGTCCAAGCGGGCGACCGAGCCCCGGTACTATCATCCCGTGCCGCCCCGTCGCGATTTGAGGGAGCAGTTGTTGTGCGAGGAGCGGGCGCAGAACGAAGATCCGTCCGGCCAGTTCAAGGGGTATCCGTGCTGGGCGCGCGAGATCTTCGGCCGGGGCAGCGGCCAGGGCGGCCGAGGCCGCTGACGCCGGCAGAGCATGCCCGTCGGTGGCAGACGGTAACCACCACAAACACCCGTTGTCACGATTCGATACAATTGCGGCACAGTTGCGCAAGAGTTTTGTCGCAGAGTCACTGGCGGCACGAAGCGGCCCCGAGCCCGCAGGGGCCGCCGGGTGTCCCGGGGGGAAAGCTTATGCGCGGAGCGTTCGCGCTGACGCGCACGGCTGTCGTTCGCAGCTCGCCAGCTGAGGGAGTTGGCGAGCTGCAACTCTCCTCGGCTCGGCCCACAACAATCGGCAGGACTGCGGAGTGCCCGAAGGGGAAATGGAGCTGCCCGCTTATGATTATTGCGACCAAAATTGCTGCGTTGCCTGAGTCGGGGTGCGAGCCATGAGCAACGTCATCAACTTTACCGCCGCGATATGGCGCCGCGTTGCAGCCCTGGAATTGGAGGTTGCCGAGTGCCGGCAGGTCATCTCTCGGGCGCCGCCCAGTAGTTGGCGGCACAAGACCTACAGCGCCGAGTTGATCGAGGCGGAGCGGCGCCTATCCATCGCAGAGGGAATGCGTAAAGACGAACGAGCTTGACGACGCCCTCAACGACATTCCGGCTTGGCTTCCACCAGCACGGATCCTCATTCCCGCCGTCCAGGATGGAGCTTGGTGAGATTGCCGGCTCCCCTGCACACCCACGGGGAAAGCCTGCCCGGTGCTTGGTGTTTGTCCCGATTTGAGACGTAAGGCCTGTCGTGGATAGTTGCCCCGCCACTTATTGAAGCCACCGGCGGAGCCCCTCATGCCTTTCCTGCTCACCATCGCGATGGTCATCGGCAGCATGCTTGCGCTGAGTGGGGCCGCAGACGCTGGTCGCAAGTACAAGCGCAGCGCGAAACCACCGTGCTACGCGGCTCAGCCTCGGCACTTCCGTGGAGCCAATGCAGCCTGTGCGCGAGCGGCTTGGGGTTACAACCCCTTTGACGTTACCGGCGAATTTCGAGGCTTTCCAGGTTGGGCACGCAAGGCTTTCAGCGAGGGGCGGCGGTAGCCTTTTTGGCGGAGCCGGCACGCCCGCACTCCTCGCCATCGTGATCGCCGTCGAGCCGCCTCAGGGTATGAGGTTTTGCCGCAAGGCCTCCGCGACAGCTTGCGTTCGATTGCGCGCCCCGAGCTTGCTCTGAGCCTTTTTTAGATGACTTCGGACCGTTTCCTCGCCCAGTCCGAGCTCTTCGGCAACTTCCCGGAACTGCGCCCCGGCCGAAACCAAACGCAACACCGCCAACTCGCGAGGGGTCAGGTGAACGTGCGGGCCAATAGACTGCGGATCGGCAAGTTGCTCCAAGCGGAGCGCGGTAAAGCTGGCGGCGGCGGAGATCATGATCCGCATCGGTCGCGTCACAATGTTGGATAGCTCCTTGCGCGACCAGAAACCCACTACCCACCGGCCGCCAACGGGACAGGTCAATCCATCCCGCATCCCATACTTGAGGGCCAAGTCGTAGGTCCATTTGTCAATCCCAATTGGCTGAAACAGCCGCCGAACCTCAGTCCATGTATGTACGGCCATGCTGGACGCCGCCAGGGACAGCGCCGGACGGAATCTTCCTCGGGCGAGCGCGTCGTACTCTTCCCACCACCCCTCAGGAACGCTGTTGTGAAGGAAGGCCGAGTTTCCGAGCTGTAAGGACGCCCAATCTCCGGATTTCAGGGGAAACCGTGCTGCGCCCATGACGGACAACGGCAGGTGCCGCATCGTGACAGCGTGCAACTCCTCCAGCACCTCGTCGGGTGAGCGTAGCGCCTCGACCCGCTCAGCGTAGCCGACGAGGTCGGTCTGGAGATTTTTACAGTCGCATTGCCGGCTAGGTTCGAATTTCAGGACGGTCATCAACTCCTCCTTGATGCGTCGCCAGTCGACATGGATGCATGACCATCAAGGAGCAACCTTCCGTGCAGCTAACCCCATTGCAGCGAACGGTTAACGCGCCCCGCAGCGCGCGTCGTGGCGTCGGGAGTGATGACAGCCCTATGTTCGCCGACCGCGTGGCGCCCGAGCAACACGACGGCGAGGGGGCAGGCGTGATGGGGTACCGCTATCGACGCTGCCGCAGCTGCTCCGCCACCGCGTTGCGGCCCTGGCATTAGAGGTTGCTCAAGGCCGCAACTGTCGATGCGTTCGGCTCAAGCACCGACTGACATGCGGGAGGGTGGCCGAGAGCGAACGCCTCAATGCCTGCGCTTGGTCGCGTCCCGTTCCTCGGCCATTTGTGCTAGAGCAACGTAGCTGACCGCAATGCCTAGCATGATCCTCTTGGCTTCCGGATTGGCCATTTGCTCGGCCAGATCGCGAGCTTCCTCTGCTCGCGCTCGCCACTGTCTGGCGTTGTCGATTCGTCGAGGCATGACAGGCATTCCGCACGCACCGGTTGAGCTACCATATCAGCAATATCCAGCCCTGCCAGAAGTGGTGCGTGCAAATGCGAAACGATTTGAGAACGCCCAACGGCCGCGCATCCGCGACGATCCTAAGACGCTGCTGCCTGCAGAGCCGCAGTCGAGGCAGGCGACCGCGCCTCCAGCCGGTACCGCGCCGACGTCTTAACGTCCTCGCTCAGCTCGTTGCGCCCTTCCAGATCGACTGCAGGTAGTCGGTCGGCACCGCATCAAAACGCTCGCCGCTGCGCTTACCGGCTGCGCTTCCCGAATGCCAGCCGCATTGCAAGGGGGGCTCGACCGACCAGCGCACCAAGTCGGGCCGGCAAGTCGGGCCGGCCAATTGAAGAGGCGTCTGCTGCTGGTCACGATGTGCGATCGTCCGCCCGGCAGTCAGCAAGGGGGTCCACGCCTCACGGGCAAGGAGAACCGCCACCAGACACAGAACGATCAATTGCCGATCACTCCTCATTGCAGTCCGTCCGACCGTTCGTATCATCTGGCATACGTTTCCCTGGCGTGCATGCGTCGACAAACCCGGTGCCCGAGCCACAAGCCGTCATGTTGACCCTCCCCCCGCACTTGCAATCCATCCTGGACGCCGAATATCCGCGCTTCTCGGCAGGGGAAATGGCTCGGAGGCGGATGGCGTTGGAGACCCTTCTCGCAGAGGTATCCGCAGATCACCTGATCTACTGTGGCGCCAATCGTTTCGGGTCTGCCGTGCAATGGCTGACGCAGTGGCCGGTGACGGCGGAGGCGGTCGGCGTGCTGAGCCCGGGGCTCCGGGATGCCCTCTTCGTGCAGTATTGCAATCACGTGCCGCAGGCGAAGCGGCTCGCCGAGGCCGAGGTCCGCTGGGGCGGCGAATCCTCGATCGCTGCAGCTTGCCGGGAGCTTGAAAGACGCGGCGCTCGGAGCGGCAGCGTGGCCACCATCGGCCCCCTCGCCGCCGACCAGCACACCCTGCTTTGCGAGCGCTTCGGTACAATTGTGAACCTCAACAGGGCCTACCTCCGGGTGCGCATGGTCAAGTCCGCAGAAGAAGTCGACTGGCTGCGTATCGGCGCCCGGATGAGCGATCGGGCGATGATGGCTCTGCGCGATGGGCTGCGACCCGGCCTGACCGAGCGACAGCTGGGCGATATGATCGAGCGCGCCTACGTCGCTGACGGTGGCACCAACGTCATCCACTACATTGGTGCAACATCCATGCACGATCCTCGGCTGGCGGTGCCCGCACAGTTCCTCTCCACGCGCCCCGTGACAGCCGGTGACATTGTGTTTGCAGAGATCAGCGCCGCATTCTGGGACTATCCAGGACAAGTGCTGAGAAGCTTCGCTGTCGCTGCAGAGCCGACGCCGCTTTACGCCGAGCTGCACGCTGTGGCGGACGCCGCCTTCGACGCCCTCTCGACTGCCCTCAGGGACGGAGCCCTGCCTGCGGACGTCATCGCTGGCGCGGACGTCATAGAGCGTGCGGGCTTCACAACCATCGACGACCTTCTGCACGGCTACGGCGGCGGATATCTCCCGCCGGTGCTGGGAAGCCGCAGCCGCCCGGCCGGGCGCATCCCTAAAGAGCCATTCAAAGCAGGCATGACCGTGGTGATCCAACCCAACATCGTGACACCGGACGGTCGGGCCGGGGTGCAGACGGGCGAGATGGTGCTCGTCACCACAACCGGCATCGAGCGCCTCCATGCCATGCCGCGCGGCTTCGTCACCGTCTGAGAACTGCTCGCCACGTCTGCACCGACCCGAGGAGCAGCAAGAGAACAGCAGAATCAAACCAGACTGGCGGACAGGGAGGGATTCGAACCCCCGGTGAGCGTGAACCCACGGCGGTTTTCAAGACCGCTGCCTTAAACCACTCGGCCACCTGTCCGGCCGAGGATGTCTAGCAAATCGACCGGCAGACGCAAAACCTGTGGCGGATGGGCATTGGCGGCGGCCCCCGAACCCCGCAGCCGTCGCGCTCCACCTTCCCGTTGACCTTCTGCCCCCCCGGCCGTTGACTTGCCGGTGCCGCCGACCCGATAGTTCGGCCCGAGCCCTGCCACGATCGGAGCCCGCACGCATGCTCGCCCTTGCCGGTGCGCGGTCAGCCCGCCTTGTCCTGCGCGCCGCGCTCGCCCTCACCCTCGTGCTGGGCCAGCTCGGGGCGGCCGTGCGGCCGGTCGTGGCCCAGCAGCCGCAGAGCGGCGAGGTGGCGCTCAAGTCGCCCCAGGCCATCGTCATGGACGCCGAGACCGGCGCCGTGTTGTATGCGCGCAACGCCGACGAGCTGATCCCGCCGGCCAGCATGAGCAAGCTCATGCTGCTCGTCATGATGTTCATGGCCCTCAAGTCGGGCGAGCTGAAGCCCGACACCGAATTCCTCATGAGCGAGTATGCCTGGCGCACCGGCGGGGCGCCGTCGCGGGCGCCCGCCATGTTCGTGCCGCTCGGCAAGAGCGCCAGAGTCGACGAGCTGATCAAGGGCATCATCGTCCAATCGGCCAACGACGCGGCGATCTCGGTGGCCGAGAACATGAAGGGCAGCGAAGGGCTGTTCGCCGAGGCCATGACGGCGGAGGCGCGGCGGCTGGGGCTCAAGAAATCGGTCTTCAAGAACGCCACCGGGTTCTACGATCCCGAGCACTTGATGACCGTCCGGGAGATCGCCCAGCTGGCGCGCTATATCATCAAGGAGTTCCCGGAATACTATCCGCTGTTCTCCGTGAAGGAGTTCCAATACCGCATCCACAAGTTCCACAACCGCAACCCGCTCCTGGGCGTGGTGGCGGGGGTCGACGGCCTCAAGACCGGGTTCACCAAGGAAGGCGGCCACGGCATCGTCGCCTCGGCCAAGCAGGACAACCGCCGCCTGATCGTCGCCGTCGCCGGCGCGGCCACGGCCGAGGATCGCCGGGACGATGCGCGCCGCCTGCTGGAGTGGGGCTTCCGCAACTACTCCGAGGCCAGGCTGTTCGACGCCGGCGAGATCGTGGGCCACGCCCGCGTCTGGGGCGGGGAGCGCATGTACATGCCGCTGGTCGGCGGGGAGGGCGTGAGCGTAGTGCTGCCGCGCTTCCCGGCCAACCCCAAGGTGTCGGCGCGAATCTTCTATAAGGGCCCGCTGAAGCCGCCGGTGAGGAAGGGCGAGCAGGTGGCGACCCTGCGCGTCACCACCACCAACGACGCCACCAGCGAGGTGCCCCTCTACGCAGCGGAGGACGTGGAGCGGGCGGGCTTCGTCCGGCGGGGGCTTGACTCGCTGCTCTATTTGGCTACGCGGTGGATACCGTAGGGTGCAGCTCCCTCTCCCCGCCTGCGGGGAGAGGGTTGGGGTGAGGGGCAGCCTCGCGCTCCAAGGCTTGAGTCTGTGGCTGCCCCTCACCCTAGCCCTCTCCCCATTCGCGCCGAAGGGGCGCGAATGGGGAGAGGGAAACAGCGAGCGCGGGTCATGCCATCGGGTCGGTTCATCACCTTCGAGGGCGGCGAGGGCTCCGGCAAGACCACGCAGGCGCAGGTCCTGGCGCAGCGGCTGCGCGCCAAGGGCATCGAGCCGATCCTGACGCGCGAGCCGGGCGGCTCCCCGTTTGCCGAGCAGGTGCGCAGCCTGGCGCTCGACCCCGCCACCGCGCCGCATTCGCCGCTGTCGGAGGCCCTGCTGTTCTACGCGGCACGCGCCGACCACATCGAGAAGCTGATCCGCCCCGCGCTGGTGGCCGGCCGCTGGGTGATCTCCGACCGGTTCTCCGATTCCACCCGCGTCTATCAGGTGGAGGCCGGCGGGCTACCCCTGGAGGTGTTCAAGGCGATGGAGCTGATCGTCGTCAAGCTCACCTATCCGGACCTCACGTTCATCCTCGACACCCCGGCCGAGGCGGGTCTCGCCCGCGCCACCACGCGGCGGCTGGCGCGGGCCATCGCCGGGGAGGACGCCGACGCCTACGAGAAGCGCGACGTGGAGTTCCACGAGCGGCTGCGCCAGGGCTTCCTCGACATCGCCAAGAGCGAGCCGCGCCGCTGCAAGGTGATCGACGGCACCGCGCCGCCGGACAAGGTCGCCGCCGAGGTGTGGGCGCACGTGGAGCGCCGCATGCTGCCGCCGGGGAGGCAGTGATGGCGCGCGCGGCGAGGGGCCAGGACGTGCCGGAGGCCGAGGCCGCGCCCGAGGCCGACCGGCTGGGCGAGTTCCCGCACCCGCGCGAGACGCACGAGATCTTCGGTCACGCTGCGGCGGAGGCGACGCTGGCGCAGACCTTCGCCGGCGGGCGTCTGCACCACGCCTGGCTGCTCGCCGGGCGCGACGGCATCGGCAAGGCGACGCTGGCCTACCGCATGGCGCGCCACATGCTGGCGAGGCCGGAGGAGCGCGATCCCGCCGCCAGGACGCTGCAGGTGCCGCCCGGGTCGTCGGCAGCGAGGCAGGTGGTCCAGCTCGCGCATCCTGGCCTCCTGGTGCTGCGCCGGCCCTACGATCTCAAGTCGAAGCGCGTGCTCTCCATCATCTCCGTGGACGAGGTGCGGCGGCTGCGCGGGTTCCTGGGCCTCACAGGGGCCGAGGGCGGGTGGCGGGTGGTGATCGTCGACAGCGCCGACGAGCTCAACGCCAACGCCGCCAACGCCCTGCTCAAGTCGCTGGAGGAGCCGCCGCCGCGCGCCCTGTTCCTGCTCGTCACCTCGCAGCCGAGCGGACTGCTGCCCACCATCCGCTCGCGCTGCCGCCGCCTCGACCTGGCTCCGCTCGATGCCGAGAGCCTGCGGCGCGCGGCCGAGGCGGCGCTGGCGGGCGCCGGCCTCAAGCCGCCGCCGGCCGACAAGTGGCCGCAGCTCGCGCGCCTCGCCGACGGCAGCGTGCGGGCCGCCCTGCAGCTGGCGACCGGCGGCATCGAGCTGAGCGAGCGGGTGGAGCAGATCCTCTCCCGCCTGCCGGATCTGGATTGGCCGGCGCTGCACACGCTTGCGGATGCGCTCCCCGGCGAGCCGCAGCGCTACGAGATGTTCTTCACCCTGCTCCTCGACCGGCTGGCCCGTCTGGTGCGCGCGAGTGTGTCGGTCCAGGGCAGCCCCGCCGAGACCGCCCTGGCGGTCCGCCTGATCCCACTGGCGCGGCAGCCGGCATGGGCGGAGCTGTGGCAGACGATCCTGCGCGACAAGGCCGACGCGGACGCCCTCAACCTCGACCGCAAAGCGCTGCTCGTGCGCACGTTTGCCCGCATCGGGGCGGCGAGCCGGGGGTGAGGGCTGGCCGGCGTCCGACAAGCCGCGCGGACCGGCTGCCTGCGCGAGGGAAGGACCGCTCCGATGCGCTGGTTCCACGAGGGCGTCGATCGTCTCTACGTAGGGGTCATGGGCCGGCTGGTCCCGCCGCTGTTCCGTCGCGGCAGCGACTCGGCGACGCTGCACGATCATCTGGCGGCGGTCGAGCTGCGGATGCCCACGCTCGCCACCGCCGGGCAATATGGCGTCACGGCGCGCACGATGGTGGGCGATGTGCAGGCCGGGTTCCGGTGGCGACCGGCCTCAGACGCGTCTCGGCCGGTGCTGATCTATCACCACGGGCTCGGCGAGATTCCCACCGACCATACCTTCCGCGGGATCTTTCGCCGCCGCGCGCCGGTGGACGCGCATCTCGTCGCCATCAGGGCGGCGTTCCATCGGTCCCACATCGATTGCTGCCGCGGCCTGGCGAGCCTGGACCGGTTCATGGCCATGTGTGCTGTTTCCGTCGCCCTCATGGAGGCGGCTCGGCTGGCCCTCGCGGAACGCGGGGCGCAGGGGTCGGTCGTTTCCGGCATCAGTCTCGGCGCGTTCGCGACGCTGCTGCACCACCTGACCTACGGCTCGGCGAGCCGCTATGTGCCGCTGATGGCCGGCCCCGATCTCAGTCATGCGATGCTGTCCACGCCCTGCCGCGGCTTGCTGGCTCCGCAGGCGCTCGCCCAACCAGACCATCTGCGGGCCTGCCTGGACTTTCGCCAGACCTTCCAGGACAGCGATACGCGGCGCATCCTCCCGCTCCTGGCGCGGCACGACGTGTGGATGCCCTGCGCCCATCATCAGGCCGCTTACGCCGCCGCCGGCGTGCCCGTAACGCTCATCGACCGGGGACACATGACGGGCTCGTGGGCCTTTGCCGGATTGCGTGCGCACCTGCTGTCGGTTCTGCACACCTTGCGCGAGGCGGAGGCCGTTACGGAGCCGGATCGGCAAGGAGGATAGCCACGCGATGCCCTCTTTGGCGCGGCATCGCCCGTTTGCCGCGAGCAGGCCGCAACGTCGGCCGCAAGGCGCCGATCGTGCGGGCGCTTGCATCGAGGAGGTAGCGCGTGGCGCGGCGGGCGATTAGAATGTCGGCGTTTTGTTGGGGAGGTGATTATGCGTAATGCATTGGTGTCAATTGCGCTCTTCATGGCACTGCCTGTCTCAGCGCACGGTCAGCAAGCGTGCCCGACCGAGTCGGAGTTCACCGGTGACAAGAGCCCGGAGGTGCTCAAGGTCCTTGCATCCCTTCGGGGCACGGTCGAGTCGCCAGGCATCGGCAGGTGCTCAGGCGTGCTCGCCACGTTTGTGGACCGGAGCAGCTCTTCCCGGGCGCTCTTCCTGTCGGCGGGCCACTGCGTCAACCGGGGAACTGTCCAAATCGCCTCGAGCAACAGCTCGCTTGCGGTGCTCGCGGACGGCGAGGTGCTGCACCGCACAAGCTATCAGCGTCCGCTGACGCTCGATACAGGCAGCAGCGAAGCGCCGCGCACGTGCCTGGAGGCGGATGAAATTGTCTACGCCACTATGACGGGTGGAGACATCCTTCTGCTTCGACTCACGGAGACGTACGACCAGATCGAGCGTCGGACCGGCGTCAAGCCGTTTGTAATTTCACAGGACACGACCTTTGCGCCGGGCCTGCCGGTGCGCATGCCCTCGTCGCGCTGGCAGAACGACCGGGCATGCCACGTCGACAAGACCATCGACAGGCTGAAGGAGCATAGTTGGATGTGGGGGCCGGTCTTTCGCCTGCGCGTCGAGGACACCTGCGGCCTGCCGCACGGGGCATCCGGCTCTCCGATCATTCGCACGGACACGGAAGAGGTGATCGGCGTTGCCGGCACTGCGTCCGATGGCGACAAGGCGGCTTGCGAGCTGAATAATCCGTGCGAGGTCAATCCGGACGGAAGCACGAGCGCCGCGGCAAGGGAGCAACCCTACGGGCACTTTGTGCATGCGTTCTATACGTGCCTTGACAGCGCGCGCGATCTCGACCTCACGACACCGGGGTGCCGGCTGCCGAAGCCGAAGATGTGAGGCTCGCAAACTCTCGATGGTGGTGTCGGGATTCCGGGAGTGGCGCGCGCGCAGCTTTCGTGATACAGGGGCGCGGCTTCGAGCACCCACGAGAACGATGACGCGCATCGCACCCAACTTCCGTTCCGCTTCACCTGGCGCCCCCGTGCGGCGCCGGGCCCGAATGTGCTGATCTCGCATCCGCCCAGCCGGGCACGTCCTGTCACCCGATCAGATCAGCCAAACGAACGGAACCTGCCACCATGAGCGGGCAACAGAAGTTCTACATCACCACGGCCATTTCCTATCCCAACGGCTCGCCGCACCTCGGCCATGCCTACGAGGCGATCACGACCGACGCCATCGCGCGCTTCGAACGGCTGGACGGGAAGGATGTCTACTTCCTGACCGGCACCGACGAGCACGGCCTCAAGATGAAGCAGACGGCGCAGAAGGAGGGCCTCACTCCCCGGGCGCTGGCCGACCGCAACTCGCAGCGGTTCCGGGAGCTGGCGGCGGCGCTCAACCTCTCCAACGACGACTTCATCCGCACCACGGAGCCCAGGCATTACCGCTCCTCGGAGGAGATCTGGCGCCGCATGGCCGGAGCCAACAACGGCGACATCTTCCGCAAGACCTACGCCGGCTGGTACTCCGTGCGCGACGAAGCCTTCTATGCCGAGAAGGAGACCGCGCTCGGGCCCGACGGCGTGCGGCTTGGGCCGCAGGGCACGCCGGTGGAGTGGTTCGAGGAGGACACCTACTTCTTCCGCCTCTCTGCCTACCAGGATCGGCTGCTCGCCCACTACGAGGCCAACCCCGACTTCATCCTGCCGCGCGAGCGCAGGAACGAGGTGGTGAGCTTCGTCAAGGGCGGGCTGGAAGACCTCTCCATCTCGCGCACCACGCTGGACTGGGGCATCCCGGTGCCGGGCGCGCCGGAGCACGTGATGTACGTGTGGGTGGACGCGCTCACCAACTACATCACGGGTGTCGGCTTCCCCGAAGAGTCGAGCCCCCTGTGGCGCTACTGGCCGGCCGACATCCACGTGATCGGCAAGGACATCCTGCGCTTCCACGCGGTCTACTGGCCGGCGTTCCTGATGTCGGCGGGCCTGGACGTGCCGAAGCGCGTTTTCAGCCACGGGTTCGTTTTGAACCGCGGCGAGAAGATGTCGAAGTCGGTGGGCAACGTGGAGGACCCGTTCAACCTGATCGAGGTCTATGGGCCAGACCAGCTGCGCTACTTCTTCCTGCGCGAGGTGGTGTTCGGCCAGGACGGGAACTACACGCCGGAGGCCATCGCCAACCGTATCAACGCGGACCTGGCCAACGGCATCGGCAATCTGGCGCAGCGGTCGCTGTCCATGCTCGCCCGGAATTGCGGCGGCAAGATTCCCGAGCCGGGCTCCTTCACGGAAGGCGACAAGACCATGCTGGACACCGCCGACGCGGTCTACGCCACGGCGCGCGAGGCCATGGACCGGCAGGGCCTCAAGCAGTACCTGGACGCCGTGTGGGCGGCAGTGGCCGACGCCGACCGCTATTTCGCGAGCGAGGAGCCGTGGGCCAAGGGCAAGACCGATCCGGCCCGCATGGGCACCATCCTGTACGTGACGGCGGAGGTGGTGCGCCAGGTCGCCATCCTGGCCCAGCCGGCGACCCCGGCGGGGGCGGGGAAGCTGCTCGACATGCTGGGCCAGGGCGCGGAGGCGCGCGGTTTCGCATCGCTGGGCGAGGCCGGGCGGCTGCGGCCGGGCACCGCCCTGCCGGCGCCGGCGGGCGTCTTCCCGCGCTACGTCGAGCCCAAGGACGAGGCGGAGAAGAAGCCGGAGCCGAATCCAAAGCCCAAGAAGAAGGCACCGAAGGGCTGACGCCAATGCCGCGCCTGTTCGTAAGGATGGGCGCGGTATCGACTTGGTCGGGCGGGTGGCTTAGAATTTCGCAATGACAGAGTTGCTGGAAAAGGCCCTCGAAGCGGTGCGCCGGTTGACGCCGGAAGTCCAGGACGAGATCGCCCGTGCGATGCTCCAGCTGGCGGAGGATGACGGCCAGCCGGAGCCGATTGATCCTGCCGATCTTTCGGCGGTGCTTGAGGGTTTGGCGCAGGCCGAACGCCGCGAGTTCGCCAGCCAAGCAGAGGTCGAGGCCGCGTTTCGCCGCTTCGACCCGTGAAGCTACGCTTTACGCCACGAGCTGTCGTCGATCTGACCGCGATCGCAGACCATATCCGTGAGCGCAACCCCAAAGCTGCGGTGCGCGTGCGGTCGTCCATTCTCAAGAGCCTGGATCATCTCACCGTGTTCCCGCGCATGGGACGCAGGCAGTCGACTCCGGGCGTGCGGAAGCTTGTCACCCGCCGGTACAGCTATCTCGTGTATTACAAGCTTGATATGGATGCGCGCGAGGTTGTTGTCCTGAGCGTCAGGCACCCGGCACGCAAGCGAAAATACAAGAACGCCTGAACCCATGCTCGTCGATCACCACTGCCATCTCGATTTCTCCGACTTCGCCGACGATCTCGACGGGGTGGTCGGGCGTGCCAAGTCGGCAGGGGTGGGACTGCTGGTGTCGATCTCCACCCGTATCCGGCGTTTCGACGGCCTTCTGAAGATCGCCGAAGCCTACGACAACGTGCTGTGCTCGGTGGGCACACACCCGCACTATGCCCACGAGGAGCTGGACATTGCGGTCGAGGAGATCGTGGAGCGGGCGCGCCACCCCAAGGTGGTGGCGATCGGCGAGGCGGGGCTCGACTACTTCTACGACAACAGCCCGCGGGAGGCCCAGGAGCGGGGGTTCCGCAACCACATCGCCGCCGCCCGCGCCACGCAGCTGCCGCTCGTCATCCATACGCGCGACGCCGACGACGATACGGCGGCCATCCTGCGCGAGGAGATGGCGCGCGGGCGATTCCCGGCAGTGCTGCACTGCTTCACGGGCGGCGCAGGGCTGGCGCGCACGGGGCTGGAGCTGGGGCTCTACGTCTCGTTCTCCGGCATCCTCACCTTCAAGAAATCCGAGGCGCTGCGCGAGGTGGCGGCGGCCGTCCCGCTCGACCGCCTGCTGGTGGAGACCGATGCGCCGTATCTGGCGCCCGGCAAGCACCGGGGCAAGCGTAACGAGCCGGCCTATGTGGTGGAGACCGCGGCGATGCTGGCCAAGGTGAAGGGCGTCGCTGCGGAGGAGCTGGCGCGGGCCACGACGGAGAACTTCTTCCGCCTCTACAGCAAGGCCCGGAGGCCCAAGGCGGCCCAGGGAGCGCCATGAGCACGCGCTTCACGCTGCTGGGCACGGCCTCGTCCATGGGCGTGCCGCGGGTCGGACCGGTGTGGGGCAACTGCGACCCCGACAACCCCAGGAACCGCCGCCGGCGCTGCGCGCTTCTGGTGCAGCGGGGCGCCGGCAAGGGGCAGACGACGGTGCTGGTCGATACGCCTCCCGAGGTGCGCGAGCAGATGCTCGATGCGGGCGTCTCCACGCTGGACGGGGTGCTGTTCACCCACGATCACGCCGATCACACCCACGGCATCGACGATCTGCGGGCGGTCTACTTCAACATCAGGCGCCGGGTGCCGGTCTGGGCCGATGCGGCGACGCGCGCGACGCTGGAATCCCGCTTCGCGTACTGCTTCCGGCAGCGCGTCGGCTCGGGCTACCCCGCCATCCTGGAGGCCTCGACCATCGTTCCGCCCGAGCCGGTGCGGATCGACGGGAAGGGCGGCGCCATCGAGGCGGTGCCGATCCCTCTGGAGCACGGCGACATGGCCTCGCTCGGCTTCCGCTTCGGCAACGTGGCGTATTCGCCCGATGTCGGTGGCATCCCGGAGAGCTCGGTGCCGCTGCTGCAGGGGCTCGACGTGTGGATCATCGATGCCCTGAGACCGGTGCCGCACCCGAGCCATTTCTCGGTGCAGCAGGCGCTCGACTGGGTGGCGCGGGTGGAGGCCAGACGGGCGATCCTCACCCACATGACGGTGGAGCTCGACTACGAGACCCTGCGCCGCCAGCTGCCGCCCAATGTGGAGGTGGGCTACGACGGCATGACGGTGGAGACCGGTTGAGGCGGGATCGCTGTGGCCGCGGGGACGGTCGATGTGCCTTCAAGTAGCAGACAGCGAGGCATTTCTGTCGCACGGAGAATGAGCGCCAGGAGCGGCTGTGAGCAGACGCAATAGGTAACTGTTCCTCGACCCGAGCTGCGCCGCCCGAACAAGCTGAAAAAGCCTCTGGCAAGTCAGGCTTCAACAGCCGGTTGAGCGTGGGGTGGAGCATCGTGCCCAAGCGGTGACATAAGAGCGCCGGTCATGGCGGGCAGTGCCTCAAACTGCCACGTCGCGCCTCGGCCCACCACTGCATGCAGAGTGGCGCATTTTTACCACTCGCAAATGCCATAGTTCCGTTCTCCAAAGAATTCCTCTGTCGGACCTGAGCGGCGACGCGCAATAGTTCGAGTGCTGGTGTGGGGGCTTAGCTTTTTGATCGCTTGATTTGCGCCTGAAAGAGGCAGTCCCGGCGGCAGCGGCGTCGGTAGGGTCGCGACTTTCATCCGTTGCAGTATGCAATCTGCGCGTCGTCCACGGGATCCAGGCGCGCGCACCCTCCGGCAACGCCATCCGAGCCACCTCCCAAAAGGGGGCGGTTAGCTGCGGAATGGTGGCAATTTCATCTGCTGTCCGGAGGATTGTGTCTTGCGTAGAACCCGGCATTTTGATCGCTCTGCGGTCATACGCTTGGCTGTTGTAGGCACCGCGTTGTGGACGCTCGGTGCATGCAGCGTGAACCCCATGCTGCTATCGCAACCCGTGGTGCAGGACCATCCCGATCAACAGCAACAAGTCGGACTGCTCTACCGTCTGCCGAAGACCATTGTAACGTTGACCATCAGCTCCTATGGCAAGATCAAGCAGGTGTCGCAGGACGACCCGAACGGAGCGATCCCGCTGCCTGAAGTCGTGGTCATCGATTCAGTCACCCCGAGGGAGATCGCCGACAGCCGCTACGCTTACGCGCTGCAATATGACGCCAGCATTACCTCCAACGATCGCGTGTGCATGGGCGTCTCCCCGGCGGGGCTATTGCAGAGCGTAGAGGGAGCGGCGGACGACAAGATTGGCGATATCGCTATCGCCGTGGCGAAGCTGGCAGGGCGCCTTGCCGGCCCCGGGGCGTTCGCCACGCTGACGACAACGAAATATGATGAGCTGTTTACGAAATTGCGGACGATGACGATCGAGATCGATCCGCTGGACGAGCGCCAATGGCAGGTGGTCAACACCGCCATGCGGGCGAGGCTCGGGCGCATTGCTGACAACTACGAGTTTGGTGTCGGTGATATGAAGGGCCTGGTGGGCGCGGCGAGCCCCAAGAGCTGCCCCGCGAACAGTGTGTGCTATCGCACCCGAGTTCCTGCCCAGTTCTTTTTGGCAAGGAAGCGCGGCGACAAGCATCAGGTTACGTCCAGTGTCTTTGCCGACGTCGTGAGCCAAAAAATAACGGCGAACGTCGACGTATCGCGGGCATTCATGGTGGAGAAAGTCACGAGGTTGTCCTTCCACAACGGCATTCTCATCGCCGTCAACGTGCGCAAGCCGAGTGAAGGCTTGGCCGTTGCCAAGCTACCGTTGACGTTGCTTGACGCCGTTACGACCTCGGCCTTGGCCGCCCCAGGCAATTTCTTTGCCAAAACCACCGGCGCCAGTGTGACAACCGAGCTGCTGAAGCAGAATGTGGACAATGCGACCCAGATCGCGCAGCTGCAGCAGAAGCTCGCAGACATCAGGGAGGGCGACTATTCGAAGACGCCGGAGACCCCGAACGCGCCGGATGCCTTCCAGCTGAAGTGCGCCACCCCAACGGTGTTGGCCGCAAAGGCAGAATAGTCGTCGCTTGCCGCCGCCCATGCCTCAGGCAGCATTTTGGTGAGGGGCTGACGCCAGATGCTCGTTTTCAGGTCGATCCCCGCACGCAACCGCGTTGGCCAGCCTGGGCATAGGGCACAGAGGGCGCTGGCGGGGATTGTGCTGCTTCTTGCTGTGATGGCAGGCACCTCGGAGAGCTCTCTCATCGACACGGCTGCAGCTCAATCGAGCAACCTCAACTCCGCGCAACGCCGTCTGCTGGCAGCCCGCCTCATGGACAGGCTGAAAACACTGGAGCGCGACGTGGAGCGCGGCCGGCAGAGGGTTCGCGCCGATCTAACCAACTGGAAGGGCGATGAAGCCAGCCCGCTCATGAAGGACATCTTCGACAAGAATAAGCCGGTCCGGCCAATTCCGGATGTTGCAGACAACGTCTACGAGAGAATGATCAAGGAGTACGTTGCTTTCGAGCGACGAAACCACCGGCAACCATGGAATCCGTGGCCGGAAATTGGAACGACCCCCTACCCAGACGAGGTTGGAAAGATTACCTTCAATGACCAGAAAGACTATGTAAAGTGCGTAATAAAGCGTATTGATAATTTCTTTAAGACAAAATGGGACTATTTGAATCTGTTAATAGAGGCAATCGAGCACAATAGGCCACCTCCAGAGATCAACGACCTGAGCGGCGGTGGTCCTACCACGCTCCGGAAGGCCATCAGGGCCGCCCTCACTTTCAAGGGTGGTATACACCAGTATCTGGGAAACGTCCCCATTTCGCCGGCGCTCGCTACGGAACCCATGGACGACGGCGACCTGGACCCGATTCGAAGGTGTCCGGTTGAGTTCGATTTGGGGGGCGCAGGCGATACCAGTGTCGGCAGCTTGCCGCTCAGCGTCGAGTGGAACGCGAAATGCCTGCAATCGGATGTGTTGCAGCCTGGGGGCAAGGTCAAGCCCTATCACCCGACCACGGCCGCACTGATGTTTGATAGCGGCCGCAGCGGCGCCGGTCTTACCACGTTTTGTTCTGGAACCCTGATCGCGCCTCGTGCGGTCCTGACGGCCGCCCACTGCATCTGCGAGACCGGCGCCAAGGACCCCGGTGGGCAATTCTACCGGACCGCCGCTGAGTGCGTCGCCGGCCGCTACAATCGCCTCGGCAGCAGCGTGTCGACGCTGGACCCCGACCACCAGAGCGTATTCCTGCAGCACGCGGGCCATTTCCAGATCGACCACATCGTTGTGCACCCGCAATTCCGCTGGACCGGCGACCTTCCAGCCTCCGACCTGGCCATCCTGTTCTTGGAAAGGCCGGTGCCGGGAATAGCGCCGATGCCGCTCAATTCGCTGCGTCGGCTTCCGCCCGGCACGAAGGCCGCAGCCGTCGGCTATGGCGCCCACAACCCCATCGGCGCCGGGGGAGCCATCACGGACACCGCAACGGTGTTGGAGCAGGCAGGGCTCAAGCTACAGGCCAATACCATGACAGCTCCCTGCAATCTCCGCGCGAGGTCGAGAAAGCTCATCTGCTGGAGCTACCGCGCGGAGAGGGTTGGCATGCAGCTCGGCAGCACGTGCCGCGGCGATTCTGGAGGGCCGCTTTATGCCGATTCCGGAAACCAGACCTATCTCGTCGGCGTGACCTCCGGAGGGGGGCCAAGCTGCCAGCCCGATACGGAAGCCTACGACACCGAGGTCTACTCCCACAGGGAATGGATAGTGAGGCAGCTGGCGCTGAATACCCCGCCGCACCTGCGTGGCGGCTCATTGCTGTCGCCATCGGGTCGGGATGGCAGCGATGGAATGACTCAGCTCGCGTGTCATTTCTGCCCGTTGTGCGATCAGCTCGAAGCCATGATCGCAACACCCGCCAAAGCTCGCCGCGTCCAGGTCTCGGCCAATTGCACGCCCGACGAAGCAACGCGGCGCAACGAGGTGACGTTGGAGATATCTGTTGGTGATGGCGGCAATCTCTGCTCGACGACCGGCCCGAGAGGCACGGCTGTGTCCTGCACCTTCCCAGTAGCGGGCAACGAGGCGCTGAAAGTCAAGCTCAATACCGGGCTGCTGCAGCAATGCCAGATCATCGCCACGGCATTTGATCGGCGCGATTGAGGTCCGTGAATTTGAGACGACGCCTCAGGCGATGAACTTGTGGAGATCCACGTCCACGTCGTGCTTGCCATTGCCGAGCTGAGAATCGGCGCTCCTGTTTTCTTCATCCCATAGCTGAAACACGGCTTGCATATCTTTCGTTATGCGCACGGCGCCATTTGTTCTCTTCACCGACCCGGAGATCTTTACCCCTTTATTGAACCGCACATGGATGCCGACAACCGCAAATTCACCGTCGTCGTCTCGCAAGTACAACGGGCCACCGCTCTGACCCTCCTTGGCTGTGGCCCTATGAACGACCAGGTTGGATTTGCTGCCCAGGAAGCGACCGCTCTGGTCCGGGTAGGCAGCGCCGTCCGCATAGCACAGCTGAAAATTGCGGTCCGCGGGGTAGCCCGCGCACGTCAATGCCCTGTCCCAACCGGGGTCGTCGGGGTCCGTGCCGCGGACCTTGAAAACAAATGCTGGTTCAGGTGTGAGCTCTTCATCTAAAAGGATCGCGCCATAATCGTAGTAGCTCGGGTCCTCGAGCTCCACTGCTTTCATCTGACGTTCGGACGAATTTGTCTTGGCCAGCTCGCTATTCCATTGCTGCTCCAGGTAGTCGGCGTATCGTTTGTCGTACACGAAACGTGTCGCTAAAGCCGGTTTTTGCTTGCTTCCGGGGGCGCTGCCGAGGCGGACCAGAATCTGACGGGCCGCCATCCTTTCCCCCTTCTTGTCGAGCTGGCAAAGGTTGTGGGCAGCTGTGAGCACCATCTTTGGGCTGATCAGAAAGCCACTGCCATGTTCTATCTCTCCGCCCTCAAACGTGCTTTGGATAAAGCAAACCGCACACCAAGGCTTTGCAGTTGGGTCGACAACAGGTACGCGCTTGTCGGCGCCCAGCAGATCGTAAAACTTGCTCACGGTTTCCGTGGCAAAACTCTTGATAGCCCGGACAACACCCATCGAAACCCCCTCATTATGGCGAACACACATTGTTCAGCGGGACACGGGCAAGTAACATGAAGATGCTGCCGCTGCAGCGCGAGGACGGAAAATCGCAAGCATGAGGATAGCGTTTGTCCATAGCCTGATGCAACGGCGGTCTGGGACGGCGATGCCCACGCGCCGACTTTTTCGTCTGAGCAATGGCCAAGCGGCAGGCTGTCGGCAATGGGTCAGAAACGCTAAGTCGCGAACGGACAGCATATCTCCCGTCCGCAGCCATAGGCAGACACGAGCCCGGCATCGCTGCACACGCCCCTAGAACGGCCTGTATCCCGTCCCGCCACCCGCGTCCTGGCAGCACGGGTCGGCGCGCATCTGTCCGTACTGCTTGAGCAGTTCCTGGCCGAGCTGACCGGCCTCCGCCATGAAGCCGTCGACCACGGGCGCGCTGCAGGCCCGCCACTCCGCGAGATCGAAGGACGACAGCTCGGCGACCTTCATGCCCTTGGCGCGGGCGAAGGCGTCGGCCTCCTCGTCGGCGCGGACAAGGCCCTCCCACAGCTCGCGCTCGGCGTCGGCGGCAGCGCTGCCGATGGCCTCGCGCTGCGCCGGACCCAGCGACTGCCAGGCCTGCTCGTTGACCAGCAGCAGCAGCATGACCGGCGAATGGTTGGTCCGAGTGAGGGTATCGGAAACGTCCCAGAACTTGCGGGCCGATACGTTCTCCGCCGATGTCATCGCCATCTCGACGCGGCCGGTCTTCATGGCCTCGTGCTGGGCGCCGGCGGCGATGAGCTCGGGCTTGGCGCCACAGGCGCGGCCGAACTCCACATCGATGGCCCCGCTGGCGCGTATTTTCCTGCCGGCGATGTCGGCGGGCTTCGAGGCCGGTGCCCCCTTGGAGAAGAAGACGTTGATGCCGTAGGGCTGCCACATCAGCACGCGGGCGCCGGTCTTGAGGATGGCCTCGTCCAGCAGCCTGCGCGACCGCCGCGACGGGTCCAGCATGGCCTTGAGGAGGGTGTGCGAGTTGAACAGGAAAGGCAGCGAGAGGATATCGACGCCCTTCACCTTGTCGGCCAGGGTGACAACGTTGGCCGTGGCCATCTCGACCTCACCGGCCATGACCGATTTGGCCACCGTACGGTCGGGCAGGGCCTTGGCGCCGTGGAGGATCTCGATGGCGACGGCGCTGTCGGGGTCGCGGGCCGCGGCCTCCTTGAGCTGCACCAGATTGGCGCCCAGGGTACTCGTGAGCGGCAGCTGGAAGGACAGGCGGAGGCGGACGGGCTCGGCAGCCGCGGCGTCGGCGAGGCCAAGCAGGAGCAGCCATGGCCACAGCGCCAGGCACAGGAGCGCGCGTCGCACCACGCGGACGCGAGGCGCCGGGCGCAGCAGCTGCCTGATGGACGTAGCGGCCGAACGGCATCGCAGCGAAGCGGGCCTGCGCCCGATATCATTTTGTGGTGTCATCAACCCTAAACCAATACGCGTGAAGAGACGGGATGCGCTCGCATCATACAGCCTCCGCACACGAGGCAAAGGCAAAGCGCGACATCATGCAACAGTGTAACATTGGCTTTTCCGCATGCGGCGTGCGCTGTGTCTTGATGTTGGCGAAATAGGCAGTCATAACGGCGAGACGTGGCAGACCGAGAGTCTCCGATGCGCAGCAATACCACAGCGTGGACGGCGCGGCTGCTTGCAGCCGTGGCTGCGCTTGCGCTGGTGGTGGCTTGTACGGTCGGCGCGTATGCCCACGCGGCGGGGCATGCCCTGCACGCGCACGAGCACGCCGTACCCGCAAGTCACGCGGCACACCACGCCGGACATCATGGAGACACGTGCGAGCCGGCCGTATCCAAGACGGGACATGTCGGCCACGCGCACGATTGCGACGGGACGAGCCAATCGCCTCTCGATTGCTGCGACACCCTGTGCCACTGCGCGCAGGCGATCCTTGCGCCGTCCGTTCTCGTCCCCCATCCGGCCCTGTATGCGCCGCTGATCCATTCGGCGACGGCCTTCGACGGCGCCGGCCCCGCCGGCCTCGACCGTCCGCCCAAACCGTTCCGCCCCGCCTGATCGTCACCGGGCGCCCGCAAGCGCCCCACCTCGGTCCTCTGTCTCGGTCGGAACGTAAGGCTTCCCATGTTTCGTCATGCCCGGCGCCTGCTGGCGCGCGACACCCGCGCGATTGCCGCTGCCGGCCTGGCAGCCGCCGCCGTGTGGTCCGCCACTGCCATTCCGACGCCGGCCCACGAAGGCCACGACCACGGCGAGGCGCCCCGCGCCGCGCCGATGCCGGGCTCGCCGCGCGTCGTGGCTACCTCGGAGCGCTACCAGCTGGTCGGCATCGCCGAGGGCGAGGTGCTGGTCCTCTATCTCGACCGGGCCGACGACAACGCGCCGGTAACCGCCGCAGCCCTCGAGGTTTCTCTCGACGGCCAGCCGTTCAAGGCGGAGTTGCAGGAGACATCGGCCACCTACGAGGTGACGGCACCCCTTCTGCGCAAGCCCGGCAGCTACGAGGTGCTGATAGCGCTCTCCGAGGGGAGCATGCAGGACCTGCTGGTCGGCACGCTGACGGTGCCCGCCACCGGCGGCCAGGCCGGCGCGGTCCGCCGGGGTCTGGCGGATGCTGTTGCCGAGTTCATGGAAGGCCTGGGCGGCGGCGGCCGGAAGGGTGTCGCCTTCGCCGGCATCGTGCTGCTCGCCGCTGCCGGCGGCGGAGCGCTGCTCTCGGGACGGCGCCGGCTGCTGATCGTGCCGGCGGCGATCCTGGGCCTGATCCTGGCCTCCGCCGTGGCCTGGGCGCACGACGGCCACGATCATGGGCCCGACCTTTCCGTCAGCACCGGCAACTCGCCTTATCGCCGGCCCGACGGCACCCTGTTCGTCCCCAAGCCGACGCAGCGGCTCCTGGAGATCCGCACGCGGGTGGCCGCCGTCGAGAGCCGGCCGCGGACGGTGCGGTTCCACGGCCGCATCGTGCCCAACCCGAACCGCAGCGGCGTGGTCCAGAGCACGCTCCAGGGCCGATACGAGGCCCCGGACGGGGGCGTGCCGCCGCTTGGCACCAAGGTCAAGGCCGGCGACCTGATGGGGCGCGTCTCCGCGGCCTTCGCCTCCATCGACTCCTCCGACATGATGCAGACGCTGGGCGCCCTCGACCAGGAGATCGCGCTCGCCCGGCGCAAGCTGGCGCGCCAGGAGCAGCTGCTCGCCAGCAATGCCGTGGCCAAGGCGGCCGTGGAGGACACCCGCATCCAGCTCGACGGCCTGGAGAAACGGCGCCAGGAGCTGCTGGCGGCGCGGGTGCGTCCGGAGGACCTGCGCGCGCCGGTCACGGGCGTGATCGCGGCCACCCGCGTGGTCGCAGGCCAGGTGGTGGCGCCGAGCGACCAGCTGTTCCAGATCATCGATCCGGCGAGCCTGATGGTGGAGGCGCTGGTGTTCGACCAGATCGACCCGGATGCGGTCCATGAGGCCACCGCCAGCCTCGGGAGCGGCGTGGCCATCAAGCTCAGGTTCCTCGGCCACAGCCGGGCGCTGCAGCAGCAGTACTCGCTTCTCCAGTTCCAGATCCTGGACGCGCACCCGCACTTGAATGCCGGCGCGCCGGTGACCGTGATCGCCACCACCGGCGAGCCGGCAATCGGCATAGCGCTGCCGCGTTCCGCCCTCGTCCAGGCGCCGAGCGGCCAGACCGTGGTGTTCAGCCACAAGGAACCGGAGGTGTTCGTGCCCAGGCCGGTCCGGGTGGAGCCGTTCGACGCCGACAACGTGCTCGTCACCGCGGGTATCGCCGAAGGCGAGCGGATCGTGGTCCGCAACGCGCCGCTGCTCAATCAGGTGCGCTGAGGGGAGGCGGGCATGTTCAACCTTCTCGTCAGCGCGAGCCTGAGAAGCCGGCTGCTGGTTCTGGCGGCTGCCTTTGTTGTCGTAATCTACGGCAGCTTCGTGCTCGCCCGGCTTCCCGTCGATGTGTTTCCCGACCTCAACCGCCCCACCGTGGTGCTGATGACGGAGGCCGAAGGGCTGGCGCCGCAGGAGGTGGAGCAGCTCGTCTCCTACCCCATCGAGGCCGCCATGGGCGGCATGCCCGGGGTGGTGCGCATCCGCTCGGCCTCGGATGTGGGCCTGTCGATCGTGTACATCGAGTTCGGATGGGAGACCGAGATCTACCGCGCCCGGCAGCAAGTCGCGGAGCGGCTGGCGACAGTTCAGAGTCGCTTGCCGCAAGGCGTGCACACGGAAATGGGGCCGATCTCCTCCATCATGGGCGAGATCATGCTCATTGCCGTCACCGGCGAGACGGTGACGCCCATGGACCTGCGCGAGGTCGCCGATTTCACGATCCGCCCGCAGATCCTGACCATTCCCGGAGTGGCCCAGGTCATCCCGATCGGCGGCGATGTGCGCCAGTACCGGATCATGCCCGACCCGGCGATGATGAGCCGGCTCGACATCTCCGCCGCCGACATCGAAACCGCCATCCGCCGCTTCGGCGCGAACACCGGCGGCGGGTTCATCGACCAGCACGCGCGCGAATACCTGATCCGCAACATCGGTCTCACGACGCGCCTCGACGACCTGCGCAACCTTGTGGTCGCCACGCGACAGGGCCACAGCGTTTTGTTGCGGCAGGTCGCACAAGTCGATTTCGCGGCGCGCGTCAAGCGCGGCGACGCCGGCTTCATGGGCGGCCCCGCAGTCATTGTCGGCATCCAGAAGCAGCCGGCCGCCGACACGATCACGCTGACGCGGGCCATCGAGGCCCAGCTCGAGACCATACAAAAGACGCTCCCGAAAGGCGTGGTCGCGAACAAGGTCCAGTTCCGGCAGGCGACCTTCATCGAGACATCCATCCACAACGTCGAGCGTGTCCTGGTCGAGGCCGCGATCGTGGTCGCCATGGTCCTGCTGCTGTTCCTGATGAACGTGCGCGCGACCCTGATCTCTCTCACGGCCATCCCGACGTCGATCCTGGTCGCGGCCCTGGTCTTCAACGCATTCGGCCTCTCGATCAACACCATGACGCTGGGGGGACTCGCCATTGCCATCGGTGCGCTGGTCGACGATGCCGTGGTGGCCGTGGAGAACATTCTTCGACGATTGAAGGAGAACCGCCAGAAGGCCGCACCGCTGCCGATCATCGATGTCATCACGCAGGCGAGCCAGGAGGTTCGCTCGGGCATTTTCTACGCGACTGTCGTCATCATCCTGGTCTTTGTCCCGCTGTTCGCGCTCTCCGGCATCGAGGGCCGTCTGTTCGTACCGCTCGGAATCGCCTTCATCATCTCGATCCTGGCGTCCCTGGCCATCTCCATCACCCTCACCCCCGTGCTCGCCTCCTATCTGCTGTCGGCGCCGCATGCGCAGGGGGAAGGGGATAGCTTCCTGGTGCGCCACCTGAAGGCCGGCAACACGCGACTTTTGCGCTGGGCCTTCTCGCACCAGAAGACCTTGTTCCTCATCGTCGCCGCCGGCGTGCTGACGGCCGGTCTCGGCGCCACGCTGCTGCCGCGCGCGTTCCTGCCGCCGTTCAACGAAGGCACGATCCTCGTCACCCTGCAGTACAACCCCGGCATCTCGCTGGCCGAGTCGAGCCGGCTCGCGGCCGTCGCCGAACGGATGCTCCTGAACATCCCCGAGGTCAGGAGCGTCGGCCGCCGCACCGGCCGCGCCGAGCTCGACGAGCATGCGGAGGGCGTCCACAACTCCGAGATCGACGTGGACCTGGCGCGCTCCGCGCGCAGCAAGGAGGAGGTCTACGCCCACATCCGCGCCAAGCTCGCCGTGCTGCCGGTCTCGGTCTCCATCGGTCAGCCGATCGCACACCGTCTGGAGCACATGCTGTCGGGCGTGCAGGCGCAGGTCGTCGCCAAAGTCTTCGGCGAGGATCTCGATACGCTGCGCTCCCAGGCCGAGGCGCTGCGGACGCGCCTGGAGCCCATCGCCGGCCTCGTCGATCTCAGAATCGAGAAGCTGGTGCTGATCCCGCAGCTCAAGGTGACGCCCGACTACGAGCGGGTCGCCCTCTACGGCATCACGCCGGCCGCCCTCACGGAGGCGCTGGAGGCGCTGTCCAACGGGCGCGTGGTGTCGCAGATCGTGGAAGGCAACCGGCGCTTCGACGTGGTCATGCGCGTCTCCGACGAGAAGCGATCCACCACAGGGCTGCAGGACCTGCTGGTCTCCACGCCCAAGGGCTTCGTGCCGCTGCGGCTGCTCGCCAGGGTGGAAGAAGGCGAGGGACCGAACCAGATCCTGCGCGAGAACGGCCAGCGCCGCATTGTCGTCTCCGCCAACGGCGACGGCCGGCGCGACATGGCCGCCATCGTGGCCGACATTCGCCAGGCGATAGCGGCGACGCCGCTTCCGTCAGGCTACACCGTGCAGCTGCACGGCACGTTCCGGGCGCAGGAGGAGGCGGCGCTGGTGATCGGGCTGCTCTCCCTGGTGTCGCTCGCCCTCATCTTCATGGTGCTCTACCAGCGCTATCACTCGGCGGTGCTGGCGGCGATCGTGCTGATGAGCATCCCGCTGGCGCTGATCGGCAGCGTCGTCGCGCTGGCGCTGGCGGGACAGCCGCTGTCGGTGGCGTCGATGATCGGGTTCATCACGCTGGCCGGCATCGCCGCGCGCAACGGCATACTGAAAGTGAGCCACTACATCAATCTGGCGCTGTTCGAAGGCGAGAGGTTCGGGCCGGCGCTGGTCGTCCGCGGCAGCCTGGAGCGGTTGTCGCCCGTTCTCATGACGGCGCTGTGCGCGGGGCTCGCGCTGGTGCCCCTCTTGGTCGGCGCGGGCGAGCCTGGGCGCGAGATCCTGCACCCGGTCGCGGTGACGATCTTCGGCGGCCTCGTCAGCTCGACGCTGCTCGACACGCTGCTGACACCGGTGCTGTTCCTGAGGCTCGGCGCGGGGCCGCTGGCGCGCATCCTGGCGGCGCGCGAGGCGGCCCCTGCGGCAGCGGCACCCAGGGCCGCCGGAGTGTTTTGACGGAGTCGGGGTCAGGAGCGGGGTCAGACCCCTCGCGAACAACGTTTTAGCTCTTGTTGCAATGTCGAGGCGAGGGGTCTGACCCCGCAAACGAGGGAGAGCAGAATGCCACGCAAAATCGCAGGTCTCATCGCAGGTCTCGCGCTTCTTGCCTGGGCGGCGCCCGGCCTGGCCCAGACCGGTCCCAACGGCGGAATGGTGGCCGGGGCCGGCGGCCACAAGACGGAGCTGGTGGTCGGCCCGACCGAGCTCACCGTCTATCTCCTGGAGGACGGCAAGCCGCACGAGTCGACCGGCACGACCATGCGCGCCGTCATCCAGCAGGCCGGCAAGACCACAACCGTCGATTTCGCCGACCAGGCCGGCAAGAAGCTCGTCGCCAAGCTGCCGGCGCCGCTGGGCACGGGCGCCATCGTGGTGATCAGCGGCAAGGACCACCACGGCGACCGCTTCAATGCGCGCTATGTGATCAAATGACCGCTATGGACAATCTTCTTCCGCCCGCATGGCGTCTCGCGAGCGGCGGTCGCCAGCGGATTCCCCTCCCCCTTGTGGGGAGGGGCCAGGGGTGGGGGAATCCCGATATTCGAGGTCTGGGACTCCCCCCACCCTGTCCCTCCCCCACAAGGGGGGAGGGGACGCTGTGGCGCGACCTCGCCCGGTTCCGAGTTCAGCTCATTCGGTGCGGGCGCGCCGATATCCTGCGTGGTCCGTCGCCTTCCCGTGTGCGCCGGCATCGAGGGCGGCGCGCATCTCGGGGGCGATGGGGCGCTTGGTGAAGGTCTTGGGGTCCACGTGAACGTAGACCGTCTCGCTGGTTGCCAGCACGGCGGCCTCGCCGGCGCGGCGCATCTCGGTGGAGAGCGTGAACGAGGTGGTGCCGATGCGGCTCGCCCACGCCGATATCTCCAGCACGTCGTCGAAGCGTGCCGGCGACCTCCACTCGATCACCTGGCGCACCGTCTGCAGCTCGAAGGTGCCGTCGAAGCCGTCGGTGGGGCGCGGCAGTGCCGCCCGCATGAACTCGAAGGAGACGAGATCCGCATACTCGCTGTAGCGTGAGTTGAACACCACGTGCTGGGCGTCGCAGTCCTGGTAGCGCACCCGGAGGTAGTAGCGAAACGGCTGTGTCATGGGTTCCCCCCCGTGGTTCGTCCCGTTGGGCTACAGCCGGGCCGCCCGGCGGTGGATGGTGAGCGTGTCGCCGCCAAGCATGCGCCTCTCCGCCAGCTGCCAGCGCTCGGCGTCGTCGAGCACATCCAGGCCGCGATCGCCGAACGGCCGGCGCCCGTCCGCCCCCAGAGGCTCGGTGCCGCGGGCAATCACGATCTCGTCCACGAGATCGGCGGCGAGGAGGGCCGCGGCAATGGTGGGGCCGCCCTCGACCAGCACGCGCGTCACGCCATCCCGGGCGAGGGAGCCGAGAACTGCGTTCAGATCGAGCCGGCCGTCGGTGGCGGCGGGAACCTGCCGCACCTCCACGCCCGCAGGGTAGGTGGGCGGCACGCCGCCGGCCATCCCGAACACAATGACGGGCACACGGCGGGCCGTCCCGAACATCTTGAGGTGCGGCGAGACCCGGAAGCCGGAGTCGAGCACCACCCGGCGCGGCGAGCGGCTGGCGAGGCCGGGCAGCCGGCAGGTCAGCTCCGGATCGTCGTCCTCCACCGTCCTGCGGCCGACCATGACGGCGTCGGCGTGCGCCCGCAGCACGTGGGCGTAAGCCCGCACGTCCGGCCCCGTCACCCATACCGGCGCGCCGTTCCCCGGCGCGATCAGGCCGTCGCCCGACACGGCGACCTTGAGTTGCACGAACGGCCGCCCTTTGGTCATGCGCAGGATGTGGCCCGCCGTCACCCAGCGCGCCTCCGCGCCGCATACGCCGATGTCGACGGCAACACCCGCCCGGCGCAGCACCGCCACGCCCTGGCCGGCGATCTCGGGGTTCGGGTCCTCCGTGGCCACCACCACGCGGCGCATGCCGGCGGCGAGGATGGCCTCGGCGCAGGGCATCGCCTTGCTCACCACGGGACTGGTGCGCCCGTGATAGGAGCAGGGCTCCAGCGTGACGTACATGGTCTTGCCGCGGGCGAGCTCGCCGGCAACGCTCAGCGCATGCGCCTCGGCGTGCGGCCGGCCGCTGATCTGCGTCCAGCCGCGCGCCACCACCTCGCCGGTGGCTTCATCCGCAATGATGGCGCCGACGGCCGGGTTGGGCGCGGTCTGGCCCAGGATGCGGCGGGCCACCCGCAGGGCGAGGCCCATCATGCGCTCGTCGAACCTGCGACCGGCGGAATCCGTGATACTCATCGACACCTAGAGCTTTCCGCCCGCCGTCAGCGCGGCGCCCGGCGGCGCGCCTGCCTCGGGCGGTGCGGCGCCCGCCTTCCCGGCGATCTCGGCCAGCACCTCGTGGAAGTCGGCCGCCTCGCGGAAATCGCGGTAGACCGAAGCAAAGCGGACATAGGCCACCGGATCAAGCCCCTTGAGGGCCTCCATAGCCAGCTCGCCGATCGCGCTGGAGGGCACGTCCTGCTCACCCATGCTTTCCAGCTTGCGCACCAGCCCCGAGACCACGCGCTCGATCCGGTCGGCCTCCACGGGGCGCTTGCGCAGCGCCACCTCCACCGAGTGGAGCAGCTTGGCGCGGTCGAACGGCTCGCGCCGGCCCGAGCGTTTCACGACGGTGATCTCGCGCAGCTGCACCCGCTCGAAGGTGGTGAACCGGCCGCCGCAGTCCTCGCACGCGCGGCGGCGGCGAATGGCCGAGCTCTCCTCGGTCGGCCGGCTGTCCTTCACCTGGGTATTCTCGCCGTTGCAGTACGGGCAGCGCATCTTGCTCGGGTCCTCCCTCTCCCCGCGGCGGAATAGGAGTGGGGAATGGGGAGTAGGGAATAGGCGTCACACGGCACCCTCGAATTCTGCTCCTATTCCCTACTCCCCACTCCCTATTCCCCTCTTTACCCCTCAATAAATTGGAAACCTCTGGCAAAGCTCAAGGGCCTCGGCCTTGACCTTCGCCTCCACCTTGGCGTTGCCGTCCTCGCCGTTGGCGGCAAGGCCGTCCAGAACCTCGGCCATCATGCGGGCGATGGAGCGGAACTCGGCCGCCCCGAAGCCGCGCGTGGTGCCGGCCGGCGACCCGACGCGGATGCCCGAGGTCACCGTCGGCTTCTGCGGATCGAACGGCACGGTGTTCTTGTTGGTGGTGATGTTGGCGCGGCTCAGCGCCTTCTCGGCGCTGTTGCCGGTGAGCTTCTTGGGACGCAGGTCCACCAGCAGGAGGTGCGTGTCGGTGCCGCCCGAGACCAGGTCGAGGCCCGACCGCGACAGCCCCTCGCCGAGCGCCTTGGCGTTGTCGGCCACGCTCCGCGCATAAGCGCGGAACTCGGGTGCCAGCGCCTCGCCCAGCGCCACCGCCTTGGCGGCGACCACGTGCATCAGCGGCCCGCCCTGCATGCCGGGGAACACGGCCGAGTTGATCTTCTTGGCCAGATCCTCCCGGTTGGTCAGGATCATGGCGCCGCGCGGCCCGCGCAGGGTCTTGTGCGTGGTGGTGGTGACGACGTGGGCGTGAGGAAACGGGCTCGGGTGCACGCCGCCGGCCACCAGCCCGGCGAAATGCGCCATGTCCACCATCAGGTAGGCGCCGACCTCCTCGGCAATGGCGCGGAAGTGGGCGAAATCGATGAAGCGCGGATAGGCGCTGCCGCCGGCGATGATCACCTTCGGCCGGTGCTGCCGGGCGAGCGTCGCCACCTCGTCCATGTCGATGCGGTGGTCCTGCCGCCGCACCTTGTAGGGCACCACCTTGAACCACTTGCCGGAGTAGTTCGCCGGCGAGCCGTGGGTGAGATGCCCGCCGCACTCCAGCGACAGCCCCATATAGGTGTCGCCGGGTTGCATCAGTGCCATGAAGGCGGCCTGGTTGGCACTGGCGCCGGAGTGCGGCTGCACGTTGGCGAAGCCGCAGCCAAACAGCCGCTTGGCGCGCTCGATGGCCAGCATCTCCACCTCGTCCACGTACTGGCAGCCGCCGTAGTAGCGGTGGCCCGGATAGCCCTCGGCGTACTTGTTGGTGAGTACGCTGCCCGCCGCCTCCAGCACGGCGCGGGAGACGATGTTCTCCGAGGCGATCAGCTCGATCTCGTGCTGCTGGCGTCCGAGCTCGCGACCGATGGCGCCGGCGACCTCCGGGTCCCGCCCGCCGAGAGTTGCGGAAAAGAAGCTCGATGACGCCGCCTCGCGGCGCCCGGCGGCTGCAGTGGCCATGGGATGCCTTTCAATATGCACGTGTGCGAAGGCCGCGCCCGGATCGGCGCGGTCGCCCTCATATCACGGCAGTTCCATCGGCAACAAGGTGTGGTCAGACGCGGCCGGTCTGGCCCTCTTTGATGGCGCGCAGCTTTCGGGCGAGACTGAGGAGGATGAAGAGGGCGAGCGCCGGAAGGAGCAAGACGGCAGGCCAGAAGCCCAGCAGCTCGTATACGAGGGCGACGGGCGCCCACACCGTCGCGGATCGCGCCGAGCCAAACTCCACCTGTGCCAGCTGATAGGCCATGAAGACCGACCCCAGGCTCAAGACAATGCCGACAATCCACATGAGATTGCGGGTCTGACGCGCGCCCTCCGCCGGGGGCAGATCGTCGACAGTCTGGATCGGCGCTGCCGGATCCTGTCGGCTGTGACGCCGAAGGAAGAAAGCGCCGAAGGCAAGGCCGCCGAGGCCAAGCAGGCTCAGGATGACGACCCCCTCGGTCTCGACGGGCTGTCCGGAATTGAACCAGAGAACGAGGGCCACAAGGCATCCACTGCCGGCGGCCATCATCAGGATGGGATGCAGGTAGCCGCTATAGTGCACGAGCCGGCGTGCACCGGGTGACATCGGCATCGACCCCTCCCTACCTGTCTGAACGCCAGACGGGTCTGTCGGCTACAAATGCGGTGTGTCCATACTATGACGGCAGGACGCAAAGAATGGCGATGGCAGATGGGGTCAGACCCTGCGGGTCTGACCCCATGCCGCAACACATCGTCCTCTGGACGGTGGGCCGATCCCCCTTGGTTACACGGGTTCAATTTCCCAACGCTGTGCCCTGGGGTCAGACCCGCAGGGTCTGACCCCACTTTAAGAGCTCGGCCCCGCGTCGAAGTTGACCTTGTCTACCAGCTCGGAGGCGCGCTTGCGGTACTTGCCGATGTTGTCCAGCGGCAGCGGATCGGCCTTCAGCGTGCCCCAGCCCGCAACGATGGCCGACGGGTGCACGCCCGGGCCCACAGGATACTCGTTGTTGGCGGTAGCGTAGATCTTCTGCGCTTCGTCGGAGGCCAGGAACTCCATCAGCTTCACCGCGGCATCGTGGTGCGGAGCGTACTTGGCCATGGCGACCCCCGAGATGTTGACGTGGGTGCCCCGATCGTTGGCGTTGGGGAACATAAGGTGGATGGCGGCGGCCCACTGCTTCTGCTCGGGGTTCTTCTCGTTCGTCATCATCAGCGCCATGTAGTAGGTGTTGCCCAGCGCCAGGTCGCACTTGCCCGAGGCGATGTCGCGGGCCTGCTCGCGGTCGCCGCCGGCGGGCTTGTGGGCGAGGTTGTCGCGCACACCCTTGAGCCACGTCTCTGCGAACGCCTCGCCCTTGTGGGCGATGATGGTGGCGATCAGCGACGTGTTGTAGACGTGCTGGCCGGACCGAATGCACACTTTGCCCTTCCACTTGGGGTCGGCCAGGTCCTCGTAGGTGATGCTGTCGAGCTTCACGCGGTCTTTCGAGGCGTAGACCACGCGCCCGCGCATGGTGAGGCCGAACCAGTGCCTGTCGGCGTCGCGGTACTGGGCGGGGATCTGCTTCTCGAGCACCGCCGACTGCACGGGCTGGGTCAGCCCGGCATCCTTGGCCTCCGAGAGACGGCCGGCATCGACGGTGAGCAGCACGTCGGCCGGGCTGTTGCGACCTTCGGCGGCCAGACGCTCGTTGAGGCCGTCGGCGGCGTAGACCACGTTGGCCTTGATGCCGGTCTTGACCGTGAACGCCTTGAGCAGCGGGTCGATCAGCTGCGGCTGGCGGTAGGAGTAGACGTTGACCTCCTCGGCCGCAGCTGCGGCCGCCCCGACGGCCAGGGCGGCAACTGCGAGTGCAACGCGGACAGAAGCGCGCGCGCCGCGGCGCGCCTTCGGTGTGGCCTGCATACCTTCCTCCAATCGGAGTCCAAGATCTTGCGGTGAGATGCGGGGCCGCCCTCGAAGCCGGCCTCGCGGTCCGCCTATCTGTGCGAAAGTATACTTGGGCTGTCAAGTTTTTATGGGCCGTAGAGCAGAGAGATCAGGAACGAGCGGGCAGCAGAGCGAACCGGAATTATTCCAGTTCTCGCGACCAGCCGGCGAGGCCGGGCTGGGGCAATGTGCAGGCCGCCGGCATGCCTCTTGCGAGGCGCCGCACAGGGTAAGCCTAATGCTAAAACGGGAGCGGAAAACATCGCTCCAGCCGGCTTTAGACGTGGGCGGTCGCACACGCCGGTGTTAGCATGCTCGACGCGTACACCTCTCGACGGGCCGACGCCCCCCGCACGCCCCTCGACCGGTGTCCAGCGCCCCCTGGAGGCTGCGCTATGGGCAAGTTGAGTGGGACCGTCCTCATCCTCGCGGGCGTCTCGATAGCCGCCTACACGCTGTCGGCGCAGCAGGATGCCGGCCCTCTCCCCGGACCCATCGCCAAGGCTCCGGCTGCCCCGGCCTCCGTGACCGCCGAGAACACGACTCCGGCCCAGCCGCCACCTATGCCCGCCGCAAGCACCCCCGCGGCTGCGCCAACGCCGGCGAGCGCCCCCTCCCCCTCGGGCGCCCAGGGCGCCCAGAGCACCCCGGGCACCCAGAATGCCCAGAATGCTCCGGGCGCCGCCGGCGCCGCCTCTCAGCCACCGAAGGCCGGAACGCCGCCGGCCGCGAGCCCGCCGCCGGCCATCCTTGCCCCTTCCCCGGCGGGGCCGCCGAAATTGCGTCCAGGCGCACCGACGGCAGTCCGGGTTGCAGAGGCGCCTCCACGCCTGCCTGTGGGAGAGACCGCGGCGACGGCGAGCCCGCCGCTCGACCGGCCGGCGCTCACGCGCGAGATCCAGCGCCAGCTCAAGCGCATCGGCTGCTATCAAGGCGAGCCGAACGGCGTCTGGACCCCATCCGTGCGGCAGGCCCTGAAGGCCGTGACGGACCACGTCAACGCCAGCTTGCCGACCGATCGGCCCGATCCGGTTCTGCTGGCCATGGTGCAGGGTCAGGAGCCCGGCGCCTGTGGTGCCTCCTGCCCGAAGGGCCAGAGCCGCGCCGCGGATGGACGCTGCCTGCCCGCCGCCCTGGTCGCCAACGCTGGCAAAGCGCGGACACAGACGACCGCGTCGGCCCAGACAGGCGGCACCAAGACCGGCCAAGCCCAGGTCGACCCAGTTAGGGGCGGCCAGGCCAAGGGCGGTCAGGTCAAGAACGCCGAGCCCGCTGCCGGTGTCTCCGCCGTCCCCGCGGACGCGGCCGTGCCGCCGCCGACCGAGGGGCGCATGTCGCTCGCCGGCCCTCCCGTCGGCGCCAAGCCGAACGCGCCCCGGCAAGCCAACGCCCGCCACCGGCGCACGCGCGTGGTCTCTACCCCGCCCAAGGCGGCGGCCTACTATCGTCCGGCCGGCCCGCGCGCGCGGCAACGCTCCGCTCAGCGCTCCGGCGGCATGCCGTTCTGGGCCATCCCCTTCTTCACGCCGTAGCGGCGCCCCCTCTGCGCCGGGCTGCTCGGCCAGTCGATCCCCGGAGCGGCCGTGGGCGCCGTCAATGGCGCGGCGCATTTCATGATCTCGACCCACGCCGGCGAGGTGGCCCGCCGCGTTGCCACCCACATCGCGGGCGCCGCGGGATGACCGGGCGGCTAGTCGAGCTTGGAGAGGTCGAGCGTCTCGGACGGGCCGAGCCAGATGGCGTGGTCGGTGTGGTCCTTCACCGCGTCGCCGGTCTCGGCGTGGGCGAACACCGTGAGGCCGTTGCGGTTGGCGACCAGCCACGAGACCACCGCGGCGAACTGGTCGGGCGCGAATGCCAGCTGGCAGCTGCCGCGCGGGTGCGGGCCGACGGGGTTGTCGTGCATGCGCCCCACGGTGAGCGGAAACCGCCTGCCGGCCGCCTCGCACAGCTGGCGCGCGTGCTCGCGGGTGGCCGCATCGTAGTAGACGTGGGCGTGGTAGCCGGTGATTGTCGTCATGGGCTGGTCCTGAAGTTTGCGCGGCTCCCGACCCGGCATCGGACCCCGACGGGCCATTGGGATCGGCTGCATCATGACCGATCAATGCGGATTTAGGCAAATATCTGGGCGCTGGAGAATTCCCGCGGATGATGGTCCCGGCATACACTGAATGTCTCGTGTCCTGCCGGGGTGGCGGCCAGCGCCCTGTCCGCGACCGCCGCCGGTTGTTGTCGAGGTCGATGCTGGTGCTGCTTGGCCTTGGTGTCCTCCGAGTGCTTCGCTCCGGTTGACCGGATATGCACCCCGACGGCTTGCCTTGCGCCATCGGCCACTGGCATCCTGGCGCCGGCGCCGGCGCCGGCGAGGCAAACAGGGAGACATCTCAATGGATCTGGGCATCAGGGGCAAATCGGCCATCGTGTGCGCGGCCTCGAAGGGGCTCGGCAGGGGCTGCGCCGAGGCGCTGGCGCGCGAGGGGGTCGACGTGACGATCTGCGCGCGGGGGGCGGAGGCGCTCAACGCCACGGCCAAGGAGCTCGCCGCCTTCGGCGTGAAGGTGACGCCGGTGGCGTGCGACGTGACCACCGAGGAGGGTCGCAAGGCGCTGCTCGCCGCCTGCCCCGATCCGGACATCCTCATCAACAACGCCGGCGGCCCGCCGCCCGGCGATTTCAAGAGCTTCACCCTCGACGACTGGCGCAAGGCGGTGGAAGGCAACATGATCACCCCCATCGCCCTGATCCACGCCACGGTCTACGGCATGATGGAGCGCGGGTTCGGCCGCATCGTGAACATCACGTCGCAGTCGGTGAAGGCGCCGATCCCGGCGCTGGAGCTCTCCAACGGCGCGCGCGTCGGCCTCACCGGCGCCGTGGCGGTGCTGGCGCGCAAGACGGCGGGCCGCAACGTCACCATCAATGGCGTGCTGCCGGGACCGTTCGACACCGACCGGCTGCGCTCGGTCAACCAGAGGGTGGCGGATGCCCGCGGCGTAGCGGCGGCCACCATCGACACCGAGCGCAAGGCCGTGATTCCGGCGGGCCGCTTCGGCACCACGGCGGAATTCGGTGCCGTGGTGGCGTTCCTGTGCTCGCAACACGCCGGCTTCATTACGGGGCAGAACCTCCTGCTCGACGGCGGCGGCTTCCCGGGGCTGCTGTAGAAGCTTCGCACCCGCATCCCGGAAGCCGAGCCGGAGGCAAGGCTATCCGGGACCTTGGGCCATGAGCCGTGCACCCCATGAGGTCCCGGCTCGGAGCGTCGCTCGCCTGCGGCTCGCACCGCTCCGGCCGGGATGACGGGTGGATCAGGATAACGGGTGGAACCTCAATCCTCGAATGCCGCATCCACCGGCACCCGGTAGCCGTTCGCCAGCCGATTGGTCTCGTTGGCCATGCCGACCACGGCCATCACCTCGCCGAACATGGCCTCCGTCATGCCGGCCTTGCGGGCGGCGGCGGTGTGGCTGGCGATGCAGTACTGGCAGCCGTTGGTGACGCTCACCGCGAGATAGATCATCTCCTTCACCAGCGGGTCGAGCGCGCCCGGCGCCATGGTGGCTTTGACGCTCGACCAGGTGCGCTCCAGCAAGGCGGGGTCCCGCGCCAGGTACTTCCAGAAGTTGTTCACCTCGGGGACGTTGCGCGTTCTCTTGATGTCGTCGAACACGGCGCGCACCTCGGGCGGGGCCTTGCGCTGATCGATCGGTTTGGGCATGGGGCCTCGCTTCGCCTGCTGTTGCTCCGCCGCCTCCGCAGCGGGTATGGTCGCCGCGCATTGACAGGCTGCGGGGTTCCCGATGTCAAGGCTCGCCGTGCTCCTCATGGCGCTCCCAATGCTTGCGGCGCCCGCCGCCACACCGGCGCGTGCCGATGCGCGGGCCGACTGCTTTGCCAAGAGCGGCGAGGAGGCCATCCGCGCCTGTAGCGCAGCCATTGCGCAGGACCCCGGCGATGCCGTGTCCCATCTCAACCGCGCCTACGAGTATCTGCAGAAGGGCGACCACGCGCACAGCTTCGCCGACTACACCCGGGCGATCGAGATCGACCCCGCGCGCTGGGATGCGTTCCAGGGCCGCGCCTGGGCGCTGCTCAAATCGGGCCGGCCGGCCGAGGCCCTCGCCGACACGGACGCCGCCTTGAAGCTCAAGCCGGACGCGGCCCAGGCGCTCGACACGCGCGCCCACATCCTGGAGGCTCTCGGCCGCCGCGAGGACGCCATCGCCGCCTTCCGCCGCGCGCTCGCGATCGAGCCGAGGCTCTCGGGCAGCCGGGAGGGCCTAAAGCGGCTGGGCGCGTCGCCCTGACCGGTCGGCGTGCACAATTGCATCAGCCGCGAAGCGGCGTAACGCTACGTTCTCGCCCTGGCATGCTGGGTCACGGGCGCTTCGGGCCTAACCCAGCCTACGGCCGACAGCCAACCCCTCGGAGTCTAACCGCATCCCGGATCGAGGGGACAGTAAATCGCAGCTCATTATGTATGCAGGCGGAGGATGACCTCGCCCACCCGCGCGTGGCATGATGTGCGCACCTCGGAGATGAGACCGGCGGTCGCCTAGGGCCGCTTCTCAACTAGGAGCCGGGGGCCGCAGTCCGATACCTCGCCCGGCATGGCGGACAGACCATCCGAGCGCCGGCGCCCCGGACCTCCAACCCCGGACTTGGCGGGGACGGAACCGGGGACTCCCTCGACGCACGCTCGAGGACAAGGAGGTAGGGATGCGGCGAAGTCGTTCTCCGATACCCCGCAGGGCATGGTGGCCAGGCCGGCCAAGCGCCAGGCGGCCGTCGGAGGCGGCCGAGCAGGGCGTTCTTCGCGCCCCGCGCGCTAAGGTCATGGCCCCCGGGTGCGAGCTCGGACGCCCTGCTCCTCCTCTCATCACCTCGGGCGGCACGGCCGCTGCGGGGCCAAACACGTTGGCAGGTGGTGTCAGCCGATCACCGGCCGCGCCGACCCTTGATGACGAAACGGAGCGCGCCGCAGCGTCCCCTCCCCCCTTGTGGGGGAGGGACAGGGTGGGGGAAATCGGTATGAACCGGGCTGATTCCTGACAGTCTAGACCGGGTTGACTCCTGACAGTTTGAGACGTCGACCAACGATATGCGGGAAGCAAGTCGGCATCGATAGAAACGGCGATAATCC
>Ga0070705_100000071_pt1 | contig 54477 bp, 51 predicted proteins | sample KBSK5253metaG_FD_65455 | JGI IMG/M metagenome (GOLD analysis project Ga0070705, IMG submission 65455) | Corn, switchgrass and miscanthus rhizosphere microbial communities from Kellogg Biological Station, Michigan, USA - KBS K5-25-3 metaG | ecosystem: Host-associated > Plants > Roots >... | reverse complement strand
ACCCCCGACTAAAGTCGGTACTCTGAACGCCCGGTTACTGCGACTTCACCGCTCGCACGATTGCGGTGCGGTCGATTCCATACGCGGCGAGTAGTTCATCAGGTTTGCCCGAACAAACCAAGTGAGCGTTCAGGATTTCACAAGCGCCAATGACAGCGGGCGTTCAGAGTACCGGCTTCAGCCGGGTAGTAACCAGACGCAACCCCCGACTAAAGTCGGTACTCTGAACGCCCGGTTACTGCGACTTCACCGCTCGCACGATTGCGGTGCGATCGATTCCATACGCGGCGAGCAACTCTTCAGGCTTGCCCGAGCGCGGAACTTCGCGGACGCCAAGCTGATGAACGCGAATCCCGACCGGAGCAACCGCGCCGGCTACGGCGTCTCCGATTCCACCCCACGCCGCGTGATCCTCGACCGTTATGATTACGTTGTTCGTCTCGCTGCCGGAACTCCGAAGCGTCTGTTCGTCAATTGGCTTCACCGAAAACAGATCGATCACTCGCACTGCAATGCCCTCCGAAGCGAGTTGATCGTATGCCGCAAGCGCTTCGAACAGAGTTACTCCGCTGGTCACAATGGTCGCGACGTCCTTGTCGCTTCGCCTTATGACGTGGGCGCGGCCGATCTCGAATTGTGTGTCAGCCGAGTGAACGATGGGCGTCTTCGGTCTGCTCGTTCGAATGTAAACGATGCCTCGATGTTCAGCCGCGAGCCGCACCGCGTGTTCGGTCGCGATTGCGTCCGACGGATAGAGCACCGTCGAGCCCTCGATCGCGCGCATCATCGCTAGATCTTCGAGCGCCATCTGTGAAGGCCCATCTTCGCCGATCGACACACCCGCGTGTGAGCCGCACAACTTCAGGTTCGCCTGCGACACCGCGGCCATTCTTATGTGGTCGTACGCGCGAGTCAGGAAGCACGCGAATGTCGAAGCGAACGGGATCTTGCCCAGTGAGCTCAACCCAACCGCGGCGCCGACCATTCCCTGCTCCGCGATGAACGATTCGAAGAACCGATCCTGATGCGCCTTCATGAACTTTTCGGAGTACGTCGAGTTCTTCGTATCGCCATCGAGCACCACGACGCGAGGATTCACATCGCCGAGCGCCTTGAGCGCCGCGCCGTAAGCCTCGCGCGTTGCGACTTGCGCACCTTCATCGTAGGTTGTGATTGCGAATTCGCCCGCGCCTTCAGTCGCGACACTCTTAGCCGATCGTCCGTCGGGCGGTTTCACCTTGAGGCTTTCAGTGCTCGTGATCCCGGGCTGGAACTCAGCCAGCGCGCGATCGAGTTCCTCGCCTTTCTTGAGCGCTTTGCCGTGCCAGCCGTCTTTGTCTTCGATGAACGAAACGCCCTTGCCTTTCTTTGTCGCGGCGATAATCGCAGTGGGTTTGTCCTTCACGGACATCGCTTCATCGAGCGCCGCAATGATCTCGGGCACGTTGTGGCCGTCAATCGAGATCGCGTGCCAGCCAAACGCTTCGAAGCGCCGCCGGTACACTTCGGTGTCGTGACCATACATCGTCCGCTGACTCTGACCCAGGCCGTTCACATCGACGATGCCAACCATATTGTCGAGCTTGTAATACGAAGCGATCTCCGCGCCTTCCCAAACGGCGCCCTCCGCTACTTCCCCGTCACCCATCAGCACAAAGATTCGATTGCCGGTCTTGTTGAGATACTTGCCCGCAAGCGCCATCCCAACACCGCACGACAAGCCCTGCCCTAGCGAGCCCGTCGCGACTTCAACCCACGGCAGTCGCGGAGTCGGATGGCCCTCGAGATCGCTGGTGAACTCGCGCAGGGTTTTCAACCGCTCGACCGGAAACGCGCCGGCTTCGGCCCACGCCGCGTACAGCAGCGGCGCCGCATGACCCTTCGAGAGCACGAAGCGGTCATTGACTGGGTTCTTCGGGTCCGCGACGTCATAGCGCATCGCATGAAAGAACACCGCCGCAGTCAAATCGGCGGCCGACATACAAGTAGTCGGATGACCCGATCCCGCTTCGGAAGTCGCGACGAGCGAGTGCACCCGCAGCTTGTTTCCCATTGCTTCGAGCGCTTGAATCAAATCGCGGTTGGTTCTGGCAGGCTGTTCCATCGAGCACACCTCGGTGAATGAATTTGGTAAGACAATGAAACAAAGAGCAGGTTGCGTCGCCACTACAAAGTTGCGTGCGTGGCTAGGAAGTGAGTAAGTGAACCGGCTTCAATCGTACCGCTGAGCCTTAAGCTTCAATATACACAACGGACTCTCTCGCTTCAAACGCGCTCGTTCCTTGACACCTCTGCCGCCGCTGCCTACCCTCTGTCGTGATATGCCAAGCGCAACATCGATCGACAAGGTGAGCCTTGCTGAGAAGCTTGCGTTGTTTCACGACCGATGGAACCCCAAGATCGTCGGAGAACTCAACGACTCATACGTAAAGCTCGTTAAGCTCAAAGGTGAGTTCGTCTGGCATCATCACGAAGCAGAGGACGAGTTGTTTCTCGTGATCAAGGGCAGCTTGTTGATGAGACTCGGAGACAAGGACGTTCGCGTCGAGGAAGGCGAGTTCATCATCATTCCTCGCGGCGTCGAACATCTGCCAATCGCCGAAGAAGAAGTTCACATAATGCTGCTCGAGCCGAAATCAACTTTGAATACGGGCAACGTCGAGAATGAACGAACGCACGGCGAACTTGAGCGAATCTGAATATCACACGTCAATGAACGCTGGCCCACTCTACGTCGAACAGGCCGAATCCGCCACCCGGTTGAGTTCCTCTCCGTACGGATATCAACCCCGTCGAGGGCTCAGCATTCCCGCCGTAACCGTGCTCGACGCGGGCGGCCGCGTGATCGAAGACGAGCAACGCAATCTGTTTCGTTTTCTCGCGCAACGAGGCGGTGGCGCGGACATCATGTTCGGCGTCGGCACAACCGGAGAATGGAATCGCATCGACAACACCGAACGACAGCGATTGATCTGGATCGAAACGGATGAAGTCGCGCGCATCAATAGCGATGCTTCGATGCGCGACCGGCAACCCGTCGAGGCGTGGGTCGGAGTCACCGCGCCAACCGCAAAAGAAACATTGTCGAATCTCGAATGCGCGCTCGAAGCCCGCGCCGATGCCGCGGTCATCGCCCCGCTATCGATCGCGAACCTCGGGGATATCGTCTCTTTCTTTCAACGAGACGTTAGCGACTTATTCGATCATCGAGGCCGGTGGCTGCCGATCTTTCTTTACGACAACGCTGACATCGCCGCCGATCCGAGAATTCCGCACATGCGAACTCGCGATGTGAAACGGCTCAGCCGGCTGCCGTTTATTTTCGGGGTGAAAGTATCGGCGCCGCGCCGAGTGCTGGGCAACTACACCAAGGGCGCTGCCCACTTCAAAGACAAAGGCGAGTTCGGAATCTACATCGGCAACGCTATGCTGATGTTTCAGCTTTTCAGGCAACAAGACGGTCTGCCTGGGCGAATACGCGAATACTGGAATCGCTACCTGCTGCACAACGAATTGCCAATTGGCGTAGTGCCCGGTCCGGCGAATGTCTTACCGCGCGAGTGGCAACGCGCGTGGCGGGCTTGTTATGCGGGCGACGAACGGCTTATGACCGTTTACAAATCCGCGTTCGAGCAGTTCAGCGCGGCTTGTCGATTCTCAGGCAGCGACAAGGAAATCAAGAAGAGCATCGCGTGTCTGAAGCACGCTCTAAAACTCGACGGTGTGATCGGCTCGGATCTGGTCGCGAAAGGAACTCGCAGTCTCGACGAGCAGGAGCGCCGGGTGTTTGCATCACGCTACCGGGCGATCAAAGAGCATCTCGCCGGCGCAACTGATCCGGTTTGGATTTCCCGGCATTGACTGTGATGGCTCAGAATTGTTCATCCTCAGCGCCCTCAGCGTCCTCTGCGGTTGAATCCGGATCTTAACCGCAGAGGGCGCCGAGGAACGCAGAGCCCACTCTGTCGGTGACACGTTGATGCACCACTGCGCCGCTTCACGAATTACTGGCAAGAGGATTAAGCGATGAGAATCATGTTCGCTGGGGCCGCGACGGCGCTGTTGGCCTTAACCGTGTTCATTCGTTCGACAACTGCCAACCAAATGGAGGGCGCGATGACCGAAGAGTTCCTGAAGGCTGTCACACAAGGCGAAATCGAAAAAGTTAGAGCCATGCTCAACACTGACCCGCGGCTCGCGCAGGCCAAAGATTCAAGAGGCGTCTCAGCGATTTTGAAGGCGGCATACTTCGGGCAAAAAGGAATCGTTGAGGTGTTGCTCGCCTCGGGACTCGAGTTGAGCATCTTCGAAGCCGCCGCGACGGGACAAATCGAACGCGTGCGCGCGTTGATCAAAAAAGACGCGTTGCTTACGAATGCGTTTTCACCGGATGGATTCACGCCGCTCGGATTGGCCGTCTTCTTCGGGCATCGCGAAATCGTAGAAGCTCTGTTGGCCGCCGGAGCGGAAGTGAACACCCCATCGCGGGAATCGATGAAGGTCACGCCGCTGCATTCAGCGGCCGCGGCCCGCCAAGTTGAGATCGCTCGGGTGTTGATCGCTCACGGTGCAAACGTCAATGCGATGCAGGCCGATAGTGGGTTCACACCTTTGCACGAAGCGGCGCTCAACGGCAATCTCGAATTCGCCCGCTTGCTACTTGAACACGGTGCGGACGTCAATGCGAAGATGAAGGACGGCAAGACGCCGCTCGGGTTTGCGCTCGAGCAGAACAAAAGTGAAATGGTTGCGTTTCTCCGCGAACGCGGCGCTGTGGAGTGATGAATGCGCGTCGTGTTGGATGTGCCCTCGCAAGCGGGCGGTTCTACTTTGGTTCGCGATCGCAGACGATGATTTGCTCGAACTCCGCTCCGCTGGAATCGCTGCCGCTGATCTTCGCCGTTAGCGTCTTGCCGTCGTCAGAAACCTCGTATGAGCTGTGACCGGCCACTTTTCCATCTTTAGTGGCCACCGTATCAAGGACTCGCGGGCTAATCCATCGCGACACCTCCACGAGACCCGGCGCTCCGGGAATGGGGTGCTCTTTGCCGTCCGGATGAATATCAAAAGTGCCCTTCTCTTCCGCGCCCGACATGTTGACGCCAATGTAGGTGAGCGAAACCAACGCGTCCGACACCTCGAACCTCATAGTCGCGCTCTTGAAGAGATGATTCGGATGCCTCTGTGATTTCGCTATGTTCGCCTGCCACGTTCCGGCGAGCGGATGCTTTGTTTGCGAATGCGCAGAGGACAGAAGAACGATTGCGAGAAGCGCAACAACCGGGCAACGACGTGACAACTTCTTCACCCTGGACCTCGTCATCATCACGACCTCCAACTTCGGAGCAAATCCTCCGACATATTCAAGTAGAGCTGTAGTAAGCGATAAAGTGACTCTGCGAATCCACCTTCTCTTCGCCTTCCCGAGCACGGACCCGTTCGTAGCTCCCGTCGGGCCCCAAACGGCGGGCCTTCACGTTGTCCCTCAAGCACACATCCAGCACTTCTTCCTTCAAATGTTTCCTGAGTCTTGGATCCTCGATGGGCGCAACCAACTCGACGCGCCGGTCCAGGTTTCGCTGCATCCAATCCGCGCTCCCGATGTAGACGTCTTCTTCGCCTCCGTTAAGGAAATAAAAGATCCGGCTGTGCTCCAGAAATCGTCCGACGATACTTGTCACGGTGATTGTGTCCGACAATCCAGGCACTCCGGGCCGCAACGTGCACACGCCGCGAACCAACAGATCTATCGGAACGCCTTCCTGAGAAGCTTCATACAGTTTGCGAATGATCTTCGTGTCCGTGAGGCTGTTGATCTTGGCGATGATGCGGGCCGGTTGTTTATTTTTTTGATGCTCGATCTCACGTTCAATCATCGCAGTCATTCGATCGCGCAAGCTCACCGGCGCAACCAGCAGGCGGCGATATTCAGTCTGCTTCGAAAATCCTGTGAGATAGTTAAACAGTTCCGTTGCGTCGGCGCCGAAGTGCTCATCGGCTGAGAACAACCCCAGGTCGGTGTAGATTCGCGCGGTACCCGGATTGTAGTTGCCGGTCCCGATGTGAACGTAACGCCTCAGCGTGCCGGCTTCTCGGCGAACAACCAGCGCAAGCTTGCAGTGAGTCTTGAGTCCGATCAGGCCATACACAACATGCACACCCGAGCGTTCGAGGCGCCGCGCCCATTCGATGTTGCTCTCCTCATCGAAGCGGGCCTTGAGCTCGACAAGCACTGCGACCTGTTTGCCGCGTTCGCTTGCATCGATCAATGCCTGAACGACGGGCGACGCCGGGCCTGTTCGATACAAAGTCATCTTAATAGCCTGCACCGCCGGATCGCCGGCAGCCGTGCTTATGAAGTCAATCACCGAAGCGAACGAGTTGTAGGGATGATGAACGAGCACGTCCTGCTGGCGGATCACATCGAAAATAGACTCGTCGGTTTTGAACTGAGCAGGTGTTGACGCAATCAACGGTTTGTCTTTGAGCTGCGAGTTATCGAGCTTATAGAGGGCCATCAAGTCCGGCACATTCAGCGGCCCGTCGATCGTGTAGACATCATCGGCGGCGAGGCGCAGCGAACTCGCGAGGTAACGCACCATTTCACCGGGCATCGAAGCCGCGACTTCGAGCCGGACGGCGGTCCCAAATCTTCGCTTACGCAATTCGCGCTCGACGGCCTTCAACAAGTCGCCCGCCTCGTCCTCTCGTATCTCGATATCGGCATCGCGAGTGACCCTGAAAGGATGAAGCTCGGTCGCGCGCATACCAGGAAACAGGGCTTCGACGTTCGCGGCGATCAGTTCTTCGAGCAGGATGAACTCGCTGCTCTCGCCGCCGCCGACGGGAACGAGCCGCGGGACGAGCGGCGGAACCTTTACGCGCGCGAATCGCGGCGCCGACACACCAGTCGCGTGCGCGCCCTCTCCATTGGGTTCGATCATCACGCCGAGGTTAAGGCTGAGATTCGAGATGTACGGAAACGGATGACTCGGATCGACGGCTTGCGGTGTGAGCACCGGAAAAACATTTTCCATGAAATAAGTGCTCAACATGCGCCGCTCGCGATCCGAGAGCGCGCGGTATGGGCTTATGACGATGCCGTGGTTGCCCAGCTCGATCAGAATCTCTTCATTGAAGCAACGAACCTGCTCGGCGACCATCGGCCGCAGGAGTTCGTTGATCTGTTTGAGCTGGGCTATCGGCGTGAGGCCGTCGAGGGACAACTCGGTTACGCCTTCGTCGATTTGTTCGTTCAACCCCGACACTCGAATCATGAAAAACTCGTCGAGGTTGGTCGAGAATATCGAAAGGAACTTGACGCGTTCGAGCAGCGGCTGTGATGAATCGAGCGCCTCTTCGAGCACGCGTCGATTGAATTCGAGCCAGCTCGCTTCACGATTGAACAAGAGCTTGCGTGAAAGAAAAAGGGTGGGCGGAAGCGTAACCGGATTCTGTTCGCTGCCATCGTGACTTGTGCGATGTTTGTTTGTCTCTGCCATCAATTCTCGCTTGACCTAATCTGAGTAAATTCGTTCGGCTGTCTCGAGTCCCGATTGGCGCGCATGACCTTCAGCCTCGAGCGCGCGATGCAATGCGTTCAGCACCATCATCACGTTCTCGCGCGAACTGCCCGATCCCATAAGCCCGATTCGCCAGATCTTCCCTTTCAACGGCCCAAGCCCTCCGCCGATCTCGATGTTCGAATCATTCAACAGGCGAGTTCTTATTCGCGCATCGTCCACGCCCTCGGGCACTCGCACGGCGTTCAGACTCCACAAACGATTCTCCGCCGCGACATTCATCTGCAAGCCCATCGCTTCGATGCCCGCGACCAGCGCTAGATGATTCAACTCGTGACGCTTCCATCTTGCTTCAAGACCTTCGTCGCACACGATGCGCAAGGCCTCGCGCAACGCGTAATTCATCGAGATCGGCGCCGTGTGATGATAAGTCCGATCCGCGCCCCAGTACTTCTCGACCATCGTCACATCCAGATACCAGCTCTGAACCTTTGTATTTCTCGCGCGAATCGCTTCGATCGCGCGCTCGGAAAAAGTGATCGGCGAAAGCCCGGGTGGGGCGCCGAGACATTTCTGAGTGCCCGAATAACAAACATCGATGCCGTTGCGATCGACGCCAACCGGATGCCCGCCAAGCGACGTCACCGCATCGACAATCAACAACGCTCCCCTTGAGTGAGCAAGATCCGCGAGTCCCGTAAGATCCTGCAACACGCCCGTCGATGTTTCCGCGTGGACGATCGCAAGAGCCTTGGGCTTGCACGAATCGAGAGCCGCTTCTATGTCCTTCGGATTGACCGCGTGGCCCCACTCGGCGCGAACGATGACGGCCTTCCCACCAGCTCGCCCAACGATATCGGCCATCCGTTCGCCGAAGACTCCGTGGATGCAGACGACCACTTCATCGCCGGGCTCGATCACGTTCACCAGGGCGGCTTCCATGCCCGCGCTTCCCGTCGCGGAGATAGGAATCGTCACTCGATTGTTGGTCTCGAAAACGTATCGGAGCATCGACTGGATGTCATCCATGCACTGCAGGAAGAGTGGATCGAGGTGGCCAAGCACCGGCGCGGCCATCGCTTCAAGCACGCGATCCTCGACGGGACTCGGCCCGGGGCCGAGGAGCACACGACGAGGTGGCTCAAACTTCTCGTAGGTCAATCGCTCTCGCGTTAGTTGCGTTCGATCTCCCATCTCATCTCCTTCCATTCGAGCTTTGGATTTCGGAATTGATAAGCGCCAGCGCCGCGCCTATCGGCGTGCATAACGTTATGTCCTGAGCATCCCCGAGCTTCGCGGTGAGTATACCAATAACCTCGCCCCTGCGATTAAGCACCGGGCCTCCGCTGTTCCCACGATACGCTCGGAGATTAAGTTGAATGTAGTCATGCCCGACGCGACTGACAATCCCGGATGAGACCGAGGGGTCTACCGTCGCGTCGTTTGTTTTGTGCAACAAATCCAGACCTAGAGGATACCCGATAACCACAACTTCGTCGCCCTGACTCGTGTGTTCGAGGTCCGAATCGAAGCCGCGAACTGGCGCCGCGCCCGGCGCATTCATTGTAAGAATCGCGACGTCCGTTGCGCTGTTCGCTCCAAGCTTGTAGATGTGCGCCGGCATCGCATCGCCGGCCTTCTGATGAGGCAAGGTGATTTCGATTTTGGTTATTCGCCCGGTCAATCCCGGTGTCGATGAGTTGTATTCCCAGTCGCGAACAAGATGCCGATTGGTGATGATCAACCCACCATCGGATGCCACGAAACCCGAACCCGTGCGCGCTTCAGACGTAGTCACCTGCCCATTCGAATCCAGCAGCTCAAACTCCGTTCGAATGAATACGACTGCGCCTGCGTTTTCCTCGGCGACCTCTGTTATGTTTACGCGCTCCGGATCCAGTGCGCGCAAACGCGACGCAGCTACAATTCCTCCCACCGCACCCACGAGCATCGCCGCAACCAAAGCGACAAGAAGCACGGAGTTTTTCCTTAATCCGTGGGCATGCGGAGGCGGCGCATCGCCCTTCTTCGCGAATGAGCCGGAAGGTTCTCTCCGCCGCTGAGCAATGGTCTCGGTCTGGTCCTCGGCCGCGTCGAGTTCGATCCCAAACCTCAGCAAGGGACCGCCGGCGCCAAGTTCAATCAAGTCGTCCGGATCAAGTTCGCTGACCACCACGCGCCGTCCGTTTATCATCGTGCCGTTTGTCGAGCCCAGATCGCGAAGCAAATATTGATCGCCGCGCCGAATCACTTCCGCGTGATGGGACGAAACCCGCCGCGCTCGATCTCCCAGGCAGAGCGCGTTATTCGCGGCGCGGCCGATTGAGATTCTCGCCTCGTCGAATCTCAGTCGTTCTCCCTTGTTGGGACCTATCAGGTGGGTGAAAGTAACGTGCATTGGTCGAGCGTTGGTTAATCTATAGCATGCGGATTTCGAGGCACAAGCTGCGAGAGCTTACGAGTGTGCATCAGCTTTTCGCGCATCAACTCAAATAGCGACTAGGTGACTCTGGTAATGCCCCCTGCAGCGGGTGGATCGTTCAAGTCCAGCCTACTGAGACAGGCGACCCGTCTCGTCTCCAAAATCCCACCCACGGCAGTGGGTGGATCGTTCAAGTCCAGCCTACATAGACGGGCGACCCGACTCGTCTCCAGAGCTGACGCTTTCACGCCCCGGTGAGCGAATCGATCTGTGCCCGCACGTGGTCGAGGTTCGATGGTCCTTCATCTGGCTTCGTCAGGTGAATGAAGAACTCGCGATTGCCATCGGCCCCCAGGATCGGGGAATCAATCACCGAGGCCGCGGCGAATCCCATCGTCGAAGCCGCTTCGGTGATTTCTATCAGCACTCTGCGATGCTGCGCGGGATCAGAGACAATTCCTCCTTTGCCAACTTCTCCCTTGCCAACTTCAAACTGAGGTTTAATCAACGCGATACAGTCTGCGCTATCGATAAGACAAGCTCGCAACGCCGGGAGAATCTTTGTCAGCGAGATGAATGACACATCGATCGTCGCAAGGTGGAACAGAGACGGAAACTGATCGGCCTCGAGATAACGCGCGTTCTGGCCCTCGATCACAACCACTCGGGGATCCTGCCTCAACCGCCAGACAAGTTGATTGTGCCCGACGTCAATCGCCCACACCGAAGCGGCTCCGTGCTGGAGTAAACAATCGGTGAACCCTCCGGTTGAAGCGCCGACATCCACACACAACTTGCCGTTGGCGCTGATTTCAAACTCGCGCAGCGCGGCTTCGAGCTTCAAACCGCCGCGGCCCACGTAGCGAAGAGTCTCACCCTTTATTCGAATCTCCGCGCCAGTCTCGATCAACTGCCCGGGCTTGTCGATGCGCTGCTCACGAACGAGAACCTGCCCGGCCAGGATCAAGGCCTGGGCTTTCGCGCGGCTTTCAACCAGCCCGCGTTCCACCATCGCTTTGTCGATTCGTTCTTTGATCATACAAAAGTCACGTTCTGCCGCGACGATCAGCTTACCGGAGCCTAAACAAACGCGCTATCGCAGCCGTATAAGCTTGCGATCAGGAGCCGCGTAACTTTGATAGTGTAGAGCGCGCGGCGTATAATGCCCGGCGAAATCTGCATCGTAACGCAATACTCGGAGGCGACATGTTCTGTCCAAAATGCGGAAGTGCGTCAATGGAGGGCCAGCGATTCTGCAAAGCGTGCGGAACAAATCTTCAGTTAATCAACGATGCCATTCGAACCGGCGACAGTCCGGCCGGGCCGTTTGGCTTGGATATAGACGGTCTCACCAGGAACGCCAAGGAATTCGCAGAAAGCTGGAAGAAGAGTTGGAGCGGCCAGACCGGCCAGAAAGTCATCGGTCTCAAGATCGACCAGTCCCGAGTCGATTCGATCCGGGCCGCTCGCCGGGAAAGACGAAAAGCGCGCGAAGAAGCGCGCCGGCAAAACCTGCCGAAACCCAAGGAATATATTTCTTACTCGTGGCAGCACAACCTCAGAAACGGCCTCCTGAGCCTGTTCTGGGGCACCGGCCTTGGCGTGGTCTTGTATTATCTTGGCCAGACGATCATAGATGCGGGCCTGATCACGCAGTTAGAGGCTAAACCAAACGTACAGGTTCACGGGCTCGATCTGCTGGTGAGGATTATGTGGATGATCGCGGCGCTGCCTGTCTTGAAGGGGCTGGCGCAAATAATCTACGCTGCGTTCTTTGCGGAGTCGATGGCGACGCTGACGACTCGATTCACACCGCAAGCCGCGCTGCCTGAGCCCGCTCACGTGCTGCGACAAGATACCGCTCCGGTAGCGGACCGAACGACGGGCCCTGCATTCGAGCCTTCGCTCGCAAATCCTCCCAGCGTGACGGAGCACACGACACAGTTTTTTGAAGAGGAACAAAGAAGGGCGAAGAGGGAGAGTCAGTAAAGGTTCAGGGTTCAGGGTTCAGAGTTGAGTTCAGAACTTGCTACTAACCCGGAACCCGGAACCCTGAACCCGGAACACCGAACTATCTTGAATACACCGGCTCGAAGCTGAACTTGCTCGCGACAAAATCCCGCACCTGCGAATAAATCCCGTCCGCATCCAGTCCGTACTTTGCAAGCAACAAACTCTGGCTCGCGTGCTCGATGATCTTGTCCGGGAATCCTAAACGCAGCACACGCACTTCATTCAACTGATTCTCTTCAAGCAGTTCCATGACCGCGCTGCCAAACCCGCCCATCAGGTAGTGATCCTCGACCGTGACAATCGTGCCGTGCGACCTGGCAAGCGCGAGTATCAATTCCGAATCAAGCGGCTTTACGAATCGCGCATTCACTACCGTCGCGTTCAGGCCTTCCGACGCAAGCCTCTCGGCTGCCTTCTCGCAGTAACTCACCTGCGAGCCGATTCCAAGGATCGCAACATCGGAGCCTTCGCGAATGATCTCAGCTTTGCCAATCTCGAGCGTTTCGATCTTGTCATCCATCGGCACGCCGACGCCGCTGCCTCGCGGATACCGCACCGAAGCCGGTCCATCGTACATAACACCGGTCTTGAGCATATGCCGCAGCTCGTTCTCATCCTTGGGCGCCATAATTACAAAGCCAGGCATCGGTCTCAAATAAGCAAAGTCCATCAAGCCGTGATGCGTCGGGCCATCCGCTCCGGCCACGCCCGCTCGATCCAGCGCAAACGTTACGTCGAGTCCCATCAGCACCACATCGTGAAAAATCTGATCGTATGCGCGCTGCAGGAACGTCGAGTAGATCGCCGCGATTGGCTTCAGGCCTTCGGTCGCCATACCGGCTGCGAACGTCACCGCGTGCTGTTCGGCGATCGCGGTATCGAACGTGCGATCCGGGAATTCTTTCATCACCTTGCTGAGCCCGGTTCCGTCGGGCATCGCGGCTGTGATTGCGACAATGCGGTTGTCTTCTTTCATCAAGTCGATAGTCGCCTGCGCGAACACCGCGGTGTAAGCCGGCGCGGTCGCGGGCTCCTTGATGAATTTGCCGGTCGATATTTCGAATGCGGAGGTGCCGTGCCACGCCGCTTTGTCGCGCTCGGCGGGTTCGTAGCCTTTGCCCTTCACCGTGAGCGCGTGAATCAGCACCGGGCCTGATTCCTTCTTCGCTTCTTCGACCGCTTGCAGAATCGAATTGATGTCGTGGCCGTTGATCGGCCCCATGTAAGTCAATCCGAGTTCTTCCCAAAGCGCGCCCGGTATGAACGCCCGGGTCAATGTATCTTTTACCGCTTTCGCGCTCGACCACATCATTTCGCCGAACGCGGGTATCGACTTCAGCCAGTCCTCGACCTCGTGTTTGAACTCGTTGTAGGGCCGCGCGCCTCGGATTCGATTCAGATAACCTGCGAGTGCGCCGACGTTCGGCGAAATCGACATTTCGTTGTCGTTGAGGAGGACTATCATCCGCTTCTTCAAGTGCCCGACCTGGTTGATCCCTTCAAGCGCCATCCCCGCCGTAAGACCCGCGTCGCCGATGAACGCGACGACGTTGAAGTCTTCACCCTTCAGATCACGAGCGGCGGCGATTCCAAGAGCTGATGAAATCGATGTGCCCGCGTGCGCCGCGTTGAACACGTCGTATTCGGATTCCTCGCGCCTCAGGAAACCGCTCAGGCCTTCGTATTGTCTGATCGTCGGAAATTGATCGCGGCGGCCGGTGATGATCTTATGCGCATACGCCTGGTGCCCGATGTCGATGACCAGTTTGTCGTGCGGCGTGTTGAGCGCGTAATGCAACGCGATGATTAGTTCAACCGGACCGAGGCTCGCGCCGGTGTGGCCGCCGATCTTTGAGAGCGTCTCGATCATGTACTCGCGAATCTCGTCGGCGAGCGGTTGGAGCTTCGATTGCGGCAGCTTGCGCAGGTCCGCCGGATCATTGATTTGTGGAAGCAGCTTCATATTGAGCCTTGGTCTCCTGAGTTTTTTCGGGGTCACTCGAGCCGTATAGAAGATAGCGGCCTCACGAGCTTCTTGCAATGATGAATCGAGCGATCTCCTGAAGGATTTGCGTATCCTCGTCCAGGCTCGAGACGATTTCCACCGCCTCGCCGACCAGTTCCCGCGCGCGAGCCTCGGAAGCATCGATCCCGTGAACCGCCGGATAAGTGGCTTTGCTCGCGGCAAGATCTTTCCCCGGTGTCTTGCCGAGTTGTTCGCTTGTCGAAGTCACGTCGAGAATGTCGTCCGCAATCTGGAACGCCAAACCGATTCGCTCGCCATACGCGCGGAGCTTGTCGATCTGTTCCTCGGTTCCTCCCGCGATGATCCCACCGACAACGACCGACGCCGTGATCATCGCGCCCGTCTTCGAGCGGTGAATGTATTCGAGCATCGAAGCATCGACCGCTTTGCCCTCGCCTTCGATATCAGCTACTTGCCCGCCGATCAATGCGTCGACCGTGCCGGCGGCGGTCGCGATCTCGCGAATGACTCGTACCTGCCGCTCGGCATCTCGTGACGGCGAGTCGGCCGCGAGCACACGAAAGGCCTGAGTCAAGAGCGCATCGCCCGCAAGAATCGCAACTGCTTCTCCGAATGCTTTATGACAGGTGGGCCGTCCCCTGCGAAGATCATCGTCGTCCATCGCCGGCAGGTCGTCGTGAATCAGCGAATAGGTGTGAATCATCTCAATCGCGCACGCGGCAGGCATCAAGTCATCGGTGTCGGCGCCAAGCGGTTCGCCCGATGCAAGAACCAACGCGGGCCGCAATCGCTTGCCACCGGCCAGCAGGCTGTAGCGCATCGCGCGATGAATCTTCTGCGGCGGCGTGGATTCGGAAGGCACAAGCCGGTCGAGCCATTCATTAATCTCGACGGCCCGCCGCTTGAGGTAGGAATTGATAGTCTCGGGCGCGCTCATTCTTCGTCGGGCTCCTCGAAGGGCGCTGCTTTGTAAGCGCCGTCGCCCGAGCGAAGCAGTATCTCGACTTTGCGCTCGGCTTCGTCAAGCCGCTTCTGGCACTCGCGCGAGAGCCGCACGCCTTGCTCGAACAACTCGAGCGAGCGTTCGAGCGGAAGGTCTCCGGCTTCGAGCTGCTTAACTATTTGCTCGAGGTCTTCGAGCGACGACTCGAAACTTTTTTCTGGCGTCATTTCACTTCCACATCCGGTAGTGACCGGTGATCTTCCAGGCCATCAGCACGTCCTCGATCCGCGCGCCCGCGCCGATGTTATGCACCATCAGATAATTTGGCGTACCGTCGGCGACAGCGTCAACAACAAGTCCAATGTGAGGAGAATGATTCTCGAGCTCCCAGCTTACAACATCTCCAGGAATGTAATCCGCGGAGTTTCGTGTGATCGGGACCGACTTCCCTTCTCTCTCGAAGAAGGTCATCAGATTCGGGACGCGGCGGTGATCAATATTCGAGTCGGGCCGGCGCAAGCCCCATCGAGTCGGATACGACGCGAAGCTTCGAGTCATGTCTTCGTGAACGTCTTTTTGCAGATCGACCCCGGCACTGCGAAATGCTCGGACGATCACATCGGCGCACACGCCGCGCTCTATTGGGACGTCGCCGCCCGGATAGGCGAGCTTGGCGTACGAGGGATCGTATTCAAAAGTGCGCAGCGTCTGATCGATTGCCGACTGAACCACGTTCTTAATTTGAGGGAGGTTTGAAACCGGCCGGCGCGTCAGGCTCTGGACCTTCGCCGAAGCCGCCTCCACCTTCGAGGCACGCGACGAGCAACCGGAAACTGCAGCGATGCAAAACACTCCGGCGACAAGCAGACACAATGGTCGCTGGATGCTCCTTCCAATCCGCCCGCATCCGTTGAGCATTCGCAAGATGGCCCAAAAGAATTTCATAAACATATCTGCACTATGGTTCCGAGTTCAGGGTTCTGAGTTCAGGGTTCCGGGTTCCGGGTTCAACGTTCAGAGTTCTGGGTCCCGGGTTCCGGGTTCCGGTTTAACTTGCTGCCTGGGAAATATTTCGGAACTCTGAACCCCGAACCCTGAACCCTGAACCCTGAACTCGGAACCCTGAACCTATTTCTTCAAGCATTCCATCTCGCCTTCCGACACGCGAACTCGAACATTGTCGCCTGAGTTTACATCGGAGGCTCGCTTGATTACACGACCGTCTGAGTCAAACGCGATTGCATACCCACGAGCGAGCACCCCAAGCGGCGATAGCGAATCCAGCTTCCCCGCGGCGAGCCCAACTCGCTCGCTTGCGCCGTCAAGAGCGAGCCGGGTCGTCGTCTGAATTCGCGCAGTCAGCTCGCCGAGTTTACTTCGCCGCTCCACGACGCGACGACGCAGATCGAGATCGCTCAATCGCAGAGCGAGCGCCGCGTGCCTTGAGCGTCGAGCCTTCACAACGCCTCCCAGAGCCGATTCCATCGTGTATGCCGCATCGTCAACTCTTTGAGCGAAGGTTCGAATTCGCGACGCGACCTGATCAAACGCGCGGCTCGACTCCAAACGCGACAGCTCGCCTCGATAACTCAACAACCTGTATCGAAGCGCCTGTTTCATATCGTCAGCAAGCGCCGCGACTCTTGCGCACATCTCGTCACGTGCGGCGGCAACCATCTCGGCCGCAGCCGACGGTGTCGATGCGCGCAGGTCGGCCACGAGATCGGCGATTGTAACGTCGCTTTCGTGCCCGACCGCCGAAATCACCGGCGCTCTTGATTTGTAAATCGCGCGCGCGACCACCTCTTCGTTAAAGCAGGACAGGTCCTCGTTCGAGCCGCCGCCGCGTCCCACGATGATCGCGTCAACCTCCGGCCGAGAGTTCAACAACTTGATCGATCGCGCTATGTCCGAGCCCGCGCCTTCTCCTTGAACCCGCACCGGCGCGATCAACACGCTGACCGCTTCGTTACGTCGCTTGAGCACGCGGAGAATGTCGCGAATCGCGGCGCCCGTCGGCGAAGTGACTACGCCGATCGTGCGAGGCAGACGCGGCAACAGACGTTTGCGCTCGATCGCGAACAATCCGTCAGCCGACAGGCGCTTCTTCAATTGCTCGAGGGCAAGCTGCTGCGCGCCCGCGCCCATCGGTTCCATGTGATCGACTAAGAGTTGATACTCGCCGCGCGCGTCGTAAACCGAGAGCCGGCCTCGCGCGATCACGTGCAGGCCGTCTTCCGGTATGAACCGAATCATTCGATTCTGCATCCTGAAACTCGCGCATCGAATGGACGCGGCATCGTCCTTGAGAGAGAAATACCAATGCCCTGATGTGTGGCGCCTGAAATTTGATATCTCGCCTTCAAGATACACATCCACGAACTGGCGTTCGATCACCGACCTCAGTCGCGCGGTCAGCTCGGAGACGGACATTGGCCGCCGTTGACCGATCAGTTGTTCGAGAAACGTCATTTGAGACATGCGATTCGGCGAGATCAGTTACTCTTCTTCGACGCCAAGCCTTTCGAGCTCGGCTTGAAGTCTTTTCCAATTGAATGGCTTGAGGCTGAAGACAGTGCCATCGATATCGAACGTCGGGACGATGCGTCTGCCCTTGTTGGCTTGCTCGACGAAGCGCGCCGCCTCGGTCGAATGCTCGATATCGACCTCGTCGTAGAAGATTCCCTCGTCCTCGAGGAATTCCTTGGCCTGAGCACAATCAGCACTCCAACTCGTCGTGTAGACCTTTACGTTGGGCATATCACGTTCCCAGCCGAGTTCTTCTCCGCGAAACGGATTCTACTACGAAAGAGATTGGCCGTTGAAACTATTTTGAATGGGTCAGTTTGATCTCCGATAAGCTTTAGCTTATCGTCCAGGTCTAACAAAACCTCAGTTTGCCGATGAGACGGCCAGCTAAAGCTTATCGGACAATCAGACTACTCATTCGCGTGTTGGTTGGTTTTCGCGCGTGCGCTATAATGCGCACCGAGGTGAAGACATGTCGCAGAAGAGATTTCTCACCGCACAACTAATGCCGGTCATTGTTTCACTGCTTGCGCTCTGCATATGTGCACTGGCTCAGGACCCGACGGGGCGGCCAAAAGAATCGAAAAACAAGGGCAAGCCGACGGCCAAGAAGCCCGCGAAGACCGAGCCTCAGCCAATCACGGTCACCCTCACCGTGCTTACGAATCCTCCGCAGAGCACCGTTTTGGTCAACGGCGAAGAGCGCGGAGTGACCGACGCGGAAGGCAAGCTTCAATTCGAGAAACTGGCGCTCGGGCACTACACGATCGAAGTGCGCAAGGATGGATACGGCCCGGTGCTTCGCGGATTCGAAGCCGGGACCGAATCTCCGACACTGGTTTTCAAGCTCGAACCAAAGCTCGATGACGCGGTGAAGGAGTTCAACTCGCTGGTTGCGGCGGGAAAACTCGCGGGACCCGAAACGCCAAACGCGTACGAGTTCGTGGAGAAGCTCGCGACTCAATATGGAGAGCGGACCGAGATCGCTCAACTGAGAAGCGCGCTCTCGGCGAGGCTCATCGAAACGGCGACACCCGTGATCGCTCAAAGTGCCATGAGCTGGAAAACGGTGACTCGCGAACAGATGGTGCGCGCGCTTGACGCGGCAACAAACTCGCTCGCGTTGAAAAAGGACGATGCCCGTATCCAAGCCGAGACGGCTTATTTGAAAGGCGCGGTGGCGCTGCGCGATTGGCAAGTCGCGGGCGCATCAGCCGAATTGCCGAAACCCGAGGCATCGGGAGACGCGAGCGGGAACGTCCGCGGACCCGCGGCCGCGCGCGCTGAATTTGAAAATGCGTTGAAGCTCGACGAGACGCTGGCGGCAGCTCGATATCAATTGGGAGTCGTGTTGCTGGGTTCTGGTGAAGCGGCCGGCGCGGAAGCAGCTTTCGCGCGAGTCACGGTGGCCGAGCCGCGATGGGCCTCCGCTCACATTGGGCTAGGTTCGGCTTTTTACGGCCAGGGTAAGTTTGCGGAAGCGATCGCCGCTTATCGCAAAGCGCTCGAGATCGAACCTAACAATGCCACTGCGATTGCGGGTATTGGACTCGCGCGAGTGATGAAGGGCGAGAAGGACGGCGCGAAAGACATCGACCGCGCGATGAAGGTTGATCCCGCGAGCGCGGTGCCTCACTTGAATCAGGCGATCGTTTTGTCACAGTCGAAGAGCAAGAAGGACTGGACCCGCGCGGAGGAAGAGTTCAAGAAAGCAATTTCAATGAACCCTCAGAATCTGGAGTTTCAAAACAGCGCCGCCGAGAGGATGCTTGGAGAGGTGCAGAAACGGAAAAAGTGATGACGGTGCCAGATATGAGTACTACCCCTCATCCTACTTTGCGGGCACACGGTGCGATTGATTTCTCATTGCGAGACCCAAACGGAGAGTGATTCGATGACCGCGCTGGAAGCTTTGCAATCCGTACAGGGTCTGGTTGAGTGGCTAGAGACACTCGAGGATATCGAAATAGCAAAGAGGGCTGTGGCCGAGTTGAAGGCTGCTGGCGGTGACCGAGAAAAGGCAGGCTGGTTGGAATGGGATGCTGTGGAGGCTGATCTGAAGTGAGCCCCTATAAGGTCTACACTACGCCACGAGCCTTCAATGAAATCAAAGCTCTTCCTGGAAACATCCGTCAGCGAGTCAGACGCGCTGTTGCGGAGTTAGCGGATGATCCCCGGCCATCAACGAGCAAGGTGCTAGGCGGCGAGTTTGATCAGGAGTTGTGGCGATTGCGATTGGATCGATGGCGAGTCGTGTACATGATCTCCGAAGCCGATCTGGTCGTTGATATCCTGCGGTCCGCAAGAGACCTCCTTATGACTATCGCGACCTGGAAGCACTGCTGGAAGGCCTGAGTTAAGGCGCCAATCCGAAGTCGTCTTCGATCAAGTCAAGGGTGCAGGTTCAAGTCTTTCAAATTCCTGACGGGCGCACAGGCTTCTTCACTCTCAGCCGCTTCCACCACGAAAGCGAATTCCATCGCTTGAGCGCTTCCTGATATTCAAGGTTGAGCTGCATTGCGCGATTTGGATTCGCCGCCGGATGCGCTTGCGGAACATCGACGATCAACTCCGATCGCGTTGAGGCTTGCTCGAGATACGCGGGCGCTTCGACGACGACTTCAGGCGGGGATGGCGTCTTGCGAGGCCGCTTGACGCGTGGTTGAGGTGCTTTAGCGTCGGATGCAGTTTCAGCTTTCACTACTTTCGCGCGAGGCGTACGCGTCGCGCGAGGAGTAGCCGGAGTAGACGCAGTATCCGGAGTAGCCGGAGGCCGTGGAGTGCGCGGGGCTCGCGGTTTTCTTGGCTTCGAAGGCGCTACAACAAGCGGCGCAGGCGGAACCCGATTCTCGATTCGCAAAACATGAAGATCGCCGGATAGTTCGCCCATCACGAGCCGCGACCCGCCCGGATGCCACGCAATCGAATCCGCGCCCGTTGACAAATATCGCGCGACTTCACTCCAGCTCCGAATGTCGAATATTCGAAGCGAGCTGCTCCCTATGGCCATCAAAGATCCGTCGGGAGAGAACCCGCGAATTGCCGCTTTGCCCGGGATTAGCGCGACCTCGGCGCGACTCGCGATATCCCACCCCAACACTTCGCCTGTTACATACGACGCAGACTCCGCAAAGAGCAGCTTGCCGTCGGGTGAGAAGACGCAAGCCTCGATTCTTCGTTCGTCGCGATGCTGCCTTCCGGGAAGTGTTGCTAATTCCGCACCCGTCGCGGCGTCCCACAATTTCACGCAAGACTCGTGGTGTCCGCTTGCACCATAAGCCCGGCGGTTTCCCGCCGCCAGCAGCGTGCCGTCCGGTGAAAACGTGCAAGCCGTGATCGAGCCTCCCTGACCCATCAGAGTCGCGACCAGCTTGCCGGTCTTTCCGTCCCACAATCGCACTGATCCATCCTCCATGCCTGCCGCAACTCGAAAACCGTCTGGTGATAATGCCCACGGAACGATGTGAGCCCTATCGCCCAGAAGAATTGCGATTTGTTTCCCGGTTCTGACATTCCACAAACGCATAGTTCCATCATTTGAAATCGAAAGGACACGTTTACTGTCGGCGGTGAAAAGGCAATCATTGATCCAGCTCGTGTGCCCATTGAAAGGTTGGATGAACGCACCGGTGTCGCCGTTCCAAAGCCATAACTCGCCGACGTACCCAACTCCAGTCCCTGAAATTATCAGCGATCCATCCGGAGAAAACGCGCACGAGAGCGGGTGATAACAATGCGGGCCGAGCCTCGCGATCTCATCGCCGGTCTTCGCGTTCCACAGCATCAACAACCGCAATTCCGATCGCGTCAGGAGCTTTGATCCGTCCGGTGAAAACGCAAGCCACGGCACTCGAAAATTGTGATTCATCGCCGCGATCTGTTTCCCGTCGGCCGTCCAGATTTTCGCGGCGTTGTCATCCGATGCCGTCGCTAGCAGCGAGCCGTCCGGCGAATACCTGCAGATATTCACGGCATTGGTGTGCGGCGCGTCCTCCCCGCTCTCGGTCACCGTGGCATCCCAGACCTTAGCTTCGCTCCACGCCCCGGTCACGAGCCGCTGGCCGTCTTCGGAGAAGGCGCAGCAAGTCGCATATTGGCCGTGTTCTCCGAGGCTGATTGCTTCGGCGACCTGTGAGAGATCGCAAATCTTAATCGTGTTTCCGCTGGTCAGTGCAATCCGGCGCGCGTCCGGTGAAATTGCGCCAACGCCAGCTTTGCCGGCGCGAAGATTTAGAGGTTCAAGCTCTGCCCAGGTGCTGGTGTTCCACGATCTGACGGTGACTGTGTATGGCTCATCTTCAGAATCAAAGGTCCGGTTGTCTCCGTCGGCGACGAGGAGCCGCCCGTCGGATGCGAATTTGATCAGGCCGCCCGCGGGAAGCGCCGCGACTTCTGTCCCGTCGTCAATGCGAATGATTCTGGTAGAGCGCGATGAGCCCAGAGCGAGCCGGCCATCGGGCAGGAAGATTACTCGATTGGTTTCATAAGGGATCTCGGCTTTTGGTCCTTCGAACGTCGCGATCTCTTTCCAGGTTGTCGTATCGAAGACTCGCGTGTGCTCGATCCATTTTCCGTACCAGTATCCAACGACGACCATCAGTGTTCCATCCGGAGAGAACGCCGCCGCGGATGAGTCCCAGTACGTTTCGCCCTCGGGTGGTCCGCTTGCGAGTCTGATGTTGGGAGGCCAGCGAAGACTGATCGGCTCGGGCGGCGGTTCCTCTTGAGCGTATACCGAAAACAGCTCACGTCCATCCGTAAGATCAAACACCTTTGTGTCTTTCCACCATCGGTGCCGGTACGTCACGATAACGCGAAGCCCGCCCGGCGCGATTGCGCACGGAGCCGGGTCCGGCCCCAGTAAGAGACTGCTCAACTCTCTTCCAGATGCCGCGTCCCAGAGCTTGAGCCTTTCATCGCTCGAAGTCGTGACAATAGCCGAACCGTCTGAAGAAAACCCACAGAAGTTTATCCGCCCATCGTGTCCTGTAAGAGTCAGCAGGCAGGGCGATCGCCCCTCGCGCTTGTTTACGCGTCGAAGCCAGGGATGCAACTCACTTCCATCTTCGAAGCGTTTCCGGGCCGCGCGAGCCGGTGCACTGTCGCTCGAAAAGTTGAAGGCTTGTTGAAACAGGAGTTGAGGCGCCTGCGTGAGGACGTAACTCTGGGCGGTCGCGAAGTGAAGCCAATCGCGCAAGTCATCGCGTCGAGCGGCAATCTGAACAGGTGTCATTTCCGGCACGAGTTCGTCCCTCGCATCGAAAAGTGAATAAACAACAACGCACGGGCGATAGCCTGAGACTTATCAGTTCAGTCTCGCCTGGCTCTGTCTTATGGACTTAATCTCGCCACGCACGCTTTCTGCGTCCGGTGCATTGGGTGCGAGCGCGAGGTACCGTTCCAGTTCAGCTATCGCCCCGATTCGATCGCCGGCCCTGTTGAGCAACAAGCCTCGATCTCTTATGTGTGGCGCTGAATCCGGATCGATGATCAGTATTCGCTCGATCGCGGCCAGCGCTCGTGAGTGATCGCTCGCCGAATAAATGCCGAGAAGGTTCGATAGCATCCGCAACAGTATTTGCTTCTTAGACACCGGCGCGAGGTGTTCGGCGCTCAACTCGAGTTTTCCTCCGCTGACACCTGCTACCAGCTCAGAACAACCTGCAACGCCGAGCACTCTTCCTTCGTTGAAGGGGTCGATAAAGATGTCGCCGCTCTCGGCTTCGTGCTTCGCAATGAAATGAAAAGGCAAGCCCACACCCTTGACCGGAAACCCGATGCGCCGGGCCACTTCGATGTATACAACAGTCATCGTGATCGGTAGGCCCATTCGGCGGTCGATTACCTGGTTCAGAAAACTGTTTCGCGGATCGTAGTAATTCTCACGGTTGCCTCGGAATCCCAGCACGTCAAACATCACGCCGTTGAGCGCCGTAATCACATCGCCTGCGTCGCGGGCGTCAGCGGCGCGCTCCCTTGCCAGATCCGCAAAGTGATTGAGCCGTTCGAAGTACACCTCAGATTCGAGATGCGGATATTCTTCGGCGGCGATGAGCAGCGCCGCGTGCGCGAGATCGAGATGTTCGTCGTCGCGAGAAATCATTTCGGCGAATTCTGCGCGTAAACTTTTTGGTAACTGGCGTGACACAGGCGATCCAAATGCGAAAGGGCTGACGGTTGAACCCATCAGCCCTGAGCTACGAAGTAAACCCGATGAGCCTCAGTGATTCACGCGCGAGTGGGCCGCCGTGGCGGACTTGTTGTCGAGTTTGAAGCTCTTCCATAGGAACGCGTACGAGTGATCCGCCACGGAAATCATGTACTCCCACCCGTGGCCACCCGGAAACATGTGAAACTCGTGTGCAAGCCCGAGCTTAGTGAGCTTCTCGTCGAACGCTTTGTTAGGGTCTTGAAACCCATAGCGGTCCTGCTCGCCACAATCAAAGTATATCTTGATCCCGGACTTCTTGATCGCCGCGAGATTCTGCTCGACAACGAATACCGGATTTACCGACTTGAAGAACTCTTCATCCGGCGGGTTGCCAAATATATTGCCGATAAGCCGAAGCATGAACTGCGCTCGCCTGTCATCCCCCGACGGATGAGGCAACTCGTTGAACAGGGCCGCGCAGTGGGTGGTGACCGTTGAGAACATTTCCGGATGTTTGAACGCCAGCAGCAGCGCGCCCCAGCCTCCCATCGAGATTCCCTGGATCGAGCGAGTTGCCGGCGTGCCAATGACGCGATAGGTCTTCTCAATGTAAGGGATCAAGTCTTTGATTATCGCGTCCTCATAGAGGACACCGGACTTCGAGTTAAGATAAAAGCTGTTACCGCCCGCGGGAGAGACGATAATCATCTCGCCGATCTTGCCCTCATCGCGGAGCTTGTTGATGGCGGCGGCAACTCCTCGTTTCTCGAACTCCTGCTCGTTGCCATTCATCCCATGCAGGAAATAAAGCACGGGATAACGCCGCTTCGCATCCTTCTGGTAGGAAGGTGGAAGCTGCACGGCAAACTTCAATTCCTTACCCAGCGCGGCCGATTGAAGGGAGCCGTACTCGACGCCGGTCGACGGACTCGTCTGTGCTGAGGCCGACGATTGCTGCGGCGCAGTTGCTTGTCGCGGCATGAAATGCGCCGCCGCATTAGCGACCAGAGCGATGATCACCGACAATATTCCGACACCGATGTGCATTAGTATCTCCATTCCTAACCTCTGAAGCGCGGTCCGTCGCTTGGAAAATGGTTGATGTTCAGATTCGCCGCGGCGTTGTCGGTCAAATCGATGATGGCGGCGGCATTGATGGCGGCGGCTATCGAAATCGTCTCGCTGATCTCCTCGGGAGTCGCGCCGGCCTCGAGCGCTTTCTTCAAATGACCATCGATGCAACCCTGACACTTGGCTACGAGCGACGCGGCGATGGAAATCAACTCCTGTGTCTTGGTGTCGATGTGCTTCTTCTCCGAGAAATAAATCTCGCGATAGAACGCGCCGTAAATCTGGCGCATCTTCGGCTCCATCATCGAGTAAGACTGTGGCTTGCCCTCTCGCTTTTCTTGCGGATTGGAACTCGGGACTTCGGCCTCGGCAGCCGCGCTTCCATCGGCCTGTGGCGCCAATTTGCTATCCATACTTCTGTGTTCTCCTTAGCCTGTTTTCATCGCGGGCCATCGAACCCGCTTTTCCGCCTGGATGTCTTTTTGTTAGTACGCGCCAATCGCATTGAGAGTCTCAAAAAAAACATTTTAGTCAAAATACTGGCGGGCGCACTGAACTCAGCATTTCTACCACATTGAAAGTGGGAGTTTCAACGCGGTCACTTCCGAAGCGAGGCTTCATTCAGCGCCGCGGCTTCCGCAATCGCCGCCCGCGGATTCACCACGCCCCATCCCTGGCGCTCGACTTCCACGTGCGCGAGTCTCATTCCCGACTTTATCAGCGCGAGCTTGACCTGGTGTGGCTTAAGCGTCGGGAACGCCTCCAGAATCTGAGCCGCGACAGATGAAACGATCGGCGCGGCGAAGCTTGTGCCATCGACATGCTTGTAATGCCCGCTGATCACGTTGTTGTCGCGAATCTTCATCCAGACGATGTTGTGAAGCAGATACGGTGCAAGCTCGATCGCGTGATCAAGATCTTCATCGATGCCCGGATGTCTGGCGATGATTTCCTTAAGCTCGGAATCGGACGCGTTCTCGAGCTCCGACAACAACGCGGCCTGAACCGCCGTCGGAGTTCCGGGCAGAATCGGCGCGGCAATCCAGATGCCCGGCGCAATAAGCTCGGGTTTCTGGAGCCCATCCATTGTCGGCCCAAAGCTCGATCGATACATATCGTTGTCCGCGAAGTCGAGCGTGTTCTTATCGTCTAGCCCTCCAACCGTCAGAACCGAAGGAGCGGACGCAGGCGGCAACACCGGGTGATGCGACTGATTTCCCGCGTTGCCTGCCGCCGCGACAACCAGCAAGCCCGCGCGAGTCGCTTCTTCGGCCGCCTGTGACAGATCGTCGGTAAGATAGCTCGCTTCGAAATCGCCGCCCGCCGAGATGTTGATAATCCGAATGTTGAATTCCTTGCGATGACGAATCGCCCACCGGATCCCGCGAGCGATGTCCGCGTGACGAACGCGTGACGACATTCCCGCCTTTATCAAGACCACGTCGGCTTCAGAAGCGATGCCCCGATACAATCCTTCGGAGAGAAATCCGTTGCCGGTGGCCACGACCGAAGTCATCATCCCGTGCCACGAAGAAACCTGCGCCGTAGACAACTCGTTCGCTTTCGCTCGTTCGACCAGGTTGACGTACTTGAGGATTCGATTGCGCGGCTTGATCAGGTCGGGATGGGCGTAAAAGCCCGAGTCCAGGAATGCGATGGTGACGCCGCGACCGCGAAGCTGTTCGGGCGCGTCGAGGCGCATCGGCGTCGGCAGCACCTTGAGTTTTTGTTCCGCGAACTGAGGAAAACTGGCGGAGAGTTCGTCGCGAAGCTTAGAGTAGCGCCCTATACAGTCGAAGCAAATCTGCTTTCCCGGCTCCCATCGGTGCATGTTGACGGCAAGCAACGGATGAAGCGACTCGTCGAGCGTCTGGGAATCGGCAAGCATGCTCACGCCTACTTCGCGGCGGCACACCGGACAGTAATCTGTTTGCGGGTCCATTCGATTAATCAAGTCTCACAATAATTTTTCTGGCATGGTGGGGAATTTGATTGCTCATTCTAGCGGCGACGACGACTGACCGCAAACAGCGCGGCCCTTTTTGATCCACATCCACATTATCGGCGCCGAGGCCCTCGTGATAACATGAACCAGTCGATATGAACAACAAAGAACTGGCTTTTCGCTACGATTTATTCATCACTCCGGACTGGCGCGATCGATTCGACACGCTCGTCAATGAAAGCATAGAACTACCGGTCGAGGGGCGCATTCTCGACGTCAACTGCGGCACCGGCGGACACGCGATCGAGCTTGCTGAAACTATGCGAGGCAAAGCCGAGGTTTTCGGAGTTGATCCCGACCCGGAACGAATTGCGCTTGCGCGCGCGAAGGCTCTGGTTAAAAAGAGCGACGTGACATTCGAGCAGTGCGTTGCCACTGACCTTCCGTTTGAAAAGCATGCTTTCAATATGGTTATCGGCGACGCCACGATGTTGCGTGAGGATCAAATAGCGCCGATGCTCGCTGAAATGGTGCGGGTCACCGAGTCTGACGGCCGAGTATTCCTGAAGCTCACCACTCACGGCAGCTTCGATGAATTCTTCTCAATCTACTGGGAAGCTCTACACGAGGACGGCCTGGATGGAGAAGCTTGGGGCGCACTTGAAGGGTTGATTAACGAACGCAGAACGTACACTGACGCGGAGCAAATGGCCGAGAAACTGCGTCTCCGGGAAATTGAGAGTGTCACCAGCAACGAGTACTTCAACTTTGAGGACGCGGAAACTTTTCTGGAGTCGCCGCTGATCAAGGACCATTTTCTGGCGCAATGGCTCGGCATCTTGCCCGTAGAAAAACACGATGAGGTTCGGCGTCAGATTGTTTCGATCATTGAACGCGAACGGCACGATGGCCCTTTTGAAGTATCGATCAAGGCTACGCTTGTGATTGGGACCAGGTGAAGATCAGCCAAAGAAAGGCATTTTTCCGGATTTGATTACGTAGACTACATATCCGCCCTGGGCGATCAATCCCAGCACTCCAATGATGAGTCCCGCAGTTGCCGATCCCTGTCCGTCTTCGACGTTGTCGGCCTTGAGAGCGCGAGACGCGAGCACGCTGAGCACGATGGCGGCTACCCCCATAAAAAAACCAATACCCGGACAAAAGAAACTCGCCAGAGCGAGTATGACTGCATTGTTCGCTCGTTCCTGCGCAGTTTCGACCCTCTGATGGTGGTCGATCTGCTCGCCCACTTTGGTTCCGCGCTTGCGCTTGACCGCGACCACCGGAGCGGCCGTTTCAGAGAACAGCGTTCCCACACTCGCTCCGCAGTGCGCGCACTTCGCGACTCCGGGGCCAAGCGGCATTCCGCACTCGTGACAATTCTTCTTCAGGGATGACATAAGCTTGTTGAAGGGCGCGCTTCACGTTAACAACGTCGATCTTTGTAGCACAAGGAACCCCGTGCTTTCAAGATTGCAGGATTCTAGACGCTGCCTTAATTCGTCCGCAGGCATCTCCAGACTTCCAAGCGCTAAGCCCATCTCAATAGCAAAACGGAAAACATTTTGTGTTAGCATATTCCTAACAGCCAAAGGAAAAGTAGGGCGGTAAGAAATCCAAACGCGAGAGCCAGCCAACTAGGGGGTCAATATGTTGAAGGACGTGCTTCACAGTTTATATTCTGGTGGTTGGATAGCCAATCTAGTTATTGGAGTAGCTCTTTTTCTTATCCTCTCCGGAGTGGGAGCTTGGATTAACACACCAAAAAGTAGACTATATGGTGCGGCGATTGGCATTACGATTCTTATTTGGGTTGTAGCTCTGACCGCCGGAAGTAGTCTATCATCGGAAGACAAAAGTAAATCAGACGAAGATAGTAGCAAAGTGCAGACTTCCGATGGCTCAGCGCCCGAACCAAGTGAATCCATACCTATAGGAGATCGCGCCGTGTTAGATGAAAAGTCGAAACAAGCCGAACAAAAACAAGAAAACGTTAACGCGAAGACTGTAATCCAGTCGGGCCGGGACACTCACTACTATGCGCCTGCGGACGATAAACCCAAAGAAAGGCGCAGTGGTCCAATTGCATATTACATGCGCGCTATTACCTCGATAGTCCCGCAGTTTGAAAACGCGCTTGAAATAACCATAACCACTACGAAGCAGATAGACCGCGTTCATTTTCTTATTGAGTGCGATAATGAAATCGGACAAGCGCATGACGGACTCGCAATTCCGCCCGGCGCAGGCTCATTTACCGTCATGAAAACTGGAGTCTCTCGTAGCGCACTGCCGAGTAATCGCTATGAGTTTTCTTGGGCTACTCCGACGTTCACTCCCGGCGGTCCGCTTCAGGTTACGCTGTGGTCGCATAAGAAATTGAGCGTTTCGAATATTACCCCGTTACCTTGAGGCTCAAATTAAGCACCTCCGGATATCGCCTGACGATTCACGCCGTCACAGTGTTTACTTCTTATGAAGCAGGATTCGGCCGGCGTAAGCCGTGAGACTGAGGCGCGGGCCGCCCCTGAGATAGGTTCCCGAAACCCCTTTCGGGCCACGAGAAGAGCCGGTCAGATTTGAGAAGAATGATCCGAGATTTATGTTCTCGCTGAGAGCGCGAGCATTGAGATTGAAAGATGTCGCCGCCGGCAGCGTGACATCCAGATCCCCCTTCATTGTTTGAAGGCTGTAGGAACCGCCTTCATTCAGTTCCCCGTCAAAGTAGATATCACCGCTTGTGACCCGAACGTCGACCGAAGGGCTCTTGACGTTTACAAGCCGCACGTCGCTTCCAATCGAAGTGACGCTCACATGCCCGGTTATTCCCCTGACTTCGATGTCACCCATGTAGTTCTTCACGATCACGGATGTGTCGGGCGGCACCCAGACCTCGAAATCCGCTCGGCCGAGTCTCAGGTTGCGTTTGGTCGAAATCGTGATGTCATCACCAACAACTTCATCTTCGATGACGACCGACGATGCCGCACTCGCCTTTGCGGTGATGGTTTTCTTGTCCCAGCTCGAAATGTGAATTTTGCCGTTAACGTTTGAGATGGTCAGATGAACGGTGCGATGCGGAGAATATGTCCGTTCGAATCGGGAAGGAAGGTCCGCGGAGCATGTCGCTCCGGCTGCGGCTGAGCTTGCGATACCTGTGGCGAAAAGGCAGATAATGAGGATAAGTGGAGCCCACATTGGCGTCTTCGGTCTTGTGTTGCTTTTGTAAACCATAGCTCGCGACACCGGACCTGGGCGCACAAGATTACTGCTTGAACTTATCAAAGCCTTCCAGCAATCGCACCTTCTCACGATAGGCATTGAGCATCAGCTCCTGCGAAACATCATCGGCTGGATTGTCATTCAACTGATGGCGGCATTCGACGAGCGTTTGATCCACATAGAACAGATTTCGCTCGAAGGCGATTCGAAGCTCGGGATCCCACGACTCTTTCCGCTGCTCGACCGAATTACTGAGTGTGCTGATCTGCTTCTCCAGTTGCTGCAGATCCGTGTTCGAGAGTGGTGTGACCTGAGAGAGCCGGGTTGCGTTATCAGAATTAACTGCCGGGGTTTCTCTCCTCGAGACAATTACCCCGATCGAGACCACAATCACCAGCGTCGCCGCGCCCGCAATCATCTGTGGCACCGACAGATTGAAATTGAGCGATCTTATCCGCGCCCAAAACCGGAAAGGACGATCCCACAGGCGAGGCCGCAATTCAGTAATATCGGATTGAATTCGCGGCCACAGTGAAGAGGCGGGAGCTTGCAAAGGAAGCTGATGGCTGAAGTGAACGATCTGCAGCAAATCGTCGCGCATGGCGCGGCACGGTTCGCAGTCTGCTAGGTGACGTTCGATGCTCACCTGCTCGCCAAGCTCAAGCGCGCCGTCAATATAGTCTGATAGTAGCTCCTGGCATCTCGTGCAGATCATGAAAATTCACCTAACTCCCTATTTCACTTCTTCGTCAGCAGTTCGCGCAGCCGCATCCGCGCTTTATGCAACTGCGATTTCGAGGTACCGATACTGACCTCCAACAACCCAGAAATCTCGTTGTGCTCGTAGCCCTCGACATCGTGGAGAACAAACACCGTCCTGTAGCCCGGAGGCAATTGCGATATTGCCTTTTCCAGAGCCAGTCTGTCGACCATGGAAATCCGCCGGGTGCTCTGGAGCGGAGTTTCGACAACGTTGGTGAAGTCGCCTTCTTCGCTTGTGTGCTCTAACTTGACCCCGCGCCTTCGAAAATGCATCAACACTTGGTTGACGGTCAGCCGATGAAGCCACGTTGTAAAAGCGGAATCGCCGCGAAAACTAGCAAGCTTCCTGTAAACCTGCAAAAAGACTTCCTGAGTAAGGTCTTCCGCGTGAGTGCTGTTTCCCAGCATTCGCAAGCACAGCGAATATACCCGGCGGTGGTGCTGTTGGTACAACTTTTCAAACGCGACTGAATCACCAGCGGCGGCTGCTCTGGCCAACTCCAGATCCGAGGTTGGTTCAAGTCGATCGACGGTCACGGGCATTCTTAGTATGTTGGTGATATAGGCCATGACCTCACACGCTGTGATGCGATGACCCCACCTCCGGTTGCTCCGCGATTATAGCACTTAAGCTTTTCGATTGAATGGATTTGTTGAAGAAAGCGAGGCAGGGAGACTTGAGCCTGGCGGCAGTCGTTGAATCAACGCTCAACGCCCGCCGCCAGGCTCATCAGAAATCAGGGTCGGCAACAGTGATTCATCGGATTTGAGATGACGCTCCGGTCGAGCTCGGCCTCGCGTCAACGGCGGCGTTGGTCAGCAGTCTTATCTCGACCCGGCGAGGCATCGTTGATGCGCTTGCAGCGCCGGTTGTGATCGATGAATCGCTGCTGGTCGAGGTATTCTGCATCGTCATCGGCCGCGCGGCTCCGAAACCCACCGCAAACATCCGCATCAGCGGGACATTGTCCTTGTCAGCCAGATACCGCTGAACCGCGTCGGCTCGCAATTGCGCGAGGCTTTGATTGTACCGGGTCGCCTTGCCCGAATCCCCAAAGCCGACAATCTCGAGCACGAATCCGCGACGATCGGTTATCTGAGACGCAAACTGATCGAGTTGAGCCATCGCTTCTGGCGTCAGCTTCGCGCTTCCCGGCTTGAAGAAAACCATCGACGTGGTCTGCACGGAATACTTGTCGAGATTCGCGCGGAGGTCCTCAACATTGCGTTCAACGCCCGTAACGCGGGTATTGGCCTGCTCGGCCGAGGACGACGCGTTGTCCGCGGTACTCTGCGCTCGATCGGCCCGCAATCGAACATCATCTATTCCGGTTCGCAGCTCGCCGATCTGTTGAGTGTTCCGGCGCGAGGTTTCTTCCAATTCGCCCGTACGATTCTCCAGGGGCGCGACTCGCTCCGCGACGCGATTGCGAACATACTTCTTCGTTGCGCATCCGGATTCGAATGCAATTGCAAACGACATCAGCAGGGCAACACAAAGCACCTTGTTCATTCTTGTTTTCCTCCTCTGGATTGAGCGCCGATAGGTACAGAACTGCTCGAATGCCGGGCGCTCTAAGGAACAATCAGTGCGAGCCTTGTGCCACGTGCAGTAAAGCGTGGTTCGCTTTCAATCATCCAAAACGCTGTACTTCAGGGCCAGCGAAGACTTAGATGCCGCCTCTTAGCTGTAGGAGTTTCCATCAAGCTGTGAATTTTTTACTCTACGAAACCGCTGTCCACTGCTCCGCGTAAGGTCGGTCAGCAATGCGAAAAGAGTGGAGGTTTGGACCCTTGCGCGGGATGAAAAGAATTGACACTCCGCTGTCTCAGGTTAGAATGAAAACGGCTCTCCTCAGTCCCCACCCCTGATGACTCGATCCTGGAAGGCGCTTTGACCCACTCGCTCTATTACGTACTTACCGATCAGCATCGCGAAGAGTTCGCTCCGGTTCGCTGCAACGAACAAACGGTTACTCGTCTGGTGCGTTACTTCGAAGACATCGTCACGGAGAACAGGCTCTCCGCGCTGGTAATCGAAGGGCGTTGTCTCAAGGGGAATTCGACGCGCGAGACTCAGCGCTTGACCACGCTCGCAGCCACCGCCCGCCGCGTATACCACTTCTCTTGCGACTCCGAATGCAGTGACCGGACGTGGAGCCCGCACGCGGCTCATAGCCTGACAACGCTCGAAGAACGAAACTATCACGATGTCGAAACAGGACCGTTCATATTGGTTATCGAGCCGCGCTTCTGTGGCTTGCTTGCTTCGTGCGTTGTTCCGGATGAACGGAATAGTCAGGTGAGATCCTACGAGATGGTCTGGACCTTTGATCCGAATGTAGTATTCACCGGAATCGAATACCTGATGGCGCGAGTGAGCGTCCAGCGGACGCAGGAACGCGCCAGGCTCGAGACGTTGCTCAACTCGTGCACACCACGAAGTTCGTCGCTGCGATTGGCGCTGACCTTCACCACCAAGCTAACAATGCTTATGCAGCGTCAAAACGAACTCGAGATGGCGACCAATCGCATAAGCTCCGCGATCTCAAGCACACTCGAGATTGAGCCGATTCTGCAATCCGCGGTCGAGGAGATTGGCAGCACGCTTAACGCAAGGCGAGCCGCGCTGGTGCTCTGGCAGGAGGGAACGAAGTTGCCCGAAGGAATGAGCATATACGAGCGGGCGAACGAATCCCCGGCCGAGTTGGAGTCGCGCTCGGGCGACCCTGAGGCAACCGGCAGAATGCCAGTCACGTTACCCAGAGCAGCTCACAGAAACAATGACAGGTCTCATTCGGGAAACGGCGCCGGTAGTGCTCCTTTCCCCTTACCGATGGAAATTCCAATTTCGTATCGCAACGCGCCGATCGGCGTCCTGGCAGTTGAAGACGACACGCCCGGCCGAAACTGGGAAGACGAAGAATTGCTGATGGTCAAAACCGCCTCGGATCAACTCTCGGTCGCGATAAGCCACGCTCGTCTGTTTCGCCGTGTGCAAACCGAAGCCATAACCGATGCGCTAACCGGCCTGTATAACCATCGGTACTTTCAGGAGCGGCTCGATCGCGAAATAAAGCTCGCCGATCGAAATGACGGATCCGTCTCCCTCATTCTTCTCGACCTGGATCACCTCAAACGAATCAACGACGAACACGGTCATCGCGCCGGCGACTCTGCGCTCTGCCACGTAGCGTCGATGATGCGTACCGCCGTGCGTGACGTCGACGTTTGCACCCGCTATGGCGGAGAAGAGTTTGTGGTGATACTCCCACAGTGTGGCAGGGACGACGCGATCGATGTCGCCGAGCGCACGCGCGAGTCAATTGCTTCGACCATCGTCCAGGGAATTGGACAGATTACCGCCAGCTTCGGTGTCGCTACCTATCCATCAGGCGCAAAGAGTAAGGAAGAATTGATCGAAATGGCGGACCGCGCCATGTACCTTGCAAAAGCAGCGGGCCGCAATCGCGTGCGCACCATTAGTCATCGCAGCTATACCGGTATCGAAGCCCGGTAGACCTATCGATTCCCGGACTTTCGCCTCTCAAACACTGTGATGTTTCCAACCGAAAATCGGTCTTCATACTCTGTCGAGAGCTCACCAAGAAGCGCTGCGCTTCCGCTGATCCGCTCCGCGAGCGGGTCGCCTCGCTGAACGATGACCGTCGACACATCCTCGGGAATACTTTCCTCGATTTGATGCCAGCGCGCGGTACCTTCATGGATTACCTGTGAATAGCGGATGTCTCCCTGCGAAACCACCGGCCCGAGCGCGCCAGTGTGCATGAGCACAAACCCCTCCGGCGGATGCAGGGCGATGTACGACGAAACCTTTGACCGCTGGCGAACAGTTCGCGCGTTCACGCCGTTGCGAAGACCTTCCTGATACATCGCAAGCTGCGCCGGTCCTTCGGAGACCAAATAAACATACTGGGCCGCGACTATCACGCAGATCACCGCATAGACGCGTTGCCGCGAGGCTGTTTTGAACAGCATCACCGCCGATGGCGCGAACAACGCCACTGCCATAACGTGCGGAAGCCCGTATCGGACATTGAGCAACCCGAAAGCACTCACCGGGAACACCTGAATTTCTCCGCGATACATACTCCAAACATGAAAGAGAAACGTTACGATAAACAGCAGCGCCGGCGAAGTTTGGACCAACGATCTTCGCTCCGCTATCAGCCATCTGAAAAAACCTGCGACGCCCAGCAACAAGACAAACGGACCGACGCACACCGCGACGGCAGCCGCCATCGTTAGAAGATCCAACGCCGCGTTGCCGACGAAGATTTTAGACCAGGCGAAATTGACTCGGTTTTGAACGTAAATCCCGCGGGCCGAATTCGGTCCGGTTAAGAACTCCAACGCGTTGCCGTAGATCGCCCCGTTGTGCCACAACCAATAAAGCGGACCGATCGCGATAACCGACGAGTACAGCGTGACATTCTTGATTCGACTCTTGCGATTGCCGCTTGAAGCCAGTGCGACGATGATGATTGAAAGCGCCGCGACCGGCCATGCTTCGTAGCGCGTCAGAGTGGCCACGGTCATTGCCAGTGCCGCGATCGCAAGCCGCCTGGCGCCCGGCTCGTTCACCCATCGCTGGAGAAAGTAAACGGCGGTGACGAGGGCAGCCATGAACAACACTTCACTCATCGGCGTGGACTGCAAATACAACACACTGGGATTGATCGCGAAGACACCGACAGACAGCAACGGCAAGAGCTCGCGCCACCGGCCCTCTTCCTTTCCGCAGAAACTCTTTGCCAGCAGGTATAGAAACAACGTGGCGACGATGAACGACAACATCGATATGAAGCTTCCCGCCGCGCCCGTCCTCCACATCCAGTCGTTCGCGACCAGTGGCAACATCAATACTGTTTGAAGCGGAAGCCACGGCGATCCGATTTGCATGTATCGCTGCCAAACCGAATCGTCGGGCGAATCAACAACCTTCCTCGCGATGTTGACGTGCGCGACGCCATCGCCATAAACATTCGTCATTCCATTCGCAAAGAAGTAGACAAACGATGCGATGGATAGCGCAGCCGCCACGACTGCGACAGCAACGACGGGTTTGATGTTGAGAGGGAGTATGCGTCTGCGAGAAATGCGAGCCTCTGCGTCATCCTCTTCCGAAACAGTTAAGGGCTTAACCATCGGCGTTCGATTTACACAAGATTCGCGTTTGCTTCGGCGATCACCTTATGGATCGCCTTCACTTCGTTGACAAGCTGTCTGAACATATCCGGCAGCAGCGCCTGGGGGCCGTCCGACAACGCGTGCTCGGGATGATCATGAACTTCAACCATAATTCCGTCCGCGCCCGCAGCGATCGCCGCGCGCGCAAGCGGAATGACCTTGTGGCGCTTGCCCGTTCCGTGCGAGGGATCAACGATGATCGGAAGATGAGAGCGATGCTGCACCGCGGGAACGATTGATAGGTCCAGCGTGTTGCGAGTGTGATCGGCGAATGTTCGGACGCCGCGTTCGCAAAGGATCACGTTGTAGTTGCCCTCGGCCATTATGTATTCAGCCGCGAGCAACAACTCATCGAGCGTCGCCGACATACCGCGCTTGAGCATCACCGGCTTGCGGGCCTGTCCGACTCGGCGCAACAGCGAAAAGTTTTGCATGTTGCGAGCGCCGATCTGCATCACGTCGGCGTACTCTTCAACGAGATCGGCGGTTTCCGTATCGAGAACCTCTGTGACGATGCTAAGCCCGAATCGCTCGCGCACGTCTCGAAGAATCTTCAATCCGTCTTCGCCCAGGCCCTGGAACGAGTACGGCGAAGTTCGGGGCTTGAATGCGCCGCCGCGAAACAGCTCCACACCCGTAGACGCGACCAGTTGCGCAATCGACATCGTCTGCTCATAAGACTCAACCGCGCAGGGACCGGCGATAATCACGGGTTCCGGTCCGCCGACTTTGGCATCACCAACATGTACAACAGTGTCATCTTGCTTGAGGTCGCGGCTGACCAGCTTGTAGGGCTTCGAGACTCTGATCGCTTCGGCCACACCCGCGAGCATCTCGAAATGAGCCGGGTCGATCGCGCCCTGATTTCCGGTTATGCCGATAGCCGTGCGCGTCGCGCCGGGCATCGGATGCGGCTTGAATCCGAGGCTTCGAATAACGTCAAGCACTTCTTCAACCTGAGCGTCAGTGGCTTCAGGTTTCATTACTATGAGCATGAGCTCTCCAATTCCATAAAGAATGAACCGCTGATCCTCGCCGCCTGTCGGTTCGCTGATTCTCGCGGATCAGCGAAGATCAGCGTTTTGAAATCAGCGCAAATCTGCGGTTAATTCCTGCCCTCACATCCTCTCCGGAGCCTCAATTCCCAACACATCCAGTGCCCGAATCAACTGCCTTCTGACAACAGACGTGATCGCAACCAGCAACGCTCGTCGATCAGCATCCTGTTCGGACAGGATGTGATAGCTGTGATAAAAAATGTTGTACCGTTGCGCGAGCTGAAACGTCCACTTCGCGATGATCGCCGGTTCGAGCGCCGCAACAGCCCCGCGAACAACGTCAGCCAATCGCTCGGCTAAATAGAGAATCGACCACAAATCATCGCCCGCTTCGCCACTGAGCAACTCGGTGATTCGTTCGCGCGACAGTTCTCGAGCGTCGCCCGCACCGGTCGCGATTCCCGCGTCCATCAATTTTCGGAAAATCGAATTCGCTCGCACAACCGAGTACTGCACATAAGGTCCGGTCTCACCGTCAAACGCCAGCGCCTCTTTGAAGTCAAACGAGATGATCGAGTTTCTCGTGAACTTGAGCAGAAAATACCGCAGCGCTCCCACGGCGATCTTATGCGCGACCTCGTGCTGCTCTTGTGCACTCAGCTCCGGATGGCGATTCGTTACCTCGCCGAGCGCGTTGGCCTCAAGCTGGTCGATGAAATCATCGGTCTTAACACCAAGTCCCTTGCGCCCCGACATGCTCACCACGCCGCGTTTGCGATCTTCATCCGTCACCTGTTGCCCGAGTTGCTCAGCCGCGGCAGTCGTTAACACCACTTTCTCGTAAGCGATGTGCTCACTCCGCGCGACTCGCTCGTCGTTGTCCACCGCCATCACGCCGAGTTTGACGTAATGCTGCGGATAAGACTGGCCGATATCGATCACGTTGAAGTAAGCCGCGGCGCTCCCGAATCGAGGATGATCGGAATCGTTCTCGCCGGGATTCGAAGAAGTTACCCACGCAACCTGGCCATCCGCGTAGGTGTGAAATTTCTTGTAGTAAAAATCCAAATCGAGCTGCCCGAGCTTCCACAGATGAAAGCTGATATCCTTGCCCGTATAAGTCACCGTGCCGTTCGATCTGACGATCACCTTATCCAACTCGTGCTCGGTATTCTCATCGTCTTCAGCTTCATCCTTCGAGCGCATCACCCAGCAGCCGGCCAGCTTTCCTTCCCCAAAGTATTCGATGGCGCCGCGCTGCTTGAGCAACTCAAACGTCCGGCTCCACAAATTCATGTGAAGCACATCGGACTCGCGAGGCAACAAGTCGTATTCGATCCCAACACGCGCCATCGTATTCAGATGACAATGCAGGATTCGCGTCGAGATGTAATCGGCCATCGCATAGATCTCGCCCTCGCCCGACTCGATCGCGTGAAGCGTCTCGGTTCGCAGCGCCAGCCTCGCGGCGTCTTCTTCGTAGAATCCTCCGACTCGCGCGTACAGATCCCAACAGTAGTAATCGAACTTGTCGTCGACAGCTTTGATTTGATCGAGCGTCATCTGTTCGAGGTGTTTGAATCCCACAACGACATCCGCGACCTGCACTCCGGTGTTGTCGATGTAGTTCTGGATCTCTACAGTCTCTCCAGCTTCGCGCAGCATCCTCACCGTCGTATCGCCGAGCACGGCGTTGCGAAGGTGCCCGATGTGAGCGGCCTTATTAGGATTGACCGCGGTATGTTCGACGATGAGCTTGCCACCAAGCTGCGGCTCGATTGCTTTCGGCTCACCAAGTGCGCTCAGGACAAACTCGGCACGATCCAGATAGAGATTCAAGTAGCCCGCGCCTGCGACATCGGTTCTTGAGACGCCTTCAACGATTCGCATCTCAGCCGCGAGTTTTGTCGCAATCTCTCTGGGGTTCTGTTTCTGTCCGGTCGCCGCCTTCATTCTCTTTGCCAATTCGAACGCAACCGGAAACGCCAAGTCGCCGAGTTCAGTTCTCGGCGGCACCTCGACTGGAATTTCCGGCAGATCGATATCGAACAGCCGATTGATCGCCGCCCTCACGTGCTCGCGCATTGTTTCCTGGATGGTCATCGCTTATCGGTTCTCTCGTTGGCATGGCATTGAGAGATTCGTTCTTGATCTCGGGATCGAAAATAGTATCAGCGGGTATGTGGTTTTGGAAGGTACGGGCTTACAGCGTTTGATTCGAGTCGAGGTGCGTCTTTACGGATCTTCGCGGCTCTGCGTGAAACTGATTGTAAGAACTGTTTCGCGCAAAGCCGCAAAGGTCCGCAAAGACGCAAAGAAGTGCGAGGTGAAAGTTGGGCTTTTATTTACCTGCGTCGGCGCCCTTCAAATACTTATCCAGGAATACGAGAATCGCCTTATACCCTCGAATCTCATTAGCCTTCTTCGTGAAGCCGTGACCCTCGTTGTCGAACACCACGTATTCAACAACGCCGCCTTTCTTCTTTACCGCGTCGACTATTTCATCCGACTCGGGTTTGATCACACGAGGATCATTCTTACCCTGAAGCACCATCAACGGCCGCGTGATCTTGTCAGCATGAAACAGCGGCGAGATAGCTCTCAGGTTCTCGCGGTCCGCCTTCGGATCTCCCATTTCCTTGTAGAGCGCTTTGCGGAACGACTCCCAATACGGCGGGATCGATTCAAGCGTGCGCAACCAGTTTGATACGCCAAACAAATCCACTCCTACCGCGAACTCCTCGGGCTTGAACGCAAGCGCCGCAAGCACCATGTATCCGCCGTAGCTCCCGCCCAAAATTCCAATCTTCGAAGTGTCAACGTAGTCGAGCGTCGCCAGATACTTCTTCGCTTCAACGCAATCCCAAAGCGGCTCACGCCCGTGCTTCTGATCGTCGGCGGTGAAAAAAGTCTTGCCGTAACCGGAGCTTCCTCGGTTGTTCACGCCCAATATCACGTAGCCGTGATTCACAAGATACTGAATCACTCCGCTGTAACCGGTTCGCGTCTGCCCGCCGGGTCCGCCGTGAATCCACAGCAACGCAGGCGCTTTGTTCGTGGCGCTCGCTTGTTGCGGCTTGTAGAGAATCGACGGAATTTCCATCCCGTCAAACGATTTGTATCGGATCACTTTCGACGCGACCAGATCGGCGGCATCGATCTCAGGATTCAACGTCTCAGTCAGCTTGCGCACTTGCTTTGTCGCGAAGTCGTAAACGTACAGGTTGCCCGGCGAGTAATCACCGGTGAAGTAGAACGACATCAGCTTCTCGCTTCGCGAGATGTTCACCGAAGTGATCTGCCCCGCCGGGAACTGCGGGAGCGCGATCGCTTTACCGCTCGCGCGATCGTAGATTTTGATCTTCGTGCGCGCGTCTTCGTTGACCCCGACCACGCGATATTTTCCATTGTGCGAGAAGTAAGTGAACGCAATGTCCCAGTTCGCCTTCTCGACGGGCTCTTTCTTTCCGGTCGTCAGATCGTATCGCGCGAGGTACGAGAACTCGCCGCCTTCGTCGGTTTGATAGATCAGGTATCGCGATGACGGATCAAACGTCGCGGGGCTCGAAGCCACTTCGCCCTGATGCGGCGTGATGTTCTTCATCTCCTTCGTCGCGACGTTGTAGAGATAGACATCGGAATCCGAAGTCGTGTTCGGCTTGCCGAATGCGATGAAGTTTTCGTCATTAGAAATGTCGCCAAACTGAAATCCCTCGGTATCCTTATAGAGCAGCTTACGCTCGTAGCTCTGAGCGTCCATTTTATAAATGTCAAAGAATTTTGCGTCTCGCTCATTTGTCCCGATGTAAAACGCCTTGCCATCTTGAGTCCATCCAAGGAACTGGGCTTTGAGCTTGTCACCGGGCGTGAGGTCTTTTTCTTTGCCGTCCTGCCAGACGTATATGTGATTGTTCTCGTTGCCACCTTGATCGTGCGTATACATGAAACGCGAGTCATTGGGAAAGTAGCCGATGCTGAAGGTGCTCTCAGTGGTGGACTGAGTGAGCTGCTTCATATCACCGCCGGCAACTGGGATGGAGTAGACGTTATAGATGCCGCTCTTATTGCTCGAGACGAGAATAGATTTCTCATCGGGCGAAAAAGAGCTGCCTCCGATAGCGGTAGTGTTAAGGAATTGCTCGACGGTGTATTGCTTGACGGCTCGGGTCGCGTTGGCGTTCTTGCTACTCTTGCCGGCGCGTGCAGCTTTGTTGTTCTTAGCTGTCTGAGTGCTTTTGTTGGTCTGGCTCAGACCTGAAAGGGTAGAAAGCTGAACGAACGCCGCCAAAACGACGAGCGTCGCAACTGCAGGCGCAAATCGCCTCGCCACATTTAAGAATCTTGTCTTTGATTTCATAGTCTTTGATTTCATAGAAGTCTCCTGTGTTGAATCCGCCTGAATGGGTTTGCTGATTGAGCGTACCCGGATTGCTTTTGCCGACCCGAGCCAAACTCGATGATACGCATCGCTCCTGGTTATATACGCCTCACGACGCGTAAAGATTAACATCGAGCTGTCTAAATTCGAATCCGAAAGAACGACTCCTTAGCCGACAGGCGCTTCAGTATGCGACATCGGAGGTGTTCTCGGCGGCGAGCAGTTGTTGCAAAGTTTGCACCAACAGGCCGCGATGCGATTTCAAGCGATAGTCGACCGAGATGATGACATCGAGGTTGTAAAACTTGGTCTGGTAGTTCTTGCCATCGGCGGCAGCTATTAAGAATTCCTTAACAACTGAAGCGGGAGTGCCTCGCGCAGCACGCGCTCTCGAATGCGCGGGCGCAATCCCTGCTCGGTCACGACGTCCACCCGACAGCCGAGCAGTTCTTGCAATTCCATCAGGAGACCGCCGAGATCGAATAAGCTTCTCCCCGGTTCCAGATCTACCAGCACATCCACATCGCTGTCACGTCCCGCCTCAGCGCGCGCAACTGACCCGAAGATGCGCACGTTTCGTGCGCAGTGCCGTGCCGCGATCAGCAGAATTTCTTCGCGCTTGTCCGCGGACAGTTCGTGGAAGTTCATAGGCTGTCTCCAGTTCTTGGCCGACAGTATAGCACTCGTGTCTTCGCAAAGAGTATCGCTCAAGAATGCACTGCGAAAATGGGAAAATTGCGGCCTGACCGTGCTCTCAAGTTAGCCGACCGATATGATGCCATCGAGGTTGTAATGTTCGACGGAGCGGGACACCTGCTGGCTCCCCTCGTGTCGAGCTGTTAAGAAATCCTTAACAGTTGCCGCCTCCTGCAGCTCTCCCTCCGCGAAGACCGTTGCGGATGTGCATGCTCATGTTTGGTCGATTTGTTTGCAACGTCGTCGATTATCAGCTCTGCCGGCTTCAGCCTATCTATTTCTGTTTCGTGATCGTGACATAGACGATGAAGTAGCCCTTCTTGTAATTCTCCGGTACCGTAACAAGAATCTTCTGTGTGGTCCCCGAGATCATATCCAAGGGCATCCGAAGCGTGCCTTCAGCTCTTCTATTGCCATCGAAGTTGTATCCGTTAATTTGAAGGTTCACTTCATTTCCGGGAACAACTGCATTCACTGTTTGCTGTCCAAATTGTACCAAGCGCCTGGCATCGTCGTGATACGATCGCCTGGGGATTGTGATCGCGCCAATCCCATTCAGAAGAATCTCGAAACCCCAATCCGTGGCACCTATCGAACCATCCTGATACACTTCGATCTTATCCAGGTCCAGACTAACCCTCGTAGAGATTGTAGTCGGTGAGAACGGAATTGGTGAAACCGGAGGATCGGGTGGAGGCGGCGTTGGAGGCGCGATAACAATCGACGTGTCGTCGTCGGGCTCAGTCTTCAGGGGCTCGGCAACTTCTAAAGTCACACTGTCTTCGCTCCTTCCATTGGTGCCGATAACTTTCAAAACATAAGTGGTTGTGTGCTCCGGGTATACCAGTTTCGATCCATTCGGCCCTACTGCTTCTCCGTCGAGAGTCGCATCCGTCGCGTTGTTTGAAACCCACCTGAGGCTGATTCGATTCTCATGGGTGATCTCTTTCATGAGCAAGCAGGTTGGTGGTAGATTCGCTTTCAGGCTCTGCAGAATTGAATCCAGACGGTCTTGAGCGTTCGATACGACGAGATAGGCAAATCGATGGCAAGCCGGGTTGCTGCAACTCAGTATCCGGGGTTCTGAGTCTGTTGCTTGCTGCTCTGAATACGGCGAAGCGGTGCCGCATGCCTTGCAAGTGAGACCGATCTCGTCAATGACATACTTAGCCCCGGCGCCGACTATACCGGGGGTAGCGATAGCCGCCAGATGATTCTTCGTCAGGGCCAGCACTCCAACTTCAGCTGCGGCACCCAGCAGCGAAGCAACCACCTCGACGGCTTGAGAACCGATTCCCATATGCGGTCCAGGATTCGAGTTGTGACAAGCGACCGCATTCAGGAGAAGAATCGAAGAAAGGCCAACGTGGACGATCCTCCGATGGATACCTCTTGTCCTGCGCAGACTTGAAAGGACTATTCGTGGATGTGGGGGTACGTTCATTGCTTTCCTCCTGCTAGTAAAAACACCCGGACGGCTTTCGACGACTAACTGCGAGCCAGCAAGAAGCCGAAATCGACGGCCAAAGCCGGAGCCAGATTGATCGGCAAGTCTGTTCTCACTCTCGAAGGACATGCTGACTGCTGGCCAGGACTGGTTCGCTTGACCACGCTATCTCCTACATTTGCCCGTAGGGCGATTTGGTTTGAGAGGCACCGGCCGCGCAGAGTGAGAGAATTAGATTCTTAACCAGCCAATCTGAAAACGCCCTCATCGTAAACACAATTACATCTTGTGTCAACCTAAGTCGGATGAGATGATTTTCCCATCGGAGATGCTGCACCAGGACGTGGGGCGTGCATCAATGTTGCAAATTGGCTGCTCTCAAATCGGGAGATAGGTCAAAGCAAGAAGGCCCAACGGTCAGGGCGTTAGAATTGCAGAAATGCTGGCCGGGCCCCTGGTTGCCCCACTGTTTCCGAATGGGAAAACCTGATGTCCTGGCATTACAGAATGCACTTCTAGTATTGGAAACTGGATTCCTAGTGCGATGTATCAGTAGAATCAGTAGTATAGATTCGCCGAAACGAAAGGGCAGCAAGCCCACAATGTGAGCCGGCCGCGCTACCGAATCGTCCGTTACACCGCACTAGTGTTAGAAACTGAATCTCTAGCACTAGAAACTGAATTCCCAGCATTGGAATCTAATCCCGTGATGGTCTGAGGACAGCAGTGTTCCGCCGACGCGTTTGGTCAGTGCAATCGCGCAGCAATCGGCTAGCGAAACACGCCGGTGCGTACCCTTGAGGGTGCCAGCTTCCCGCCAGAACTCTTCATCGAGATCGTTGCGCTCAACCACCCCGAGCCACCGAAGGTCTCCTATCGCTTCACTGGCGGCAGCCTCGCCAGAGTCGCGATAAAAGTCATAGAAAACCTCGCAAAGGTTCACCGAATGCGCGACGCAACTCGCATCCACTTCCAGAAGGTGAGCCCAAACCACTTCCTCGCCCGGCTCGCCGAGTAGGAGCGCAATCATCGCACACGCATCGAGGACGTAGATCATCCTCGCCGTCGATCTTCCAACTCAATCTCCTCAGCCTTGCGCGCAGCGAAAGCTTCGCTGCCTGTATTCATTTCTGCATACTTGCCCTGAATGCGTCTGAGGTCAGCCGTCCGCTCGTCTCTCTCGAGGTGCGCGAGGATTTGCCGGCGCTCCTCAGGCGTCAGAGTGTTCACTTCTTCGATGATGTGCTCTAATGCTTGACTCGACATGGCATACTTCCTCCGCTGGTCACTTTTTTAACACGAACCGCTAGCTGTTCGAAAGCGGTTAACTCGGTATGTTCATATCTGACTTGCGGCTTCGGTCATATACCACTGACGCGCTTCCGGTTTTTCGAGGCGCATAAGAAGCCGGTAATGTGACCATGTCAATTGTGAACACACTGTGTTCAGTTTTTGGCTTTGAGGTCCTTCGGAAGGAAAGGCGAGGTAAAACTGGCGCATGTACAAAAGATTGCGTTCCGTAAGCCCCTTTCCGAACTCTTCGGTTAATCGGAGGGAAAGGTTCTTGATCAGCGCCGCTCCGTACTCCGCCCGCTCCTTTCCCTGTTGCTCTTCTTCTACGATCATTCGCCCAATGTTCCAGTAGGCCTCAACCATCACAAAGTTGACCGCGCGGTAGGCGTTCGAACGCGCGGTGCGCAAAACCCCGGCAATTGATTCGTAGAATTCTCCACGCACTGCGCGGAATATCCGGTCATTGGATTCTTCTGAGGATTTCTTCTTCGTCATTTCAATCTTTTGTTCAAGCTTCCACCGTCCGGGACCGTCGTGGTGTTGCGCCACGACTTTGAAATCCGTTAAGACGCGATGAATTATACGGCGTGAGTCTGGGATTACAATAGCCAGATGCCGCCGATTGTATCGGAACAACTTTAGACAACGCTGTTCTAATTTGTATGATCCGCGATCACTTCAATCACCCTCTTCACACTCGAATACCAAACCGAAAAGCTGCAAGAGCATCTCGCCCTCTCATTCTTCACTCTGAACATCTCAGGACTTTCGACGCCAGCCCATAGTATTCAATAGAACAAAATGGAAGAGGAGAAAGTGCTTATGAGAAGAACACTGTGTCTGCTCGTCGTATGCGTGTGTTGTGCCCAATACGTGTCTGCACAGACTGACTACAACAAGCGAGAGATCGGCGCCAATGTCTCGATAATGGGCCTGGACACAAAAGGCGCCTTCAATAGTGACCGGTCTCGTGACGGGCTCGTGGGATTCAACGTCCAAGGCGCATACAACTTTTCCCGCTACCTGGGAGTGAAGGCCGAGTTCTCGTATTCCCAACGACACTTCGACATCGGCTTCACAGACCTCACTGCCAGACTGAGCCAGATAATGGGTGGAATAAAGTTGCAGGACAATAAGAACACCACTCGCTTCAGACCGTTTGGACACGCGCTTGTCGGAGTAGCTCACGCATCAGATTTGCCGCGCATTGTGCGCGACGCTTCTACGCTTGTGACCTTCTCTGTCAGAGATGGAACCGGGCCTGCGTTTGCCCTCGGCGGAGGATTGGATATTCGGCTGACTAGAAGATTAGAGCTTCGCGCGTTCCAGATTGACTACAATCCTTCGAGGATCAAAGAGGAGACATTCCAAAACGTCAGGCTCGGGATCGGACTCAACTTCAGGTTCTAACCGAAGAAAAAAGAGAGACGGATGAGAAGTCAGCGAACGCAGCTATGCGGCCCATGTCCCCTGGGCCGTGTGTAAGAACTGAAGCGAGCGTACTCATCCGTTACATCGACATCTTTCACTCCATAAGAAAGTCCGATGCAAATCGGTAGTGGTCAGTTTGAGGTTCAGAGCACAAGCTTCAGCTTGCCTCTCACATTCTCGCGACCGAAGGGCAAGCTGAAGCTTGTACTCTGAACCAACCACGACAGGAAATCAGATAGCTTGACTTCAAGAGACGCCGGTCACTAGCATCTCCGTTTCGCCGAGGTGCTCAATTGTCGACCGTGCTCACTCAAGTCACTGACGAAGTCCAATCGATCTTCGACTGCGCGCGAAGCGTCGCCGTGCTCACCGGGGCAGGAGTGTCCGCCGAGAGTGGCGTGCCTACGTTTCGTGGCGGTGGCGATACCGAAATCTGGACCTGGCGCGGAAAACATATCACCGAATTGTCTTCGGCGGAGATGATGGCCGCTGATCCGAAACTTGTCTGGGAGTGGTTCGATTATCGAAGAGGCATGCTCACTAGCATCGAACCGAACGAGGGACACTTCGCGCTCGCTGAGTGGGAATCCCGATTCGAAGAATTCACTTTGATCACCCAGAACATCGACGATCTGCACCGAGCAGCCGGAAGCCTGAACGTGCTCGAGCTGCACGGGAACATCTGGCGCGCGCGGTGTCTGCGTTGTGCGAGCACCTTCGAAGCTCAAGAGTGCCCGCTTGAGGAGAACCCGCCGCGGTGCCTAGCGTGCGGTGGACCCGCTAGGCCTGATGTGGTGCTGTTCGGCGAACTTCTGCCTGATGGGATCTTCGAACTAGCTGAAGAAGCAGCCGCGAGCTGCGATCTTTTCTTTGTGATTGGAACATCGGCGGTAGTGTATCCGGCGGCGGGGCTTCCGATAACGGCTAAGCGAAAACGGGCTCGGGTGATTGAAGTGAACGCCGAGATGACGGATATTTCTTTCATCGCAGACTTCACGATCTTGGGCAAAGCGGGAGAGGTGTTGCCGAAGTTTGGGAGATAGGTTCAGGGTTCAGGGTTCAGGGTTTCGGGTTCAGGGTTTCGGGGTTTAGGGTTCAGCGTTTAGGGTTCAGGGTTTAGGGATTAGGGTTCAGGGTTTAGAGTTTAGGGTTCAGGGTTTAGAGTTTAGGGTTCAGCATCCTCAAGTCAAACCAAAGATCCGAAGCCCTGAACTCTGAACCCGGAACCCTGAACCCAATAGAATTATGCGCATTGTTTACTTCGACTGCTTCGCGGGCGTCAGCGGCGACATGATTGTCGGCGCGTTGCTTGATCTGGGTGTCGATTTTGATGCGCTCAAACGCGAATTGTCGTCGCTTGCGATCAGCAGTTATGGAATAAAAACTCGGCCTGTTGAGAGAGGGGGAATCGCTGCGACTAAGTTCGACGTCGAAGTTGACCTGGGCGATCAGCCTGCGAGAACGCTTGCTGACATTCGATCGATCATTTTGGAGTCGAGTTTATCCGAGATAACAAAAAAACGTTCACTCGCGGTCTTCGAGCGGCTCGCTGACGCCGAAGCAAAGGTTCACGGCACGACTCAAAACGAGATTCATTTTCACGAAGTCGGCGCAGTCGATTCGATTATCGATGTCGTTGGCACGATGATCGGATTCGAGATCCTGGGAGTCGAACGATTCTATTGCTCACCGCTTCGCGTGGGTAGGGGTGTAATCGAGGCGGAGCACGGACGCTTGCCTGTTCCTGCGCCTGCAACCGCCGAGCTTCTGAACGGTGTGCCTGTCTACTCAGGCGATCTCGAAGGCGAATTCGTTACTCCGACTGGCGCGGCGATCGTTGCGACGCTGTGCGAAACGTTTGGGCACTTGCCAGAGATGAAATTGAGCGGCGTCGGTTACGGCGCGGGCTCGCGTGATCCGATGGGCTTACCGAATGTGCTTCGAGTTATGCTCGGCGAGATGGCCGATGCCGGAACCGAAATCGAGTCGAGTGTCGCTTCGCGGCAAGATCACAGCGTCACGGTGATCGAAACAAACATCGACGACATGAATCCTCAGGTATACGGCTTCGTGATGGAACGCGCGTTCGCGATGGGAGCGCTTGATGTTTTCATGATCCCGGCCCAGATGAAGAAGGACCGGCCCGGCGTTTTGTTGACAGTCCTGTGCAAGCTCGAGATGACAGAGGCATTGATTGAAATGCTGCTCGCCGAGACGACAACGCTTGGAGTCCGTTATTACCGAGCGAATCGCCGAGTGCTCGAACGCGCAACCGAGACTGTCGATACTGATTACGGGCCGGTGCGCATCAAGGTAGCGCGTGACGGCGAGCACACGCTACACTTTCAACCTGAGTACGAAGATTGCGCGCGGCTTGCTCTGGAGTCACAAACGCCATTGATTGAAGTGCAAGCGGCAGCGAACGCCGCATATCGAGAGAAGTTGAGGCTGGGTAACAAAACAAACACACAAGATGGCTAACTCGAAAAAGAACAACGGATCAGAGAAACGCAAAGGCTTTGACTCGCAGAAAGTCGAAGCGGGCGTGAGGTTAATCCTCGAAGGGATCGGCGAAGACGCGGATCGACCGGGCGTCGCGGAAACGCCTCGCCGCGTCGCTGTCATGTACGAAGAGATATGCGCCGGCCTTCACGACGATCCGCGCCAATTTCTTCACGTGATCCCGGCAGAGACTCACGATGAGATGGTCATCGTCAAAGACATTCCAATCTACTCGATTTGCGAACACCATCTGCTGCCGTTCGTAGGCGTGGCGCACATCGCTTACATTCCGAGGGACGGAAGAATCGTCGGGCTGTCGAAACTGGCGCGGGTGGCCGATTTGATGGCGCGCAAGCCGCAGATTCAGGAGCGGCTCGCTACGGAGATCGCGGATCTGCTCGATGAGATGTTGCGCCCTACCGGCGTGATGGTGGTGATCGAAGCCGAGCATATGTGCATCGAGATGCGCGGAATCAAGAAGCCTGGCTCAAAGGCCGTGACCAGCGCGCTACGAGGCGGGTTCTTGAAGGACCAGCGCACTCGCGCCGAAGCGATGTCGTTGATACTGAGTCAAAAGAGATGAGGAATGAAACGTGAAACGTGAAACGTGAAGCGTGATGAGTGACAAGTGATGAGTGAAAAGTGAAAGGCGGAACCGAAGCCGCAACTCACGGATCACGTTTCATTCATCACGTTTCACGTTTCACGTTCACGTTTTACGCCTCACGCATCACGTTCACGCATCACGTTTCATTCATCACGTTTCACGAATTCGATATGGGAGAGAATACCTTCTACGTAACAACACCGATCTACTACGTAAACGCGAAGCCTCACATTGGGCACGCGTATCCAACAATAGTCGCCGACGTGCTGACTCGGTTTCATCGCCAGCGCGGGATCGATTCCTACTTTCTCACCGGCACCGACGAACATGGAATCAACATCGAACGCGCGGCTGCTGCTCGCGGCGTTCCAGTCAAGCAACACGTCGATGAGATCGTCGAGGAGTTCACGACGGCCTTTGCTCCGCTTGGACTCGAATACGATCAGTGGATTCGCACTACAGATCCGATCCATGAGGCAGCGGTTGCAAAGCTTTGGCGGATACTCGACGAACGCGGTCACATCTACAAATCACAATATGAAGGGTGGTACTGCGGGAACTGCAACGAGTTCAAAGACGTCGATGAAAAGACGACCGAGCCAATGTGCCCGATTCACGAGCGGCCACTCGAGCGGCTTGCCGAAGAGAGCTACTTCTTCCGACTTTCGGAGTTTCAAAAGCCGTTGCTCGAACACTACGAGAAGCATCCTGAGTTCGTGCAGCCGGACGTGCGGCGCAATGAAGTGATTTCGTTTGTTGCTGGCGGGCTCAAGGACCTGTCGATCAGTCGCGTGTCCGTGAAGTGGGGCATACCGGTTCCCGGCGCTCCAAACCACACGATGTATGTTTGGTTCGACGCGCTGTCGAACTACATTACCGCGCTTGGATGGGGCAGTGAATCGCAAGCGAAGTTTGATCGCTACTGGCCCGCGCTTCATCTGGTCGGGAAAGATATCCTGCGAATGCACGCGGTGTACTGGCCCGCGTTCCTGCTGGGTGCCGGAATCGAGTTGCCGCGCACGGTGTACGCTCACGGCATGTTGCTGCGCGGCGGGCAGAAGATGGGTAAGACGCTCGGAAACGCGATTGATCTGGGAGTCTTGAAACGGCATTTCACCGCCGACACGATTCGCTACTTTCTGTTGAGAGAAGTCGCGTTCGGACAGGACGGCGAGGTAACTTACGAAGCGCTGATCGATCGCGCGAATTCCGATCTTGCGGACGGGCTTGGGAATCTTGCGAGCCGAACGCTCACGATGGTAAGGAATTACTTCGATGGTCAGCCGCCGCGTGCAACACACGAGCGAAGCGACGATGCCGCGGATGTTGAGAATCGAATCGCGGAAGCCAAGCGCAAGTTCGATGACGAATTCAGCCAGCTCAATTTCTCTCGTGCGCTTGAAGCCGCGTGGGCAGGGATCGCAAGGATCGATAAGTTCATCACCGATAACCAGCCGTGGAAGCTCGCGAAAGATCCGGCGGCGCGCGGTCAACTTGAAACCGTTCTCGCGACTGCGTATGAAGGGCTGCGACACGTGATATTGACCGTCGCTCCTTTCATGCCGGTTACATCTCAAGAGATTTGGAATCAGATGGGATTGCCGGACGATCCGTTGCGCATCAACCCAACTGAAGCTAAGTGGGGCGATACGCTTGAGGTATCGAAGGTCGAGCACATCAGCCCGGCATTTCCGAAACTTGATAAGGAAAGAACAATGGCAGAGATCTCAAACGAAACCGCGCCGCCCGCGAGCGAACCAACAACACCGGAGAACGTGCCGGCGCCCGCGCCGGCCGGCGCGACGCAGGCTGTTGCGCCGGCAAGTCAGATTATCACGATCGATGATTTTGTTAAGGTCGAGCTTCGCGCGGCGACTGTGCTAGAAGCTGAGAAGGTTCCGAAGGCGGACAAGCTCCTGCGATTGATCGTTGATCTGGGCGAAGGACAACCCCGACAGATTCTCGCGGGGATCGCCGAGCACTACTCGCCCGAAGATGTTGTCGGGCGAAAGATAATAGTCGTTGCGAACCTGGCGCCTCGCAAGCTTCGCGGACTCGAATCAAACGGTATGTTGCTGGCTGCTTCGGTGGGGGAAAACGGCCGGCCTGTGCTGGCGACCTTCGGCGAAGACGTACCAAACGGCACACGGTTGAAGTAAGCGTCTCATCCCCATCGCCTGCATGCGGCGATGTAGTTCATGGGTTCCAATTCATCGCCGGGTTGCAACTCATTCAGCATGGATTTCACGACCTCAATTTCCGGTGAATGAATCGAGATCGACTGAACTCGATGCGATCCGACAGCAACATCGGCCAGCTCAAGCCACCCGCCGTCGAACTGATACTGTGATCGCTGCTTTAACACTAACGTCTCAGTAACCGCCGGCGAGGACTCAACAAGCGCTCGGATGAATTCATCGTCTGTGAAACTCGCCGAACGTGCGCTCTCAGGCAGAGCGACTTCCAACAATCGCGCTGCGTCTCTTAGTGTCACCAACTCAGCCGGAAATCGATATGTGAAGTCAGCGCTCTCAACATAGAGTTCGAACAGGCCCGGTCTCGTTTCGAGAAGAAGTTTGAACTTCAGCGCCCACGCGCCCGCATAACGACGAAGCTTGATGTTCTGATCGTTCTTTGGCGAAACAAGATAAAGGTCTTCCCATTGGATGTCCTTTATCCCAAGTCTAATGGGATACACGCGAACACGGCCGGCGAGTTCTTCGTTAATTCGCCCGAAGGCGCGCCATTCCCATATTCTTCCTTCTTCCGGTGACTTCGTCATCACTATCGCTTGAATTGAATTATACGGCGAGCACAAGGTTTTGTAACGCTTTTCGAGCCGACCACAACTTATGGTAAACTGCGCGATCAGAAATCAACTTGGTCTCGAGCGCGGGAGTTTGGTCCGATGATGGAGAAGCGAACAATTTCGGCAGGCGCGGAAGGGGATGACGAGAAGCAATTCGAGTTGAGCCTCAGGCCGAAATGGCTGCGTGAATACATCGGGCAACATAAAGCAAAAGAGAATCTATCGATCTTCATTCAAGCGGCGCGCAAGCGGGGACAGGCGCTCGACCACGTCTTGTTGTACGGCCCGCCGGGGCTGGGCAAGACTACGCTTGCTCACATCATCGCGAATGAGATGGGAAGCGACATCAAGTCAACCGCGGGCCCGGTGATCGAAAGAGCCGGCGATCTTGCGGCTCTGCTTACCAACCTCGCTGAAGGCGACGTGCTGTTCATCGACGAGATTCATCGGCTGAATCCGACAATCGAGGAAGTGCTTTATCCGGCGATGGAGGACTATCAACTCGACATTATCATCGGGCAAGGTCCCTCGGCTCGCTCGATAAAGTTGGAGCTGCCCAAGTTCACGCTTGTAGGTGCAACTACGCGCGCGGGTCTGATCAGCGCGCCGCTTCGCGGACGATTCGGTATACCGCTTCATTTGGACTTCTATCCGATCTCAGATTTGGAAGTGATTGTGAATCGTTCGGCTGAGATCCTCGGCGTTACAGTTGAAGCCGGCGGCGCGAACGAAATAGCGAAGCGCTCGCGAGGCACTCCGCGAATCGCGAATCGCCTGCTGCGACGCGTGCGCGACATTGCAGAAGTCCTGCACGACGGGCTGGTGACGAATGAAGTAGCGGCAAGCGCGTTGAATCGCATGGAGGTGGACACATACGGGCTCGACGAGGTCGATAGAAAACTTTTGTTGACCATTATCGACAAGTTCGACGGCGGCCCGGTGGGTTTGGGCACTCTTTCCGCGGCGATCAGCGAGGAGAAAGACGCCATCGAAGAGATTTACGAGCCTTATCTTTTGCAGATTGGTTTTCTAAACCGCACGCCCCGCGGACGCACCGCGACCCGTCTCGCCTATGAACACCTCGGTCTCGATTTTGGGAAGGTCAGCGGCCAAATCGACCAGGCAACTCTGTTCTAGACCGCTTTTCTTACCACGCTTTAGATTCCTGAAACCTTTTGCGCTCTCGCGGCACTAACGCTGCGTACGAGAGATTAGCGGGAAGAATAAAAAGTTGAACCTCGGTTGCGGGTCGCCGTTTTAGATGACCAAACACGCAGGCAGCACTGATCGAGGCGGTGGGAGATAGAGATGCAACAGACTGGCAAATCGACACACACATCTGTGGGCGCGGCGTTCTTTGTATTCCTGGGCCTCGCGGTGATTCCCTTTTCGCTGAAGGCCGTAGGTGTGGAGGAATCGCTGAGCCCGCGACTTGCCGCGGCAACGGATGCCTGGCGCCAGGTAGCGGAAGCGTTTGGCGGTGGATTTCAACCGGGTGCGCCGGCGGAATTAGCCGCGGTGAACTACGCGGAATCCGAACTCGCGAAGCCCATCGAGGAAGCTATTTATTCAGGCGCGCGTGGGTGTGAGCACGACACGGCTTGTATCAGCCAGACTGGTTGTGATCGCGAAGGTGCTTCTGAGAACGAGACCGCTTGCGAACGCGAGATCGATTCGCTCCCAAAGGAGCCGGCGAACAGTCGTGATGCGAATCTACGAAAGGTTGATCGCGTAAGAACTGTCTGCCGCAAATCAAACGAACTCGCCCGCCCGCTCGCGGCACGCGGGCAACTCGCGATGCACGTAGAAGCGATAGAGGCTGCCCTGCTGGCCAAGCCAGTGGAAGCGCTAAGATTCCTCCCGCTGAATCCAACTATCGGGAAGCAATGGGGTAGTCTACTCGAGACCCACATGCGCCGCGGCGATTTCCAAATGCTCAGCGAGGTCAAGCGACGGCAGATGGAAAAGGAGCTTCGGGTTTTGGCGAAAACGAAATCGCCGGCGGCTTCTCGAAAGGCAGCCGAGTGCAAAGTGCGAACCGCGATGGCGTCTGGAATGCGTTTGATAGGCGAGCCGATTGCGGCCCCCGATAACTGCGAACTGTAGAGACACCAATCCTGATATCTCTCTTTGCTTCTGCGCGAGCGGTCTTGGAATGCTCGCGCAGTTTTGCGTTTGCAGAAGCCCGCGAACTGCATCAATAAATTGACGCACACTTCGGCTATCCCTAGAATACAACCCAAATTGACGCGGGTCGGGAGGATCAGATGTCAGAAGCGAGAGCGAACAGAAAAAAGATGCGAGAGTTATTGCTGTTCATACCTAACCTTGTCGGGCTAATGATCGGCTTGTTGCGCGATGATCGTGTTTCACAAGCAGACAAGGCCATCCTCGCCGGCATCATCATGTACGTGGTCGTTCCAATCGACATCATTCCTGACTTCATTCCGTTTATCGGACAAGTGGATGATTCCTATCTGCTCGCGATTTCGATTCTGAGACTCTTGAACCGCGCTGAACGGCGAGTCGTTCTC
>Ga0070705_100000070_pt1 | contig 54646 bp, 51 predicted proteins | sample KBSK5253metaG_FD_65455 | JGI IMG/M metagenome (GOLD analysis project Ga0070705, IMG submission 65455) | Corn, switchgrass and miscanthus rhizosphere microbial communities from Kellogg Biological Station, Michigan, USA - KBS K5-25-3 metaG | ecosystem: Host-associated > Plants > Roots >... | reverse complement strand
TGAACCACGTCTATGCCGTGACCTTCGGCCTCGGCACGGCCTGTCTCGCGGTCGCCGCCTGCCTGCTGATGCCGACCTTCTATGTCACGCCGCGCGTCGGCAATGCATTCGTGTTGGTCGCCTTCACGATCGTCGTGCTCGGTGGCATGGGCTCGATCCTCGGCGCCCTGCTCGGCGGCTTCATCGTCGGCGTGGTCGAGAGCCTCTGCGGGCTCTATTTCGGCGAAAGCCTCGGCCAGATCGGCGTCTTCCTGATCTTTATCCTGGTTCTCCTGGTGCGGCCGACTGGCCTGTTCGGAGCCAAGGCATGAGCGTGCGCGACCTCCTGCCGATTGTCGCGGTCGTCGGCGTCCTCGCACTCATTCCGTTCGGGGCCTCGGCCAACACCGTCCTGAATTTCCTGGTGTTCACGTTGATCATTGCCATCGCGGCCCAGGGCTGGAACATCCTCGGCGGCTACGGCGGCCAGTTCTCCTTCGGCCATGCGGCGTTCTTCGGCACCGGCGCCTATGCCACCGCCATGCTGCAGGTCCACCTCGGCCTCAATGCCTGGGTTGCGTTCGCGATCGGCATCGGCGCCGGCGCGATGGTCGGGCTCGTGATCGGCTTTCTCTCGTTCCGGTCCGGACTGCGCGGCTCCTATTTCTCGCTGATCACGCTGGCCTTTGCCGAGGTGCTGCGCATTGTCGCGAACGCCAGCGCGATCACCGGCGGTGCCGCCGGCCTCCTCATCAAACTCGATGTCCGACCGGCGAACTTCCAGTTCCACAGCCGCGCGGCCTTCTTCTGGATCGGGCTGGCCCTCGTCGCCCTCGTTCTCGTGCTCACGCGCTGGCTGGAGCACTCGCGTTTCGGCGCACAGCTGATGGCGGTGCGCGAGAACGAGGATGCCGCCAGGGCGCTGGGCGTCGACGCGCTCACGGTGAAGCTCGGCGCCATCACTCTCTCGGCCGCCGTCACCGCCGCCGCCGGCTGTCTCTATGCCCAGTACTTCCTCTATCTCGACTCGACGATCGCCTACGGCCTCTGGATCTCGGTGGAGGCTCTGCTCGCGCCCATCGTCGGCGGGATCGGCACCGTGTTTGGCCCGCTGATCGGCGCGCTCGCGCTGCACGGCCTCGGCAATCTGACGAGCCTGATGGCCGGCCGCATTCCCGGCATCGATCTCGTCGTCTACGGCGCCCTGCTCGTGCTCGTTGTCGCATTTGCGCCCGACGGATTGCTGGGTCTCGTCAAGCGGCTGCGCGCCCGGCTCTTCCGCCGCGCCGCAACAGAGACCGCGTGATGCTGGCCGTCGAGCGCATCACCAAGCGGTTCGGCGGGCTCGTCGCCATCAACGACGCGAGCCTGAGCGCCGGGCAGGGTCGCATCACCGGCCTGATCGGGCCGAACGGCGCCGGCAAGACCACGCTGTTTGCAGTCATTGCCGGCTTCGAGCGGCCGACCGCAGGTCGCGTGCTCTTCGAGGACATCGACATCACGACCGAGCCCGTGCACCGGCGCGCGCATCGCGGCATCGCCCGCACCTTCCAGATCATGCAGCCTTTTGCCGGGCTGACCGTGCGCGACAACATCGCCGTCGGCGCACATCTGCGCCACCGCGCGCGCAAGGACGCCTTGGAGAAGGCCGAGGCGGTCGCCCGGCAGGTCGGACTCGGCGGCGTGCTCGACCGCCAGGCCGACGGCCTCACGGTGGCCGGCCGCAAGCGGCTGGAGCTTGGGCGCGCGCTGGCGACAGCGCCGAAGCTGCTGCTGCTCGACGAGGTGCTCGCCGGTCTGAACCCCTCCGAGATCCGCGACATGATCCCGGTCATCGACGCGATCCGCGAGTCCGGGCTCACGATTCTCATGATCGAGCACGTGATGCAGGCGGTGATGGGTCTGTGCCAGCACATCTATGTACTCGCCGAAGGTCGGATCATCGCAGAAGGCCCGCCCGATGCGATCTCGCGCAACCCGCGCGTGGTCGAGGCCTATCTGGGGCACGGTGCTGCCGCGCGCCGCCGCGGCAGCGAGGCGAGCCATGTCTGACGTCGCAGCGCCGCTGCTCGATGTCCGCGGGCTCGTGGCCGGCTATGGCGGCACGCCGATCCTGCGCGGGATCGATCTCGTCGTGAGCGTTGGGGAGGTCGTCGCCGTGCTCGGCGCCAACGGCGTCGGCAAGACCACGCTCAACAAGGCGCTGTCCGGCGTGGTCGCTTCCGACACTGGCGAGATCAAGTTTACAGGCCGCCGCATCGACGGCCTGCCGGCGGCCGAGATCGTGGCGCTGGGCCTCGTCCAGGTGCCGGAAGGCCGCCGCATCTTCCCCAATCTCTCGGTGCGCGAGAATCTTGAACTCGGCAGCTATCGCCGCGGCAAGGCCGGCCGCGCGCGCAATCTCGAACGGGTGCTCGGCATCTTCCCGCGCCTCAAGGAGCGCCACACGCAGCGCGCCGGCACGCTCTCGGGCGGCGAGCAGCAGATGCTCGCCATCGGCCGCGGGCTCATGGCGGAACCGGTGCTGCTGATCCTCGACGAACCCTCCCTCGGGCTCTCGCCGCTCCTGGTCGAGGAGATGTTCGCCTTGATCCGGACGCTCAACGCCGAAGGACTCGCGGTGCTTCTCGTGGAGCAGAACGTCATGCAGTCGCTCGAGCTCGCAGGCCGGGCCTATGTGCTGGAGAACGGGCAGGTGGTGATGGCGGGCGACGCCAAGGTGCTCGCCGCCGATCCGGCGCTGGAGAAGGCCTATCTCGGCATGTGAGGGGGCGCACGTGGAAGTCTCGATCTTGAACGTGGAGATGCTGACAGGATGATGTCACCGCTCGCAGCGCGGCTTCGCGAGAAGCCGATCGTCGTCGCTCCGGGCGTGTACGACGCGCTCACCGCCGCGCTGGCCGCGGGGGCCGGCTTTCCGGCGCTCTACGTGTCCGGCGCGGCGATCGCCTACACGCGGCTCGGTCGCCCCGACATCGGGCTCGTGTCGATGGCCGAGGTGGCGGACACGATCGCGCTGATCCGCGACCGGGTTGCAACCCCGCTGGTGGTCGATGCCGATACCGGCTACGGCAATGCCCTCAACGTCGCTCGCACGGTGCGGATGTTCGAGCGCGCGGGCGCCAGCGCCATCCAGATCGAGGATCAGACGTTGCCCAAGCGCTGCGGCCATCTCGACGAGAAGACGGTGATCCCCGCCCCCGAGATGGCGGGCAAGATCGCCGCCGCCGTAGATGCGCGCCATTCCGCCGAGACCCTCATCGTCGCCCGCACTGATTCGGTGGCCGTCGAAGGCTTCGAGCGGGCCATCGAGCGCGCTCATCTCTATGCCGAGGCCGGCGCGGACATGCTTTTCGTCGAGGCCCCCCGCACCGCGGAGCAGCTGCAGGCGATCACCGCCGCGCTCGGGAACACGCGTCCGCTGATGGCCAACATGGTCGAGGGCGGCCGTACGCCGCTCATGTCGGCACGCGATCTGGAGGAGCTGGGCTATGCATTCGTCATCTTCCCCGGTGCGATCGTGCGCGCGCTCGCCCATGCGGCCAGGGAATTCTACGCCGCGCTGAGGCGCGACGGCACCACGGGCGCGTTCCGTGGCCGGATGTTCGACTTCGACGCCCTCAACGCCCTGATCGGAACGCCGCAGATGCTGGAGGAAGGTCGCCGCTACGAGAGCTTCGCGCCTGTCCGCAAGAAGGGGGGCGCGGCATGACGCTCGATCCCGTCACCCTGGCCGTGCTGAAGGGCAGGCTGGAGCAGATCGTCGACGAGATGGACGTGACGCTCTACCGCTCGGCCTTCAACCCGATCATCGCCGAGGCGCGCGACGCCTGCCACGGCCTCTATCATGCCGAGACCGGCGCAACCCTCGTGCAGGGCGGCAAGGGCCTGCCGATCTTCGTCGGCGCCATGGCCTTTGCGGTGAAGGCGGTGATCGACAAGATCGGAGCGGACGTGGGCGAGGGCCGCGAGGGTGTCGGGCCCGGCGATACCTATCTGTTCAACGATCCCTACGACGGCGGCACGCACCTCAACGACTTCCGCCTCGTCCGCCCCATCTTCCGCAACGGAGCCCTGTTCTGCTGGCTCGCCTCGGTCGGCCACTGGCTCGACATCGGCGGCAATGTGCCGGGCGGCTTCAACGCGCGCGCGACCGAGAGCTTCCAGGAGGGCGTGCGCATTCCGCCGGTGAAGCTGATCCGCGCCGGCCGCATCGACCAGGACATCCTCGCCATCCTCGCCGCCAACTCGCGCGTGCCGACCTCGAACTATGGCGACCTCAACGGCCAGCTCAACGCGCTCGACCTCGGCGAGCGGCGCCTGCGCGACCTGCTCGACGAGTACGGCGAAGGAACCATCGCGTCTGCCTTCGAGGCCTTCACGCGCCGTGCCGAGGCGTTGATGCGCGACGCCATCCAGGCGATCCCCGACGGCACCTATGCGTTCGAGGATTTCCTCGACAACGACGGCATCACGGACGCGCCGCTGCGCATCGCCCTGGACATCACGATTGCCGGCGACCGCATGACGCTCGACTTCTCGCGCTCCTCGCCGCCCTGCGCGGGGCCGCTCAACATCGCCTACTCGACATCGGTCGCCTGCTGCTACGTCGCGCTCAAGCACGTATTCCCGGACGTGCCCGCCAACGCCGGCTGCCTGGCGCCCATCACGTTCGTGATACCCGACGCGACCCTGCTCGGAGTGAAGGCGCCGAAGCCGGTCGGCGGCTACACGGAGACCATCCTGCGCGTGATCGGCGTCGTGTTCGGCGCGCTCGCCAAGGCGGTGCCCGAGCGCGCGACCGCAGGTCCATTCGGCACCATCAACGCGCTCTCGCTCGCCGGCCATCGCGACGACGGCTCGCGCTGGGTGATGTTCTCGTTCTACGGCGGCGGCCTCGGCGGCAACCCCGAGAGCGACGGGCTCAACCACGCCAACAACCCGATCTCGACCGCGACCATCCCACCCGCCGAGATCCTGGAGGCGGCCTATCCCGTCATCTTCACGCAATGGGCGCTGCGGCCCGACAGTGCCGGGCCCGGTCGCCATCGCGGCGGGCTCGGCGCGATCTACGAGATCGAGGTGCTGGCGGGCTCCGGCGCCGACGTGTTCCTGCTTGGCGAGCGCGGCAAATATCCGCCCTTCGGCGTGAACGGCGGCCTGCCGGCGGCGCTCAACCGCTTCGTCTGGCAGACGGGTGGCGGCGAGACCACGCCCCCGCTCGCCTCCAAGATCACCGACGTGAGGATCGCCAGTGGTGAGCGCGTGCGGCTGGAGACACCGGGAGGAGGCGGCTTCGGCCCGCCCGCCGAGCGCGCGCCCGACAAGGTCGCCCGCGACGTGCGTCTCGGCTACGTCAGCCGCGAGGCGGCACGCGCGCTCTACAAGGTGGTGGTGACCGAGGCCGGCGAGGTCGATGGCGCGGCCACGGCCGCATTGCGACGGGGAATGGCGGCGTGAGCGGGGGCCTGAGAACCATCGTCGGCGTCGACGTCGGCGGCACCTTCACCGACTTCTTCCTCTATGACGAAGCCGCCGGCGCATTCCGCACAGCCAAGGTGCCGTCGAACCGCGGTGACGAGGCGGTCGGCTTCCTCACGGGGCTCGAGAGCCTCGGCGCCGTGCGCGGCCTCGGCTCGATCGTGCACGGCACCACGGTCGGCACCAACGCCCTGCTGGAGCGCAAGGGCGGGCGGATCGGGCTCATCACCACGCGCGGCTTCCGCGACGTACTGGAGATGCGCCGGCGTGACCGCCGCAACACCTGGGGCCTGTGGGGCGATTTCGTGCCGGTGATCGACCGCGACCTGCGGCTCGAGGTGAACGAGCGCACGCTCGCCGACGGCACGGTCCGCACCCCGGTCGACACGGAGGAGGTGCAGGCGGCGGCTCGCACGCTGCTCGCCAAGGGGGCCGCGGCGGTCGCCATCGTGTTCATCAACTCCTACGCCAACGCGGCCAATGAGCAGGCCGCGCTCGGCGCGGTGCGCGCGGTATGGCCGAACGAGCATGTCGCCTGCTCGTCGCAGATCCTCCCGGAGATCCGCGAGTTCGAGCGCACGTCGACCACGGCGCTCAACGCCTATCTGCAGCCCGTGGTCGGCTCCTACCTCGCCAAGCTGGAGGCCGCGCTCGATAAGGCCGGATTCGGCGGCGCGTTCCACATCGTACAGTCGAACGGCGGCGTCATGTCAACCGCGACCGCCCGGCGCCTGCCCGTACGGACCGCCCTGTCCGGGCCGGCTGCAGGCGTCATCGCGGCCGCGGCCATCGCACGGGCCGCGGGCCACGACAACGCGATCACCTGCGATCTCGGCGGCACCTCATTCGACGTCTCGCTGATCGCCGGCGGGGCGACCGCCCTTGCCGCGCAGACCACCATCGACTTCGGCCTTGTCATCCGCACACCCATGATCGAGATCACGACCATCGGCGCCGGTGGCGGCTCCATCGCCCACGTCGACAAGGGTGGGCTGTTGCAGGTGGGTCCCGAGAGCGCGGGCTCTCGTCCTGGCCCCGTGTGCTACGGCCAGGGCAACGAGCGCCCCACCCTGACCGACGCCAACGTGGTCCTCGGCCGCATCAACGCCGGGCGGCCGATCGGCGGCAAGCTCACTCACCTCGACGTCGAGGCGGCGCGCGACGCCATCGCCGCCTATGTGGGCGCGCCACTCGGGCTCGATGCCATGGCGGCGGCGGAGGCGATCGTCCGCGTGGCCGATGCCAAGATGGCCGGCGCCATCCGCCTGGTCTCCATCGAGCGCGGGCACGATCCGGGCAAGTTCATCGCCGTGCCGTTCGGCGGTGGCGGGCCCCTGCATGTCGGCGCGCTGATCAAGGACGTGGGGCTCAAGGGCGCGCTGGTGCCGCGCTTTCCAGGCGTGACCAGTGCGCTCGGCTGCGTCATCGCCGACATCCGCCACGACCAGGTACGCACGCTCAACATGAGCCTCGACGACCTCGACCGCGCGGCGCTCGACCGATGGATGGTTGCGGAGGCGGCCGAGGCGCAACAGGTGGTCGAGACCGCGGGGCTGAGCGTCGAGCGCATCGACATCGTCTTCGAGCTCGATATGCACTACGTCGGGCAGACCCATGCCGTGCCGGTGCCGGTTCCCGTCCAGGTTCGGGGCGGCACGACCGGCGTGACGGCCGAGATCGTGCGTGCGGCCTTCGAGCGGGCCTATCTCGGCGCCTTCAGCCGTCTCCTGCCCGGCCTTGCCGTGAAGGTCGTGTCGCTGCGTACCGCGGCGGTCGGCCGCCGCCCGCACTTCGACCTGGCGGCGCTCGCGCCCAAGGCCGGGGCTTCCCTGCAGGCTGCCGGCCGCGGCACGCGTAAGGTCTGGTTTGCGGGGTGTTGGCACGAGGCCTCGATCTGGTCGCGACTCGAGCTGCCGGTGGAGGCGCTGGTCGAGGGCCCGGCCGTTCTGGAACAGCCGGACGCGACCACGGTGGTGGAGCCGGGGCTCGTTGCGCGGGTCGATCGGCTCGGCAATCTCATCGTCGAGCGCAAGAGCTGAGGTGACCCCGTGAAGATCCCCGCCTCCCGCACCGCGCTGCTCATCGTCGACCTGCAGAACGACTTCCTGCATGCTGAGGGCGCCTATGGCCGCGCCGGACAGAGCGCGCCCGAGGTCGCCGCGCTGCCCGCGCTCCTGAAGCCGCTCGCCGACCTCGTGCACGCGAAGGGCGGGTGGATCGTCTCCACGCACTTCACGCTGGTGCCGGCGAAAGGGGGCCAGCCGATCGTCTCTCCGCACCTGAGAGAGCTCCGCCCCTTTCTCGCGAAGGGTGACTTCCTGCCGGGCGCCTGGGGCCACGCGCTGGTTGATGCCCTGCAGCCCGCCGACCTGTCTGTCGAGAAGGTCGCCTACTCGGCCTTCTATCAGACGCGGCTCGAATGGCTGCTGCGCAAGTGCGGCATCGACAAGCTGATCGTCGGCGGCATCGTCACCAACGGCGGCGTGGCCTCGACCGTGCGCGAAGCGCATGTGCGCGACCTCGAGACCGTCGTGCTGTCGGACGGCTGCGCCGCCTTCTCGCCGAAGGTGCACGAGACGGCAATCGCTGCGCTCGCGCCGGTGAGTCGCATCGCCACCATCGCCGAGGTAATGGTGGAGTTGGCCCAACAGTGAGGCTGCCATGGCCGGCGTGGAGTTCGACGAGGCGGTCCCTCTCGAAGCGGGCGTCAAGGTCGCCATTGTCGGGGCCGGCGCCGCTGGACTCGTCGCCGCCCTGGCAGCCGCGGAGGCCGGGGGCGAGCCGCTGGTGATCGAGCGCGATCCGGTGCCTTGCGGCTCGACCGCGCTGTCGGCTGGACTCATCCCTGCGGCGGGGACGCGCTGGCAGCGCGAGCATGGCATTGACGACAGTGCTGCACAGTTTGCCGCTGACGTCGCACGCAAGGCGGAGGGGCTGACGGACTCGGCTCTTGTCGCGCGCGTGACCCAGGCGTCGGGTCCTGCCATCGAGTGGCTGGCACAGACCCACGCTCTGCCGTTCTCATTGGTCGATGACTTCGACTATCCGGGGCATTCCGCGCGGCGCATGCACGGGCTGCCGAGCCGGTCGGGCGCCGAGCTGATCGACCGGCTGCGCGCGGCCGTCGAGGCGCGCGGCATCCCGATCCTCACGAGCGCACACGTCACCACGCTCATCGCGGCGCCGGACGGGCGCGTGCGGGGGCTTGTCGCGCAACGTCCCGACGGGACAGAGGAGCGCGTCGGCTGCAACGCGCTTGTGCTCGCCTGCAACGGCTACGGCGGCAACAAGGACCTGGTTGCACGGCACATCCCGGAGCTCGCAGATGCGCTCTACTTCGGCCATCCCGGCAATCAGGGGGATGCGGCGCTCTGGGGCACGGCGCTTGGTGCGGCTCTGGAGGACATGTCCGGCCACCAGGGGCATGGTTCCGTGGCGTACCCGCACGGGATTCTCATCACCTGGGCCACGATGATGGAAGGCGGCTTCCAGGTGAATGCCGAAGGCTGTCGCTTCTCCGACGAGACGCACGGCTACTCCGAGCAGGCCGCGGTTGTATTGGCGCAGCCGGAGGGCATTGTCTTCAGCATCTTCGACGCGCGGATCGCCAGGGTGGCGCGCCAGTTCGAGGATTTCCGCAATGCCGAGGCGCAGGGCGCCGTGCTTGCGGTTGACACGGTGGAGGCGCTGGCGGCGCTCATCGAGGTCCCGGGTGCCGCGCTCGGCCAGACCTTCGCCCACGTCGAGCGCTGCCGCCGCGAGCGCACGAGGGACGGCTTCGGTCGCGACTGGAGCGCCACCGCCGCACTCGAGCCGGCCTATCATGCGGTCAAGGTGACGGGTGCGCTGTTCCACACCCAGGGCGGCCTGGCAGTCGATGCGACCGCGCGGGTGCTCCGCCCCGGCGGCACGCGCCTGCCGAACCTGTTCGCCGCGGGCGGTGCTGCGCGCGGCGTGTCTGGTCCGAAAGCGTCCGGCTATCTCTCCGGCAACGGCCTCTTGACCGCGATCACCCTCGGCCAAGCGGCAGGACGCGCCGCGGCCGGGCTCGCTTCCGGCCGTGGGTGACACGAGCCTTGAAGACGTCGATTGCACGAAGATGTAAGGTGGGACGAGGATGCGTGTTGACTTGTTCCAGGACAATGCCAAGAGTGCCGATTCTGCATGACTCAGATGCTTAACATTCGCACCGTTCTGGCCGGCCTGATCGCCTTGGCCGTCGCCGTCGCACCTGTTGCGGCGACGCTGCTCGCGAGCGCCGGGGCGCGGGCTGCAACCGCGGCCGTCACTGCCAAGCACGATTGCCATGGTCAGGCCCAGCATCACGAGACGGGCCTGGAGTACCATAGCGACAAAGCCGGCTGCCCGGACTGCGATGGCGGCCAACACCATACCAAGACGTGCTTCGGGGACGGCGTAAAGTGCTGCAAGCTCATTGGTATGGTTGCCGTGCTGCCTGTCGCCGCAGCGCCCGCCGAGAGCGTTGTTGTAGCGGCTGGTCCGCTGAGTCTGACCGGCTGGCAGGTGCGACCCCCGCCGCCTCCACCCCGAGCCTGATCCCTCGACGTTGACTGCGGCCGCCAGAAGCGGGCCGCGGGTTGAAGTTGGCGCGCGGCATCCGCCGGCGTGCCCCCAATCTCGTTCGAGAAGGATCACATCCAATGACTGTCAAATTCCGTTCGCTTGCGACCGCCGCAGGCATTGCGGCCGCGCTTGCCGCCACGTCCGCGTTCGCAGGCAAGAACGACTACGTCTTCGAGCCCGTCTCCGTGGACGTAAAGAACGGCAGCGGCAGCCAGCTCGCGGTGAAGCTGATTCACAAGCCCAGCGGCAAGCCGGTCGAGGGCGCCGTCATCTTCCGGACCCGCCTCGACATGTCGCCCGATGCCATGGGCGAGATGACCGCCAAGCTCGCCGCTGACCCGGCAAAGGAGCCCGGCATCTACCGCTTCAAGGCCGACCTGACCATGGCTGGACGCTGGGCGCTCAAGCTGATGGCCAAGGTGCCGGGCGAGAGCGAGACCATCGAAGGCACCGTCGTCTTCAAGGCCAAGTAGGCCCCAGCCATGCCCAAGATCGTGCTCTGGGGGATCGCCATTGTGGCGATCCTCTCAGGCGTTGCAGGCGGCTACCGGCTCGGTTCCGGGCAGTGGCCGATCTGGCACACCATCGCCCTCGTCACTCCGGGTGAGAAGCCCGCAGCGACGGAAGAGGCGCCGGCGGACCGCCCCGTCCTCTACTGGAAGCACCCGGATGGGACCGCCGACTTCTCGCCGACGCCAACGAAGACTCCCGACGGGCGCGACTATGTCCCCGTCTTCGAGGACCAAGAGGCCGACTTCAAGGACTCCGGGCCCAAGCGCGCGGCGGACGCCAAGAGCGGCAAGAACGTCAAGGGTAAGCTCCTCTACTATCGCAACCCCATGGGGCTGCCCGATACCTCTCCGGTACCCAAGAAGGACTGGATGGGAATGGATTACATCCCAGTCTACGAGGGCGAGGAGGAGAGCGGCTCGACCATCAAGATTAGCCTCGACAAGGTGCAGCGCTCCGGGGTGCGCACCGAGGCCGCCGAGATGCGCCGCATCGCACGCCCCATTCGCGCGCCGGCCGTCTCCAAGCCCGATGAGCGCACGCTCTGGTCGGTCACGCTCCGCGCCGATGCCTTCATCGAGGAGCTGTACGTCAACGAGACCGGCAAGCACGTGAAAGCCGGCGAGCGCCTGTTCCGCTTCTACAGCCCGCAGGTGGTGAGCGCCCAGATCGACTACCGGATATCCGGAATCGGCCCGGCCCCCGCGGCACGCGGCGGCGCAGAGCCGGTCGGGCTGCAGAAGCTCAAGAATCTCGGCATGCCCGAGAGCATTCTCAACCAGATCCGCGCCAGCCCGACGCCGTTGATGAGCATCGACTGGCCTTCGCCGGTCACCGGCGTGGTCATGGAGAAGAGGGCGGTCAACGGACAGATGGTCCGGGCAGGCGAGGAGCTCTACCGTCTTGCGGACCTCACCAGCATCTGGGTGATCGCCGACGTGGCCGAGCAGGACATCGGCCAGGTGCGTGTCGGCAATCCCGTGCGCATTACCTTCCGCGCGTTCCCGGACCAGCCCTTCGATGGCCGCGTGACCTTCGTGCTGCACGAGCTCGACGCGCGCACGCGTACGGGCAAGGTGCGCATCGAGGTGAAGAATCCCGAGCACCGCATCAAGCACGAGATGTATGCCGACGTGGAGATCGATGCCGCGGCCGGCGAGCCGAAGCGGCTGACGGTGCCCGTCTCAGCCGTCATCGACAGCGGCAACCGCCAGGTGGCGATCGTCGAGCGCGGCGAAGGCCTGTTCGAGCCGAGACCCGTAAAACTGGGCCTCAGGAGCGACGGCTTTATCGAGATCCGCGAGGGTCTCAAGGCGGGCGAGAAGGTGGTCGTGACCGCCAATTTCCTGATCGACGCGGAAAGCAACCTACGCGCTGCGCTCAAGGGCTTCACAGCCGACAGCCCCACGCCGCCTGCTGCGCCGGAGACCAAAAAATGATCGCCGCGCTGATCCGCTGGTCCGCCAAAAACCTGGTCCTGATCCTCATTGCGGCTGTTCTCGCGACCGGCGCGGGCGTCTATGCGCTGCGCCACGTGCCGCTCGACGCTATCCCTGACCTCTCGGATACGCAGGTCATCATCTACACCGAGTACTCGGGTCAGGCGCCGCAGGTGATCGAGGACCAGGTCACCTATCCGCTCTCCACGGCCATGCTCTCGGTGCCGAAGGCGCGGGTGGTGCGCGGGTTCTCCTACTTCGGGGTGTCGTTCGTCTACGTCATCTTCGAGGACGGCACCGACATCTACTGGGCGCGCTCGCGCGTGCTTGAGTATCTCTCGTCCGCAGCGCGCACCCTTCCCGCGGGCGTAACGCCCTCGCTCGGGCCTGACGCGACCGGCGTCGGCTGGGTCTATCAGTATGCCGTCATGGCCGACAAGCGCTCGCTCGCCGAGCTGCGCTCGACCCAGGACTGGCAGGTGCGGTTTGCCGTTGCGAGGGCCGAAGGCGTGGCCGAGGTCGCCAGCCTGGGTGGCTTCGTCAAGCAGTACAGCGTGGTGGTCGATCCGCGCCGGCTCAAGGCGTTCGACATCACGCTCGACAAGGTCCGCAACGCCATCCGCGCATCAAATATGGACGTGGGTGGCCGCGTGGTCGAGCTCGCGGACACCGAGTTCATGGTGCGCGGGCGCGGCTATCTGCGCGGCATCGCGGATATCGAGCAGATCGTCCTCAAGGCGGAGGGCGGAGCGCCCGTCCTCGTGCGCGATGTGGCTCGCGTCGAGCTTGCCCCCGACGAGCGGCGCGGCGTCGCCGAGCTCAACGGCGAGGGCGAGGTCGTGTCAGGAATCGCCATCCAGCGCTACGGACAGAACGCCCTCTCGGTGATCGAGAACATCAAGGCACGCATCGCCGAGATCCTGCCGAGCCTGCCAGAGGGCACGACCATCGTTCCGGTCTATGACCGATCGGATCTCATCCATCGCGCCATCGACACCCTCAAGCACACTCTGTTGGAGGAGAGCGTCATCGTCGCGCTGGTCTGCTTCGTCTTCCTGCTGCACGTGCGCAGCGCGTTGGTGGCTATCATCACGCTGCCGCTCGGCATCCTGATCGCCTACATCCTGATGCATGCGCTGGGAATATCCTCCAACATCATGTCACTGGGTGGGATTGCCATTGCCATCGGCGCCATGGTCGACGCGGCAATCGTGATGATCGAGAACGCGCACAAGCACCTGGAGCGGGCATCGCCGGACAAGCCACGCACCGAGGTTCTGATAGAAGCCGCGAGCGAGGTCGGGCCGGCCCTGTTCTTCTCGCTCCTCATCATCACCGTATCCTTCCTGCCGATCTTCACGCTGGAGGCGCAGGAAGGGCGGATGTTCAAGCCGCTGGCCTACACCAAGACCTTCGCCATGGCCGCGGCGGCGCTCCTCTCCGTCACGCTGGTTCCCGCCCTCATGGTGCTGTTCGTGCGCGGACGCATCGTGGCCGAATCGCGGAACCCGGTGAACCGGTTCCTGATCTGGGTCTATCGCCCGATCATCTGGGGCGTCCTGCGCGCCAAGATCCTCACCATCACCGTGGCATTGGCGGTGCTGGCAGCAAGTGTCTGGCCGACGGCAAAGCTCGGCGCGGAGTTCATGCCCAACCTCAACGAGGGCACGCTGTTCTACATGCCGACCACGCTGCCGGGCCTCTCCGTCACCGAGGGCGCGCGCCTGCTCCAGATTCAGAACAAGATCATCATGAGCTTCCCGGAGGTGAAGAACGTGGTCGGCAAGGTGGGCCGGGCGGGAACCGCAACCGATCCGGCTCCGCTCGAGATGTTCGAGACCATCATCAACCTCAAGCCGCAGAGCGAGTGGCGGCCGGGCATGACCATCGACAAGCTGATCAACGAGATGGACAAGGCCCTGCAGTTCCCCGGCGTGTCGAACGCGTGGACCATGCCCATCAAGGCGCGCATCGACATGCTGGCGACCGGCATCCGCACGCCGGTGGGCGTCAAGGTGATGGGACAGGACCTGAAGGTCATCGAAAGGCTCGCGCGCGAGATCGAAGCCGCGATCAAGACTGTGCCCGGCACGGCCAGCGCCTTCGCCGAGCGCATCATCGGCGGATACTATCTCGAGATCGAGCCCGACCGCACCCAGCTCGCCCGTTACGGCCTCATGATCGGCGACGTGCAGCAGGTGGTCGCGTCGGCGATCGGAGCGGAGACCATCACGACCACGGTGGAGGGGCGGGAGCGTTACAACGTCAGCCTGCGTTACCCCCGCGATGTGCGCTCCGACCCGCAAGCGATCGGAAGGGAGGTGCTGGTGCCGCTCGAGAATGGCGCCTCCGTCCCTCTGGGACAGGTTGCCACGATCAAGCTGGTGCAGGGTCCGGCCTCCATCCGTACCGAGAACGCACAGCTGGCAGCCTACATCTACGTCGATGCGCGCGAGCGCGATCTCGCCGGCTACGTCGAGGACGCCAGGCGCGCGGTGGCCGAGAAGGTGAGCTTCCCCCAGGGCTACTACGCCGTCTGGAGCGGCCAGTTCGAATATTACGAACGCGCCAAGCAGCGCTTGTTGATCGTGGTCCCGCTCACCTTGGTCATCATCCTCCTGCTGCTCTACCTCAACTTCCGGCGCATGACCGAGACGCTGATCGTCATGCTGTCCCTGCCATTCTCGCTGGTCGGCGGGCTGTGGCTGATGTGGTGGCTGGGTTTCAATCTGTCGGTCGCCGTGGCCGTCGGGTTCATCGCATTGGCAGGTGTGGCCGCGGAGACGGGGGTCGTCATGTTGATCTATCTCGACCACGCCCTCAGTGCGCGACGCCGGCTGGCTGAGCAGGAGAATCGTGCCCTCGCGCGCGACGACCTCTACGCAGCCATCATGGAAGGCGCGGTGGAGCGCGTGCGACCGAAGATGATGACGGTCGTTGCCATCACCGCCGGGCTGCTGCCCATCCTGTGGAGCACCGGCACCGGCTCGGAGGTCATGCAGCGCATCGCCGTACCCATGATCGGGGGCATGGTGTCCTCGACCGTTCTGACACTGATCGTCATCCCGGCGATTTATGCCTTGGTCAAAGGGATGCGGCTGCCCAAACCGGCAGGGGCGGTGGGACGATGATGCCAGCACGCGCCGCAATCAGCTGCGAAGATACTTGATGAGCGCCGCGATTGCCAGGATCAGGAGCACGATGACCAGCACGCCATAGATGCCCATGCCCCACATGATGGCTCCGCCGCCCCATGACATCATGTCGTTCATTGCAACCTCGCCACATGAAGGCGCAGTACATTGGCGACGACTGATAGCGAGCCGAGGCAGCATGTCGCCAGCCCGGACGGCATTCTATACCCTGTCCCCGCGAGCCAGCTAGCGGTTCTGCTTGCCCACGCTTGCAGCCTGCTACGATTGGCACGGTCGGCGTGTCCTGGGAGCTGGGCGACAGCGCAAGCCGTCGATCTGGGGGAGATAGGGACGACGAAAGCCGCTTGGCTGCGACCGTAGCTGGGGCGCGGGGCCGGCGTGGGTGACTGACCTGATTCAGAACGCCGGCTGCCCGGCCGGCGGCTCGAAGGCGTGCACCGGCGGCAGCGGCTCGTCGAAGCGCTCCAACTGCACCGCCGTCAGCCGGCCGGTGCAGCCCTGGGCCAGCGACGAGGTGCCGAGATCGCGCGTGACGGCGTTGGGGTTGCCGTGCGCGCACAGGGGCCGGCCCTGCGCGTCGACTCCGGGATCGAACCACGCGCCCGTGGGCACCTGGATCACGCCGGGCATCAGATCGCGGGTGATCTGCGCGCAGGCCAGGAAGGCGCCGCGCGCGGAGAACACGCGCACGATGTCGCCGTCGGCCACGCCGCGCGCGGTCGCGTCCTGGGCATTAGGCGACAGACCTCGCGCCCGCGCCGTTTGGCGCCCTTGCTGTGGTCGCCGAAATCGAGCTGGCTATGCAGCTTGGCGGCCGGCTGGTTGGCCACCAGCAGCAGCGGATATTCGGGCGTGGGGCGGTCCGCCGGTTGCCCACGCCCAGCGGGTCGAGGTGGCGCCGATGTCGTCGCGCTCCAGCGTCATGGTGGCGGGCAGCACAATGTCGGCATGGCGCGCGGTGGCGGTCCAGGCGATCTCGTGCACCACGAAGGTGTCCAGCGTGCGCAGCGCCCGCTGCAGTCGCCACAGGTCCTGGTGGTGATGAAACGGGTTGCCGCCGGCCCAGTACGCCAGGCGGATGCGCGGGTATCGCAACCGGCGGCCGTTGTAGTCGAACGGCGCGCCGGGGTTGAGCAGCATGTCGGCGTCGTAGCCGCTTTCCTTCAGCAGGGCGCGCGCCTTGGCCAGGTCGGGCTTCTTGATCTGCCTGGCGTACTGCTCGGTCGCGTAGGGCGGTCTGCGGGTCGGGGATGGAGACCAGCTCGATGCGGTCCGCCAGCGCCACCTTGGCGCCGGCGAAAGCGCTTGGCGCCTCCTTGCGCGGCACGTAGTCGGCGAACTTCAGGTAGGTGGCCTTGACCGCCGGCTGGAAGTCTGCCCTTGCGGCAGGTCGCACGACTTCGGGGCGCGCCCGGCCGGCAACACAGTGGAGGCGTCGCGCTGCGGGGTGTCGCAGTCGACATGGGCGCCGGTCAGCTGCGGACGGTGCCGCAGGGCCCCCACGAGAAGCGCGTTGGGTGCAACGTCCGGCGGGGCCGGCCGGCCTTTGACGGTGATCTCGATCCGCAAGCATTCCCCCGCTGACAAATAGTGCATGGTCCGTATTCTGGAATTACTTTCCCAAAATGTGACACAATGAATTTTGCATGTCAAACACGGGCGCCGGGCAAAATGCGCGTGCACGGCGCGTCTTCTGCACGCAAGATCAGATGCAAGATCAGATGCAAGATCTAGTCCGGACCTGGCTCGTTAGGCCCATGACTTCCACGGATTTCGAGAAGTTGCTCGCTCCCCTCGGCAGCAGCCACTCCGCACGGCGGCCGGAAGAGCTTGCCCTGCTGCGCGGCGCGGGCCAATACACCGACGACATGCGACGCGGCACTCGGGCCCGGCTGGTGCTCCTTAGGGCGACGACCATAATCCCCGGCCACACAAGGGAGGCAGCTCCATGAACAACACATTGGTCAAAGGTTTGCAGGTGATGGAAGCACTGGCGCGCAGTGAGCGCGCGCTGGGAGTGAGCGAGCTGGCCGTCATGCTCGAGTTGAGCAAGAGCAACGTGCACCGGCTGCTGCAGGCGCTGGTGGATCTGCGTTACGCGGTCAAGGACGAATCCACCGCCGAGTACTCGGCCTCCCTCAAGCTCTGGGAGCTGGGCAACCGCGTGTCCCTGCGCCTGGCGGTGCGGCACGCGGCTCAGGCCCGCATGACCGAGCTGCTGCTGGCCACGCGCGAGTCAGTACACCTGTCGGTGCTCGAAGGCCACGAGGTGCTCTATGTGCACAAGCTCGACAGCCCCCAGCCCGTGCGCGCCTACTTCGAGGTCGGCAGCCGCGCGCCGGCGCATTGCGTGGCCACCGGCAAGGCCATCCTCGCCTGGCAGCCCAAGGCAGCGTTGGAGCAGTTCGCCGCCAGCGGCCTGCAACGCTACACCGCCGCCACCATCGTCGATCCCGACGACTTCCTGCGCGAGATGGAACGCGTGCGCACCCAGGGCTACGCGGTCAACCGTGGCGAGTGGCGCGATAGTGTGTGGGCCATCGGCGCCCCGATCCGCGATTCGGCCGGCACCGTGGTGGCTGCCCTGGGCATCTCCGGGCCGTCCTCGCGCATCAAGCCGGGGCAGATCAAGCCGCTGGCCCTGCTGGTGCGCAAAGCGGCCGACGCCGTGTCGCGCGACGCCAGCACCCGTCCGGCCGACGACTGAGCGCCGAACGGCCCGCGCCGTCCGTGCGTCTACGGCTTGCAGACAGGCCGCGCCCATCGCCTTGCGTACGCGCCGATCATTGACAGTCGTTGGCGTCCATGCCACTTTTTGGAATATATGTTCCGTATTTCGAAATAAAGGACAAGGCGGCCGCCGGTAGAGCCGGCACGGGTCGTGCCTCGTCGATTGCCCACCAAATCGCTTCCATCGTCACAAGGAACCTATGCATGCAACCCAAGTGGACGCCTGGGTGCCCTGGCACGATCCTCCCGTGTGCAGCTACGTGGTTGCCAGGCTGCGATCGCCGCGCCACAAGGTCTCGATCCAGGTGACCTGCGCCGTCTGAGCGCGGCGCCGACCGCACCCCGACGCCCCGTCGGCTGCCCGCGCCCATGCACCGCATCACGCACTACAGGAAATCGCCATGACCGCCTTGAAACCTCAGTCTGTCCCCCAGGAAACCGCAGCGCTGCTCGCCCGCCTCGGTGTCGATCCGGCCTGCGTCAGCGGCGGCACGCTCCGCGTCGCCTCGCCCATCGACGGCAGCGAGATAGCGCGCCTGCGCGAGCACGCCGCCGATGCGGCGCGCGCGCAGATCGCGGCGGCCCAGGAGGCGTTCGTGAAGTGGCGCATGGTGCCCGCGCCACGCCGCGGCGAGCTGGTGCGCCTGCTGGGCGAGGAATTGCGTACCGCCAAGGAAGACCTGGGCCGCCTGGTGAGCATCGAGACCGGCAAGATCCTCTCCGAAGGCCAGGGCGAGGTGCAGGAGATGATCGACATCTGCGAGTTCGCGGTCGGCCTCTCGCGCCAGCTTTACGGCCTCACCATCGCCACCGAGCGCCCCAACCACCGCATGATGGAAACCTGGCACCCGGCCGGCGTGGTCGCGGTGATCTCGGCGTTCAACTTCCCGGTCGCCGTGTGGTCGTGGAACTCGGCCATCGCGCTCGTGTGCGGCGACCCGGTGATCTGGAAGCCGTCCGAGAAGGCCCCCCTCACCGCCCTGGCCACGCAGGCGCTGCTCGGGCGCGCACTCAAGCGCTTCGGCGACGCGCCTGCGGGCCTGGCCGGCGTGCTCATCGGGCGCGCCGACATCGGCCAGATCCTGGCCGACGACCGGCGCGTGGCCATCGTCTCGGCCACCGGCTCCACCCGCATGGGCCACATCGTCGCCCAGCGTGTGGCCGCGCGCTTCGGCCGCTGCATCCTCGAGCTGGGCGGCAACAACGCCGCCATCATCTGCCCCTCGGCCGACCCGGACCTGGCGCTGCGCGCCATCGCTTTCGCGGCCATGGGCACGGCGGGGCAGCGCTGCACCTCGCTGCGCCGCCTGTTCGTGCACAAGAGCGTGGCCGACAAGCTGCTGCCGCGCTTGAAAAAGGTGTACCAATCGGTGGCCATCGGCGATCCGCGCGAGAGTGGCACCCTCATCGGCCCGCTGCGCGACGAGGGCTCCTTCAAGGCCATGCAGGCCGCGCTCGACGACGCGCGGTCCGGCAAGGGCCGGGTCACAGGCGGCGAGCGTGTGAGCACGCCGGCCGGCGACGGCGGCTTCTACGTGCGCCCGGCGCTGGTGGAGATGCCGGCCCAGACGGAGGTGGTCCGGCGCGAGACCTTCGCGCCCATCCTCTACGTCATGACCTACGAGGACTTCGACGACGCCATACACCTGCACAACGAAGTGCCGCAGGGCCTGTCGTCGTCCATCTTCACCACCGACCTGCGCGAAGCCGAGCGCTTCCTTTCGGCGGCGGGCTCCGACTGCGGCGTGGTCAACGTCAACATCGGCCCCTCGGGGGCGGAGATCGGCGGCGCCTTCGGCGGCGAGAAGGAGACCGGCGGCGGCCGCGAAGCCGGCTCCGACAGCTGGCGCGCCTACATGCGCCGCGCCACCAACACCATCAACTACGGCACGACCCTGCCGCTGGCGCAGGGGGTCAAGTTCGACGTCGAATGAACGACAGCGCGCGATGAGAGCCGAAACCGTGCTGCGCGGCGCACTGGACGATGGCGGCGGCGACGCCGACCTGGCCACGCTGGTGCGCTCGGCCGCCGCGCCGGGCCTCAAATGCCGCATCGAGGCCTATGCGGCGCACGCCGCGGCAGCCCGGCGCAAGACGACGTCCTAGAGTGCGCGGGTGCTGGCCTCGTCGTTCGGCAGGCAGCGCAGCGTCGAGGGACGCCGCGCGCCCAGCGGCGCGAACTGCTGCGTGGCCAGGAAGGCGACAGCGATCTGACGCGCCTTGAACATGCGTTCGAACCAGCGCCATTCGATGGCGCTGCAGGCCGGGTTGAAAAACGCCTCCCAGCGTGTGCGGGCACCGGTTCCCCCTCCATGCCGCCTTCCACACGCTGAGTCTCGTCGCGCAGCTTAGGTGATGGACCGGCGTAAGCGCGGTAGCGGTTGCCGTCCGTAGTCGCTGTTGGCGCTGCCGAACCCTTCATGCGCAGGATGTTCTGGCCCTGCTCCTCGGCCATCTTCTGCACCCAGGGGAAGAAGCGGTGGAAGTTGAGCTCGCCGGCGCGCAGCGACACCGAGCCGATGTCCGACTGGTGGCGGTGCACCGCGTGCGCCTTGTCGCTGACCGCATTGCCATGGTGGTCATGGCTGTGGTCGTGGCTGTGGTCGTGGCCACAGTCCACCGCGCAATGCGGGCCGTGCGCGGCCGGCGGATCCAGGAAGGACGGACCGAGATCGAGCGCGCGCGACAAGTCGAAGGCGCCGCGATCGAGCACGCGGTTCAGCGCGATGTCGCAGCGCTGGCAGCGGTGCAGCTCGGCTTGGGGTTGATGGCGCGCAGCCACGCGCGGGAGCCGAATTGCGACGGCGGTCCGTGGCTCGGCGGGCTCGAACGGAATTCTTACTCTGCCCCGGCCTGTGCTAGGGAAGACGTGCCTGCACACCGGTTGGGTCATTGGTGGTGCGAACTTTGTCGGAGGCAAAGCTGGAGTCGATCGAGCTGACGGCAGTCGTGGTCGCGGTGACGGACGAGGAGCCGCGCGTCCTCACGATTGAGAACGGCAAGGCCCTGCCGACCGGGCCATTCGCCTCCAGGCACCGCAGCCTGCAGATGGGCGTACGCGACTGGGTTGAGCACCAGACACACCACCCGCTGGGCTATCTGGAGCAGCTCTATACATTCGCCGATCGCGATCGCGTGCACGGCGGCGGCGAGCAGAGCATGATCTCCGTCAGCTATCTCGGTCTCACCCGGGAGGCTGGCGTATCGGGGGAGCAGGGCCCCCGCTGGCACGGCTGGTACCGATATTTTCCGTGGGAGGATTGGCGCGATGGCTCGTCCCAGGTGATCACGCGCGCGATCCTGCCCCGCTTGCGCCAGTGGACACGCGAGGCGTCAGACCCGGTCCTCCGGCGCGGGCGCATCCATCGCATGGAGGCAACGTTCCCGATGGACGAGCATGGCTGGAACGAGGATCTGGTGCTGCAGCGCTACGAGCTGCTCTACGAGGCCGGGCTGGTGCGCGAAGCCGCGCGGCGCAAGCCCTTGATCGAGCCGCTGCCGCCGGGCGAGCGCATGAGCCACGACCATCGGCGCATCCTCGCGACCGGCATCGCCCGGCTGCGCGCCAAGATCAAGTACCGGCCGATCGTGTTCGAGCTGATGGCGCCGGCCTTCACGCTGCTGCAGCTGCAGCGGGCCGTCGAGGCGCTGGCAGGGCGACGGCTGCACAAGCAGAACTTTCGCCGCCTGATCGAGCAACAAGGGCTCGTCGAGGAGACGGGGGAGATGCTGAGCGAGACCGGCGGCCGGCCTGCAAAGCTGTTCCGCTTCCGGCGCGAGGTCGTGCTCGAGCGGGCCCTGACCGGCAGCAAGCTGCCGCTGGCGCGCCCGGCCTGAGCCGATGCGCTTGGTGCCAGAGCACTGGATCTGAAACGAAACGAGCGGCTTCCCCTCCCCCTTGTGGGGAGGGGCTAGGGGTGGGGGGAATCCCGATATTCGATGTCTGGGGTTTCCCCCCACCCTGTCCCTCCCCCACAAGGGGGGAGGGAACCTTGTGGCGCGCTCCGTTTCATCGTCGAGGGTCGGCGCAGCCGGTGAGTGGCTGACACCATTCCGCGCCTTGAGTTGGAGCCATGGTGTCAGACCCGGAGGGTCTGACACCTGCGACCGGCGGCACTTGACATCGGGCGGCTCGTGCCTAAGTAGGGGCACACGAGGTGAAGACCCTCGTTTTTTTGGAACCATAAATGCTCACTGTGAGCATAAAGGTGCAACATGGCTCCTGCAGCCGCCGATCCGATTGCACGCACCGCGCCGCTCTATCAACGTGTGCGCAACGCGATTCCGGCCATCGAATGGGCAGGATTCGCCGGCGACATCGCCGCCATCCTGGATCTCAAGCGCGAGCGCAATGCGGTCGTGCTCGCGCACAACTACCAGACGCCAGAGATCTTCCACTGCGTTGCCGACATCGTCGGCGACAGCCTGGCGCTGGCGCGTGAGGCGATGAAGACCGATGCCGATGTGATCGTGCTCGCCGGCGTGCACTTCATGGCCGAGACCGCCAAGCTGCTCAACCCCGACAAGACCGTGCTGATCCCGGATCTGGAGGCCGGGTGCTCGCTCGCTTCCTCCATCACCGCCGCCGACGTCCGCCTCTTGCGGGAACGTTATCCGGGCGTTCCGGTCGTCACGTATGTCAACACCTCGGCCGCCGTGAAGGCGGAGTCGGACATCTGCTGCACCTCGGGCAACGCGCGCAAGGTCATCGAATCGCTGGGCGTCGGCCGCGTGATCATGCTTCCCGATGAGTACCTGGCGCAGAACGTAGCCGCCGAGACCGGTGTCGAGATCATCACCTGGGCCGGCCATTGCGAGGTCCACGAGCGCTTCACCGCCGCCGAGATCCGCGAGCTGCGCGCGCAGCATCCGGGCGTGATCGTGCTCGCCCATCCCGAGTGCCCGCCCGAGGTCGTGGCCGAGGCCGACTTCGCCGGCTCGACGGCGGCCATGGGCAGCTACGTCGCCGACCGGAAGCCGCGGAGAGTTGTGCTGGTGACGGAGTGCTCCATGAGCGACAACGTCGCCATCCAGCATCCCGACGTGGAGTTCGTGCGGCCGTGCAACCTGTGCCCGCACATGAAGCGGATCACGCTGGCCAAGATCCGGCGCGCGCTGGAGATCATGGGTCCGCAGGTGACGATCGAGCCGGGGATCGCCGACCGCGCGCGGCGAGCCGTCGAGCGCATGCTGGCAGTCTGAGGTCCGTCCAATGCCCCCAATAGCGGAGGCGCTTGCCGGCCAGCCGATCATCGTCGGCGGCGGTCTTGCCGGGCTGCTGACTGCCCTGCATCTGGCACCCGAGCCCGTCGTGGTGTTGGCCAAGGCGCCACTCGCCTCCGGCGCGGCCAGCGCCTGGGCTCAGGGCGGCATCGCCGCCGCCGTCGGAGCCGACGACGACCCGGCTTTGCACGCAGCCGATGCCGTCACCGCCGGCGCCGGCCTGTGCGATGTTCCAATGGTCCAGCGCATCACGGAGGCTGCCCCGGAGGCTGTTGACGACCTGATCCGCCGGGGCGTCGCCTTCGACCGCAGCGCGGACGGCACGTTCAAGCTCGGTCTGGAAGGCGCGCACAGCCGTCGCCGCATCGTGCATGCGGGAGGAGACGGTACAGGGCGCGAGATTCTGCGCGGGCTGATCGCCTCGGTGCGGCGGACGCCTTCCGTCACCGTTCTCGAAGGCGTCGAGGCGCGCCGCCTGATGCTGACCGACGGCAGGCTGGCGGGCGTACTGGCGCAGACCAAGTCTGGTCCGCTGCTGTTGCGGGGGTCACGCGTCGTCATCGCGACCGGCGGCATCGGCGGCCTCTATGGGCATACGACCAATCCTCTCGCCGCGATCGGACAGGGGCTGGCGCTTGCCGCTCGTGCCGGTGCCGTGCTCCGCGACATGGAATTCGTCCAGTTCCATCCGACCGCGCTGGATGTCGGCCGAGATCCGATGCCGCTGGTGAGCGAGGCCGTGCGGGGCGAGGGCGCAATCCTGGTCGACGAGGGCGGAGAGCGTCTGATGGCAGGGCACAGCCGCGGCGAGCTCGAGCCACGGGACATCGTTACGCGCGCCATGTGGCGGCACATCGCAGAAGGGCATCGCGTGTTTCTCGACGCGCGCACGGCGCTCGGCGCGGACTTTGCCGAACGGTTTCCGGTCATCGCCACGCATTGCCACGCGGCCGGCATCGATCCCGCCACCATGCCGATCCCGGTGCGACCGGCGGCGCACTACCACATGGGAGGCATCGCCGTGGACCAGGCGGGGCGCACGTCCGTCGAAGGCGTGTGGGCCTGCGGCGAGGCCGCCGCGACGGGCCTGCACGGTGCCAACCGGCTGGCCAGCAACTCCCTGCTCGAGGCGGCTTGCTGCGCGCGCTGGGTTGCCACGAGCGTCGCCGGCACCGCTGCGCGCAATCGCGCCAGCCTGCGACCTGCCGCGGTGCCACGCGAGACGGTCGATGCCAGCCCGGTGCGCGAGATCATGTCGCGATACGTCGGCGTGCTGCGCACCCGCGACGGGCTGCGCACGGCGATCGAAACGCTGCGGTCTCTCGCGTTCCACGACCATCCGGCAGCCGATCCCGCGCTCGTCGGCCTCATGATCGCCACCGCCGCGCTGCTGCGAGAGGAGAGTCGCGGGGGCCACTGGCGCACGGACTTCCCTCATGCCGCGCCTTCAGATCGCCACCTGAGGCTCGCGGTGCACAACGGTGACGTCGCCGCGCATTTCACACCGGCCGGTTCGCCGGCCATTGCCAGGGGAGCGTGATTGAGATGTCTGTGCCGCCACTGTCCACCCTCATCATTGAGCCGCTCGTTCGTGCGGCACTCATCGAGGATCTCGGCCGCGCCGGCGACATCACGACCGATGCGATCGTGCCGGGTGAGGCACGGGCTGAGACGGCACTGGTGGCGCGCGCGCCGGGCCTGGTGGCGGGCCTCGATCTCGCGCTGCTTGCGTTCAGGCTCATCGATCCCGCCATCATGGCAACGGTGCGGCTGCCCGATGGTGCCCGCGTCTCATCCGGCGATGTGATCGCGACCGTGTCGGGGCCAGCACGAGGAATCTTGACCGCCGAGCGGGTCGCGCTCAACCTGCTGTGCCATCTGAGCGGCGTCGCGACCGCGACGGCGGCGGTCGTCGAGGCCGTGCAGGGCACACGTGTGCGCATCACCTGCACGCGCAAGACCATGCCCGGTTTGCGGACTGTGCAGAAGTACGCGGTGCGTGTGGGCGGCGGCGCCAACCACCGCTACGGCCTCGATGACGCCGTGCTCATCAAGGATAACCACATCGCAGCGGCTGGCGGCATCGGACCGGCGGTGCAGCGGGTGCGCGCCGGCATCGGACACCTGGTGAAGATCGAGGTCGAGGTCGACACGCTGGGCCAGGTCGAGGACGCCCTCGCCGCAGGCGTCGACGCCGTGCTGCTCGACAACATGGAGCCCGAGGCGTTGCGACGGGCAGTCGCCACGGTCGACAGCCGTGCGGTCACCGAGGCGTCAGGTGGGATCACACCGGCAACGGCACCGGCCGTCGCCGCCACCGGTGTCGACCTGATCTCGATCGGCTGGCTGACCCATAGCGTCACCGCGCTCGACATTGGCCTCGATTATCGCGCCTGATACCGGATCTCGCAGCTTGCCCGCCAACCGACGTCCTGGGGTCGTGAGCCGACCAGAGATCAGTCGCCGTCTTGCTGGTGCGCCGTCTCCCAGAACAGCTCCTTCCAGCTCGCTAGCTTGGCCTTCATAGTGCCGATGCGGTTGAGGAAGGCCGCGAAGTGGCCGATGCGCTGCGGCCGCGCGGTGAACTCGAAGCCCGGATCGTCGAGCTGGGCCACCAGCTCGTCGACGCTGTCGGGGGCCTTGTGCACCTCCTTCCAGAGCGCGGCCGCGGCCCGCTTGTCCGCATTGGCGACGCGGATCGCCTCCCCCAGCGCAGCGGCCACGGCGTTGAACAGGGCAGGGTCCTTCTCCTTGGTCCGCCTGGAGGCAAGCAGAACAATCTGCGTCAGCGGGCCGCCGAACACCGTGCGGCTGTCGGTGATGACGTGCGCGCCCGCAATCTTCAAGCCCCGGTCGGTGAAGGGCTGCACGCCGATGTGGGCGGTGATGGTGGCCTTGCCGTAGCCGGCGGAAAGCGCCGTCACCGCATCGGGATGGCCGAGCGACACGGTCAGGTGGTCGAGCCGGTGCGGATCGTTCCACAGCCGCTCGGCGGCCATCTGCAGCATCATGGCGTTGAACGACAGCTTCACCGTCGGCACGGCGATGCGGTCCGTGTCGGTGAAGTCCGCCAGCGTCTTGATCTTGGGGTTGATGGTGTAGAGCGTCATGGCGCCGTTGCTGACGGCACCCACCGCCCTGATCTCGTTGGCACTGCCGCGCGTCTTCTCCCAGATTGTCAGCAAGGACGGCAGCGCCGCGGTGCCGTAGTCGGCCGCGCCCGACAGGAGCGCATCGAGGACGGGGCCGGGGCCGCTCAGCGCGGTTGCCGTCGCTTCGATCCGGCCGAGGCCCTGCTTGGTGGCTTCAGCCTGCAGCACGCCGCCACTCACCATGATGTCGACGGGAATGTAGAGCAGCCCCCGCTGCTGTACGAACCGCACGGTCGGCGGACTCTGCGCGAACGCCGGCAAAATCATCGCCGCCAGCGCCACGAGGACCGCCACGGGTCGCACGGTGCCCTGCAGCCGATCCCATGGCGTCGCGTGCGCCTGCGGCATGATACGTCCTCCCTGCCGGCCCGGCATGTTTCTTGTCATTGGGCCTCGATCGCGCATGATAGAGGAGCAAAGTGGCGCCAACAAAGCATTTGCATGGGGAGGAGGCCGTCGTGCGCTGGATCAGGTTCTCTCGGCAGGGCGGGGCCGCCTACGGCATCCTGGAAGGCGAGCGCATCGTCGAGGTGGCCGGCGATCCCTTCGGAGGCTACGAGACGACTGCACGCACGCACGAGCTGGGCGCCGTGAAGGTCGAGGTGCCGGTCGTGCCTCCGACTTTCTATTGCGTGGGGCTCAACTATGCCGCCCACATCAAAGAGGCAGCTGCCAAGCTCGGCATCGCTCCCGATCTCCCCAGGCAGCCCGACGTCGGCTACCGCGCCATCAACGCGCTCGTCGCCCACGGCGAGCCGGTGGTCATCCCCGCCGATGCCGGCAAGGTGCAGTACGAGGGCGAGCTGGTGGTCGTGATCGGAAAGCGCGCGAAGGGGTTGACCGAGGCGGAAGCGCTGTCCTGCGTGCTCGGCTACAGCATCGGCAACGATGTCAGCGAGCGCATCTGGCAGAAGTCGGACCGTACACTATGGCGCGCAAAAAATGCCGACACGTTCAAGCCCATGGGCCCCTGGATCGAGACCGAGGTGGACCTGGACCGGCTGCAGACCCTGGTGCGCGTCAACGGCACGGAGACCACACGCTTTGCCACCAACGATATGCTGTTCGGCGTGGCCGCCTATATCAGCGCGATCACCAGGTACATCACCCTGGTGCCGGGCGATATGATCTGGATGGGCACCGACGGCACCTCCCCGGACCTCAAGCCCGGCGACACCGTTGAAGCGGAGATCACGGGCATCGGCACCCTGCGCAATCCCTTCATCGCGGCGCCCCCGGGCGCCTAAGCAGAGTTCCCTAGCCGGCCAAACGGATGACCAGCGCCCTTGCGTCCGCTTTCGATGCTTTGCTGCCAGACGGCAGCCCGTGTCACGGTGAGTTTGACCCGTTGCAGAAGTTACTGATGCTCACATTGCTGGAGTTTCGCGACAGCGAAATCGCTGCACCTGCCGTCTCAGATTGCTGCCCCTGACTTGCGAGTCTCTATCGCGCGGGAGAGCGGGGCGAGCGCCCCGCATAACGCGCAAACGGCCCCTGCTTCTTCAGGCCCGGTACGGTTGGGATGATGCAGTTCTACTAAGGACTGCCCGCGGAGCTTGTTGCATTGAGGCGTGCCTGTCGTCAGACTTGGCTGCAACCGGTCCCAGCGCATTGACGATGGTCGCCACGAGCTCGGTGCGCCGTCTCGTTCCCATCTTGTCGAAGACAGCGGCCAGCTGGTTGCGCACCGTGTTGCGCGATACGCCGGCCCGGGCCGCGTAGTCGCCGAGCGAGCGGCCAGCGGCCAGCACGCTCGCCAGCCGGGCCTCCGCGGGGGAGAGATCAAAGGCGGCCTGGATGGCCTCGGGCGGAATCTCCTCCGAACGCATGACGGGCGACACGAGCAGCAAGATCGTCACTTCACCATCGAAGGCGTCAGCCAGCGACTGGCGCTGGCTCGGCGCTCCGTTTGTGGGTGGCGCGATGGGGATCACCCAGACAAGGTATGGTGCCCCCGTCCGATTCGACACCAAGCGCAAAGGAAGCGTCGCGCGTTGTTTTGCGCACGCATTCGCCGCGACGCTAGTGGACAATGCGCGATCGTCCTCGCGCCGGCCGGCATGCAGCACGCGAAAGCGGTCGACGTGAACGAGCCGGTCCTCGCCTCGCATGAGCCCCTGGGCACGGGCGTTTGCGTCGAGCACCTTGCCGCGGTGGTCGAGAACGAAGACAGCACACCCCAGTGCATCGAGCATGCTGCCTAGGATCAGATTGGAGCGTCGAGCGCCCGCCATGGCGCGGTTGACTTCGACTGCCCGCATCAGGTGCGGGGTCAAGAGCTCCAATTGGTGAAAGTGGACCGAAGCATGCGGTGCGATGCTGAGCAGCATAACGTTGCGCTGGTCGTTGGAGAGAGACACCCCCAGGTGATCGCAAGCAATGCCCCGTGGCTTCATCCAGTCGTTGAAGAACTCCGTGCGTTCGACCCATGCACGCTCCAGAAGTTGCGTTGGATCAAACACTCTTCCGAGAGGAAGCTGGCGAAACCCGACGCTCGAACAGGGTGCACCCTTAGCGAAGTGCCGTGCAAAGGAGGCCTCATAGGCGGGATCGTTCCCGAAGTTGACGAATGCGGGTGTCTCGCCAGCACAAAGATGCATGATGCCGCGAGGCCCGCCGAAAAACTGAGGCAGCGCGTTGAGGAAGTCCGGCCATTTCTGCGGGTCCAGCGCGGCGTCATGCAAACGTTCGAGCAGTCGCGGCAGACCGTGATGGTCAAAACGGGACATGCTTCACTCTGGTTCCCAGCCTACCGAGGTGTTGTCATCGGGCGGCGACGAGTGCGATGGTTGGCACAGCGCCGGGACCAATTTCGGTCCATTGAGCGGTTCGTGCGGGATGGCGGCAGTCTTCGGTCAACTTCGGCAGAACCGCACGGCCGGAAATGACCCTCGCGCTAGGTGGTGCGCCCGCGTTCCTTGCGCATCCCCATTTTGGGGGAGACTTGGATTTCCGGTCGCGGGTGGCACACAAGACTCCGATCCTAGCATTCGGCCACCGTGCTGATAGCGCAGTGCCCTCTTGATTCAGCGGGGCATGCTGTGTGGAGTGCACCCCCGCGAGCGAGTGGACAGCTCGTCACGCAGTTCGCCGGCGCCAACCGAAAAGGGGGAGGGACGACACGATTGAGGGTCGAGTCGGCGGAGATGCCTCAACGTTCTCTACCGCGCGAGGATCGGCCGGACCTTGGGCGTGGGTATCGCGCTTGGGGGGAGCGCGCACAACGCAATCGTGAACGCTGGTGAGCCTTCGAGGGCATTGACCAGTGACCGGTCCACCTTCCTTGCCCTGCTATTCAAGGCCGGCGCATGGGCTGACGCGTTCGCGGGCAGACCTTAGTACATTTGCATCATCCGGACCGTATCGACCTGAAAAAGTATGGGGCCGTGCGAAGGACAGCAATCGCGCTGGGGGGATCGCCGCAAAGTAGTTGGAGGAAGACCCCCATGAGGATCATCATTGCTACCTTGGTTGTGATCACCGTCGCCCTGGGCCTCGTGGACACGGCCGGCGCGTTCGACCCCAATACCTTCTGGGAGGAGCAGCAGCTGCAGGGAGGTGGCGGCAGCTAGAGCTGTCCACTTGGTTCCATGGAACTGGCCCCGGTCCTCCAACGGCCGGGGCCTTAATTGAAGGGCGCCGGCCGGAGAGCATCGGGGCCTCATTGGCTTGATTATGTGACGGCACCAAGAGCGAACAGGAACTGCGAGAGTCGGAGTAATGCGGTGCGCTTGCCACGACGGAGCTACGCATGGGCAAATCAGCGCGTCGATCAGCTAGCTGAGCTCGATCCGGCCTCCGCTCAGCCTGAACCGAACGTGCGAAAGACGCCGGACACTACTCAGAGACCAAGCACAACTTGCATGCGAGAGATTGCTGCATCGGCTCACGGCAGAAAATGGCAACTTCCTCCAGTCTGCGTCCGTCAGGTTCCGGTGGCACAACGGTGGCACTGGCGTGCTTGCGTTCGGTCAACAACGACAATCTGCCTAGGCCCCCCTTGATCCTTGCGAGCGCGGCTTCCTGAACGCGGCTTCTCAATGCTACGGTGGGCGCCGAGGAAACGACGCCCGAGCAAAAACCCAGAGGCCAAGGGCATGAGGATTACAGCGAGCGGCAAGACGCTCGGCGCGACGATCGACGACATCGACCTGTCGCAGCCGGTGGCCGACGCCGAATTCAAGCGCATCCTGCGGGCATTAGGCGAGTTCGGCGTGCTGTGCTTCCCCGCCCAGCGGCTCAAGAGCGATGCCCTTGCCCGCTTCGGCGCGTTGTTCGGTGAGCTCGAGATCAACGTCGCCAACCAGTTCCACGAGCCGGATCATCCCGAGGTGATGATCCTCTCCAACAGGACGAGGGACGGCAAGCCCGTTGGCCTCGGCGATGCCGGCCAGGGCTGGCACACCGACATGTCCTATTCCAGGGACGTCGCGCTCGCCAACGTGCTCTACGCCATCGAGGTGCCGATGCGCGATGGCCGCCCGCTGGGCGACACCCAGTTCCGCAACATGCATGCGGCCTACGAGGGCCTTCCCGCCGATATCAAGCGCCGCCTCGCCGGCCGCACCGCCACGCACGACTTCGCCAAATTCTGGGACATGATGCGCGCGCGTCCGGGTTCGCAGCGCGCTCCTCTCACGCCCGCGCAGCGGGCCAAGAAGGCGCCGGTGTCGCAGCCGATCTTTCGCACCCACCCGATCACCGGGCGCACCATCCTCTACTGCAACCCCGGCTATGCCGTGCGCATCGACGGCATGGACCAGCGCGAGAGCGACGAGCTGTTGGAGCTCCTGTTCGCGCACCAGGAGAAGCCCGAATACTTCTACGCCCACCAATGGGCGGAGGGGCAGGTGCTGATGTGGGACAACATCGGCACCGTGCATAACGCGGTGCCCGACTATCGCCCGGATGAGCCGCGCTACATGCGGCGCGTGCAAGTCATGGCGACCAAGGATTATGCCCGTCTCGCTGCGTAAGCGGGCCAACAAGACGTACCACGGAGGAGACAGAATGCCCGTGCGCATCGCGCGATTTGTCTTGTGGTTGCCGGTTGCGGCCGGCACGGCACTGGCGACGACTGCAGCCGCGCAGGCCCCCGAGATCCGTTTCGCGCGGCAGTTCTCCATGGGCTACCTTCAGTTCAACCTGATGGAGAACCACCAGCTGGTCGAGAAGCACGCCAAGGCCGCGGGCATTCCCGAGGTCAAGGTGGTGTGGGCCACCTTCAACAGCCCCGCGGCCATGAACGACGCGCTGCTGTCAGGCTCGATCGATATCGTTTCCGGCGGCGTGCCCGGCCTGCTCACAATCTGGGCGCGCACGCGCGGCACCCCGATCGCCGTGAAAGGCATCGCCGCCTTCTCTTCGCAGCCGATCCTGCTCAACACGCGCAACTCCAAGATCAAGACGATTGCCGACTTCACCGATCAGGACAAGATCGCGGTTCCCGCGGTGAAGGTGTCGGTGCAGGCGATGATGCTGCAAATGGCGGCGGCCAAGCAGTGGGGCCAGGCCAATTTCGCCAAGCTCGATCCCCTCACCGTCGGCATGTCGCCGCCCGACGCCACCATCGCGCTGCTCAGCGAGTCGGCCGACATCACCAGCGTGTTCAGCGTGCCGCCGTTCCAGTTCCAGCAGCTGGAGAAGCCCGGCATCCACACGGTGCTCAATTCCTACGAGGTGTTCCGCGGCCCGCACAGCTTCACCGTCGCCTGGACCACCACGCCGTTCCGCGAAAAGAACGCGGCCCTCTACAAGGCTCTGGTTGCGGCCTTCGACGAGGCGACGCAGATGCTCAACAAGGACGTGCGGCCGGCCGCGCAGTATTGGATCGACAACACCAGGTCGAAGCTGAGCCTCGACAAGGTAGCCGGGATCGCATCGGGCAAGCAGGTGAGGTGGACCATGGTGCCGGAGAACACCATGAAGTACGCCGAGTTCATGCATGGCGTCGGCAGCATCAAGGTCATGCCGGCGGACTGGAAGGAGCTGTTCTTCCCCGAGGTGCACGGCCTGCCCGGCAGCTGAGCCCCAGCTGAGCGATGACGGCGCCGGCGATGCGATGACGGTGGACAGAGCCATGAGTGTTCCTCCAGGTCCCGTTCCGCTGCTGCAGGTCGACGGCGTCACCCTGCAGTACAAGACCGAGAAGCATCTCGTCACCGCCACTTACCGCGTCAGCTTCGACGTGCATCGGGCCGACCGGTTCGTGGTGCTGGGACCATCGGGCTGCGGCAAGTCCACCCTGCTCAAGGCCGTCGGCGGCTACATGGCGCCAACCGAGGGCAGCATGCGCCTCAAGGGCGCTCCGATCCGCGCGCCGGGCGCCGACCGCGTGTTCGTGTTCCAGGAGTTCGATCAGCTGCTGCCATGGAAGACCGTCAAGCAGAACGTGATGTTCGCGCTCGAATCCTCGCGCAAGATGCGTGGCAAGGCGGCCGAAGCCCAGGCGATGCGCTACATCGAGAAGGTCAACCTCGCCAAGTTCGCCGACTCCTATCCCCACACCCTGTCGGGCGGCATGAAGCAGCGCGTTGCCATCGCCCGCGCGCTGGCCATGGAGCCCGACATTCTGCTGATGGACGAACCGTTCGCCGCGCTCGATGCCCTCACCCGCCGCAAGATGCAGGACGAGTTGCTGGCGCTGTGGGCCGACACGCACTTCACGGTGCTGTTCGTCACCCATTCGATCCCCGAGGCGGTGCTGATCGGCAACCGCATCCTGCTTCTCTCCCCGCATCCCGGCCAGGTGAAGGGTGAGCTCAACAGCAGCGGCGATGATCCCGTCGATCCCGCTACCGGCCGCAAGCTGTCCGACCGCATCCACGAGATACTGTTTGCCGATCGCGTCGAAGAGCAGGAGGTGATGCCGCATGGCTAGCACCCGCGCTGCCGCGCAGCCCGCGTTCGGGCTTCCGCCCGCCCGGCCCGAGTACCTGCGCGAGGTCGTCGGCGGCCGCGACATCGGCGTGGTGCAGGCGCCGCTGACGCTGTGGCAGCGGCTGGCAAACCAGAGCTGGCTGAGGAAGGGGCTGGTGCTGGCGGTGATCGCAGCCGGCTGGGAGACCTATGCCCGCCACCTCAACAATGAGCTGCTGGTGCCGACCTTCTCCTCCACGCTCGAGGCGTTCGGGAGCGGATTTGCCAGCGGCGAGATCCCAGAGAAGATGCTGAACTCGGTGACGCTGCTTCTCAAGGGCTACGGCGCGGGCCTGCTGCTCGCCACTGTCTTCACCAGCCTCGCCATGATGTCCCGCCTCGGCAACGACCTTCTCGACACGCTGACCTCGGCCTTCAACCCGCTGCCGGCTATCGCGCTGCTGCCGTTGGCACTCATCTGGTTCGGACTCGGCGACCGCTCCATCATCTTCGTGCTGGTGCACTCGGTGCTGTGGGCAGTGGCGCTCAACACCCATTCAGGCTTCCGCTCGGTGTCCAACACACTGCGCATGGTGGGCCGCAACTACGGCCTGCGCGGACCCAGACTCATTGCCAAGATCCTGATCCCCGCGGCCTTCCCTTCGATCCTCACGGGTTTGAAGATCGGCTGGGCCTTCGCCTGGCGCACGCTGATTGCCGCCGAGCTGGTGTTCGGGGTGTCCTCCGGCAAGGGCGGGCTCGGCTGGTACATCTACGAGCACAAGAACATGCTCGACATCCCGGCCGTATTCGCCGGCCTGTTCACCGTCATCCTGATCGGCTTGGTGGTGGAGAACCTGATCTTCCGCAACATCGAGGGCGCCACCGTGCGCCGGTGGGGCATGCAGACCTGACAGAGCCGGCCGCAACCCAACGCCCATCGGCCGGGCTCTTGGAAAGACAGTGATGCCTTTCTGTGGCGAGTTGTGCGATCGGCGACCGGGCTACGAGCCGACCAGCAGGATCGCGCCGGCAGCGGCGAGCGCCACCGTCCAGACCATATCGACGTTGATCCAGGCGCGCCGTAGAATTTCAAGCCCAAGCCATTCATAGGCCGCGATCGCCACTGCGGTAGTGACGGTCACCATCGCCAAAGCATGTAGTGCGATGCCCATGACCGCAGTCCAGAGCGGGCCGGCACCGATGGACCCGGGCACAGTCGGAGAGCAAAGGGGCAGGAGAACGGGCCACAGCATCAGGCCGGCACCATGAGCCGTGGCCATCAGAAAGGACCAGGCGGCCAGCCCGGCCAAGCCGGCTTGCATGCCAAAGCGCACGCGATGGCGATGCCCGAAGCGCCAGTGATAAAGCGCCCAGCCGATCAGACCGAAGCCGGCGCCCATGCGCACGGCTGAGGGGCTGACAACTGCATCGGCTGCGATGAATGCGGCCGCCACGGCACCAACCGAAAGCGTATGCCCCAGCGCTATGGGCAGTGGCGCGAGCCATACGATGCGGCGTTCGCGCCTGTGCAGCCCGAGGGCGACGGCAAAGAGCCAGCCCATTGCCGGGTTGAGCCCATGAAAGGCTCCCAGTCCGGCGAGCGCCAGCCACGGTGCCGCCTCGGTCATCGCCTTGCCACCATTCGCGCAGCGGCCGCGCCTACGGATAGCAGTAGGAATCCGAGGAGCAGTCGCCGCCCTCCAGCCGCACCTGGTGCGGGCGGTGCGGTGCGGGCCATTGCACGAAGAAGTTCTCGTCGAAGGCGATGCCGCCCTCGGGCTCGGCGTCGAGCTTCACCATCCAGCCCTCGATGCCATCGGGATAGAACTGCGAATCGATGGCGCCGTAGAGCGAATTGGTGAAATAGACGCGCCGCCCGTCGCGGCTGATCTCCACCATCTGCGGGCCGCCACTGAGCGTACCATTCTTGGCGCCGGGGTGCGTGGCCTTGGAGACGATGCCGCCGATCCTGACCTTGCCGGTGAGCTTCGGGTTGAGCGGGTCGGACACGTCGTACTGCTGCAGGTCGCCGGTGCCCCAGCAGGCTACATAGAGGAACTTGTCGTCCATCGACAGGTCGATGTCGGTGACGAGCGGCGGCACCGCCTTGAAGCCCTTGAGCAGCGGCGGCAGGTCGTCCTCGACTGCCGGCTCGGCAGGGATCTCGATCACCTTCTTGACCGCCCACTTGTCGCCGTCCTTGTACCAGGTCCAGATCGAGGACGAGAGGTTCTCCAGGCTCACCACGCAGTTGACGAAGCCGTAGGCCTTGGTGGGATCGTGCGCCGGGCGCAGCTCGAACACCAGCTGATACTTGTCGCCGAAGTCGATGGTCTGCAGGTGCTTGCGCTTGTGCAGGTCCCAGAAGTGCAGGCGCCGGCCGTACTTGGCGCCGAGCAGCACTTCGGGGATGAGGCCGTTCTCGATGATGTCGGGCGTGCCCCACTCGCTGGTGACGAGGGTGTCGTGGCCGAGGTGCCACCACGCATCGTAGGCGAGGTGCTGCGGGCCGCGGTCCATCTCCCACTGTCCCCGCACGTCGAAGGTCTCGTGGTCCATCAGGAAGACGCCGCCCGGCCCCTTGCCCTCGCGGTTGCCCAGAGCCGCAACGTAGACGCCCTCCGGTCCGCAGTGCACGGTGTGGGGCCGGGTGTACCCCGCCTTCTCAGCGACCTCCGCGGGCTCGATCACCTTGACGATCTTGGGATTCCTCGGGTCGGGCTTGGTGTCGAGGATGTGGATGCGCGAGGATCTGAGGCCGGGCACCACCAGGTAGCGCCGCTCGGTGTGCGGATGCGGTGCGTTGGGGCACAGGCAGGAGGAGCAGGCGTTCCAGCCGAAGTGGTGCAGCTCGTCGCCGGCGTTGGGCATCGGCACGCTGCCCACGATCCGGGAGTAGCTCGCCGATTTAGGGTCCACATCGACCACCGCCAGCGCATCGGGCACCTTGCGGTCGGGATCGAAGCTGGCGACGTAGGCCAGCGTCTCCGGCGCTGCCTTCATGGCCATGCGCGGGGAGGGATAGAAGCTGGGATCGGGTGTCCACTTGGTCATCGCCATTCCTCCTTGTTGGAAATGCTGTTCACCTTGGCCATGGCGTGCCTTCCACAACGCCAATCATTGCAGCCCGCCAGCGGAACGCACAGGTCGGCGCCTGAAGGTCCTTGACGAGGTACAGCAGCCTTCCATTCTCGCGCTTGGTTCCTGCCGTGAAGCCACATCGCGCCGCCAGCGCGATCAAGCCGGCGTTGCGGGCCAGGGTGTCAGCCCCAAGAATGCCGGACACCGCAGCGCAGAATCAAGCCCGCATGAGCAGCATACGCCCATGGCCGAGACCTTGCGAGCCGCCGACGACGGCAACTGCGAGCTCGCCAACGGCGGGCTCCGCTTCGTTGGCGATGCATCGCGCCTCGCCAATCATGGTTTCACGAGCGCCGTCGACCTCGATGATCGAGTAGATGCGCAGCCCGGGTCCGACGATATGCTGCGCGATCTGGACGGCGGGCCTTCTACAGACCAAGGTCGCTCAAGCCGGGATGCGCGTCGGGACGCCGGCCGAGCGGCCAGTGATACTTGCGCTCACTCTCGTTGATGGGCAGGTCGTTGATGCTGGCAATGCGCAGGCGCATCAGCCCGTGAGCGTCGAACTCCCAGTTCTCGTTGCCGTAGCTACGGAACCAGCTGCCGCTGTCGTCGTGCCATTCGTAGGCAAAGCGCACGGCGATGCGGTTGTCCCGGAAGGCCCAAACCTCCTTGATCAGGCGATAGTCGAACTCCTTGCTCCACTTGCGTGTCAAAAACGCTTCGATCGCCTCGCGGCCTTGAAACATCTCGGCTCGGTTACGCCATCGACTGTCGACGGTGTAGGCCAGTGCGACCTTCGCGGGGTCGCGCGAATTCCACGCATCTTCAGCCATCCGGGCTTTCTGCTCCGCGGTCTTTGAGGTGAACGGGGGAAGTGGTGGGCGATCCATGGCATTGCTCCTTTATCAGGCCTGGTCGTCGCGATGCGCATCCACACCGTTGTGCGGGCTCACTGCATCGGCGAGGGATTGAGCGGCCCCGGAGGCTGGCCGGGCGGGCCGTGCAGATAAGTCATCGTGATATAAGCACCGATCCATGAACCGGCCGCTGCAAACGCCATGTACTATAATTGCAAGGGTGATCCTGTGCCGAAATCATGACGGACAACGCGAGAAACCCCGGCGCCCAGCCTACCAGGCGCGGGCACCACTCCAAGAGCACACCAACACATTCTCGCCTATTGCCCTTCCCGGACTAACTCGAACAGCATAAAGACCATATGCCTACACACATGTGCAGGCTGGGGCACCAGGTCGACGCACCACCTGAAACCGGCCACCTTGCAACAGCCAGTATCGCGCCTCCGTTCCGAGGTTGTTCCTCAAGAAGCGCCGCGACGTTCCCCACCAGTTCCAGCTTCATGGGCTCGCCGTCGTCGGTCGGCGTGACGACGATGCGGTCGATGAGCTCGCGCACAAGCTCGACGGCCTCCCGCGCGGCTTTGTCGCCCTTCGAAAGCGCGGTGTGGATGTCGGCCACCCGCTGCTTGTAGCGCTCCGCCGTCTTCGGATGCAGGGTGAGCACCTCGTCCGCGCCGCGTGACGGCAATCGCGCCTCGACCGCGCGCCGCTCCGCCTCCAGCTCGTTGATCCGCAGCGCCAGCGAGCGAGGATCGCCGCCGGACTCGATGGCTGTGATCACGCCGGAAATCTTGCGCATCACCGCAGCCAACTCGCGCTCCGCCGCCCGCCTCGCTTCGCCCGCCCTTTGGCAAGGCGCTCACGCTCGACGCGGTACTTTTCAACGGCGGAGGTGACCACATCCGGCGTCAGCAGATGCTCCTGGAGCACTTTGAGAATGCGCGCCTCGATCTCGGCAAACAAGATTGTCCGGCGATTGTCGCAGGTCATCTTGTTCATGCGCGCCGAGCAGCCGACCCGGTCATCGCGCACGATGATCATCGAGGCTCCGCAACACCCGCAATGCACGAGCCCAGAGAGCAGGTGCCTGGGACGCCGCCTGTGGCTGAGCCTGGCGGCGCTGTATCGGCTGCGCCGGCGCTGGGCTGCCTCGAACAACTCGAGGGGCACGATGGCAAGCTCAGGGACTTCCTGCTCGAGCCACTCGGACGGCAGGTTCGGCCGTGCCTGGCGCCTCCCCGTTACCGGGTCCTTGATGAAGCGCTGCCGGTTGTAGACGATCTTGCCGATGTAGAGCCTGTTGTTGATGATGCCGTTCTGCCGCTTCCTGCTCCCATTGATTGTGGAGGCATTCCACTCCCGTCCTCGTGGTGCCGCGATCCGTTCCCGGTTCAGCCGCCCCGCGATCTCCAAGGCCGAGCTGCCATCGACGTACTCGCGGTAGATGCCGTGCGACCACTGCAGCCCCGCCAGGATCTGGCCAGCGGCAACATCCGGATGCTCTGGCGCGAGGTTCTTCTCGCAGATGGCCAGCGCGCGGCGCATTACGGGCTCTGCCTCCGCATTCAAGACACAATCTCGCAGCCGCAGGGCCAGATCGTAGAGCGCATCGGCGAGCTCGGGATGCTCGGGGCCGTGCTGGGCAACTATCGCTTCTGCAGAACGCTCAGCCAGACGAATGGCCTCGTCATACATGCCACGTCCGTGGAGTTCGCGGATCTCTTGCGTGAGGTCGTCAGTGTCATTGGCCGATATGGTACCCATGAGGGATCCATGGGAGTGAATGGCTGCAGCTTAGTCTACCAACGCCCAAAGGCACCGAGATGCTCAGCGTGGTGTGCGCGGGCTTGAGGTGTTCGGCATCGACGGAACGATGGGTATTTGGAATCGAGCAACGCCGCAAGGCGAGTGGTTGACCATCACGCCCGAGGGGTTCTTCGCCGCGTCGACCAGTTGTACCAGGCGCTCTATCCTCCCGACCTGGTGCAGGAGAACCACCGAGCGCACCCAACCCACCCCCACCCCCTCGATGGTGCGCACCAGCTGGCCGCTCTCCACATTCCAGAGCTTGAGCTTGGATGTTGAAGCAGGGGGAAAACGCTTCTCTACGCAGGAGATCCGTCCGGCAAAGTCAAGGAGGCGGCGGCCAAGCTCGATCTCGGCAAGCTGATCGCCAGCGGCCGCGTGCCGGCCGTCCGGCTGAACTCGAGCCAACCCAAGCGGAGCTCCGCGACCGACGTCGTCACCATCGAGGCGAGCCTCGCCGACCAGAGCGGCGGCATCGGCCGTGCCGAGTGGCGCATCAACGGCATCACCGTTGGCGTGGTCGACAGGCCGGGCACCACCCTGAAGCAGAAGATGGTGCTCGATCCCGGCGACAACAGCGTCGCGCTGGTGGTCTACAACGGGGCCACCCTGGTCGCCTCGCGGCCTGCACAGGCGAAGATCACCTGGAACGGCGCCGAGCCGACGACGCGGCCGCGGCTGTGCGTGCTGGTGGCCGCCATCAACAAGCATGTCGACGGCGCGCTGGAGCTCACCTACGCGGTGCCGGATGCAAAAGCGATCGCGGCTGCTTTCCAGGAGGCGGGGCGAGGCCATTACGAGGATGTCGACGTCACTTTCGCGCTCGACGCCGACGTCACCGTGTCCAAGCTCGATCGCATTTTCTCGGCGCTGGCCGGCAAGGTACGCCCCCGCGACGTATTCGTGTTCTTCCCCGCCGCGCACGGCAAGACACTCGATGGCCGCTACTACATGGCGCCACATGACTTCATCTACCAGAGCGAGCAATCCCTGTTGCGCTCAGCTATCGGCCAAGACCAGCTGCAGAAGTGGTTCTCCAGCAACGCTGCCAAGAAGGCCGTGCTGATGTTCGACACCTGCGAGGCCGGCACCCTCGCCACGGCACAGCGCGTGGCGGCGCGCGGCCTGGAGCAGAAGGCGGCGCTGGGAAGGCTGATCCAGGCAACCGGCCGCGCCACGCTTACCGCCACCACCTCCACACAGGATTCATGGGAGGGCTACCGCGGCCACGGCGTCTTCGCCTACGCGGTGCTCGATGCATTGGCGCGCGGCGACCTCAACGGGAACGGCTTGATTGAACTGGCGGAGCTGATCCAGGACATCGACGGCCTGATGCCGGCTATCGCCGAGAAGCTCAGTGGCGCCATCGAGACGGAAGCCGAGCAGCAGCGACCGCTTCAGGTGCGGACATAGCTTATAGAAGAATCGCAGAATTTCCTCTTCAAAAGGCCCTTGCCGCTCGCTGCGGCAGATGTTGAAGACCCCGAAAAAGTCACCCTTGCGCGAGAGCGTGAGCATCGCATTGTGGGCCATCCTTTGAGGACGCAGAACCTCATCGAAAAAGGCGGTTCGCTTGAGGTCGGGCAGGGAGATGATCTCGGCGGATTGCACGAGCTTCCCGCCTGGAACGTGATTCATGACCGCGGACCAAGGGTTGTCGATGTGGCGCTCCGCGTAGGTCCGGTGCGACTCCTCGCTCATGCGGCCATTGAACAAGAAGGGAACCAGGCGGTCTTTGTTCTCGACGCCAACCACAAAGCCGCCGAGGCTGCCCGTCATGTCGGCAATCTGAATGAGTGCCGAGGTCCACAGCTCCTGCTCGGTCGCGGCGTCGTAGATCAGGTCCAGAAGTTTGTCGGGAGGCTCAGTTACGCCAGGCACGGCACGACACTCATGTTCAGAGCGAAGGAAGGAGGGTAGGAAACTCAGTTTGTGTAGCTGGCCACCTCAGATGCCGTTGTATGCCGAGCCGTTGGGTTTCAGCAGGCCGATCGAGGTCATCAGACGCGCCAGCTCGGTCTGCCGGTTCGTTCCGGTCTTGGCGAATACCTTGCGCAGGTGCGTCTTGATGGTGTTCGGCGACAGGCCGAGCCGATGGGCGGTCTCCGGGATAGTGAGGCCCGACGAGGCCGCGAGCGCAACTCTCGCCTCGGCGGGCGTCAGGCCATAGGCGTCCATGATCCACACGAGAGGAATGCCCACGCGATTGGCCGGATCGACGATGAACAGCAGGACGGCCGCGTCCGGCATGCTGAGATCGGCGAAGCGGCTGACGTCGCGCCCCCGCACCGAGGACACGAGGATCGTCAAGAGCTGGCCGTCGCCTGGACGCGGCACGCTCATGGAGCCCGCCGGTGCACCGCGCGGCGCCATGCGGATGAGCTCGCCGAGGCGCTGCGAATGGGACGGAGCGCGTGCGGTGACGGTGGCACCGCGCAGGTGCAGAGGGCCTTCGTCGGAGTCGAGCGCCCTGGCCACCGCGTTGGCGTAGACGCAAGCCTTCCTGTGGCTCGCCTGTCGAATCCGCTCCTTCAGCTCGCCGAGGCGGCGCGCATCGTCCGGCGTGCGGGAGAGGTAATCGCTTCGCGACCGGTCGGGAGGCAATCGGTCAACGAAGCCCGGGTCCCGAAAGTAGAAGTAGGCCTGTGGCACGGCGCCTTGCTCGCCGAGCGCTCCGTGAACGATCTCGATCTCGGTCACGGAGCGCTCGACGGCATCGGCCGGCAGGCCCTCCGCTGGCCGGAACTCGGGCGCGACAACCTTCACGGGGGTCCCGTAGTATTCCCCAAGCAGTCCGATGAAGAAGGGACGGCAACGATCGATCTCGGCGAGACAGAGGGGAACGATCGCCCCTTGCTCCGCCTGCTCGTCGGTGATGCCCCAACGCAAGTCGACCTCGGTCCAGGTGACGTGACGCTCCTCGCATAGCTTGCGCAGATGGGGAAATACCCGCTTGATGAGGATCTCCCGCTCATCGTGCATGTCTCGAAAGGTCGAGGAGACGAATACGCGGATCTGGCGCGCTGCTGTGCTCGTGGTCGGTCATGACCTGGCTCGAGAAACCTCTTGCACCGAAAACTCTACCCGATGCTGCCCGCCTTGTCGCCATGGCGGCTTCCGGTTGGGCACGATCCGGAGGGAACAGGCGGTTTTCGCCTGGAGGCATCGTACCTCATAGCCATCCGCTCCCAAGCCCTCGACCCGCCTCATCTCGCGATCCGCTGGCGGTCATCGCAGCGATCCGAGCGCCTCCTCGAGCGCGCCAACCATCTTGGTCCTCGAAGGCGTGGTCTCGAAACGGCGCGACGCGCCCTATCGGTCCGGGAGACGGCCGGAATGGGTCAAGGGCGGGCCTGCGATCCGCCAGCTGTCGACGCAGCAAGTCTCTCAGATAGCTGCCGGAATCGCTGCACCGCCGAAGCCGTCTGGATCGTGCCATAGCGGCCGTCACTGATACGGATCATGGGAGGCGGCCTACCGCTCGAACGAAGCTGCTAACGGGCTTTCGGCTTTGTACGAAGCCCGGATTGGCCTGACATGCACTGTGCTGGTAGCGCCACATGATTTGGGCGCTGATGTCCGACCAGGCGATTCCCACGTCAATGCCGCGAGCGCGGGCTAGCTTCGAAAGGCACGAGCAGAAGTTGGTTTCTCACGCACCGCAACGCGACCGTGGGCAAGCGGCCGTCCGGTTGCTAGAAGGTGCGGGGCGGTCCATGGGGAGTGAGCGGCCATGCTGAAGAATCCGCGATGCCAGGTGATCGCGCTGGAGGAGCACTATTGGGACAGGGAGCTCGCCGGCCAATATTCCGACGCCGATGCAATCCGCGACCCTGAACTCTCGAGGCGCCTGTACGACCTTGGCGAATTGCGCATCAGAGAGATGGACGAAGCAGGTATTGACGTTCAGGTCATCTCCCACGGCGCGCCGTCGACCCAGAGGCTGTCGGGCGACGGCGCCATGCAGCTGACTCGGCGTGTCAACGACCGGCTGCATGCCGCCATTGCCGCCAACCCACAGCGCTTTGCCGCATTCGCTGCCCTGCCAACCTGCGATCCCACCGCTGCTGCAGGGGAACTCGAACGGACCGTCGAGCTCGGGTTCAAAGGGGCGATGATCCACGGTCTTGCCAATGGGCTTTTCGTCGACGACCGGCGCTTCTGGCCGATCTTCGAGTGTGCCGAAAGGCTCGATGTGCCCATCTATCTGCACCCCTCGGTGCCGCACCCGGCGGTGATGGAAGCTTACTACCAGGACTACGCGCGGGACTTTCCGATGGTGATTCGCGCGGCCTGGGGCTTCACCGTGGAGACCGCGACGCAGGCGATCAGGCTGGTGCTCAGCGGCGTGTTCGATGCCCATCCTCGCCTGAAAGTGATCCTCGGCCATCTGGGAGAGACTCTGCCATTCCTGGTTTGGCGCATCGACCAGGCGCTCGCCCGCCCGGGACAAAAGGCGTTGAGCTTCCGCGACATCTTCTGCCGCCACTTCTACATCACCACCAGCGGCAACTTCTCCAATCCGGCGCTTCTGTGTTGCATGATGGAGATGGGGATCGACCACCTCTTGTTCGCGGTTGATCGGCCGTTCGTGCAAAACCGAGCAGGGACGCAATAGATGGCGGGTGTGCCTCTCTGCGATGAGGACAAGATCAAGATTCTGGGTGGCAATGCGAGGCGGCTGCTGCGCATATGACTTTGCGGAAGTCGGATGTGCGCCCGCCATTGACGCGTGTGGGCGGGCGTCACGGGAGACGCGCTTACCCTATCCGTCCGGCATAGGCGTAGCCCCCGCCTGCCGCCGACGACACGCTGGTCTCCCCGTCGTGGACGGTCTATCATCGCCAGCAAGCAAACCAAAAAGACGACTGGAAAGACCAGAGCCAATCGCACGAGACGGGTGGCGGAGTGACAAACGCGCAGAGCACGGCCGTAGCCACGACCACCGCCAGCTCCGTGCACGCTGCCGGCCCCGAGCCGCGCATCCGCGTCCGCGATCTCGGCAAGCGTTTCGGTTCGTTCGAGGTGTTCCACAATATCGATTTCGATGTGGGAGCGCGGGAGGTTGTCGCCGTCGTTGGTCCGTCCGGCTGCGGCAAGACCACGCTCTTGCGCTGCATCGACGGTCTCATTCCGCACGACACCGGCGAGATTCTCGTCGGCGAACAGCGCGTCATCGAACCGATCGCTGGCATCGCGATGGTGTTCCAGCATTTCGGCCTGTTTCCTTGGAAGACGGTGGCCGAAAACGTGGCCTACGGACTGCGTATATCCGGCGCTTCGAAAGCTGACATCGATCGGAAAGTTCCGGAATACATCAACATGGTCGGGCTTGCAGGTTTCGAGAAGACGTATCCCTACCAGTTGTCAGGCGGCATGCAGCAGCGCTGCGGTCTTGCCCGTGCGCTCGCCGTCGAGCCCAATGTGCTCCTGATGGACGAGCCGTTCGCGGCCGTGGACGCGCAGACGCGCGAAATCCTGCAATTCGAGCTGCTGCGCATCTGGCAGGAACGGCCGACCGCCATGATCTTCGTCACCCATTCGATCGAGGAAGCTGTGCTTCTCGGCCACCGGGTCATCGTGCTGAAGGGGAGGCCATCGAGCATTCATGAGATCATAACGGTCGATCTGCCCCAGCCGCGCACGCGCCAGACGCTTCGGCTGTCGCGCTTTGCCGAGCTGCGCGAACGCCTCTGGGGAACATTGATGCAGGAGGCGCGCGAAGCCGAATTCCAGCTCGAACGCTAGGGTCTACGAGAGCGCCCTGCGTCGCGTCCACATCAATCGCAATAGGGAGGATCAGAAAATGCGCAAGACCGGTGCAACCATATCCCTGCTGGCGTGTGCAATGCTGCCCGCCATGACGCATGCCCAGGATCTGGTGGTCGGCATGCCGACGACCCCGCCCAACATCGTGCACATGTCGGTGCTGATCGCCCAGGACCTGGGGCTTTACAAGAAGCACGGCATCTCGGTGAAGACCATCGCGCAGGCCGGCGGCGTCCACGTCTACCGCGCGATGCTCGCGGGCAACGTCGACGTCGGCATGGTGCCCGGCGCGGTCGCCATCATCGGCGTCTCCAAGGGCTCGCCGGCTCGGGTCATCTACGTCAATACGCCTAAATTCGAGGCTTCGATGGTCGCACGCCCCAACGTTCCGACCATGGCCGATCTCAAGGGCAAGCGCATCGGCATCCAGGAGCCGGGTGGCTTTGCCGACATCAACAGTCGCGCCGTGCTTCGTGCCGCCAAGATCGATCCGAAGGACGTGAGCTTCGTCAGCATCGCAACCGAGGACGTGCCGGCGCTCGTGGCCGATCAGGTCGACACCGGCATTCTGCATGTCGAGCAGGAAATGCTCGCCAAATCCAAAGTGCCCGGCATTCACGCCATCGCCCGCATGTGGCAACTGCAGCCGAAGACGCTCTATCTGACCGCCTCGGCGACAGACAAGACCATCAAGGAGAAGCCGGCGCAATTGAAAGCCTACATCAAGGCCAACATGGAAGCGACGCGTCTGATGTACCGCGACAAGGCCAAGGTGATGCCGATCCTCGTGAAGTACACGGGCTACCCGCCAAAGATCGTGGAGGAGGCCTTCGACTTCCTGGTCAAGGAGTGCATCTGGGACGCCAATACCGGTCTCGGTGCCGAACGTTTTGACTTCACCGCCGAACTGATGAACAAGGTCGGCAACATCGCCGCAGGCAAGACGCCCAAGCATGAAGACGTGATCCAAGCGTCGTTCGCCAAGGACGTGCTCAAGGAGCTGGGCGAATGGAAGGGGCCGGTCTGCCCATCCGCTCCCTTCTGATACCCGCGCCGCGTGGACACCGCCGACGCTGGCGGCGCCCACGCCTCATGAGGACCTTCGACCCCGCTCCAAAACCAGGACGAAACTGCGATGAGCGCCGCAAGTCAATCCGATGCCCACGTATTCGCGGGTTCCGCCTCACGGGCGGGCGCGCCTAGCACCGCGGCTCTGACAACGCCGCTTTGGGAACGCCGCGCATTCTATCGCTACGGGTTCGTGGCCCTCATACTTGCCGTCTGGGAGATCACGGGACCGTTCATAAGCCCGATTTTCTTCACGTATCCCTCGAAGATCGCCACCGCCTTCGTCGAGCTGACGGCCTCAGGCGAGCTTCCGCATTTCCTCGGGCAAAGCCTTGAGGTCCTGTTCTACGGCCTGTTGCTCGCGGTCGTCGTGGGCATCCCCCTGGCAGTGGCCATGGCGCGCGTCCGAAGGCTCGATTGGGCGCTGGATCTGCCCATCAATGCGCTTTATGCCACGCCGATGGTCGCGCTTGTACCGATCCTGGTGTTGTGGTTCGGAATCTATCTGAAGGCGAAAATCATCGTCGTCTTCCTCTTCGCCGTGTTCCCCATCCTGATCAACACCTATCAGGGCGTGCGGGAATGCGACAAAGGCCTTCTGGAGGTCGCGCGATCCTACCGCTCCAGTGAGTGGTTGGTCTGGCGGGATGTGCTGCTGCCGTTCGCTCTGCCCTACATCACGGCCGGCGTTCGGCTCGCCATCGGCCGGGGGCTCGTCGGCATGGTGATTGCGGAGTTCTACACCACCATCACCGGCCTCGGCTTCATGATCACGCGGTATGCCAACGTGTTCGAAATGGACAAGACGTTCGTGCCGGTGATCGTGCTGATGGTTCTCGGCGTCTCACTCACCTCGGTGCTGAAATTGCTGGAGCGCCGGATCGCCCCTTGGAGCAATGCCAACCGATAGCGGGGCACTTTTGCACCTGTTATGCCGCCCGGAGCGAGGCGCGAGCAGCGCTCCGAGCGGGGAGCCTTGCCCCGGTCCGACGCCGGCCTTGGCGCGGCGAATGTAATACCGTTCCCTGACGTGCCAGCCAGATGCCCGGCACGGGCCAAGATGCCAGAACCTGCCATCCGTTCGAGCCGGAGGCCAATGTCTGCCATTGGAGAACTGGGAGCATTCGGGGCGATTCCAATGTCAACCGCCGAACAGAGCACGATGCATGAGCCGCCCGGGAAGCAGCGTGAACCCGCCCGCAATGACCAGGGCGCCGGCAAACAGGCCGATCATTGCCCAACAATGCGTCCCAACGTGATGCCGGCGCGCCGCCAACAGCGCCAGAGGCACGAGGACCAGCACCATGACGGAAAGGAGGTGGATGGTGCTGAAACGGCCCCATTGTCGCATGCCGTGGATCGCAAACGAGCTTGTGGCAACCAGCAACATCAATCCGACCCAGACGTAGCCCATGGTCCGGTGGGGCAGCGTGCCTTTCGGGCCCGCGAGTTGGATGATGCCGAGCGCGAATGCGGCCATGGCAGTGAAAGCGTGCACCTGCACGACGAGCGGGGCAGCAACCAGCGGATCGAGGGACATGACGTTTCTCCAGACGTTGCACTGCGAGGCGGGACACTGCGGGCGGAAGCCACCAGTACCCTCGTTGTCCGCCGTCAGGCTGCCGCCGGCACCCAGTTGCCGTGGAGGCCGAAGGGCACACGGCCGGCAAGCTCCACGATCGCAACCGGCCCACGGTCGACCTCGCCAGCAGCCATCCGTCGCCCTCCGGCGCATCTGCCGCGCGCGGCACGAACATCGGCTCGAAGGTGGCATCCCCACGCGGCAGCTGGCAGAGTCTGCGCCTGCCGGTCTTGTTGTCGACATGGGCTATGCTGTTGAAGGTGCCGCCGAGACCGTGCTCCGGCAGCGAACCAGCTGTGCTGGTTGGCGAGTCCGGCGCGGCGGTCATCGATGCGTGGGAACTCGGCCTGCAGGTCGTCGAGATAGACGCTTGTGAAGGTGTCGCTGGCGTCGGTCATGTTGAAGGTCCATCACGTCGGCGACGATCAGGTCGCCCTCCTCCCACGCGTTCATAGTGTGGAACACGTAGCAGGCATCACCGCGGAACCAGCGGATGTCTTTGGCCGAGCCGCCACGCTTCATGACGCCGATGTAGGCACCCTTGTCGGGCTCCCAGGCGTAAGCCGGCCGACCCGTCATGGCGCGGTCCATGCTGCCCGTCGGCGGCAAGATCGGAAACAGCACGTAATTCGCCGTAACGATGAAGTCGTGCACCATGCTGGCGTAGGGCGCCTCGAAGCGCTCGGAGCGGTTGACGACGCCGGAGGTAGCGATTGCTCCGTACGTCATTCCCGTGGAGAAGGGGCCGGTTGCGCTGTAGCCGAAGAAGATCAGCTCGCCGGTGACGGGATCGATCTTGGGATGGGCCGTGACCGGCCCGGCGATGCCGCGGGCGTAGTCCACGTAGCTCTTGGTAGCGAGCATCTTGGGATCGATCTCGGTCGGGAGGTGCGCTTCCTCCAGCGCCAGCAGCTTGCCGGCGGGCCAGATGACGTTGGTGTCGGCGACGCCCGCATCGGTGACCGGGGTGGGCGGCGCATCGGACAGCCGCTGGCCGCCGAAGCCCGCGCCGGACCAGATGGCGCGGCCCGCATCGTGCTCGGCCAGGAACTTGGGGGTGCGCACCCAGCGGTCGCGGTAGCTGGCCCGACCGTTGTCGAGGGTGAAGGCGTCCAACATGCCGTCGCCCACGAACCAGTGTGCGTCCGGCGTGTCGAACTGCGGATTCGGTCCGTTGCGGAACAGCGTGCCGGCCAGCTCGCGCGGCAGTTCGCCCTGCACCGGGAGCGCGAGGTCGTCGCGCTCCTCCCTGACGGGCGCCCAGTTGCCCGTATCCAGTGTCCCGGTATCTATATCCCTTGCCATGACATGTCTCCTCGACTAGATATTTACATCGTCAATATTTATATATTGACACCGGAAACATGCGTCAATCGAAATATTGACGCCGTCAACACTAGGGGGTCGAAGGTCTGTGAAGAGAGCTGAAGCGAAGGCAAGATCGGGACGAGCGGCGGACCGGCCGCGCCGGCCGGCGCCAAGGCCCAAACGGCCGGACACCTATCATCACGGCGCGCTGCGCGAGGCGCTGCTGCAGGCAGCGGAGCGCATCCTGGAGCGCGACGGCATACAAGGGCTGACGTTGCGCGCGGCAGCGCGCGATGCAGGTGTGTCGCACGCGGCGCCGAAAAACCACTTCGGCGACATGACAGGCCTGCTCAGCGATCTGGCGGCCGTCGGGTTCGAGCGCTTCGTTGCCATGCTGCGCGAGAATGCCCATGATGGCGATTCTCCCGCCTCGCGCATGCAGGCGATCGGGGCTGGCTACGTCCGGTTCGCCCGCACCCATCCCGACCTCTTCCTTCTGATGTTTCGCAGCGAGCGGCTGGACATGACCAGGTCGGCCCTGCGCACGGCGGTGGGCGCCTCATTGCAGGTGCTGTCCAGTGCGGTCGGCGAGCACCGCGGCGAACCCGTGGAGGCGCAGTTGACGCTGCCCCAGGCGGCTCAGATCGTGCGAGCGTGGTCGCTGGTGCACGGCTTTGTCATGCTGCTCCTCGATGGCCGCCTGATGCCGCTGTTGGCGAGACTGCATCCTGGGGCCGACGCAGAGACTTTGCTTGCCGAGGTCTTCAGCGGTGCGATCTCCAAGAGATGATCGCTGGAGCCGTGTGCCAAGTCGGCTATCGGTCTCGATCAGGCATGCTGACGGGCTGGTCGGGACAGTGAAAGTAACACTGTAACCGGACGGAATCGCGGCAGCGCAGCGAACGGTCGGTGAGTGCCAGTAGGGCGCATCGGGCTCCTACTATGACGCACCAGAATTTCCGTCTGCTTCTGAAATAGGAGCCACCGCCCGTTAATGAGTAGTCCTCAAGCCAAGGCAGACTCTTGCTCCGCGCAGACGGCGATCTGCTCGTCACGGTTCAGCGACCAGCGCGCAGCGGGCGTAGTCGGCGCCGCGCGATGCGGCGCGCTGGAAATGCCGGCCAGTCAGCGTGGCCAGTCACGACAAGGTGGTTGGAGTCTCGACGAGGTCGCCTATGCAGAAATGAGCCATGTGCGCGACAGCTTCGGCACTGTGGTAGTCACCGAATTCGGCAGTGGCTTCCTTGCCGGCGTACATTCGGGCGATTCCAGCGCCACCAGGGTGATGGGGTGCCCACTCGGTGATGTCGTAAACTTTTCCCGAGATGATGATCCAGCAGTCGTCTCGGGTGTTGTGCAGGGCGACCTCTTCGCGCGTGATGGGGCGTGTACCCTTGGCGGGAGCAGCTGGCATCCAGAGCTTGCGGGTGATCGCGGTGTAGTCGGCCTTGGCGGCTCGGCGGAAGTCCCACGGTCCTAATCTCTTGGGAGGCAATTCGGCGCCGATATTGCGGGCGTCGTACGCGTAGATCCAGGAGTCGTCCTCGCCGCCGCGCTTGTCGTGGGCAAAGGCTGGGCTGACCCGTTCGTCGAGCGTCTCTAGTAGCGCCTTCTGCGCAGCGGTGTCCTTGGCCCGCAAGTGATCGAAGGCGAATTTGGAGCCGAGTTGGAAGCGGGTGGCGCGGTAATGCCGCACGCGTTCGTAGTGCAACATCGCTGTAGCCACATCGCGGCCGTGCAGGGCGAAGGCGCTAGCGAGCGCGGCGGCGTCCTCGAAGGACTGCGCGGCGCCTTGGCCAAACGTGGGAAGCATCGGGTGCGCCGCGTCGCCGAGCAGACAGATGCGGCCCTGCACCCAGGTTTCGAGCGCGTCACGATCGTAGAGGCCCCACTTCGTGGGACGAACGATCGCCCCCGCCAGAGCGAGCAGGTCGTCTCTACTGGCGCTCCCCGTGAATGCCTCGCCCACCTCGCGAAGGATCTCCTCCTGACTGACGTGAAACCAGTCGCCCTCCTCCTGCTCGAACGCGGCAGAGTCGGGCTCATAACGGGCGATCCACACGTTCAACAACTCGCCGCCGCGCACCCAGTACGTCGTCGCCCCGCTCCTGTCGTTCCGATGGCGGTCCATGCTGAAGGAGTTGATGGGATTGTGGTCCAGCGGGCTGCCATCAGCCTTGCGGAGCGAGGCGACCACCGTCCGCGGAATGAGCCCACGAAAGCAGGTCACCTCAGTCCAGCGCTTGGGACGCGGGTTCGGCCACGCCAGCTGCAACGTGGCAGAGTTGATCCCGTCGGCACCCACGAGAACCTCTCCCGTGGCGGTTCGACCATTCGAAAAGGTCGCCGTCACCTCGCCGGCGGTCTGACGCAACTGTGTCAGCCTGCAGTCCATGTGCACGGTGATCGGGCACAGCGCCCCGCCGTCGGGACCGAACTCGAACGCCCGCTTATACAGACACATCAACAGGTCCAGCCTGTGCATGTGATGAAACCCGGCGCCGTCGCCCGCGGCGGTGACATGATCGAACGGCCTCTTTGTCACGCTCCCATCCGCGTTGAACTGCCGCGTCGACTCCAGAATTGCCGCCCGGCCACCGTCGATCACCCCATCGGGGCCCTTGGGATCCCCGCCATCGAGGTCGACGCCCAGCCAATTACATATCCGCGCCCCGTTGGGCGGGATGTTCAACCCGGCGCCTGCGGTGCTGGGCACCTTCGTCTGCTCGTAGATATCGACCGATGCGAAGACGCCGGACTGTCGCAGCGCCAACGCCGTCATCAACCCGCCCATTCCCGCACCGACAATCACTGCCCGCATCCTGTCGTCCTTCCGAAGTAAGCGAACGCACCGATTTCCCACCTCGCGGCGGGAGTAAGGTGGATGTCGCCTGAACAGATGGGTCGAGACTAGCCGCGGGCGGACCGGCAATGAAGCAGCTTCTCGCGTGGACAGGAAGTGCCGACTCCACGATCACCAGCGAGGCCGTCATGGCCATGGCTGAGAAATTCAACACTGGACAGGAGGTCTGCTTGCAGATCCCCAGCGCGCGTGGAGTTATGCAAGTCAAAGAGGGCACCTCTGGGTCAAGAGTTCGCCTGGCCCAAAGCTCGCCAGGACGGCAGAAGTCCCTCAGATTCTGGACGAAATCGCCGCACCGCAGCGAAGCGGTAGCATCTTAAAGCGGACGCGCCTGTAATTGAGTACCCCCAAGGCCCCGCCGAAGCTCACACCCTATCGTCACCGCTCGTGACGCAGCGCAGAGAGCATGTGCATTATCAAGCGAAGCGTCGGCCGCCCCGCCGCTTCCACCCCTCACCCCCACCGCTCACCGCCTCCTTCGATTCCCTTTTCCTGCCCGCCCTCTTTTCTTTCCGTCTGGTGCTCTGCGCCGCCGCTTGCAGCGCCTCCCATTTCAGGATCGCGGCTGCCGCGAGCTTCTTCTGGTTCACGGCCTGCGCGTAATGCTCGACCATCTCGCGCGTTTGCCCGGTGATCGCCGCCACCTCCGCGTCCGTGCAGCCCGCCTCCAGCAACATCACGACGGATGACTTGCGCAGCCCGTGAAAGACGTAACGTTGCTCGCGGAGCGGCGCCAACTCCTCGCGCGCCATCTCGTTCTGCCACGCCGCCTTAAAGCCCGTTGTCCAAGCCTCTCCTCGCGTGTTCGTCAGAATAAACTCACCATGCCTCGGCACGGTCTTGAGCATGCGCTTCAGCGCCTTGTGCATCGGAATCCAGAGCTTCTTGCCTGTCTTTTCCTGCTCGACAGCAATCAAGCCGTCCCGGATATCATCCCACCTCAGACATCGACGATCCGGCGCGGTTCCGATCATCGCGGGCCGTGCCTGCCCATCTCGGCCTTACGCCGTGCATCTACCAGTCCGGCGAGATGGACCGATCAGGGCACATCAGCAAGTGCGGCGATGGCCTCTTACGGCATTGCCTCTACGAAGCGGCCAATGCGCACCTGCGCGTGACCAGGAATGGTCGGCGCTGCGGGCGTGGGGCGTGAAGCTCGCCAAGCGGGTCGGGAGCAAGAAGGCCTGCGTGGCGGTCGCGCGCAAGCTCGCCATCATCATGCATCGCATGTGGCGCGAGGGCATCGACTTCCAATACGGCACGGCACCGCAGCGCCCGGCAAAGGTGTAAGCAGCTGACGCCGACCGTCTGCTCAGCCAAGGACGATGGGCCCGGCCAGTCCGCGACAATCCCTGTGTCTGGGGGCACGTGCAGTTAGAGAGGACGGCCGAGCCTTCCGGACCCCCATCATGGCGCAACCTTTCGAGGTCAACGCCGGACAGAAGCACGGGCCCGGTTCGAGTGGACATCAACTGAAGATTCGCATGTGAGTCCGGGACGGTCCCAATGAGCAAACTCCTTTGCTCGTGTGCTGCTAGTCTAGCTTGGACAGCCGCTATTGTCCTGCAACGTGCTCCGTGTCGGTCGACGGGATGGTCAGTCCGTTGCGCCCCCTTGGGCGATCCAAGATCGCTCGCGCTGGCAGCCTGAACGACTCCGTTGTAGCCGCAATGGCGCGGGTCCTTCAGCCCGCGCGATAGAGCGCGACCCGAGCCCGCAGGGCGAGGGGCCGCCCAACCTCAACGGGGAGGTCGTACGCTCTGAGAGCCCCGACCTCATCCGAGCGTGGCACCGTGCTCGACGCCATCAAGGTCAAGCCCTTCGGGTGGTCGCGATGCGACCAACCTTGACGGCGCCTGCGCGCGGTGCCGGGTGGGCAACCACGTCGGGACGAAGGAGCGGTCACATCAGATCGAACAAAGGAGCTGCACGAAGAGAAGAAAGAGCAGTTGGAGCTTGACGCGAGGGATCGGATTACAGAAACGATCGCAACCCGAAGGGCCGAGACCCACATCGCGGGGCTCGGTCGCGCGGGCCTTTTGGCCCGCGCGATAGAGCGTGGCCCGACCGAAGGGCGGGAGCCGCCCAAATCCTTCGGAAGGATGGTATCCGCTCGGCGATTCTTGTGCACTTTCCACCCGTCGGCAGCGCCCGGTTGTTCTGCTCCACTCCGGAAGCGGCGAAACGGTCAAGCCCAAGCCAACCGGCGAGGCCGACTGCATCATCCGCTGCCCTGATTGCGGCGGCTGGATCGACGCTCTGCATCACTGACGCGTGACTGCCCTAGACGGTTTACTGAAGGTTTGTCGCAAGTTCGCGACAGCCGGAGCAAATTCAACCAAAACCTGAAGAGGGAGGAGCCTCATATGAGAGGTGGGGACGCACAGATGTCCCGCCTTCAAATGCAACTAAGGAGAATGACGATGAAGACCCTGATGTCCGCTCTCGTCGCCATGGCCGTCCTGGCCGGCATTGCCGCGCCTGCCAGCGCTGCCTGTGGCAGTGCAGATTACGCGCTGACAGAAGGTTGTCCGTTTGGGGAGGGCGGCAGCTAGAGCGCCAGGTTTCCTGCCCTCGAAATGCAATCAAGGAGAATGACGATGAAGACCCTGATGTCTGCTCTCGTCGCCATAGCCGTGCTGGCCGGAATTGCCGCGCCTGCCAGCGCTGCCGGCTCACCCTGTGCTCCAGGTTACGCACAAGCATACGATCATTGTGTCCTGGACGGCGGCGGCGGGAACTAGAGGAGTTACACGCTGGGAGCGTGGAATGCACGCTCTCGGTTTCATTGAGTGAGGCTATCGCCACACTCATCCGCCATGCATGCCTCGCGCCGGGCTCACTCGCTGTTCCGCGCCGTCGTCACGCTGCGATGTCGCGTAGGCTGGTAGTGGGCAGGCGCGAAGATAGCGACCGCGCGCTATTGCGCCGTCCAGCCGCCGTCGATCTCGTAGTTGGCGCCCGTAATGGACGCCGCGCTCTCGCCGGCCAGGAACACGGCCAGCGCCGCCACCTCGTCCACCGTCACGAACCGCCTGGTCGGCTGGCGCGTGAGCACCAGGCGCTTGGCCGCCTCCTCGGAGATGTTCTCCGACTTGGCGAGATCGGGGATCTGCTTCTCCACCAGCGGCGTCCACACGAACCCCGGCGAGATGGCGTTGGCCGTGACGCCCGCCTCGGCCAGCTCGAGGG
>Ga0070705_100000068_pt1 | contig 55248 bp, 53 predicted proteins | sample KBSK5253metaG_FD_65455 | JGI IMG/M metagenome (GOLD analysis project Ga0070705, IMG submission 65455) | Corn, switchgrass and miscanthus rhizosphere microbial communities from Kellogg Biological Station, Michigan, USA - KBS K5-25-3 metaG | ecosystem: Host-associated > Plants > Roots >... | reverse complement strand
GAACGCCGAATGGATGCGCGACAAGTTCCGGTCCTGGGGTCTCGACGCGAAGATCGAGGAATTCGATGTGTTGTTCCCGACTCCGACCGAGCGGGTGCTCGAGATGATCGAGCCGGCTCGCTTTCGCGCCGTGCTCAAAGAACCGGCCATTAGCGAAGACTCGGATTCGGGCGACGCGAATCAGCTTCCGAGCTACAACGCATACTCGATCGACGGCGATGTGACCGGGCAGCTTGTGTACGTCAACTACGGAGTGCCCGCCGATTACGAAGAACTCGCGAAACTCGGCGTCGACGTCAAAGGCAAAATAGTTATCGCGCGTTACGGCGGAAGCTGGCGCGGCATCAAGCCCAAAGTCGCGGCCGAGCACGGGGCGATCGGCTGCCTGATTTATTCCGATCCGAAAGACGACGGTTACTATCAGGGAGATGTTTTCCCTAAGGGTGCGTATCGTCCAGAGCAAGGCGTGCAACGCGGTTCGGTAATGGATATGCCAGTTCATCCGGGCGATCCGCTGACTCCCGGTTGGGGCGCGGTGAAGGGCGCTCGCCGCATTCCGCGCGAACAGGCTGATGTGATAACCAAGATTCCGGTGATGCCGATTTCCTACGGAGATGCGTTGCCGCTTCTTCGCGAGCTTGGCGGACCCGTTGCGCCCGAAGCCTGGCGCGGCGCGTTGGGGATCACGTATCACATCGGCTCGGGACCGGCTCGGGTGCATTTGAAACTCGCGTTCGATTGGTCGACAAAAACACTCTATGACGTGATCACGAGAATCGAAGGCAGCACTTATCCCGATGAGTGGGTGATATCGGGCAATCATCACGATGCGTGGGTTAACGGCGCGGATGATCCGACGAGCGGCATGGTGACGGTAATGGAAACCGCGCGCGCCTTTAGTGAAATGCTCAAGCAGGGCTGGCGGCCGAAACGCACGATCATCATGTGTGCGTGGGACGGTGAAGAAGAAGGCTTGTTGGGTTCGACCGAATGGGTCGAAACGCATGCCGACGAGCTCAAGCAAAAGGCTGTCGCGTATCTGAACTCCGACAGCACCAGCAAAGGGACGCTTGGCGTTGGCGGCTCGCATACGCTCGAGCGATTCATTAACGAGCTTGCACGCGATGTTCAGCAGCCGGGCGGAAAGGGATCGGTTTGGGATGCGATGAAGGAGCGCAGAACCGAACAGGCGCGGACTGACGAAGACAAGAAGGAAGTGAAAGAACGCGCTGACCTGCGCATCGGCGCGCTGGGGTCTGGTTCCGACTACACTCCGTTCATTCAACACCTGGGCATCGCTTCGATGAACACCGGCTTTGGCGGAGACGGCGGCGGTGGCGTGTATCACTCGATATACGATTCGTTCGCGTGGTACACGAAGTTCGGAGACCCGACTTTCGAGCACGGGCGCGCGTTGTCACAGGTGAACGGCACGATTCTGATGAGACTCGCAAGCGCGGACGTGCTGCCGTTCGAGTTCACCAATCTCGCGGAGACGATTGGCCGCTACGTGACCGAGATCGAGAAGCTGAGCAGTCGAGGAAAGCCGCCGCGCAATATCGATCTCGGGTCGTTGAAGTCGGCACAGAAGTCGCTTGCTGAAAGCGCTCGCCGATACGAAGACGCGCTGGCTAAAGCGGCTGCAAAAGGAATGCAGCCCGCGCAGGCGAAAGCGCTCAATCAACTGCTTTTTCAATCCGAGAGAAAACTCACAAACGAGCGTGGGCTCCCGAGGCGGCCGTGGTTTGTTCATCAGATTTATGCGCCCGGCTTTTACACTGGCTACGGCGTGAAGACGATTCCCGGCGTGCGGGAGGCGATCGAAGAGAAGCAGTGGGACGAAGTCGAGCCTCAGATAAGGAACGCGAGCGCGGCAATTCAAGCGCTGAGTTCTCAGATTGAATTGGCTACAAGGGTGCTCGAAGGAAGGTAGGAGACTAACCGCAGAGGACGCTGAGGAACGCAGAGACAGAACGGCTCTGCGTTCCTCAGCGCCCTCTGCGGGTAGTTCTCTCTGAATGTTTAACGATTGGATCCTGGGAATGAAGAAGAGGCATGGAAATCAGCCGGATCACGGGCGCTGTCATCGACTCGGCGATGAAGGTCCATTCCGCGTTTGGCCCGGGGTTGTTGGAAAGCGCATACAAAGCCTGCCTTGTGTATGAACTCAGAAAGCGCGGCTTGAGAGTCGATGTTGAAGTGGGACTGCCACTAATCTACGACGGCGTGAAGCTCGCCGATGTAGGCTACCGTATTGATCTATTGGTCGAGCATGAGGTCGTGGTGGAATTGAAGGCCGTTGAGATAATGGCGCCGATCTTCGAAGCGCAGTTGCTTCATTATCTCAAGCTCAGTGGAAAGAAGGTCGGGCTACTGATTAACTTCAAAGTGTTTCATCTGCGGGACGGCATCAAACGCATGGTCAACAATCTTTGAGAACCCTCTGCGTTCCTCGGCGCCCTCTGCGGTAAAGCTCTGGATTTCAACCGCAGAGAACGCGCAGGGAGAGGATCCGGATGTAACCGCGGAGAACGCTGAGGAGCGCAGAGCGAGAGGATGAGGTCCTTTAATTGAGCGGCATCAAACGCATGGTCAATAACCCTTTGAGAACCCTCTGCGTTCCTCGGCGCCCTCTGCGGTTAAGATCCGGATTCAACCGCAGAGAACGCTGAGGAACGCAGAGGAGAGGATGAGGTCCTTTAATTGAGCGGCATCAAACGCATGGTCAACAATCTTTGAGAACCCTCTGCGTTCCTCGGCGCCCTCTGCGGTAAAGCTCCGGATTCAACCGCAGAGAACGCTGAGGAACGCAGAGGAGAGGATGAGGTTCGTTAATTGATCACGATGTCCGCAATTTGCCTCGACAGATTCGCCAGGCCGCCGCCGATGTTCTCGAGATTCGTCATCAACACAACCGCCAATCCCTTTTCCGGAATCGTGTACAAATAGGTGCTCACTCGCTGTTGAGCGCCACCGTGATGCACTTCCTTCATTCCGTTTCGTTCGCTGACTCCCCAGCCCATACCATAACCCGTCGGCTTGCCGTCGCGGGTCTTCATCGAAGTCCACATCGAATCGAGCGTCTCTTTCTTTAGAACCGTTCCGTTCTGCATAGCAATCGCAAACTTCGCCAGGTCTTCGACCGTCGAGATGAATCCTCCGCCGGGAATCTTGTAGCTCGTATCCGCGAGGCCTGAGTTGCGCAGCTCTCCGGTTTGAGATTTGTAGTAACCCTGCGCGCGATTCGGAATGATGTCCGCGACGTTGTCCACTCGAATGCGATCCATGCCTGCGGGCTTGAAAACGTTCTCGCGAACGAAATCCGAAAAACTCATCCCCGATGCTCCTTCAACCGCGCAACCCAACACCGCAAAACCGTGAGTCGTGTAGGTATATTTGGTGCCCGGCTCGAACAGCAGCGGATCGTTCTTGAACATGTCGAGTCCTTCGACAACGCTGTTGTAGTGACGAGTGCTCGCGAATTCAGTTTCGTCTTTGTAATGCCGAACTCCGCTGAGGTGTCCGAGCAGCAAGCGAGCGGTTACGGGCCACTGCTTTGCGGGAAACGCGGGGCAATACTTCTGAATCGGCGCGTCCAGATCGAGTTTGCCTCGCTCAGCTAATTCCATGACCGCGGCTGCCGTTATCGGTTTCGATATCGAACCGAGCCGATAGGCCGTCATCGCTTTCGCTGGAACGTAGTTCTCGACGTCGGCGAGTCCGTAGCCGTTTGACCATCGCAGCTTGTGATCGACAACGACGGCGACCGAAAGACCTGGGATGCCAAGCTTCGACAACTGCGCGCTGATGACCGTCTCGATTTTCTCCAGCTTGCCGGCCGGAAGCCCCGCTGTCTGTTGCGCGCGAGCGGCTCCGCACATCGAAGCCACAATCACGATCAACGATGCAGTCCTCGCTGTACGTAAGCGCATGTTTTCCTCCTGAGTCTCAATAGTCGGAGCGAGCCAGCAGCGAAACTATGGGTTGCGATGATTACTGTCAAGCGGCAAACTAGTCGCGGTCTGATGGGTGTCGCACTGGCCGCATCAGCAATTACGAATCACGACGCAAGCAGAATGCACCAAACCCACAAAACGAGGTGAAGGCTATGGGCAACGGCGCGCATAAGAAATGGAGCAACTGCATCGGCAATCAACAGGTCGAGCCTTTTCGTTTGCTTCGCCCAACGACCCTCGATGAGATCGTCCAAATCGTCAAGCTCGCCGAAAGCGAGAATCGCAAGGTGCGAGCGGTGGGCTCCGGTCATTCGTTCTCCGACATCGCCATCACCGAGGATTATTTGCTCGACACGCACGGCTTGAACAGAGTGCTGACACTGGACACAGAGACGCTGAAGGAGAGTGCAAAGAGTCCGACTCTGGTCGAGATCGAATGCGGGATCACGATCGCCGACGTCAACAATGCGCTGGACAGCCTCGGGCTCGCGCTGATCAACATGGGAGCTCACACGGCACAAACGGTGGTTGGCGCGCTCTCGACTTCGACTCACGGTTCGGGCATCAGTCTTGGCTCCGCCGCGGCGTTTGTGAGGTCGATGGTCATTGTGGCAAGCGGGGGAAGGGTCTACCGGATCGAACCGGCCGACGGCATAACCGATCCAGCCAAGTTCAAAGCCAGTCACAGCGGCATCGAACTCGTTCAGGATGATGATTGGTTCAACTCCGTAGTGATCGGACTCGGCTGCATGGGTGTGGTTTATTCGGTCACTGTGCAGGTTCGCAAGAAGTATTGGCTTGCAGAATCGCGGACGCTCAGCAACTGGACGCGAGTGAAGGCTGATCTATTGAAGGGCGGCGTGCTGCGTGAGAATCGTCACTACGAAGTGCTGGTCAACCCTTACGAATTGAACGGCGATCACACTTGCCTGGTCACAATCAGGAACGAGATACCCGAACCGGCCGACCCAGACCCGGAGAAGAAGAATCGCAGCCATCTGTCGGTCGGGTTTTCTTTCTTTCCGCACGGACTGATAAGGTTCACCGGCAAGCTGATAAGCCTCAAGAATCGTCTCCTTCCGGGCTTGATTCCTAGGACGATTGAAGATTCACTCAAGGGGCTGGCCGACGAAGAGTACGACGCCGCAAGTTTTAGCGTGCTCGATCTGGGCGCGCCCAACTACGTGGCGGCTTATTCGAGCGAGTTTGCGCTGGCCGTTGAAGGAAACGTCTATATCGACGCCGCGGAAAAGATCATCGAGATCGCCAGGCGCAATCGCGAATCGAGGAACTTCTATCACACAGTGCCTTTCTCATTGCGCTTCGTTGCGAAACACGATCTTTATTTTTCGATGATGTACCGACGCGAGACCTGTATGATTGAGGTCCCGATGATCGACCCGACCAACGGAGGGCTGGACATACTGAGAGACGTGGAACAGGCCCTCATCGATCTAGGCGCGCGGCCGCATTGGGGACAAATCAATTACCTGCCTGGTGGCCGTGAGTTGATAAAGAGAATGTACCCGATGTTCGACAACTGGGTTGCGGTTCGCAAGGTCTTGAATTCGAGCGGCGTGTTCAACAACCGGTTTTCCGCGCGATGCGGGTTCGATGCTTGACCCCTGCGGCTCTGTGTTGTTCGGCACTGCTGAGGAGTCTGAGAGCCAATATGATTAGACTGTCACGGTCTTTCCTGGTGTTGTTGATCTGCGGATTAGTGCTTGCCTCCGCGGCATCCCAAACTCCAAAGCCGTTGCCCTCGATGCGTGAGCAGGCCGAGATTCAACAGCAATGGTTGAAGCTGCGGCTTGAACGCGTGTTGCCGCGCCTCATGCGCAAGCACCACGTTCAGATGTGGCTCGTGATCTGCCGCGAGTACAACGAAGATCCCGTGTTCTTCTCGCTCGTCTCGCCCACGATGTTCGCCGCGCGACGGCGCACGATCTACGTTTTCTTCGATCGAGGTGAAGAGAAGGGAATCGAGCGATTGGCGCTTGGCGGCGGCTCGAACGGCGGACTGTACACAGTGTATCGCGACACAGGAATCGAAGGACGCGAGATCTACGGCGAGGGTCAATGGGTACTGCTCAGGAAACTGATCGATGAGCGTAAGCCTTCGACGATCGCGATCAACATCTCGCACACTCACGCATTCTCTGATGGGTTATCCGCAGGCGAGCGCGAAAAACTCGAGAGCGCGCTTGGAGCCGAGAATCTGAAACGAATTGTCCGGGCCGAAGACCTCGCGCTCGAATACATCGAGACACGCTTGCCTGAGATGCTTCCCACTTATCGCCAGATGATGGAGACGGTTCACTCGTTGATCGGCCGCGCGTTTTCAAACGAAGTAATCACTCCAGGGAAGACCACGAATCAGGATGTCGTGTGGTGGCTGCGGCAACAAGTGAACAACCTCGGGCTCGGCACGTGGTTTCATCCATCGGTGCGTGTTCAGAAGTCGTCGAGGACCGGAGTTGATTTGCTTGCCGAAGACGCTCCGGTTCGGATCGATCGCGGCGATGTGTTGCACGTTGACTTTGGAATAACAGCGATGCGATTGAACACTGACACTCAGCACATGGGTTATGTACTGCGCGAAGGCGAGAAGGATGCGCCTGCGGGAATCAAGCGCGCGCTTGCCAGCGCCAATCGGCTTCAGGATTTGTTGATGGAGCGGATGAAGCCGGGCCGCTCGGGAAATGAAGTCCTCGCCGACACGCTCGCTGCGATGAAAGCAGAAGGAATAAACGGCTCGATCTACACTCATCCGATTGGCGATCACGGTCACGGAGCGGGTCCGCTTATCGGCTTATGGGATCGCCAGCAAGGCGTGCTCGGCCGCGGCGATGTGCCGATACTTGCGGGTAGCTGGTTCTCAATCGAGCTCGCGGCAACTACGCCGGTTCGCGAGTGGGGCAACAAAGAATTGTGGATCGGCGAAGAAGAGGATGCCGTGATCGACGAATCAGGCCGCGCGTCGTGGGTGTTGAAACGCCAGACCGAGTACCACTTGATCAAGTAAAAAGATCTCTCGCTCCCTGATATCCGCATCGGACGGACTCCTCGATTATGAGTTTGTAGTCCGGCCTTCAGGCGGAAGTTCTATGATTGTCGCTCTAACAAATTGAATTACAACCTTCCGCCTGAAGGCCGGACTACAAACGTATCGCCTCGAACCTTTGTCCCGTCATCAGAAGTATACCCAAAGCTTGAAACCGTACGTACTCACCCTGTCGTTATGTATGCATGTAAAACAACCCCTCTTCTATCATCCGCATAAACCGTCGCAAGAAGCCTTCGAATCTTTGGAATGTGGTTTGTCATAAGACATTCGTGAATAGATTTCAGTAACACCACGTTCGGAGGATACGGCAATGTTGATACGACAGAGATTTGTAAAACTGGCGCTTTGCTTGATCGCCTGCGCGCTAAGCATCAGCGTCAACGCCGACGATAAGTCAAAAGACAAGAAAGAAGGGCACGGAACCCCAGTCCTGTGGCAACAGCCGGGCGATATTTCATCGCGAGACCTGTTGCTTGGACCGGGTGGCGAGGATATGAAACCCGATCTGTCGAAGGTGACGTTCATAAAGGAAGAAAAGGGCGGCTATTCGACAAAGTATCGGGTCCGCGACGGCGCCGGGCGCGAGTGGGTGGTCAAGGTTGGCAAGGAAGCTCAACCGGAAACCGCGGCGACCAGGCTCGTCTGGGCGGTGGGATATGTCACCGAAGTGACCTACCTTGTTCCCACGGTTACGATCGACGGAAAGGGCACGTTTCAGAACGCGCGATTCGAAGCACGGCCCACGCACGCAAAGCGCCTCACGGAGTGGAAGTGGACCGACAATCCGTTCCTCGGCAGCCGCGAGTTGCAGGGCCTGAAGATAATGATGGTGCTGCTGGATAATTGGGACCTCAAGGACACTAACAACAAAATCGTTATGGTCCACGATGAGCAGTCCGGAGAGAGCCAGCTTCGTTACATCGTGAGCGACCTGGGCGCCACGCTCGGCAAGACCGGCTGGCTGGCCACCCGAAGCCGCAACGAGCCGTCCGACTTCGCAAACGCAAAGTTTGTCGATCAAGTAAAGGGTAACTACATTGACCTGCATTACAGCGGCAAGCGCAAGGAACTGGTTCACGGCATCACGCTCGCGCACGCGCGATGGATCGGAGATTTGCTCTCGCGCTTGAGCGATCAGCAGATCGGCGACGCATTCCGCGCGGCGAATTATTCGCCCGAGGATGTGCAATTGCTCACCGTCGCGGTGCGAGCTCGGATCAACGCGCTCATCGGGCTTCCACAGCCATGAGGCGTTGGCACTGGAATGTTTGAGGTAAACCGAAACTGATCGCGCTCGATGTTTGGGCATAGTTCTGTTCTTGAATAAAAGGAGGTGTATTCATGGCGACATTAGTAACAGGATTGTTTAGGGCTCGCTCCAGCGCGGAGCATGCGATTGAAGACCTGGTAGCGCACGGATGGTCTCGTGACGACATCAGCTTGCTGATGAGCGATGCTACTCAAGGCCGCGAGTTCGGATTGGCGATGGCAACCAAAGCCCCCGAAGGCGCGGCGGCAGGCGGCACAATTGGAGGTGTGATCGGAGCAATCGCCGCGGGACTCGTTGCCACCGGCGTGCTCGCGGTTCCGGGACTCGGGTTGATGGCGGCCGGGCCGATCGTTGCGACGCTCGCGGGACTTGGAGCGGGCGCGGCGGCGGGAGGTTTGACCGGCGCACTGCTTGGACTCGGATTGCCCGAACATGAGGCGAAATTCTATAACGAGCAAATCGAGCAAGGCGGAATTCTCGTTGGCGTTTACACACACGATGACCGTGCGGCTCAGGCGCGAAAGACTCTCGAGGCCAGCGGCGCCGAAAAAGTGAAATGACCGTCGGCGGCTGAGTCGCTTTGCAAGGTGCTTGTAACAAGCATTTCGCTAGCGGCCAAACGAAGAGAAATCCGCGTGAACCCGTCAAATCCGTTGCATCCGTGGTCTATGGTTCTGGGCAATCTTGCCAGGGATGCATAGACCACGGATGACGCTGATCCGACGGGTCAGCACGGATCTTCACCTTCACTAGCGATATGTGCCCGTTAGCAACTAGTCGCGAGGGTTGTGAAGATTGACGCGCGTGCTTTGTAAATGATTGCGCGCTGCGTTATGAATGAACCGTGAAACTGATCTTCATGGGTACGCCCGAGTTCGCGGTGCCTTCTCTCGCAAGGCTCATTCGGGATGGCCATCAAATAGCCGCCGTATTAACTCAACCGGACAAACCGGCGGGGCGGGGCAGAGCGTTGCACGCGCCGCCGGTGAAGTCTTTTGCGCTTGACCACGCGATACCAGTTCATCAACCCTCAAAGATCAAAACTAATGAAGGCGTGCGCGAGATCTTCGCATCGATATCCGCGGATGCGTGCGTGGTCGCGGCTTACGGGAAGATTCTCCCCGCGTGGATGCTCGCGATTCCGCGGCTTGGGTGCATCAACGTCCACGCGTCGCTGTTGCCCCGATATCGCGGCGCGGCTCCGATCAATTGGGCGATCGCGAATGGCGATCGAGAAACCGGCGTGACGATCATGCAGATGGACGCGGGAATGGACACCGGTCCAATGCTCGCGAAACGCGCGACTGAGATCGGTGTTGATGAGACCGCGCCCGAACTCACTGCTCGCCTCGCGCAACTTGGAGCCGAGCTTCTGAGCGAAACGCTTCCTCGGATCGAGCGAGGCGAGATCGAGCCGATTCCTCAAGACAACTCTGAAGCAGCTTATGCTCCGATGCTCAAGCGCGAAGACGGACTGATTGACTGGCGAATGACGGCTCGCGAGATAGCGAATCGAGTTCGAGCGTTTCAGCCGTGGCCGGGCAGCTACACGGAGTTTCGCGAAAAGCGGCTAACGGTTTGGCGAGCCCGAGAAGAGAGCTCGGCCTCTACAGAAGTTGCCGAGCCCGGAATCATTCTGGCGATCGATGAAACGGGTATCGTCATCGCGTGCGCTGACTCCACGGCGTTGCGAATCGAGGAAGTACAAATCGAAGGCAAGCGCCGAGTGACCGCTCGGGAATTTTGCAACGGCTCGCGATTGAGACTTGGCGACCGAATCAATCAAGAATGATCAGGTGCGCACCCAGCATTGAATCCTCTGCGGTGAGCGTGTCTGGCTTCGCTTGCGTCAGGTTCTTCAGTACCATACCCTGTGACAGGGTAGTATAGTAACTTCGTCATAGAGAAGAGTAATTGCAAAGCGAACTGCCTTGAGCAAATCGCCCGAAAGGCTTTACAGCTTTTTCGAGACGCCGATATTCATCAGACAGATCGAACAGCGGGCATCGATGAAAGTACTCTTTGCCATCGAAGACGACTTATTGAAGAACCCTGAACGTGGAGATGTCATTCAGGGCACGCACGGAGCCCGGAAGGCACGGATAGGCGATCCGGATTTCAGGAGGGGGAAGCGAGGCAGCTACAGGTACATATACGCCTACTTTCCCGGCTATCATCACATAGTTCTGTTGTACCTGTTTGCCAAGAATGACACGGGCGACTTGTCGGCCCAAGTGAAAAAGCAACTGGCCCAAATTATTAGCGAGATGAAGCGAGCAATCAAATGAACGACAAAGCAAAAACGAAGCGGACCACGTCTACGCGCATGGGTGTGACCAAACGCGAACGGCTGATGACCGACAAAGAGTCTTCCGAACTACTTGAATCAGCCACCCAAGCGCTCGCGATGGTCCAGGGATCAAAGCTCATTGGCGGGCGGATAAGCGTGCGCCAGGCGCCGGCCGAACCGCGGCCACGAAACAAGAAAGATATTGTTGCACTTCGAGAGCGGCTTAACTTTTCCCAGGGAATGCTAGCCCGAGCTCTGAATGTCAGTCCCTCGACCGTTCAAGCCTGGGAGGCTGGGCGCCGAACTCCTAGTGACGCCGCATTGAAGTTGCTGGCCATTGCCGAGAAGCACCCGGAAGCATTATTTGATTCAGTATAGGTCGCGGATCGTCAGAAGGGCTTTGGCTGGTTTTGTAGACACTTATCTAGATTCTCTGTCAGCAATTTTGGCTTTCGACGCGGAACGCCGGCGGGCGCGAAGGTACACTCGAACCTCATCGTTGCGCGGATTGACTACGTAGATCGAGACGCGTCCGTCTGGAAGCGTCTGAATAGTTGAAGGAGCGGACAGAGCTGTCAGATACCAGCCTGCCGGCAACACCACCGTGTTTCGCAATCGTCCGAACGTTCGGTCCCAAACCAATTCGTCGCCATCGAGATACAAACTCTTCGCGTCGGCATAAGTTTCTTTGAGCCGAATCCGATTCGTTGTGCCCTCCGCAAGCGGGCGCGCGAGATAAGTCACCACGATTTCCGAATCGTCTTTGACCTCGCCGACCGCTAGCTTTCTCTCGCGAGCAGTCTTGCCGTCGATGGTTTCCCACTTGAGAGGTTCTCCGCTGTCGAGGTCGATACTCTCGGGATCTGTGACGTGACTACCGGCGCGAACGACGTTGAAGTAATACTTCTCGCCGGCGTTGCGAACCGTGTAGTCGTGGGTGATCCGGAAAGCGTGAGTCTCAGGCGCTTGCAGCTCGTAGAGTATCTCGCGATCTTGATAGGCGCGTTCGGTGAATGCGGAGTTCTGACCGAGAGTGGCATGGTCAGGCGATGCAAACAGAAGCCCGATGCCGATCAAACAGCCAGTGACGCGAGCAATGCCGTTTCGCTTGAAGTTCATCGCGTCGCCTCCGCTTTCTTCGCAGGAGCCGGCAGCCGCCGCGCTTTGATGTTCACTTCAAGCTGACCTCCGCTGCCGGGATTCACGAACGCAAGCTTCAACCGGCCGTCCTTTTCAGTCAGCACCTGAGTCGCAACTGATGATGAGACTATCTCATAACCGGCAGGAAGGACGACGCTGTCGCGCGGAATCCCAAGCGGCCGCTTGAAGACGATTGCGTCGCCTTCGGTGTAATAACTCTTGTCGTCTTTGTAGGTCTTGATGATCGCCAAACGGTACTCGCCTCGCGCGGGAACCGGATGAGCAAGGTGAACCTGGATGTACGAACTCGTTGGGTTGAAGCGCTCGGCTTGCGGGTTTGATTTATCGCCGGAGGCTTCGGCGGCCTGCTTGCCGGTGACGACCTCAAACTTCAGCGGCTTTCCAGTCGCGAGGTCAATCACGGATTCATCCGAAGCCTCGGCCCCCTCGCGAATCGCGTTGAAATGGTACTTCGCACCGGACTTTGTTTCCGTTACCTCGTAATAGATTTTGAACTGATGGCTTTCAGGCGCGAGCAGTTCGTAGCGCGTGTATGTGTCGGATGAAATGTACTGAGTCTGTGAACAGACAACCGCCGCCGAGATCACAACTAACATCACTGAAAGCGCGATCGTGGTGTACGTGAATTGACGCATGACTGACTCCCTGGGCAAAGCTGCTGGTCTCGAAGTACCGTGCTCTTCAGAATGACGCGCACTCTATCATCGTGAATTTCAAATTGCCATCGTTGCTCGATCAACGTCGCGATCTCGAGCCTGATTCCGGCGACGCGCGAAAACTTGCCGCTTGAGTTTGACGCGCAGGACGATTTGATGCACGCTGATCGTGCGCGCCTGGATCAGTCGCCGCGCCTGCTTGCTGTTGGAGGGGACCATTAGATGAAGAAGACTATTTTTGTACTGGCGTTGTTTTCGTTCTGTTTGGCAGTCTCAACCGGCGGCGCCCGGCCGAGCGATGCCGAAGCAAGCGGCGAAAAGAGCGCGATAACTTTTTCCAAAGACGTCGCGCCGATTCTTCAAAAGCGCTGTGAAGAATGTCACCGCCAGGGTGGGATGGCGCCGATGTCGCTTGTCACCTACGAAGAGGCGCGGCCCTGGGCTCGATCCATCAAAGAAAAAATAGTCAAACGCGATATGCCGCCCTTTCACGCAGCGGGACAGGTTGGGCGCTACCTCAATGACCCGAGGCTCACTGATGCTGAGATCGCGACCATCGCGAAATGGGTCGACGCGGGCGCAGGCCGCGGGAATCCGAAAGACATGCCGGCGCCGCGGAGGTGGAAGGATGATTGGGTTAATGGCGAACCGGATCTGATTGTCAAAGTGCAGCACCCGTACACGCTCAAGCCGAGCGCGAAGGATCAATACGTCTTCTTCTTTTTCGACTACGTGTTTCCCGAAGACACGTGGATCAAAGGTGTCGCGACCCGTCCGGGCAATGCGAGGGCCGTGCATCACGCGAATACTCACGTCGTTCCTCCCGGTGTGAAAGCTCCGCCCGAAGGTTATGTCGCCGGTGATTTCGATCCGACCGCGCGCGGAACAATCATGTTGTCCGGTTGGGCGCCGGGCGTGGACACGGTCATTCTGCCCGAAGGCACATCGGTGCGAATCCCCAAGGGTATGCGGCTTGGCATACAGGTTCACTACGCGCCATCGGATCAGGAGCGCGTCGATCAGACATCGGTCGGAATTTACTTCGCGGATGGTATCGTGAGAAAGAACCTTCGGGTGTTGTTCGGCGATCGCAAGGATGTCGAGATTCCGGCTGGCGAATCGAATTACTCGCTCGTTGCGAAGAAGACGTTCGACTCGGACGGCCTGATACGTTTTTTCCACGTACACATGCACCTGCGTGGCAAATCTTACGCGATGCGATTCACTTATCCCGACGGCCGCGTCGAGACCGTGCTCGAAGTGCCGCGCTACGATTTCAACTGGCAGCGAGTGTATACGCTTGTCGAGCCGATGCGCGTGCAGAAGGGAACGGCTGTCGAATTCATCGGCACCTATGACAACAGCACGGCCAATAAGTTCAACCCCGATCCTGCGAAGGTCGTGCATTGGGGCGAGAAGACGACGGATGAGATGATGCAAGGGCGGATCTTCTGGGAGTCGGTGGATGAGAACCTGAATTTAGTGGTTAAGAAAGGCCACGTCGTGCCTGCCTCGGAATCAGCAGCGAAGAGTCGATGAAGTTGCTAACATCCTCGGGTGACCATCGGCAAATCGAAACTCATTCCGGTGATCGTCGGGCCTACCGCGTCGGGCAAAAGCGAACTCGCCATAAACCTCGCGCTCGCCTGTGACGGTGAGATCATCAATCTCGATTCCGTTCAGGTCTATCGCGGAATCTACATCGCAACCGCCAAGGTTCCAGCCTCCGAGCAACGAGGCGTGCCACATCATCTGATCGACATTGCAGATCCCACCGAGAATTTCACCGCGGGTGAGTACGCTCGCGTGGCCACCGGCAAGATTCAAGAAGTGGAATCACGAGGACACACTGCGATTCTGGCGGGCGGCACCGGGTTTTATTTGCGAGCGCTGATAAGACCGTTGTTTGAAGGGCCAAAAACAAACAACGCGCTTCGCGAGCGTTTGATCGCATCGCGCGACACACGAGGCCCGGAGCACTTGCACCGAATGCTCGAGCGAGTCGATCCGCCTTCGGCAGTCCGGATTAGCCCTCGCGATTGGTCGCGCGCGATGCGCGCGCTTGAAGTCTATTTTCAAACCGGCAAGCGAATTTCCGATTCGCAGCCGCGGACTCCGCCCCCGCCCGAATTTGCTTTGCGCATCAGAGTGATCGCGCTCAATCCTCCGCGAGCGGAACTTTACGCCGGGATAAACAAACGCGCGGACGAGATGTTTGAGCGCGGGCTTGTTGAAGAAGTCGAGTCGCTGATCGCATCGGGAGTCCCGGCATCGGCAAAGGCGTTTCAAGCTCACGGGTATCGGCGAGTTGTCGAGTATCTCGAAGGCAAGCGCACTCGAGAAGACGCGCTCAATCAGATGAAGCTGGACACTCGGCACTACGCCAAGCGTCAGCTTACGTGGTGGCGAGCGTGGCCCGACGTGAAATGGATTGATCGCTTCGGAGATGAGCCCGAGGCGTTTGAAGAAGCGAGACAGGTGATAGGAGATAGGGGATAGGGGACAGGGGACAGGATCGGAACCTGTGACCTGTCACCTGTCACCTGTCACCCGTAACCCGAGTAGTAACTGCTCGATCACCTGGTCGAGTCCGGCGCTTTCAAACTCCGCAGCATTGCGCGCGAGCAGCTTCTTCAGGTCCTCAGCCACGTAGGCGCGAAATCTCTCGGGATAAGCGGTCGATTGAATAACGGTTTGAATCGCGAGCGTGAGCGCTTCTGAGAATCCCTCCACAAATTCCTGTGCGGTGGTATTTCCCACAAAGACAATTTCGCCGCTCAGATATTCGAACTCGCCGCCAAAAGGATCGAGGAACCGGTAGCGGCCGGCTACCTTGAGCTGGCTCGCGCGAAGGGACATAGAAAACCCATCGTGGCGGCCGACGCTTTGCGCCGCTTCCTCGATTGTGCGCGCGATCTCGCCCATCAACCGCTTGAGATCATCCGTAACGGCGTCACCGTTATTAATCGAGGCGTCTTGTTGAAGTATCAAGTCACCGGTCACTAAGGATTTCAAATCCGCGGTCAAAATCTCGAGCGGAGTACCATCATCGGTCGGCGATGTTTCAATGTCGAAAGTAAGTGGCGCCGGGAAAGTTGGAGTTTGTCCGATATGAGAAGGGTCCACGCTCTCGAACACCGGGAAGTCAACGGCCTCGAACTGTTCATACTCGAGCGAAGAGCTGATGGAAGATTCTATGACGGAGAGTTTTCGAAGCGCTTCGCTTTGACGGCTATCAAGAGTTTGGTCAGCCGCTTCACTCAACGGCGTCGACGCGATCGGACTCGATGCAGCGGCCGATGCTTCGAAGGCCGCGAATCGATGAGCCGGCGCGGCACTCTCATCGGTGCCGGCCAGGAAGACATCAATGGTTCCACGCACGCGGCGACAGTCGCGCAGCAATGCTTCAAGCGCCGGTTTCCCTTCGAACGCCGAGGCTTCGCCTTCGTTCACCGAGCTGATTATTTCGCATCGACCCTCGAACAAATGTATCAGTGCGTGCAGATTGCTTTCGATATTGACCTCGATGAACCATTCTCGCTCTTCCTCGCGAACAAGTTTTCCGATCATCTTCTCCGTGTCGGTAAACTCAGTGCTCAGTCCCGAGTAAAGGGGTTGTGCGTTGATTCGGCCGGCGACGATCGCGGCGGTTGTTCGAGGATACGTTGATACGGCAACGCGTCCTCGCTCGCGTCGCGCTTGCTGGGCGAGCTCGTCCAACGTGGTGAGCCCGAAGTTCTCGCCGGTCTGTTGAATCACGGCGGCGATGTTACCGCCTGTCAGCACAATGAAATTGTCGGTATCGCTGAGCCGCACCTGTACGAGCCCTGAGAACCCGCCCTCGGCCAAGTCCTCGACGAGCGGCTCGATCAAGACGTAGCTTGTCGCTAGATTGTCGTGAATGAGTTTTCCGCGAGGGATGAACATGAAGAGTCCGTAGTCCGTGGTCCGTAGTCCGTAGCCCGCGCTCAGTAGTCAATGGCCGGTTCAGCTACGGACTACTGACTACGGACTACTGACTTTTTTTACCGGCGATTTGAACTTGCCCTTCTTGATCGCCTCCACGATTTTCTTTGCCTGATTCCGAGCGATCAACGGTTGTGAATCGTCTCCGGCGATTTCGTTCAACGCGGCAAGGAGCCTATCGGGTTCGGCGATTCGCTCGAGCCGCAGATCGTTCTCGAGGTTCTCGAGCTGCTTTGGCAAATCCAGCGGTTGATAGCGCTCGGCATTCTCGATGTCGAACAGTGCCATCTCCTGCGAGGCAATGCCGCGAAAGATATCGCCCAACTCCTTGATTTGGAGGTTGGTCGTGTAGTTGAAACGCGTCGTGCGCCGTCGAGCACCCTGCTGTGCCCCAAGCGTCACCCATCCGAGATGTGAGAAGTCCTTCTTATCCTGATAGTCGGCTTGCGACATTAGAAACGAGCTGGTGTCGAAAAGTTGTCGAATTCGCGCCACCGTTGGCGGCAGCAGCTTCACCTTGCTGTCGAGCACTTCATCGGATTCGCCTCGAATGAATCGCAACTGCCCCGCGCCGTTCGAGTCGAGGTCGATCTCGATCACTCGAATGTAGAAGCGCGGATTCTCGAACTTGTATGTGAAACTCATCTCGCCGGCCGATGTTTCTCCATCAACAAGCTTTTGCGCTCGTTGATCGGCGAAGGATGCCGTCCCCAGCATCAGGATAATCAGTTGTAATGAAAAAAGTTGTTTGCGCATAGCAGGCTCAAAACTCGTACAGGGATGATCAGAACAAACAAGGATTATTAGAATCCATCCGGTCTGTCCTGTCCATCCCTGTATTGGGGTGCGCTACTCGAACTTGACGGAGACGAGCTTCGACACACCCGGCTCTTCCATCGTAACGCCGTACAATGCCCGCGCCGCTTCCATCGAACGCTTGTTGTGCGTGATCATCAGGAACTGGGTATCGCGGCTCATCTCGATGATCTTTTCAGAGAAGCGGCCTACGTTCACCTCATCGAGAGGCGCGTCAACTTCATCGAGGATGCAGAAGGGCGACGGCCGATATTGGAAGATTGCGAGCACCAGCGCGATGGCCGCCATCGCCTTCTCACCGCCTGATAACAGCAGAACGTTTTGAAGCCGCTTGCCGGGCGGCTGCGCAATCAGATCGATGCCTGACTCCAGCACGTCTTCTTCGTCGATCAGCATCATCTCGCCGCGCCCGCCGCCGAACAACTCGACGAACATTCGTTGAAAGTTCTCGTTGATGTGAAAGAACGCGTGACGGAATCGCTCGCGCGAGCGGCGCTTGATTTCGGTGAGCGCTTCCTCGGTTGTCTTGATTGAATCGAGAATGTCGCGGCGCTGTTCAGTCAGGAATTGGAATCTTTGATCGGCTTCCTCGAGTTCTTCGAGCGCCATCATGTTCACCGGGCCCATGTCGTCGAGCTTGGCCCGCAACTCATCGTGACGCGCCCGAGCAGCATCAATGTCAGAGGTCAGATCAGAAGTCAGAGGTCGGAGGTCAGAGGTCAGATCAGACTTCTGCATCTCTTGATCGTTGTTGCCATCGTCGGTCGCGCGGGAAGCCTGCGCCAACTGATCGCTGACCTCTGACTTCTGACCTCTGACTTCTGACTTCTGACTCCTGACTTCTGACTTCTGACTCCTGACTTCTGACTCCTGAGTTCCGACTTCTGACTCTTGGTTCCCGGCCAACTCGACGCTTGTCACGACGTCTTCGATGGACATCGCCAGTTCTGAAAAACACGAGCGCGTCAGGTGCTCGGCTTCTGACTCGATTCGCGCGCGTTCGACTTCGATGTGGCCTCGATGATCGTGGGCGGCGGCGGTCGCTTGTCTCACTTCGCCCAGAGTTTTCTCAAGCTCATCGGTTCGTGCGCGGCCCAACGTAAGCCTCATCTGGCCGGCATCAATCAACTCGGCAAGCGAGGCACGCTCGACTTCAAATTGCAGCGCCGCGCTCGCGCCTTCTTCGAGCGAAGCGGTCAACGCGTCGACGCGATTGTGGCTTTCGTAGAGTTCGAGTTTGTTGCGATTGATCCGCGATCTGAGTTCTTCCGCTTCGGCCTCGATGCGCCGGAGATCGGCTCTTGCCGCCTGCAATCGCTCGGCGCGCGCGGCAACCGAAGCGCGCACGGCTGAGAGTTGCTGCGATAACTCTTCCACGCGCACACGCATTGTGATGAATTGTGTTCCGGCTTCGTCGAGCGCGCTTTGAACTTCAATTCGAGACACTTCGGCGGCCGAAAGTTCGGAAGTGAGCCCCGCGATTCGTGTTTCGAGTTCCGTTCGCTCGGTTGCCGATTGTTCAAGCTCCGATTGCACCACGCGAACGTGTTGCTCGGCGCGTTCGAGATCGCGCTCGAGCCCTGCGAGATTCGAGTTTCGCGCGGCGGCGGATTTTTCGTCCTCGCGAAGAGTTTGATCGAGCGACAACGTCTCGGCTTCGATTACGTGCAACCGCTGCTCCGCCTCGGCCAGTTTCTCTGATGCGAGTTGTTCTTCACCGGTGACTGTAGTCGTCTGTTCGCGAAGCTGTTTGATCTCGCGCTTGATGCCCAGGAGCGAAGTGCCCTTCTGTCCGGCTTGCGCGCCGGTTTGGATCAAGCGGCCTCCGGCAACCTGCTCGCCGTCATAAGTGACATAAATCATCGAAGCGTTTTCAATCGACAGATGAAGCGCGGCTTCGATGTCAGGCACAACGGCCGCGCTGCACTTCTCAGGAAATGCTCGCTCGACGACGGATTTTATCTCGGGCCTGATCCCGAGAAGATCGATGGCTCGCAGCACGTCCAGTTGAAAGCGCGATGCGTGCGACGCCTCGTCGGCGTCGAACATGCGCGCCGCTCGCTCATCGAGTTCCGAATTGATTTGGTGCCCGGACTCCGGGTGAAGCTGAATCACGATGGCATCCAGGATCGTTAGATCCGCGGCCGGCAACTGCCGATTCTCGGGAATGTACTCTTCCGGGACCAGCAAATCCTCGCGTTCGCTTTCACTCGCGACGAGCCACCGCTCGATTTCGTTGCGTGGTTCGTCTGCTTGAGCCTCGCCATCGCCGCCCCGGTCTTCCGAATCGTCTTCGCCGCCGTGCAGCCCGACGACCAGAAACGCGCCTCGGCCCAATCCTTCCTTCTTGATGAATTCAACGCCGGCGAGCGCATCATCGATTGTCGGAACGAGCATGCTTTGCAACTCGCGCGCGAACAAACTTTCGATCAGCCGTTCATATTGAGGCTCGACTTCGACGAAATCCGCGAGTGTGCCGAGCGCGTTTATGCGAGCCGCTTGTTCGCGCGACAACACGTGCTGCACCGCGTCGGAGTAATAAGCATGATGGGCATCCAGGTCTTCAAGCGATGTAAGTCTGTGCGCGGCTGAGTCGCGCCGCTGATGGACGTCTTCAAGTTCACCTCGCAGCGACGACGCTTCATAGCGCATTTGCTCGAGAGTCTTTGAATGCTCCGCGATGCGCTCGGCAAGCTCCGCAATGCGGCGAGCATCACCTTCGACCTCACCGCCGACTCGCTCGAACTCGGTTGACGCTTCCGCTCGCCGAGTCGATGCGCGGTCGAGTTCGGCGCCGAGGCTGGTCTGCTTCAAGTCGAGGCGCCTGAGCGATTCCTCGAGACTGGCGCTGAGGTTGCGAAGCCGCTCGGTGACGCCGATCTCGCTGAGCATTCGTTGCCGCAACTGCTCGATCTCACTCTCGGCGGTTCGCAGAGCGCCGAGTTCCTCCTGATAGTCGCCCTCGCGCGCGAGCAACTCAGCCGGCTCGGCGGCGACTTCGGATTCAAGCGTGCTCAGGCTCGCGCTACGGCGTTCGGATTCGGCCGCGAGCAGTTCGAGCCGCTCGTCGAGCTTCTGTTGATCGCGGTTGATCTCTTCTATGCGTGTGGAGAGTTCGCCGATCTGCTGCTCATCGAATGCGCGGCGCGTGCGAGCGCGATCGGCTTCGAGTTCGACGGCAGCCGAGCGCTGGCGCAATTCCGCAAGCTCGTCTTCGGCCGCGCGAGCTTCGGCGGAAGCGGCGCGATGCTCGGCTTCCAATTCAGCGAGCCGGACATCCAACGTCGATTGGTTTCGCTGGGCCTCATCCATCTCGCGGCCGATTCGCTCGATCGATTCGTTCAGGCGGTAGTAATCGGCGGTGAAGATGATCTTGAGCAGCGAGCGCATCTCCTCGCGGAGCCGTCGATAGCGGCGAGCCTTTTGTGCCTGGCGCTTGAGGCTGTTCACCTGCCGCTCGATTTCGCTGATGATATCGTTGAGCCGGGTGAGGTTTTGTTTAGCCGATTCGAGTTTGAGTTCGGTTGAGCGTTTTCGCGATTTGAACTTGGTGATGCCGGCCGCTTCTTCAATCAGCGCGCGGCGGTCGAGCGGCTTGGAGGAGAGTATCTGCCCGATTCGTCCCTGTTCGATGATCGCGTAGTGTGCGCCGCCCAGGCCCGTTCCGGCGAACAGATCCTGGATGTCGCGCAGCAAACACGCGCGGCCGTTCATCAGATAGTCGCTGTCGCCCGTTCGATAGAGCCGGCGGCCGACGGTGACGCGTTCGCCGGCAGAGATGGCGATGACTCGCCGCTTGCGCGGATGGCGGGCGCGTTTGTGCTCGGCGCGCTTTGATGTTTCCTGAGTTGCGGCTTGACCGCTTTGAGCCACTTCAAGCGGCGCGAGAGATTCGCTGCTCGTGACACTGGCGGACTGAGTGATGATTTCATCGGCGATCACGGCCTGCGGTTCGCTGGATTCGGCGGATTCGGCCGGCTGAGTTTGCTGATCATTGATTGCGGCTTCTTGAGAAGCGGGCTCTTCAATGAGCGCGCGCGCTGCAACGGCGGCGTGCTCGGCGCTCGTAAGCGCGTGTTCGTATTCCTGCTCGTCGTCCTTGTCGGAGTCTTCGGTGTCGCGCGCAATGTCTTCGATTGCGACCAGAGTTAGAAGGACCTCGGCCATGCCGGTAGGCTTGCGATCGCGGGTGCCGTTGAAGATGACGTCTTCCATCTTCCCGCCGCGAAGATTCTTCGCGGATTGCTCGCCGAGCACCCACGAGATGGCTTCGGCAATGTTGCTCTTGCCGCAGCCGTTTGGACCCACGACTCCGGTAATGCCCTCGCCAAATACCAGCGAGGTTCGATCAGCAAAAGACTTGAATCCGCTGATCTCAAGTTTTTCCAGTCTGAACATTTAGAGCTCCGTGGCCGATCAGTGACCACAAGATAATAGGGTTATGACTAAGACGTAGCACACTATAGTGTAGAAGGTTTTGCGAAGTCAAATTTATTGCCCGTTTTCGCGGGCTCTCAAACCATGAACGTTAAGGCTGAAATAACAAATCAAGGCACAGACGTTGCACTCATCCTCTACGCGACTCTTTGAACTTGAATAACGAATTGTTTCAGTACGTCGAGGCTGCAGGCTGTGATCCATTCCAGCACAATCGACGGGGCCAAATTTAACAGTCGCGGAAAAGAGAGGAATGATATGGACGAATATGTTGAAAAAAGAAAGATAGTTCAGGCCGTACCGGTCGGTTCTCCTCGCGTTGTCGAGACTGAGCGTCACAACGCTGTCGTACACGAGCAAAGAGGGATGTCCGGCGGAGCGGTTGCGGCGTTGATTCTGGCAGCGGTCGCGGTCGCGATATTAATCACAATGTTGATTATCAACAATCAGCAGAGTGATCGAGATGCGGAACTGGCGCAGGAGCGGGCAGCGGCTGCGCAGCAAGCGCCGGTTCAGCAGCCTCAACAAGCGCCGGTGGTGGTAATGCCGCAGTCGCAGCCGACAACGGTCCCGGTGCCCGTGCCCGTTCCGGTTCCGTCCGCGCCGGCAACGAGTGCGCCTTCAAGCGCGCCGTCGAGCACGCAGATTGAGATAGATGTTACGTCGAAGATGCTGGACGATCCGGAACTGCGCACTCACCCGATCGATGTGAAGGTTTCGGGCGGCGTCGCGACGTTGAGTGGAGACGTGCCGACTGATCAACTGAAGGCACGCGCCGAAAGGCTTGCCAGCCGAGTCAAGGGAGTTACAAGCGTCACGAATAACCTCGTCGTGAAGCCTTAAGGAATCCTGGCAGCGCTCGGTTGCGAGGCTCTCACCACCGAGCGCTGCATTCAAGGAAACGGACGTAAAGCGACAGATTGGAGAATAGCTATGGAAGGCCCAGCTCGCGGCTGCCTGGCCGGACTCATTTCGTGGAAACTAGGCGGCGGACTCATTTCGACTATCATTATCTTTGTAATCGTTTTCTGGCTCCTCGGTCAGATACATTGTTAGTCACGAGATCGCGAATTTCTTGAATGACAATGCATCAATAATGTTACTCCGCCAAGGTGCAACAAGTATTCGCAAATCGCGCACACTATCGCGAGCGTAAAATGGCTCCGGCGAGTGTCCGGTTCTCATTCGAGGTCGGACGCGCGGTTCAGGCACTGGTTAACAGACACGCCTAACCGTGACGCGACGACTAAATCACTATTCGGAGTCTGTAGCTGTGCGAGTCGGCCGCACCATTGTGTTTAGCAGATGCTCGAGCACTTCGGCTGGGTCCGCGCATGAGCCCGTGTGTACTGCCGATACCTGAATCGTCGTGCTTCGAGGCGCGACTAACCAATGAAAGCGCTCCCTCTGTGGGAGCTGGCCAATTGGGCCTGCCTGCTCTCCGCCGGCACAGATGGCCGGGATCGTTGCGAGGTGCGCTCGAATTGATTCCATATCGAGCGATGGATCAAGAGCTAGGAGCCGCGCCTCATCCACCTCAACGCGGGCCTCGAGGAAATCTTTCGCGGGACACGAGACTATCACTCCGACGTTGACGAACTCTTCGCGTTCGACTCTCGGAACTAAACGGAAGACCGCGTAATCATATGGATAGTGATCGCGCACGGATCGCCTCCTCAAGGAAAACATGCGGCGGCTCAAGCCGGCGCGTCAAATAGTCAATGTAAGCATTTCGATATTCGATCGGGCTGCACGAACAGGGAATTGTTAGTTGGAGACTCCGCGGCCAACCACGCATCGGGAATGAGTTCTGCTATACCGCCAATGATGTCTCGTGTGATGCGTTCGGTCATCTTCGAATCTACTTCGCGAAGTGAGCGCGGAGATGTAGACGGCAGCAAGACGTGATCTTTGATCATCGCGAAAGCATCTCGGCTGCGCTCGATGTAGTTGGTCCAGGTGTGATGAAAGTAGAGCGCGGCTCCGTGATCGATCAACCACAGCCGCCGGTGCCACATAAGCATGTTTGTGTTGCGAGGCGTCCGGTCAACATTGGTCACGTAAGCGTCGAGCCACACGATCATCGACGCGAGTTCGGCGTCGAGCTTCTCGGCGACCGGATCATACATTACCGAACCGGGCAGGTAGTCGAGGGCGAGGTTCAGGCCGGCGCTCGCTCGGATCAAGTCCTGGATCTCGGGGTCGGGTTCGGTGCGAGCGAGGCCGGGGTCGAGTTCAACAAAGACAATCTCAGGTACGAGCAGACCTAATGCGCGCGCGATCTCTCCCGCGACCAGCTCGGCGATCAGCGCCTTGGGTCCCTGACCCGCGCCGCGGAACTTGAGCACATACATTCCATCGTCATCGGCTTCGATGATTGCCGGCAGCGATCCGCCCTCGCGCAGCGGGGTCACGTACCTGGTGGCAGTTACAGCTCTCACGTTCATGTTCCAACATAACTCTCTCTTCCTCTGCGTTCCTCTGCGGTGAAAAATTCTTAACCGCGGAGGACGCTGAGGGACGCAGGGAAGAAGGAAGAATCTCAACTGAACGCATCGATCATCGCGCGAACGTCGTCGCCAAGCGGATAAAGAACGGGGCACGTGCATCCCGCTTCGATGTACTCCTGAACTTTCGCCCGGCATTCGTCGGGCGTGCCCGAAGCCGTGATGAGCTGAACGACTTCATCGGGGACGAGTTTCATCGCTTCGCGGATCTGATGCTCTTCCGCGGGCCAGGTCAACACTCGGCCGATCTCATCGAGCAAGTCCTGACTCACCCCGCTCGCTTTCATGATGTGCGGTTGCTGGCCGAGATACTGAGTCACCAGCTCGCGAGCGTTGTCCAACGCGCGATCGCGATCTTGGTCCAGCGAGCACACGACTAGTTGTGGCCGATCAATCTGTTCAACGCTGCGGCCCGAGCGCGCGGCGCCGATGCGAAGATGATCCATCGCCTCGCGGTTGTACGCGGGCGACACCAGATAGTTGAGCAGCACTCCGTCGGCGATCTCTCCCGCAAGCTCCATCATCTTCATGCCTGTCGCGCCGATGTAAATCGGGACGTTTTTCGGGGATCTGTCTCCGTGCACTATGTCGATCTCGATGTCTTCGACCTGAACGAACTCGCCTTTGAAGGTGACCTTCTCCATCGCAAGCAAACGCCGCACGACTTCGACTGTTTCGCGCATCGCGAGAAGCGGCTTGCGGCGATTGACTCCGACTTTTGTCGCGAGCGGTTCCCACCACACCCCGAGTCCACACATCATTCGCGCGGGCGCCAGATCATCGAGCGTCGAAAACGTGGCCGCGATCAACGCCGCGTTGCGTGTCCAGTTGTTGATCACGCCCGAGCCGATCTTGATTCGATCAGTTACGGCTCCGTATGCAGCCATCGGGACGATAGCGTCGCGCACGAGTCGCGATTCAGCCTGCCACACCGCCTCGAAGCCTCGCGATTCGGCGTAACGCACATGATCGATGGCTTCACGCAACGGGTGTTTGTCTTGAAGGTAGAGGGCAACACGGTTTGATGAGTCAGACATGAAAATGGCTCCAGTCGGGCGCGACGGATTGCAAATTAGCTGGGGCATTATACTATTAGACGGACTGCAGGCAAGCTTAGCGTCTTTGCGCGATACGACTTCGCCGACGGTTATCTCGCGCAAAGACGCAAAGGCTCGCAAAGACACAAAGGTCAGAAAGACTCGGTCCATGTTTATTGCACTGAAGGGAGAGTTTTATGTTGCCAATACGTGGAGTCTATGAAGTCGCCATTCGCGTGAAGGACATGACCAGGGCAGAGCCGTTTTATCGCGAAGTGCTCGACCTTGAAGTCGGCATTCGAGACGAAAAGCGCAACTGGCTATTCTTGAGAGCAGGCGGCGATGCCGGAATGATCGTGCTTCAGGAAGACAAAGGCGAGTGGCCCCTGCAGCACTTCGCATTCACGATTGAGGAGGCGGACATCGAGCGCGCTCTTGCGATGCTGCGCGAGCGCGGCGTTGAAGTCGAAGGTCCGGTCTTTCACCAGTGGATGGGAGCGACGTCGCTCTACTTCGCCGATCCAGACGGACATGCACTTGAGCTCCTAGCGATCAATGCCAGGAAATAGATGGACGAACCAGACTACATTCGGGCTCACAAGCATTCCATTCGCCATCACGACGAGATTCTAGCGAGCGAATCTTGCGGTTGCTTCTATTGCTCTGAGACATTTCCTCCGGACGGCATCAAGGACTGGATTGACGAGCCAATTGAGGGAGGACGAACAGCGCTCTGCCCAAATTGCGGGATAGATTCGGTGATTGGTGCGGCCTCGGGGTTTACAATAACCACAGCATTCTTGAATAAAATGAACGAATATTGGTTTCAGCGAACAATCTCAATGGGCGACAGGGGTGCGAGAGAATGAAGACACCGGACCTTATCCTAAAAAAAGGCACGATCATCGACGGCACGGGCCGCGCGGGATTCGAAGGCGATGTCGCGATCCGGCGAAACTGGATTCTTGCAGTCGATGCGCCGGGCGCTCTCGACGGCGCGCCCGAGGAACTCGATTGCAAGGGCCTCGTCATCGCGCCCGGCTTCATTGACACTCACAGCCACTCCGATCTCCGAGTATTGACCGAACCTGAATTGCCGATGAAGGTCCGGCAAGGCATCACGCTTGAAGTTTTTGGGCAAGACGGCATTTCGGTCGCGCCGATTCGCAAAGCTGATCGCCCCCAGATGGAGAGATCATTGGCAGGTTTGCTGGGCAAGCTTGCCCGCGAATGGGATTGGGAGACAGTCGGCGAATATCTTGAATCCGTTGCGCGCGCGAAGCCTTCCATCGATTGCACCTACTTGATTCCGCACGGCGCCGTTCGCTTGCACGCGATGGGCATGGAAGACCGCCGGGCGACTTCTCAAGAAATCGCCGCGATGCAGGAGTTGATTCGCCAGTCGATGCGCGAAGGCGCGCTCGGCATGTCCACTGGGTTGATTTACCCGCCTTGTTGTTTCGCGGACACCGCTGAGTTGATCGAGTTGTGCAAGGCGGTCGCCGAATTCGACGGCGTGTTTGTCGCTCATATGCGGAGCGAGAGCGATTACCTCGAAGACGCGGTCGCCGAGATGATCGAGATTGGCAGGCAAGCGGTCGTGCGAGTTCACATCTCGCATTTCAAAGTCGCCGGGCGCGAGAACTGGCCGGTGATCGATGGCGTGCTGGAGATGGTACGCATTGCTCAAGCTGAGGGCATGCGGCTGACTGCGGATCAATATCCTTACATTGCGGGCTCGACGATGCTGGGCGCGATACTGCCGCCGTGGGCTCACGCTGGTGGTGTTGAGGCGACTCTTGCCCGGCTCGCGAGCGACGACGAGCGCCGCCGAATGCGAGATGCGATGCTCGACCGCTCGCGTTCGGAGTGGGACAACTTCTGGAAGTGGTCCGGCCCTGAGGGAATCATCGTCTCTGATATTCCATCGGGGCATCATCCGGAGTACGTCGGAAAGAACCTCGCCCAAACTGCGGCGCTCGCTCGTCAAGCGGACAACGGAGTGAGTGAAGAGCAGGCCGCTGAGTTCGCGCTGGATCTGCTTGCGGAAGAACGAATGGGTGTCGGCATGATCTCATTCAGCCAATCCGAAGAGGTTGTGCAGAAGATCATGCGCGAGCCTTACGTCAACGTGTGCACGGACGGTTTGCTTGGCGGTAAGCCTCATCCGCGAGCTTATGGAACCTATCCGCGAATTCTCGGACGCTATGTTCGCGAGCTGAACGTGCTGACGCTCGAGGAAGCCGTGCGCAAGATGTCGGGACTCGCCGCGGAAACCTTCGGGCTCAGGCGCTATGGCCGCATCGAAGACGGCGCGCAGGCGAATCTTGTGGTCTTCGATCCCCAGCGTGTGATTGATCTCGCGACGTTTGAAGATTCGAAGCAATATCCAATTGGCATCGAGCACGTGATTGTAGAAGGAGAACCGGTGATCCGTTACGGCGAACAACACTTCACCGGCGTCGGCGTTGCCGTCAGGGCGGGGGAATGAGCGAAGGGACCGAGAAACAAAAAGATTTGGAAGCGCTTCCTGATTTCGATGGCAAGTACACCAGGCTTGCGCTGATCTCCGAGCGCCAGATGACGTGTGCGTTTAGTGCGGAAGACGCAACGGGCCAGGCTGTTTTCATAAAGATGCTCCGCGAGTCGAAGGTTGGCGACGAGATCGCTGAACACTTGTTTGCAAACGAAGCGGCTTTGTTACAGCTACTCAGCCGGCACGCGCCGTGGGTTCCGGCTGTTCCTTTTATTGACACAGGAATCCTTCAAGGACGAGCTTACTTCGTCCAACCGTTGCTAGAGGGCTACACGCTTCGAGCCGCGTTGCGAGCGCATCCGACGCTGGCGGGTCAGTCGGCGATCAATCTCATAGAGCGCTGCCTCGAGTTTCTCGGTGCGTTGCACGCTGCCGGAATAGTGCACGGTGACCTCAGCCCGGACAATGTGTTTATCGAGACCCTCGAAGACATCTCGCGAAGTGGCCAGCTTCCCGATCAGTACCAGCTTCGATTGGTTGACTACAACAGCGCGCGGCGCATCGAGGGTTCTGAGAATCAGCCGGGGCAGACGGTGTTTCTGAAGCTGCCCTACGCCGCACCAGAACTTGCGAGCGGCTATCCTCTTTCGCCTCGATCAGATCTTTATTCGCTCGGCGTGGTTTTCTTCGAAGCTCTGACAGGCGAGCGCCCTTACGATGTCAAAACAATGGGTGATGTCGCAGCTCGAAGAGAAATTCCATTTCCGGCGATTCCACTAGCGTTCGATATTCCAGGTCCAATCGAGAGATTTATTCGCACGCTTGCCGCGACGGACTCCGGCGCGCGGCCCCGCTTTGCTGGTGATGCGCTTCGAGAGCTGCGCGATTTGAAAGACGTTCACCGATGGATATCTCAAGTCGAAGCGCCCCCGCTGCCTGCGTTCCATCGACGCGCGGAGGGGCGTCGAGCGGACGGTCCGTCGGCTCTTTACGAAGTCGCGGGCGCTCAGCCGATCACGTTGGTCAGTAGACCGCGGTATTCAACTCCACCACCGGGGCCGTGGCAGGCCGGCGCGGATGAAGATGTACCAATCATCACCGAGGCCGCTGCGCCAGTCGCCAGCCCCGGCTACGCATCACCCGGCGGCCGCGCGGAAACATCGATGGCTTACGCAGTACCCGTTCCCTCGGTGGAGCGTGGCGTGAGCAAGGTTGATTTTTCGGTGTTCGCGCCCGATTCGATCGCGCCGGGCACTTCGTTCATCCTGGAAGTGTGGGCGTATCTGCGCGAACAGCGGGATCAGTTGCTTGAACTGGCGGGGCGGCGCGGCCGCGTGATCGAGCGCGGTTCGCGTGGACCGGTTGTGACAGAATTCGGAACTGAATTGACTCTGGTGCTCCGGCTGGATGGCTTCAAAGTGTCCGATCCGAGCGAGTCATTCCACTGGCTAGGTGAGATATCAAACGTTCCCTTTGTTGTTGAAGCGCCCGGCGGCTTGCGCGCTGGTGTCTATCCGGGACAGATCAGAATTCTTCACGACGGGATGCTTCTCACGAGGCTGGTATTCGACATTGAAGTGGGGAAAGCGATCGGCGAAGCCGCCGACGTGGGAGCGCGCCGCGAGCAAATCACGTCAGCGTTCGCATCATACTCGTCCTTGGATCGAGAAGAGGTGCTGAGGCGCGTGCAGGGAATCATGGCGGCGGGAATAGACGTCTTCGTCGACGTGCTGTCGTTGCGCGCGGGCGATGCGTGGGAGGCACAACTCATCAAGAATATTCGCGAGAAGGATATCTTCTATCTCTTCTGGTCCGTCGAAGCCAGCAAGTCGCAATGGGTCGAGCGCGAGTGGCGCTATGCGCTGAGCGAGAGAGGTATTGATTTCATTCACCCGATACCGCTCAGCGATCCTCGCGAAGCGCCTCCGCCACCGGAACTCGCGGGGCGTCACTTTAACGACCTGATACTCGCGTACCTGAATTCAACGGCCGCGCACTAGCGGTTTCCGCGCGACGAAACCAACACAGCCCTCGATCATAGGTTGCCGCCCGTAACCGGAAATCGTTTTGACCTTGAATCCGGTTTCGCGCAGTTGATTCGCAACTTCGGATCTGTGGTAGAGCTGCAGGCGATGGGTTTCTTCCGCGCGCCGGTAAAGCTCTCCCACCTTTCGGAAGGATGTGATTCGGCGAGTCAGGAGATTGGTTCGCGGGTCTTCGTCCACTTCGACGAGAACCGCCCAGTCTTTTCCCTCGCGATGCTTCTGACGCGGGCCTTTTCCGCGGCCCGGCTCGGCGATATCGAATACAAACACGCCGCCGGGCTTGAGGGCGGTGTAGATGCGCCGAAACAGCCGGCGAAGCTGGGTGATGTTATTGCGGCGGTCGAACAGATAATTCAAACACTCGCCGAGTGAAGTGACGGCGTCACACTTGGGTAGTTTGGCTTTGAGCAACGACTCGACGCGGAATTCGCCTCGAGGCACTCGCTTGCGGGCGATCTCAATCATCGCTGGAGAAATGTCGATCCCGAGCACGTCGTAACCCGCGCGCGAAAGCTCTCGCGCCCAGATGCCGCTCCCGCAACCGAGATCGACAACGAGTCCCTTGGTTATTGCGTTTTGTCGCAGAATCTCGAGCAGCCCGGGCCCGGAGTTCTTCGCGAACTCGCCGAATCCGGCATCGTGAATGTATGCGAGGTCATCGAAGTAAGCTTTGGTCATCACCCCGAATCACCCTCTAGCATTCGTAACAAACGGTTAAGCGGGCGGAACGCATTCTAGTTGGGCAACAGCCGGCTAACAAGCGCAAGAAGCCGGTGAATGTAAGCCGCCAACGTTCGTCTTGACCAGTGTCCACGCGTTTGCGAACATCAGCTTGTTTCCAAGCACTTGCCGGTTCGATTCAATAGTCAGAAAAGATTGAGAGAGTTCTGGACGATCACGATGATGTATGTCGAACTGCTCGCGCGGGCAGTCCCAACAGTTATCACTAGCGAGGAAGAGTACGACCTCGTCGTGGCGATCGTGGACCGGCTAGCAGTCAAACGCGACCTCGTTGGAGGAGGAGCGCCTCCTTGAGCTGTTGAGCACCTTCGTTGAGGTTTACGAGAATGAGAATTGCCCGATCTCGCTTGATTGAAGGACAAGAGAATGTCGCCTTAATGTCTTCCCTATCGCAAGGAGGCCCTATGATCCTCAGCATCACCTCACGCGTGTTCTTGACTCTTGTCGGTGTTGCAGCCTTCGTTGCTCTTCCGTCCTATCAGGCAGTCGAGGCGCAGCGGCAACAAGACAATCGCGCGCTCCGCATGGAGGAGGTCAAGGAACTTCCGGCCAAATCGAAACGCTTCGCGCTGGTGATCGGCGTCGATGAGTATCAGGACGAACAGATCAGCCGGCTATCAGGCGCGACAAACGACGCGAAGGCGCTTGCCGACGCACTGGTTCGCTACGCCGGCTTTCCTTCCGATCAAGTGATCCTGCTGGCTTCGGATCAGCCGCGGCAGCGGCAGCCCAACCGGGGCAATATCCTGCAATATCTTTCGAATCTCACCGGCATGGTTCCGAAGGATGGATTGTTACTGGTTTCGTTCGCTGGCCACGGCATCGAACGCGGCGGACGCGGATTCCTGTGCCCGAGCGATGCGCGCATCGGCGGGAGCATGGCGTTGCTTGAGGCGACGGGAGTTGGCGTAGACACCGTGCGTGATTGGATTCGCGAAACGGGAGTACAGCAAGTCCTGATGGTTCTGGACGCGTGCCGGAATGATCCTTCGGGGCGTGGTGGAGAAGAAAACCGATTGACCGACAGCTTCGCGCAACGGTTCAACTTCGACGTTCGCAATAAAGAGGTGAGCGCGTTTGCCACGCTTTATGCGACAGACGTTGGTCACGTCGCCTACGAGTACAAAGAGAAGAATCAAGGTTATTTCACGTGGATGCTGGTTGAGGGCTTGAAAGGCGGCGCTGCGAACGAGAAGGGCGAGGTCACGCTCGGAGGATTGGTGAAGTATCTCCAAGAGCAAGTGCCAAAGCGAGTGCGCCTGGATATGGGTCAGGAGAAATCGCAGAGGCCCTATGCGACGGTGGGCGGGTACAAGGCGGATGAGCTGGTCATCTCAATAACCGTGCGAGTGCCGCCCGTTACGTCAACCGTTTCAGCATTCGACCCGGCGGCGAGCGAGTTGGAGTTTTGGAATTCGATCAAGAACAGCACAGACACGGATGACTTTAAAGAGTATTTGACGAAGTATCCGAGCGGGACTTTTGCGGGGTTCGCGAGGAACAAGATCAGGGCGATCGAAGCGGCAGCGAAACCCGAAGCACATGCGGCCGCCAACGAGATCGAGGTCGATCCGAAGAAGCTCTATGATGCATACCTTGGACGGTACGAGCTGTTGCCGAAATTAATCCTGACGGTCACGAGGGATGGCGACCGGTTGATGACTCAGGCAACGGGACAGCCAGCATATCAGATATTCCCCGAATCCGAGACGAAGTTCTTTTTTAAGGTCGTGGACGCGAAGATCACCTTCGTCAAGGATGACAAAGGACAGGTTACGCACTTGATCTTTCATCAAGGCGGTGACCGCAAAGCGAAAAAGATCGACTAACTTCGCGTGCAAGTCCGCGCACTCATGTAATCGCGGCCGAATGCTGCCATCACCGAGGCGGCTTAGTAGATCAAGGATCGAGCGGCCTCCAATGCGGTGCCGGACAAAGTGACTCGCTAATGAGAATCTTCGATTGTTTATGGAAGAAACAGTTCATCGAGAAGCTGGAGCAAAAGCACCACGTATCGAAAGGCGAGGTTCAAGAGGTCTTTGACAACAACCCTCACTTCGACTTCGTTGCGAAAGGCCGGGTAAAAGACGAGAATCTGTACTGGGCTCTCGGACAGACTGACGCCGGCAGGTATTTGACGATATTCTTTATCTACAAGGGTCGCGGCACGGGAATGCCTATCTCAGCCCGCGACATGGATGCGAAAGAACGTAGACGCTATGAAAGAAAGTAAGAAGAAGAAGCGAGATGCGTTGCCAGACCACTTCAATAGTCTGGAAGAGGCCGGCGAATTCTGGGACACGCACAGCGGCGCGGATTATGAAGAGTACATGATACCGGTGGACTTTGACGTCGATTTGAAGTGGATCGTCGAAGAATTCCGCGTCGCCTATGACGTGATGCGCGAGGTGAGAAAGATTGCGCGGCAAAGAGGCTTTAGCACCGAAGCACTCATCAACCTGTGGCTACGGGAGAAGGTCGCCGAGCATAGAACGCCTTCCAAGCGCGAACACAAACAAGCCGGACGAAAGCATTCAACAAAGAAACGGGCGCGTGCTCAGAACGGCGCCGCTCGATCCGCAAAAGCTTGAGCACTCGTTAGTCACTTATGCGAGCCCACGTAGTCACATTCGGCTGTCAGATGAACGAGTACGACACGCACGCTATCCAGTCAGAGTTGGCGGGTATCGGATATTCGTTTGTCGACACGTTCAAAGAAGCCGATCTCGTGCTCGTCAACACCTGCGCCGTAAGAGGCAAGCCCGTTGAAAAAGTCCAGACCTTGCTCGGCGAGTTGCGCAAGGAACGCACCAAGCGCAAAGACCTGAAGATCGCTTTGATGGGGTGTCTCGCTCAGCTTCCTGAAGGCCAACGAATGGGCCAAAGGTTCGGCGTCGATATAATGCTCGGCCCGGGAGCAATCACCGAAATCGTTCCCGCGATCGAACGCGGCAAGTTTCAATCGTTCGAGTTCAAACGCGAGTTGCAATTCTATTCGCCGCCTCCGCCAACCGGAGCGTTGAGCGCTCACCTGACGATCATGCGCGGGTGCAATCATCGATGCACCTACTGCATCGTGCCGGCGACTCGCGGTCCGGAGGTCTCGCGACCCGCTGAAGACATCATCAATGAAGCTCGCGCTCTGAAAGACGCGGGCGTCGTCGAAGTGAGCTTGCTGGGACAGAACGTCAATTCGTATGGACTGGTTGACGGCACCGGATCGCGGCGCTCTCGATTGCCGGGCTATCCTTCGTTTGCGGAGTTGTTGAGGATGGCCGGGCGCGTCGGGATTCCGCGAGTTAGATTCATCACATCGCATCCGATCAATCTTGACGACGAAATAATCGAAGCGATCGCCGACACGCCTTCTGTTTGCCGATTCATTCACTTGCCTGTTCAGTCCGGCTCGAATCGAATGCTCAAGCGAATGGCCCGCGAGTACACGCGCGAGTTCTATCTCGACCGCGTACGCAGGGTGCGAGAGCTCTTGCCTGACGCAACGATCTCGACCGACTTCATCGTTGGATTCCCGGGCGAAACGGAGGAAGACTTCGAGGAGACGCTGTCGCTTTATCGCGAAGTTCGCTACGACATGGCTTACATGTTTATTTACTCAGAACGGGAAGGCACTCCGGCCGCGATTCACTTCGGCGATATGGAACGCCGGGTTAAGGTCGAGCGGCTTTCGAGGCTGATCGAAGTGTCAAAAGAGATTTCGCTCGAGCAAAACCTCAACTTGATCGGGCGCGAGATCGAAGTCCTGGTTGACGGCCCGGCCGCGGAAGAAGGCTTCGTGCAAGGTCACAGCCGAGGCAATCACGTGGCGCTGGTTAAAGGAAATCTCACTCGCGGAATTCACCAGGTGTTTGTCGTTCACGCAACACCCAATCGCATTTACTGTTTAACGGATCGCGCAGGTGAAGTGGCACTTCACGAGCGCGCCCAAATATCCCTCCCGATTTACGAATCAAGCTTTTCAGTTTAGAGACCGTTGCCCGAAGCCTGTCTTGTTCGGGTCAAATCGAAGTGATATATTCAACTCTCATCATCACGCGTGGACGGCAGCACTAAAATCAAGTAATACGGAGGACGAAATGGCAGAGAATGACGGATCAGGAGCAGCGGAAAAACTTACCTTTTTGCTGATAGGCGCGGGCATCGGAGCGACGTTGGCTTTGTTGTTTGCCCCGAAGACCGGCCGCGAATTGCGAGGCGATATCGCGGATTACACCAAGCGCGGCGTTGATGCCGCCGGTGACCGCGCTCGCGTGATCGGCGATCGCGCGAGTGAACTCTACGGCACCGCCGCCAGCCGCGCGTCCGAAGCTTACGGAACCGCCGCGGGGAGAGTATCCGAAGCTTACGGAACCGCGGCCGGCCGAGTCTCCGAGGTTTACGGCACCGCTCGCGAAAAGGTAGCCGCGGGAGCCGAGACAGTTTCTGAAGTTGCGTCCCGGCAAAAAGATCAGATCGCGGCGGCGATCGAGGCAGGCAAGCAGGCGTATCGCGAAGAGAAGCGTAAAGCCGGCGTCGCAGGCGAAGGCGAAGAAGCATAAGCAAAGCGCAGGGGGCCTTCGATTACGTCCACTGCGCGAACGACTCCGATAATCCGCGCTTCCATTTTCTTGCGCCGCGCTTGAAGTGATTCAATCGGACCGGCGTTTGAGTTTAATGAGCGAGGAGGGCTCGTGGATCAGCAAAAATTCTACATCGTCATGACGATAGCGGCGGCGGTTATCACGCTGAGCTTTATCGTTCAAGCGGCGATGTTCATGTTCATCTACGGCGCAATCAAAAAACTCACCGGGATTGCCGCGTCCATGCAAGCCAAGGCCGAGCCGTTGATCGCCAAAGCCGGACCGGTGCTCGATCAGGTGCAGGACACCGTGAGCACCGTCCGAGTTTCGGTCGAGAGAATAAGCGCGCAGACAAAGGAAGCCTTCGACAAAGTCACGCTGGAAACTCGAGCGATTGCCGCCGCGGTTTCGGCGTCGTCTCAGGAAATCAGCAGGCTTGCCCAGCACCAGGCCGAACAGATTTCCACCACGCTCGACTACACAAGCGCGACTGTGCAACGCCAGGTTTCGGAGCTCGATTCGCTGCTCGTGCGCACACAGGACCGCTTCGAGGACACATCCAAAGAGGTACAGGCGACGGTGCTTCAACCGATGCGCGAGCTGTCAGCGCTGTTGGTGGGCTTGCGGAGAATCCTTGAAACATTGTTTGGCCGCAATCGAAAGACCATCGATCAGGCTTATCAGGACGAAGAGTTGTTCATTTAGTGCGAGACCTGAAACCGGCTCCGAGAGCCTGTTTCTGGGGAGCTGAAATAATTCTCGGAAGCACCTGGTTTCCTCAGCGGAGGACCCAGGTGCTTTCCAGTTTGGCCGCTGTTTCGCGCGGACCTCGGCTTTTAGGCTTAGGTCGACAATACGAACTTCGAAATCTTACAATCCATTGACGAGGACAAATGACTACGGAAGCGCCCTTCGACTTAAAGGCAACAGTTAATTTACCGAAGACCTCCTTCGCGCAGAAGGCGAACCTGACGCAGCGCGAACCGGAGCGGCTCGCCCGTTGGAAACAGATGGATCTCTACCACGAGATCCGCCGAGCGCGCGCCGGGCGGCCGATGTTCGTGCTGCACGACGGACCCCCTTACGCCAACGCCGATATTCATATCGGCACGGCGATGAACAAAATCCTCAAGGACTTTGTCGTCAAATCGCACTCGATGATGGGTTACGACGCGCCTTACATACCAGGTTACGATTGTCATGGTTTGCCTATCGAACTCTTCGTCGATCGAAAGCTTGGAGCGAAGAAGGCCCAGATGAGCCCGGTGTCGATTCGGAAAGCATGTCGCGAGCACGCCGCTCAAGCTCTGAAACGGCAGACTCGCGACTTCCAAAGACTCGGAGTCCTGGGCGAGTGGGATGATCCTTACCTCACGATGTCCAACGCGTACGAAGCGGAAACCGCGCGATTGTTCGGGCGCTTCGTCGGCCGCGGCTACGTTTACAAAGGCGCGCGGCCCGTCTACTGGTGCATACACGATCAGACCGCGCTTGCTGAAGCGGAGGTTGAATATAAGGAGCACACCAGCCCTTCGATCTATGTGAAGTTTCCTTTGCCCGAGGATCAGGTTCGCGAGCTGGAGAAGAGGATTGCGGATCGAGAATTGCGAACTGCGGATTCCAGAAACGACGTGGTCTCCGCTCAATCCGCAATTCACAATCCGCAATCCGCAATCAATAAGCCTGTCTTTGTGTTGATCTGGACGACTACTCCGTGGACGTTGCCGGCGAACCTTGGCATTGCCGTGAATCCTAACTTTGACTATGCCGCGATCGATGTGGGCGATGAGATTTACATCGTTGCGAAAGACCTGGTCGAAGCGGTCGCCGAAAAATGTGGCCTTGCACAGGCGCGCATCGTCACGAGCTTCCCGGGTTCGGCGCTCGACGGACTGCAAGCGCGTCACGCGTGGATCGATCGCCCGTCACTGTTGATGCTAGGCGAACACGTAACGCTTGGAGGCGAAGCCGACGCCGAAACCGAAATCGATGTCGCGTTCGCGCAGAAGAAAGGCACAGGCAAAGCCGGAACCGGATGCGTTCACACCGCGCCTGGTCACGGACACGACGACTTCGTCATAGGCCAGCAATATCGAGCGCGAATGGCGGCGATCTACGATGAACTTCGCGAAAAGGGGTTCCTCAGCGGGCAACACGAAGGCGTCGAGGTCTATTGTCCGGTCGATAACGCCGGGCGTTTCACTGGAGACGTCGAGCGCTTCGCGGGGCTGCAAGTATTCGAGGCCAATCCGGCGATCGTCGATTTCCTTCGTCAGACCGGCGCGCTTGTCTACACCGAGCAGTATCCACATCGCTATCCGCATTGTTGGAGATGTCACAATCCGGTGATCTTCCGCGCGACGGCGCAGTGGTTCATCTCGATGGACCGCGTGGTGGAAGGCGAAGCCAGCTTGCGCGAAGGCGCGCTTCGCGAAGTCGATCGCGTGAATTGGGTTCCCGCGTGGGGCCGCGATCGAATGCGCAATATGTTTCGCAACCGTCCCGACTGGTGCGTATCGCGCCAGCGAGTTTGGGGCGTGCCCATCCCGGCGTTCTTTTGCGAAGACTGCGGAGAGACAATCGCCGACGAAAAAGTGATCGAGCACGTATCATCGATCTTCGCCAGGGAAACCGCCGACGCGTGGTACGCGCGCGAGGCTGAGTATCTCTTACCCGAAGGCTTCGCTTGCCCGAAGTGCGCGGGCACGAAGTTCACGAAGGAGCAGGACATTCTCGACGTTTGGTTTGATTCGGGTTCGTCGTCGCTTGCGGTGTTGGTCGCTGAGCGCGGCTTGCCATGGCCCGCGGATGTTTATCTCGAAGGACCCGATCAATATCGTGGATGGTTCAACTCATCGTTGATGGTCGGGCTGGCCGCGGGCGATCAGGCTCCCTATAAAACGGTTGTGACTCACGGGTGGACCGTCGATGGCGAAGGCAAAGCCATGCACAAGTCGACGGGGAACGCGATGCCGTCGGAGGAAGTGGTTGGCAAGCAGGGCGCCGAGATTATGCGTTTGTGGGTCGCGTCATCGGATTACCAGGAAGACGTTCGTGTTTCGCCGGAGATTCTGAGCAGAATGGTTGATGCGTATCGCAAGCTGCGTAACACGGCTCGGTTCGCACTCGGTAATCTTTATGATTTTGATCCTGAGCGCGATCGTGTCGAGGAACGCGAGATGTGGATGGTGGACCGCTGGGCTGCCGCATATTCCCGCGAACTCACTCGCAGGGTCGTGGAAGCCTATAGGCGGTTCGAGTACACGGCGGTGTATCACTTGCTGTACCAGTCCGCGACGGTGACACTTTCGAACGTCTACTTCGACATTTTGAAGGACCGGCTCTACCTGTTCTCGCCGAAGTCCTTCGGACGGCGAAGCGCGCAGACTGCGCTCTACCAGATCGTTGAGGCATCAGCCCAACTGCTGGCGCCGATACTTCCATTCACGGCAGATGAAATCTGGGAAAGCCTTCCCGGCAAGCGAGAAGCCTCCGTGCACATCGCGGAGTTTCCCGACGCGCCGACTCGTGAGGGTGATCGTGAGTTACTGGACGAATGGGAAAGCGACGGATTGTTGGATGTTCGCTGGGGAGTGCAACAAGAGCTCGAGAGAATGCGTGTAAACAAGGTAATCGGCTCATCGCTGGACGCAAAAGTAACAATACGGACGTCGCGAGATCGGTATAAGCTGCTCAACAAGTACCTGGAAGACTTACGTGATATCCTAATCGTGTCGAACGTGGAAATTGAGGAGGAACCAAACGAAGCTCTTGGGGGAGCCGATGTTGTGAGCGTCGAACACGCCAATGGAAAGAAGTGCGCACGTTGCTGGCACTGGTCGGAGACGGTGGGAAGAGATCCACGCGTTCCGGAAGTTGATGAGCGGTGTATTCGCCAGTTGGAAGAAGGATGGGGACTATGAGCAGTTCAAATCTTGATCGATTAGTTGAGGAAGTGAAGACGCTGACGCCCGACGAGCAGCGAAGCCTGCGCGATATCGTGGAGGGGTTGCTGGCGACAAGCGTACCCCGTATCAGCGAAGAAGAATTCGAACAGCGATTGCTGGAAAAAGGCATCATCAGCCGAATTCCTTCTCCGATAACCGACCTGACACCTTATCGGAATCGGAAACTTATTGAAGTGAAAGGAAAGCCGGTGTCCGAAACCATCATCGAGGACCGTCGCAACGCCCGCCTTAATAGACAGCGCGATCTCTCTAGTTCAGAATCATGGCCTGCGGGGATACGATGCGGTTCAATTGGCGGCCGCTCTTGAGGTCCATTCAGATCGGATGCAGCTTGGTCTGCCGCCGCTGGTCTTCTGCTCAGCCGATCGCGCGCTAAACACTGCCGCGCTCGCTGAAGGGCTTGCGGTGGATAACCCAAACACTCATCCTTGAGAAGGAGTAAGAAGTCGATGAGTTCAGAAGTACCGACAACCAAAGCCGGCGCGGCCAAACTCTGGTACCTGTCCATTGCCGCGATGGTGATGGCGTTCGATCAATTCAGCAAATATTGGGTTTCGATCAAGCTCCGCGAAGGCGACGAAATCGATATCATTCGAGGCTTTTTCAAACTCAGCTACACCGAAAACCCCGGCATCGCATTTGGAATGCTCAACAACGGCGACGTGAAGTGGCTGCTGGTTGCCATCTCGGTTGCCGCGATACTAGTGGTTGTCTTTTACATGAAGCGCACGCCGATTTCCCAAACCTTGCTCTTGTGGTCATTGGCGCTGCTGGCCGCCGGAATCTGCGGCAATCTCATCGATCGGATACGCCTGGGCCGGGTGATCGATTTCATTTTGATCTATTACAAGGATTATCAATGGCCGGTGTTCAACATCGCGGACACCGCGATAACGATAGGCGCGGCGCTAATGGCGATCGAGTTGTTCCTGACGCCTCAGGCGGAACGGCCACCAGTGATCGAGCCGGCTGAATCTCCGAATGTTGAAGGAAGTCCGTAGTCAGTAGTCCGTAGTCGTAGTGCGAAGATTGTGAGCTACTTACTACGGACTACGGACCACGGACCACGGACCACGGACTACGGACATAACAATGTTCCCTGAGTTATTCAGAATACCCGGGCTTGGAATTCCGATCGCGACTTACGGCGTGTTGCTGGCAATCGCCTTCATCACAGCGTTGTGGCTGACGGCGAAGCTCGCGGCGCGCGACGGACTACCGAAGGATCGCATTTATGACCTCGGGCTCTACATCCTCGCCGCATCGCTGATCGGTTCAAAGGTGCTGATGGTCATCACCGAGTGGAGCGATTATCGGGGCGAGTGGAAGCGAATCCTTTCTTTTGATCTTTGGCGCTCGGGTGGTGTCTATTACGGCGGATTCTTGATCGCGCTTTTGGTAAGCGTGATTCTGATGCGCCGCTGGAAGCTGCCGTGGGCAAAGACATCGGATGCGTTTGCGCCGGCCGTTGCGCTCGGGCACTCGATCGGAAGGCTCGGATGTTTTTCCGCGGGGTGTTGCTGGGGTAAGCCGACTACTTCGTGGATAGGTGTGCGATTTAGCGAAAAGGCAAGCGAGTTGACTGGCGTTCCCATCGATTCGGCGTTGATTCCCACTCAGCTTATCGAAGCGGCGGCGAATCTGTTGATCTTCGGTTTCCTGATGTGGCTGCGCAAGCGGCGCAAGTTCGACGGCCAGATAATCTACAGCTACCTGATAATCTACGGCGCCGCGCGATTCACGATCGAGTTCTGGCGAGATGATCCGCGCGGGCAAGTGTTGGGGCTATCGACGTCTCAGTTCATCTCGATTGTAATGTTCGCGCTGGGTCTCGGGATGATGCTTTATCAATGGCGACGCCGCTCGAATCAAAGAGTGCCCAGCGGTCAGGATGTCTCGGCGCAAGTTTCTTAACTTGTAAGGGCGGCCCTCCGCGGCCGCCCCTCGCTGGATAAAGCAGAAGTAATCAAGGAGGGGCGGCCGCGGAGGGCCGCCCTTACAAGTCTGTGAGCACTGAGCCTCAACTCCTGGACGTGACAGTCGAAGCCGCCGGCACGCGGCTAGACTCCTTCGTCGCGTCTCATCTTGCGAAAATAAGCCGAACACGAATCCAACGCGCTATCGAGAACGGCGACGTGCTCGTCAATCAGCATGCCGCGAAGTCTAGTTATCGCTTGCGAGATGGCGATCAGATCGAGATTGATCTTCCCGAACCGCCGCCAGTTGACTTGATCGCCGAGCCAATCCCGCTCAATGTCGTTTATGAAGATGACGATCTCATCGTCGTCGATAAACCGGCGGGCATGGTTGTTCATCCGGGCGCGGGAGTCGATTCGGGGACGCTTGCCAACGCGCTTGTCTATCACTTCAATTCACTGTCCGGTGTCGCCGGGCGCATTCGGCCGGGCATCGTGCATCGCATAGACAAGGACACATCGGGCTTGCTCGTTGTCGCGAAGAAGGATGTGGCTCACGAAATACTCTCCGATCAGTTTCGCGACCGCAAGGTGTTCAAGCTATACACGGCGCTGGTGTATGGACGAGTAACAAAGGACCGGGGCGAGATTGAAGCTCGTCTCGGACGCAGCCAGCACAACCGCACACGCATGAGCGTGCTCAAGGGTGACGCAGGCCGCGCGGCTCATACGATCTATGAAGTCGCAGCGCGCTATCAGGAATTCACGCTGCTGAATGTGCGGATAAAGACCGGCCGCACTCATCAGATTCGCGTTCATCTCGCGCACATCGGCCATCCAGTTGCGGGCGATTCAACTTATGGCGGCGGGCGGGAGAACTCGATTCGCAACACCGCAACCAGACGCGCGATTCAATCGCTCGATCGTCACTTTTTGCATTCGAGCGAGTTGAGTTTCGATCATCCAAGCACGGGCGCGAGGCTTTCGTTTACATCTCCGCTAACGTCCGAGCTATCCGCGTTTCTTGCGATCATTGCGTGATCGACGTGCGGCTCGAAACGTGCGGCTCGAAACTGGACAGTGCTGGTGCTGCGTGTTACTGTGCCGGCTCCAACCACGAGAGGGTTTCCAATTCCGATGACCGGAGAAAATGATGCTGCTTGAGCTACTCGAAGGAGGCAGCCCTGATCATATCGCGATAGAGATTCCCGACGATGGTCATTCCGTTACTTATTCTCAATTACGCTCACAGGTTGAAACGCTCGCCGCGCAATTGAACAAACTGGGTCTCGGCCGCGGGGATCGAATCGCAATCGCGTTGCCCAACGGTCTGGAGATGATGGCGTCGTTCCTTGCGGCTTCGACGGTTGGAACGGCCGCACCGCTGAATCCCGCTTACCGAATCGATGAGTTCAAGTTTTATCTCGAAGACACCGGCGCTCGCGCGATTATTTTGCCGCTGGGGGGCGCCGAAGAAGCTCGCGCGGCGACCGGAGACGCGATACCGGTCATCGAAGCCGGAATTGACCGAGAGGGCAATGTACAATTCGGCGCCGCGAGCTCAGTTGGATCTTCGCGCGCGCGCGATGAAGCGAGTGACGATGACATCGCGTTGATTCTTCACACAAGCGGCACGACAAGCAAACCGAAGCGAGTGCCTTTGCCACATCGCAATCTGATGATTTCAGCTCGCAACGTAGCTGAAACATATCAACTCAATCCTGAAGATGTTTCGCTGTGCGTAATGCCGTTGTTTCACGTTCACGGATTGGTAGCTTCTACGTTTGCGGCTTTGCTCACCGGTGGAACCGTCGTAGTGCCTCCGAAGTTCAACCCGCTCTCGTTCTGGTCTACGGTTCGCGATCATCGCGCGAGTTGGTACTCGGCGGTGCCGACCATTCATCAAGTTTTGGTTTCGAGAAGCAAGCCGGGCACGAAGCCCTCGGGGGCCGAGCATCTTCGTTTCATACGCTCGTGCAGCGCGTCGCTTGCGCCTAAATTAATGTTTGATCTCGAAGAGCGGTTCGGAGCGCCGGTGCTTGAAGCATACGGCATGACTGAGGCCGCTCATCAGATGGCCTCGAACCCATTGCCGCCCGGCACGCGAAAGGCTGGTTCAGTAGGGCAGGGAACCGGCGTCAGCATCGCGATTCTCAGTGACGCGGGCGATGTGCTCTCGCCCGGCGAAATCGGTGAAGTTTCGATCAAAGGCGACAACGTTTTTGGCGGCTACGAGGGCAATCCAAAAGCAAATGCTGAATCGTTCACAAGCGGCTGGTTTCGCACCGGGGATCAGGGGTGCGTAGATGACCAAGGCTATTTGACGCTCACGGGTCGCATCAAGGAGTTGATCAATCGAGGCGGCGAAAAAATTTCTCCGCGCGAGATCGATGAAGCTCTGCTTAGTCATCCCGCGGTCGGTGAAGCCGTGTGCTTCGGAGTACCAGACCGTCTGTACGGGGAGGCGGTCGCCGCCGCGGTTGTGTTGCAAGGATCAGCCTCTGTGGCGGAACTCATCGCGCACTGCCGATTGTCGCTGTCGGACTTCAAGTGCCCAAAGGTCATTCACATAGTCGATTCGATCCCTCGCGGCGCGACCGGAAAGATTCAACGCCGAAACGTCGCCAACACGTTGGGCAAGATGGAATAGTCAATGACTAAGGACCAGGCATGAAATTTGCGATCGTGGGCGCTGGCGCAATCGGCGGATTTCTCGGAGCGATGCTCGCTCGCGCCGGTGAGGATGTCACGCTCATCGCGAGAGGTCCGCACCTTCGCGCGATTCAGCAGCGCGGGCTTCAAATTCGCGGGGCGATCGGGAATCTCGAAGTTCAGGTACCTGCGACCGACGACATTGATTCCGTTGGTTCCGCCGATGTCGTCTTGCTTACGGTAAAAGCGCACAGCCTCACAGGCATTGCGCCGCGGCTCGCGCCGATGATCGGGCCGGACACTTCCGTGATCAGCGCTCAGAACGGAATCCCGTGGTGGTACTTCTATCGGCACGGCGGCGACTGGGAAGGCACTCATCTTGAATCGGTCGATCCAGGTGGCGTCATCAGCAAGAGCGTCGATCCGGCGCGAGTGATCGGGTGCATCGTTTATCCCTCAACGATTGTCATCGAGCCCGGAGTGATAGAGCACATTGAGGGCACTCGTTTTTCGCTGGGCGAGCCCGGCGGTTCAAAGAGCGAGCGATGCCGCCGGATCGCGGATGTTTTCATTCGCGCGGGGCTTCGCTGTCCAATACGCAGCGACATCCGTCACGAGATGTGGGTGAAGCTGATGGGAAACGTCGCGTTCAATCCGATAAGCGCGCTCAGCCGGGCGACGCTTGCTCAGATTGTTACGTGCCCCGAAACGCGAGCGTTGGCTACGGAGATGATGACCGAAGCCGAAACCGTCGCGAAGAGATTGGGAATTGATCTTGAAGTAACAGCCGAGCAGCGGCTGGCGGGCGCGGAAAAAGTCGGGGATCACAAGAGTTCTATGCTTCAGGATGTAGAAGCGCGCCGACCGCTCGAACTGGAAGCCATCGTCGGCGCGGTAGTTGAGCTGGGAAATAAGATGGGCCTTGATATGCCTTACACGCGCGCGGTTTATGCTTCGGCAAAGTTGTTGAGCCAAACCGTTGTGTGCTGATTCGAAATCCTCGGCGTCCTCAGCGTCCTAGGCGGTTGACCTGCTTCATAACCGCAGAGGGCGCGGAGGACGCTGAGATGCCGCGCAGAATTGAATTCGCGACATTAGTCACGAATCCATCGAGTGGCGAAACGATCTCACGCGGAGGAAATGGAATGAGCGAACAGCCTGGCGCAAACCGACCGCAGTCGCGATGGCTTGTGCTTGCCGCCTGCATAGCTGCGATGCTGGCCGTTGCCAATCTGCAATACGCGTGGACGCTGTTCACTACGCCGCTTAAGAACGACCTCGGCACGAGCCTCGTAAATGTGCAGTGGGCGTTCACCATTTTTGTGATCGCTCAAACCGGTTTGTTTCCTTTCACGGCTTTCATGATCGATCGTTTTGGGCCTCGGATCGTTGTCACCCTCGCGAGCGTGTTCGTAGCGAGCGGTTGGGTCGGTGCAGGATTCGCGGGCCCATCGAAGTCGCTGATCGGGCTGTACGTCGCATACGGATTTGGCGGCTTAGGCGCGGGCGCGGTCTACGGTGCGTGTGTTGGAGCGGCGATGAAATGGTTTCCCGATCGCCGAGGTTTGTGTGTCGGGTTAGTCGCGGGCTCATACGGATTCGGCGCGGCGCTTACGATTCTGCCGATTGATTCAATGATCAAGACCAGCGGCTACGCTTCGGCGTTCATACTCTTTGGAATTATTCAGGGAATTGTTGTGTTGATCGCGGCTCAGTTCTTGAGAATGCCCGCGGACGGCTGGGCGCCTGTTGGTTGGGAAACGATCAAGCAAAAAGTTCACAAGCGAGTGCATCAATCAACGCGTGATTACAAGCCTCAGGAGATGATGCAGAACCGCTCGTTCTACATTCTATATTTGATGATGACACTCGTGACCTTCAGCGGTCTGATGGTGACGGCTCAACTGAAGCCGATCGGCGAAACCTACGGCTACGACAAGTACATTCTATTCGGCGGAGTCACGATTCTCAGCCTCACGCTGTTGTTGAACAATGTGCTCAACGGCTTGGCGCGTCCTTTCTTCGGAGCAGTGTCCGATAGGCTTGGGCGTTACGACACGATGGCGATCGCGTTTGTGATCGAAGCCATTGCGATCACGGGATTCACGCTTCTGGTAGGCCGGCCGTTCCTGTTCATCGCGCTTTGCGGGCTGACCTTCTTTGCGTGGGGTGACATCTATTCGCTGTTTCCGGCGGCGATCGCGGACATCTTTGGCAACAAGCACGCGACGACCAACTATGGCATTCAATACACGGCAAAAGGTGTTGGGTCGATTCTGGCGGGCCCATGCGCGGCTTGGTTGATGACGAAGTATGATTCGTGGCTGCCGGTCTTCTGGCTGGCTGTGGCTTGCAACGTGATCGCGGCGGGGCTCGCGGTGTTATGGCTCAAGCCGCTGATAACGCGTTTGGTCAAACAACAGATTGCGGAGCACGCGGAAGCGGTCAGTCTTCAGCCTGATTTGGAGCCGGTGCCTGTCAAACAAGCAACCGCGAGTTGAATTGATCACGGGTCCAGTCCCGCTGCCTACATTGTTTCCGGTTCGAACCAAATCTAGAATTCGGTTAGACGATCGTGCGATAATCGAGGGCGATGGAAACAATCACAGCTTCAAATGTGACTGCGTTAGAAGCTCAGGCGACGGCTAGTAGCTTTTTAGTAGACCGCTTGCCCGATCGCATTTCGGCCAGCACCCCAATTCTGGATGGCCCCGCCAAGATTTGGCATGTCCCAGTGATCTTAGCGTATCCGCTCCTCGGCGTTCTTGGCACCGTCGGCGAAATCCTCGTGAACGCTAACAACGCGAGGGTCGTATCGTTCACGCCGATTGACAAGATGCTGGCGGCGGCCACAGATCTTGCTGAACAACACCGCGATGTCATTGAAGCCCCCCTTCCATAAACAGGAAACCCGCTTCTCTTGCGTGCCGGCATGTCTGCGAATGGTCCTGCTCGCCCTTGGTGTTGATGTATCCGAACGCCAATTGCGCGCCAGTTGCGATACTACATTGCTCGGTACCGACGCTCTGAAGGCCGTTGATGCCGCACGAAAGTTAGGATTTGACGGTAGCGCGAAACACACTCTGACTCTCGATGAGTTGAGCGACCTGGTTGAGGCGGGTCATAACCCTATTGTCTTCGTTTCTCTGCTGCCGATTGATGCGCGCGATGACTTTCATACGGTTGTGGTGACTGAGTTCAGTGATGGAAATGTATTGGTACTTGATCCGCTAGTCGGAGAACGAGCAATACCTGAGTTAGTCTTTAGCGCTGCGTGGGGAATGAGGCATCAACTCGCGATTCTCGTCACAAGATGATCTCGACATTTGTATAAGGCGTTAGGCTCGCTTTGGACCTTGTCTAGACTTCGCGCAGCTTTGCCCACAACCTCTCGCTCGCTTTACGTGACTCTTCATAAACATCATCAAGCGGGTGGAGGCGATCTCGAATCACAAACCTTCCATTCACCATCACGCTCTCAACCGCGGCTGAGCTAATCCCAAACGCAAAATGCCATGCGAGGTTCTCCGATGTAAGCGGAGTCGGGGATTGATAATCCAGCACGATGAGATCGGCCGCCGAGCCAGGCGCAAGCGAGCCTATATCATCGCCGAATGCCTGCGAGGTCAGCCGATGATTGTTGGCCAGCACGCGCAGCCACGCATCCGCGCCGTAATTCAAACCTGCGTCGCGGCCTTTGAAAAAAGCGGAACGAGCCTCTTCAAACATATCAGCTCCGATTCCATCGGTTCCTAAGACAACTCGCTCGCCGAACGTCTCGACCGGAGCGTAGCCGACTTGATTGTTCATGTTCGAACGAGGATTGTGCGCGAACCACACACCGGCGGCTCTGGCGATTTCGATGTCTTTGTCCGACAGATGAACACCGTGAGCGAGAATTGTTTGGTTGTTCAACGCGCCGTGTTTCGCAAGGCGTTCGACGACGCCGAGGCCGTACTTTTCCCGCGCGTCTTCAACATCACACATATCTTCGGCGGCGTGAATGTGAAGTCCGGCGTCGAACTCGCGCATCAATTCAGCGCAGCGCGAGAGCGATTCATCGTTTAGCGTGAAAGACGCGTGAGCTCCCACGAGGCCACGAAATAAAGCCGGCGATGATGACGCAGATTGCTTCGTCCAATTCAGAAATGCACGATTCTCTTCAAGTCCTCGATCACGCTCATTTGGTCCGCCTCGATCGGTCACCTCATAGCACAACACCGCGCGAAGCCCGAGCTTTTCAATTGCTTCGCGCACGATCTGAAGCGAGCCGTTTATGTGCGAAGGCGACGCGTGATGATCGAACAGGCAAGTCGTTCCGGCTCGCGCGGCATCCATCGCACCGGCCATCGCGCTCCAGTAGATAGTTTCTTCGTCGAGCGCTCGATCCAAACGCCACCAAACGAGTTCGAGAATCTCTTTGAAGTTAGTCGGAGTCCGAGGCGGCGCCGGCATTCCTCGAGCGAGAGCCGAATAAAGATGCGTGTGCGCGCAAACCATGCCCGGCATCACAAGCTTGCCGGTGAGATCGACCATCTCTTCGTCCGCGCGCGCTTCAAGCGCGGAGCCTCGCTCGATTATTTTTCCGTCGGCAATGCGCAGGTCGCCGCGTTCGACACGCGGGGGATCGAGATTGACAAGCAGCGCCGATTTGAACAGGTAGGACATATTCAGTGGCGCGAGGATCAAATCGGATTAGTAGGAGGCTCGGGAAGGCTAGCCGGCCACGGCCGCAAGACAACACCTTCGTATAAGTCTTTGACCGCGATTTCCAGGTTTACTGATTCCAGCGCGAATGATTGTTCAGGCCCGTAAGTCTCGAACCACCAGTGCCCGCGCGAGTCCAGCCGGTAGATTTCAACAAGCATCTCGTGCTGCGCCATCATCACGTATTCGCGAAGGCTCGGGATCTTTCGATACGCCTGCAACTTTTCACGATGGTCCATCACGGTCGTGGTCGGCGAAGTGACTTCGACAATCAAGCAGGGTTTCGTCTTTGAATATTCGCCGTTGTCTTCCGGATCGCATGTCACGACCACATCGGGATAGTAGAATGCCTGGACGGCTTCGATCCAAACTTTCATATCCGACATATAAACGCGACAGGAACTTGCTCGCAGATCGTTACGCAATCGTGCAGCGAAGCTCAAGGCAATTGTGTTGTGAGCGTCGCTGGCGCCCGCCATCGCGAAGATTTGACCCGCAACATACTCGTGGCGCATCGCGGCGTCTTTTTCCGCTTCCAGATATTCATCGACTGACATGGAATAGACCGGAATCCGTGAAGCCATTATCAATGCCTCCTCGCTGACCGCGCTTGCTTCCCAGGTAGCCGACTTCGATTATATCGCGTCCGGGGCGCCGCTCAACAACTATCAAGTCTAACGTTAAGTATATTCAGCGAGTGATATTCAACAGGCGAGTCAACTCATCGAAATCAGGTCTCACCCGAAGCGGTGGTTCCAGTGCGCCTCTTGCGGCATTAGCATCCTTGAGCCCGTTACCGGTCAGCATCACGAGAACGCGTTCATCGGATTTGATCGCGCCGGCATCGATCATCTTCAACAATCCCGCGTACGCGGCGGCGGCGGCCGGCTCGGCGAACACACCGGTTTCGCGGGCCAGCTTCGGAATAGCCGCGATGATCTCGTCGTCGGTGACCTTCACGCCGCGGCCTCCGGAATCTCGTATTGCTCGAACAGCCGCCGTCCCGTCTCGAGGCTTGCCTACGTTGATGCTGTCGGCAATCGTGCGCGCCGGAGCATCTCGCACCACGCCGTCGCCGCTGGCCGCATCAACGATTGCCGGCGCTCGCTCGGATTGAACGCCCATCATTTGTGGAAGTCTTTCTATGAAGCCAATGCGATGCAGATCGTTGAATCCTTTCCAGAGACCGCTGATGATGTTGCCGTCGCCGGCGGCTACGAATACTTTGTCGGGCACATCCCAATTCAACTGCTCGGCTATCTCAAGCGCGGCTGTCTTTTTGCCTTCGCGAGTGTAAGGGTTATAACCGGTGCTGCGTTGATACCAGCCGAATCGCTCTGAAGCGGCGATACACAGATCATATGCATCGTCGTAACTGCCTTCGACGATCACCAGGCGCGAGCCGTAGATTTGCAATTGAGCGAGCTTCGCCGCGGGCGCTGAAGCCGGCACGAGGATCACCGATTCCATCGCGACGCTCGCGCACATCCCCGCGAGCGCACTGCCCGCGTTGCCCGAGGACGCAGTTGTTATGATGCTCGCGCCTGCCTCGCGAGCCTTAACAACTGCGAGCGCGCTTGGACGATCCTTGAAGGAACCGGTTGGATTGCGGCCGTCGTCTTTGATTAATAGTTGCCTGATGCCGAAACGCTGGGCCAGATGCGTGCAGTCATAAACAGGAGTCCAACCAACTGTGAGCGGAGGAATCAGCGACAAGTTCTCAACAGGCAACAGGCTTTGATATCGCCACATCGTGAAGTTGCGATCGGCCGCCAGACTCGTTTTGGTGAGTTCCGCCTTGACTCGATCGTAGTCGTAAACAACGTCGAGATTATTACCGCAACTTGGACAGACATTCTCTATCTCGCCAATCGCGAATTCGTGCAAGCATCCCACGCATTTGAATCCGCAAACATTACTCACCGCTTTCAACCTCACGCGAGATGGGTTTCTCCGGATTGAGAATGTGATCGAAGCTCAGCCAAAGGCTTCGGCTATGATGATAGAAGATGAGCGGCAGCGCGATCGCGAGCACAACGAGAATGGACAGGATTCTTTCACTGACTGTACCGGTGACTATTCCATAAATCAGAAGCGTGAGGAGCAGAGTCGATTCAGTCGCGATCACGTTGATGTAGATCGATCCAATGAAATAGCCCTGCTCGCGCTCGAAAATCAAATCACAATACGGGCACTGTGCGCGCATCTTGAACGGCGATTCATAAAGCGATCCCAATCCGCAGTTCGGGCACTTGAGTCTTATTCCGTAGCCAAGGAGTCGCCGGGTCCTTACGGTATCCATCGCAAAACTGATCCTTCAACTGGGCGGTTTGTGAACACGGAAGTCTCTGGCATGTTGAAGCTCGGGTCTGTTGCCGAGAGAAGATGTTTGAACAAGCTTTCGATAGTATCTTCGAGCCTTGATCTGATCGCCCGCAAGTTCCGCCGACCGCGCCGCGCCGTAGAGTCCGTTGAATCTGTTAGGTGAGACGGCCAGCGATTGCTCATATTCTTTCAAGGCATCGGCCGGGCGATTCAATTCAAGCAGGAGATCTCCGAGCAACTCGCGCGCGGGCAGTACCGCGCCGGGCGTGACCGGATGCTTTTCGGTCGAGTCTTCGAGTTCGGCCGCGGAGCGCATCAGCTCCAGCGCATTTTCGTTTTTTCCGTCCGCCTTCGCGAGCCACGCCGCCGCCGCTCTTCGCTGAATCTCGACCTGCGTCGCCCAATCGTAATTCTCCTTCGCTCCCGCCAGTTGTTTCTGAATGCCGGCGAGCGTCGCTGTTTCAGTCCTCGCTCGATCGACGTCGCCACTTCTCGCCGATCCGATCGCTCGAGCGAAGTGAGTGATCGCTTGGGCCCACTGAAAGCGCGGCCACGGAAAATCGGCGGGCTCCAACTTGAGGCCGGCAGCTTCGGACCACTTGCGGCGCTCGAGCGCCCATCGAGCGGGAATCGCCGCGAACGAATATGCGCATTTGAAGGTCTCGGGATCCACCTTTCGAATCGACTTCAGCTCGTCGAGCACCGCGCGAGCCTCACGATCTCTCGCCGCCTGCAAATAAGCGTATGCGAGATAGTCCATCGCGTGAAGCTGTTCGTCCCATGCGCCGGCGAGGTGGTTCCTACGCCCATAATCCTTCGCTGCGTTTGAGGACCTGATGTTCATCGCGATGTCTTCGCTCCACAGCCCGAGCCTTGTGAATATGTGCGAAGGCATGTGAAGAGCATGGGCCGAGGAAGGCGCGATCCGGGCGTAGCTGCGCGCCGCCGCGAGCGCAAGATTCGCGAGCGCGGGGTAGTCGTAACTGTGAATCAAATAATGTGTGACACCCGGATGGTTGGGCTCGAGTCGCAGAACGCGGTTAAGAATCACCGCCGCCTTTTTCTGTTTCGCATAAGTCTTATCCATTGGGTTCGCCGCCAGCGCACTCGCGTTCAACGCAAGAGCGTAGAACACACTCGCATCGCGATCGCCTGGATGGCGTTTGTACAATTGCTCCATCGCCACCTCATACCGAGCGGCGCGCGCCCGGTGATCCGATTTCTCCCAATCGCCATAGAACTGCGCGATGGCCTCAATGTAGTCGCGCTCGCGATTGGTCGTCGCACCAATTGCTTTTGCTTTCTGCGCGGCGCGCGCGCCCTTTTCCAGTTCCGCGCGACTCGGCGGAGCCCAGAGTTGATGATACTGGCTCATCGCGATTCCCCAGTGAGCCATCGCGCATTGCGGGTCAGTTTTCGCTGTTTCTTCAAACACGCGCTCGGATTCGCCGTACTCGAACGAATGAAGCCACGCTACCGCCTCGTTGAATTGACGCTGAGCCTCGGGTGAGCACGAAACGGCAAAGTTCACCTTGCCGATCTTCGCGGCTGATTCGTGATGCTTGTGTTCTTCCTGAGCCGCGCCGAATGCCGGAGACAGCAACAGGAACAAGACGCTGGAGAACACTCCGTGACTTGTTAGGAATCGCATGGTCCGCGCTACCTTGCTATTTGGGTTTCCGTTTTTCTGCTTCATCGAGCCAGCCGCGTTTTAGCTTTTCCTCCGGGATGCTCGACAGATAAGGCTTGATGTCGAGAATAGGAGTGCCCTCGAGCATATCAACGCCGCGCACGTGCAAACTCGAACCTTCACGGCGGATCAGTTGAACCACCGTGAGCCCGATTGGATTTGGCCGATAGGGTGAACGCGTAGCAAAGACTCCGTGAGCGCGGTCGTCCGTCGGAGGCTTGCCGAGTAATGCGAAGCCTTCGGCTTTATGAAACGTCCATATCACGAAGAGGTGCGAGAAGCCCTCGATGTCCTGCAAGCCCTGCTCGAATTCGGGGAGGATTTCGAGCACACCTTCGGCGTCGTGCTTTGCCCCGCAGCCTTTGGGTATCTGAGAAGTTTCGGAGTAGGGACTGCGAACAAATCCGATTGGTTGCATTTGGAACATACTAAGCCTTGATCATCGATTCAATCTCGCAACGGCCGCAACGAAGAAGCTGTGTGGGGAGGGCGATTCGATCGAGCTGCTGCTCATGTCAATAGGCCGGCTGTAATCGCAAAGCGTCACTGAGATCGAGTTGCTCGATTTGCTTCGTATATTGGTCCTTGCGCGCCGCCAGGTTTCATAAATCCCTTTCCAGCGGCTAAAGTCAGCGCGAGTTTCATCGTATTCGTCATAGCGGCCGAGCTTGCCCGTCGTAAGAGCGCTGTAGAAGTCTTCGCTGAGCACGCCGTACTTTTCCTCATAGAGGGTCAATCGGCGCTCAAGCAATTTCATCTCGATGACAAGTTCATGAATCTCCATCGCGTTCTCCTTACAACTTCTACTCGATAATCTCCCACTGGCTCTGGTATTTGTCCAACTGCTGGACCGTGTACTCATCGATCGGGTGATCGCGTTCGGGCGATTCGACGTGCTTTGGCGAACCGCACAACTCCGTCGAGAAGTACCGCTGCCCGGAGTCGCAGATCATGGTCACGATTCGTTTCATCTTCGGATGCTTTTGCGCGAGCTTGATCGCCGCCACGACGTTTGCGCCCGATGAGATACCGCAGAAGATTCCCTCTTCTTTTGCAAGCCGCCGAGCCATCTCGATTGCTTCATCGGACTTGATCGTCACTATGCCTGTCAGCAGGCTGAGATCCAGATCGCGGGGAACGAATCCATCGCCGATTCCCTCGATCTTGTGCTCGCCCCACTCGCGCCGAGAGAGCAGCGGGCACTCGGCCGGCTCGCCCGCGTAAAGCTTGATCTTTTTTTTCTGCTTGCGAAGATAACGCCCAATGCCGGTCAATTGCCCGCCGGTGCCCTGAGTACCCACGTAAGCATCAAGCACACCGCCGGTCTGTTCCCATATCTCGGGGCCTGTTGTTTTATAGTGAGCCTTTATGTTGTCGGGGTTATCGAACTGCGAAGGCACCCAGTACTTCTCGGGATCGAGTTCGCGAATGCGTTCGAGTTTTTCGAGCGCAAGATCGACATCGGATTCGCCGCCGGGCGTGTATATCATCTGAGTCCCGTACGCGACATCCATCTTCTTGCGTTCTTCACTCATGCCTTCGGGCATGACGATGATGCACGAGTAGCCCTTCACCGCGGCGACGAATGAACAGGCGATGCCGGCGTTGCCGGTCGAGCATTCGAGAATGGTCATACCGGGCTTCAGATCGCCGCGCTTCTCAGCCCGTTCGATCATGTTGAGATAGATGCGATCCTTGAGCGAGCCCGACGGGCTGAAGTATTCGAGCTTGACCAGGATCTCAGGCTTGATGTCGCTGGTGACGCGATTCAATCGCACGAGCGGCGTGCTGCCGATGCATTCGAGGATTGATTTTGAATGACTGCTGTATCGGGTCCAATTTGACATGAGCAGAGGAGAGGTCCTTTCCTGATGTTATCTACCGAGGCACTCTATCAGAACCTTGGCGGAGTTTCATGTTGATGAGGCGGCGGCGGATGCTGCCAGGCAGGTCCTGGGAATCGCCGCGCGTATCAGCTCAAACGGTCCGTCTAAGCCGCCGAAAGCGCAGACGGCAGCTTCGGCATGTGAATGGATAAACACAGAACAAGGAAAAGAGGAGATCAAGCGATGTGCGCCGGCGCGACCGGCGTATTCTGTCACTTCCGCAGCTTGGACAATTCATTGAAAAGCGCATAGCGATGTCCACTTTCGCGAGAGCCTGGTTCCAGATCTTCAAATACCGCGGAAGGGTTGAAACATGCTTGAAAAATGCTTGAAGTTTGCCGCCCTTACGCCTGCTCGTGTAGAGTTTGATCTTGAGGTGCAACCTATGACAGCGAAATTGAGAGGTGCTCTCGGACTTGCTTTGGTGATTGCTCTTGCGATCATCGCTGTCGAAGCAGTCGCGCAGCGTCACGCCGCCAAAACGAAGGGCCCAGTTCCGATCAAACTTTATTCGGTCGCGCAGAAAGGATTCTTCATGAGCGAGAAGGTTAATAAGACAGAAGACGAATGGAAGGCGCAGCTCACGCAGGAGCAGTATGAAGTCACCCGCAAGAAAGGAACCGAACGCGCTTTCACCGGTGAGTACTGGAAGAATCACGAGAAGGGTGTCTACAAGTGCGTGTGCTGCGGAAACGATTTGTTTGTTTCCGGCACAAAGTTCGAGTCGGGAACCGGGTGGCCGAGTTTCTATGAGCCGGTCGCAAAGGAAAACATAAAAACCGAAACTGATTCCAGCTATGGTATGCGCCGTGTCGAGGTAATGTGCTCGCGATGCGAAGCGCACCTTGGGCACGTGTTCGACGACGGCCCCGAACCAACAGGACTCCGCTACTGTATGAATTCTGCTTCCCTGAAATTTGAAAAGGAAAAGTGAACGACTCCTCGATTCGCTTGATGCGCCCAGAGAATCGTGACTCCAAAATGTTCCGAAGTTTCAGAGAAGATGAGAATCATCGTCTGCATAAAACAAGTCCCCGAAGTCTCCGAGATCAGGTTCGATCCAAAGACAAACACAATCGTCAGGGAAGGCGTGCCGAACGTC
>Ga0070705_100000067_pt1 | contig 55480 bp, 43 predicted proteins | sample KBSK5253metaG_FD_65455 | JGI IMG/M metagenome (GOLD analysis project Ga0070705, IMG submission 65455) | Corn, switchgrass and miscanthus rhizosphere microbial communities from Kellogg Biological Station, Michigan, USA - KBS K5-25-3 metaG | ecosystem: Host-associated > Plants > Roots >... | reverse complement strand
CTCGTGCCGCAAGTCGGTGATGACAATAGATAGCACAAGGTCTTGGCGCGTTGCAAGGTATTTCTCCGCCATCGGCCCCCAGTGCTTTTTCACTTCCACCGGCGCGCGAGCATAACCATAACCGGGTAAATCCACGAAGTAAAACTTGTCGTTCACGAGAAAGAAATTGATAAGCTGTGTGCGTCCCGGTGTCGAACTGGTGCGCGCAAGCCCTCGCACTCCCAATAGACTGTTCAGCAAGCTCGATTTGCCAACGTTGGATCTTCCGATAAAAGCTATTTCGGGCCGGCCATCGCGAGGATAATGCTCGGGACTGGTCGCGCTCTTGATAAAGTTGGCGCTTTTGATCTTCATACGTGATGCGTGACTCGCGGTGGAAGGTTACGAATCACGCGTCACTTCTTATTCGATCGCCTGATTTGAAGCCGGGGAGTCAGTCGCCGGCGTTTGTCCCCAAATCGGAACTTCGGTTGTCGGCACGTCCACCTTTGAGAGCGGCTCTTCCAGCGCAAGCCGCCAAACCTCGTCCACGTATTCGACGGTATGGATGGTCAGCGCTTCCTTTACATCGTCGGGCAATTCCACAAGGTCCTTGGCGTTGTCTTTGGGCACAAGGACGGTCGTTATCCCTGCGCGATGCGCAGCAAGCAGTTTCTCTTTGATCCCGCCCACCGGCAGCACCTTGCCACGCAAAGTAATTTCGCCGGTCATTGCGACATCCCTGCGCACGGCGGCTTCGGTGAGCACGGAAACGATCGCGGTCGCGATAGCGATTCCAGCGGAAGGCCCGTCTTTCGGAATTGCTCCCTCGGGCACATGTAGATGCAAATCAAACTTCTTGTGAAAGTCCGGAGAGATGCCAAGCCGCTTTGCGCGCGCGCGAACACAAGACAGCGCCGCGCGTGCCGACTCCTGCATCACCTCCCCGAGTTTTCCGGTCAACGTAATGTTGCCGCGGCCCTGCATCAGCGTAGCTTCAATGTGAAGCACCTCGCCGCCGACTTCGGTCCACGCAAGTCCAGTCGAGAGCCCAATCTCGCTGTGCTCCTCCAGCGCTTGCGGACGAAAACGTATTGGGCCAAGCAATTCTTTCACCAGCTCGCCCTCTACGACTTCCTTGTAGTTCTCGGGCTCATCGGATGTGAGCATGCGTCGAGCCAGTTTCCTCAGCACCGATGCGATCTCGCGTTCGAGATTCCTAACACCGGCCTCGCGCGTGTAGTACTGCGTGATCGTGCGAATGGCGTCTTCGGTGAATTCAATCTGTTCAAGTTTGACTCCGTTCGCTTCGAGTTGCTTGACCAGCAAGTGCCGCTTTGCGATCTCGAGCTTCTCGCGCTCGGTGTAGCCCGGTAGCCGAATTATCTCGAGCCGGTCCTGAAGCGCCGGCGGAATCGTGTGAAGCACGTTCGCAGTTGCTATGAACATCACATTCGACAGGTCATACTCGACATCCAGATAGTGATCGTGAAACGCAAAGTTCTGTTCGGGATCCAGAACTTCAAGAAGCGCCGCGGACGGGTCGCCTCGAAAGTCCATGCCGAGCTTGTCGACTTCGTCCAGCATGATGAGCGGATTGGTCATACCCGCCTTCTTCATCATCTGGATGATCTGGCCCGGTAACGCGCCGATGTATGTGCGGCGATGACCGCGAATCTCGGCTTCATCGCGCACACCGCCAAGGCTCAAGCGAACGAATATGCGGCCGGTCGCCTTTGCGATCGATCGGCCAAGGCTGGTCTTGCCCACGCCTGGCGGACCGACGAAACAGAGGATCGAGCCCTTTGGTCTTTCGACCAGTTGCCGCACAGCGAGAAATTCGAGTATGCGTTCTTTGACTTTTTCGAGCCCGTAGTGATCGGATTCCAGCACCTCGTGCGCAGCCTTGATGTCGCGGACCTCTTCAGACTTTTCGGTCCACGGCACGGCAAGCAGCCAATCGAGATAGTTGCGCGAGACCGTGCTTTCGGCGGACATCGGCGGCATCTGCTCGAGGCGGCGCAATTCGGTCATCGCCTTCTCGTAGGCGTCCTTCGACATTCCAGCCGCTTCGATCTTCTGCTTCAACTCTTCGAGTTCGGCCTTCTCATCCTTGCGCCCAAGCTCTTTGTGAATGGCTTTGATCTTTTCGTTGAGGTAGTACTCTTTCTGCGCGCGTTCCATTTGGCGTTTGACTCGGCCGTGAATCGCGCGATCAACCTGGATTTTCTCGAGTTCGATCTCGAGCACTTCGACCAGGCGCGCAAGCCTATCGGATAGCGAGAATATTTCGAGCAGCCCCTGTTTGTCTTCGACGGAAATCTTGAGGTTCGACGCGATAGTATCGCACAGTCTTGCCGCATCGTCGTTTCTCAACGCTGACGTGAGAGTCTCGGGATTACTCAATTCGGTTGACTGGCGAACGTACTGGTCGACGAGCGAACCCACACGGCCGATCAGCGAATTCAATCGAGAACGCGGCTCTGCGATCTGAGGGGCCTTCCTCAATGTCGCAAGCCAGTACTCGCCCTCATCTTCGACTCGAACCGACCGCGCGCGCTCAATGCCCTCGACCATGACCTTGATGTTGCCGTCAGGCAAGCGCAGGTTGTGAGTGATTCGCGCGATCGTGCCTACGGAATAAACCTGATCGATGCTTGGCTCATCAACTGTCGCGTCGTGTTGAGTCGCAAGAAATATCGTCTTGTCTCCGCGCAACGCGGCTTCAAGCGCGCGGACACTGGCCGGGCGGCCAATAACGAATGCGACCATTGTATAAGGAAACACCACGACGTCCCGGATCGGGACCATCGGGCATCGAACCACGTCGGCGGGTGTGCTGTCGTTGAATTCGTTCATCACTGCCTTGAATCAACCTGCTTTCTCGAGGACCGGGAAGGTGGCGCGCCTGCTTTCAACCATCTCACCGGTCACGACAAACTCTTTCACTTTTCTGTGCGAAGGAAGCATGTACATCACATCGAGCATCAGTTCTTCGAGTATCATTCGCAACCCGCGCGCGCCGACTTTGCGTTCACACGCAAGCCGCGCAATCGCGGTAAGCGCGTCGTCGGTGAACCGAAGCTTGACGCTTTCGTACTCGAACAGTTTCTCATACTGCTTAACCAGTGCGTTCTTCGGCGCTGTCAGAATTTCGACCATCGCCGCTTCATCAAGCTCGTGCAGCGTCCCGCACACCGGAAGCCGTCCCACAAACTCGGGGATCAAACCAAACTTGATCAAGTCTTCGGGTTCCACCAGAGCCAGCGTCTCGCTCAGTCTCTGTTTGCGCGCGCTTCTTACGTTGGCGTTGAATCCGAGTGCTTTCTTGCCGGTCCGCTTCTCGATAACTTTTTCGAGTCCGACAAATGCGCCACCGCAGACAAACAGGATGTTGGTTGTGTCGACCGGGAAGAATTCCTGATGGGGATGCTTGCGTCCGCCTTGTGGCGGCACATTCGCAACGGTGCCTTCGAGTATCTTGAGCAGCGCCTGCTGAACGCCTTCGCCAGACACGTCGCGGGTAATCGAAGGGTTCTCGTCCTTGCGGCAAATCTTATCGATCTCGTCTATATAGATGATACCGTTCTGCGCGCGCTCGATGTCGCCGTTTGACGCCTGAAGCAGTTTCAAGATGATGTTCTCGACATCTTCGCCGACGTAACCGGCCTCAGTGAGCGTCGTGGCATCAACGATCGTGAACGGCACGTTGAGCATTCGAGCCAGCGTCTGAGCAAGAAGAGTTTTGCCTGTACCAGTCGGCCCGATCAAGAGGATGTTGGATTTCTGAATCTCGACATCGGTCGTGCGGCGCTTGATCATGTCCACGCGTTTGTAGTGCTGGTAGACGGCAACGGCGAGACGCTTCTTGGTTTCCTCTTGTCCGATCACGTAGTCGTCGAGGAATTCCTTGATCTCGATTGGCTTCGGCAGAGGCGGACGCCGAGCGGCGGTTTCCTGCTGCTGATCATCGGTGATGATCTCGTTGCAGATATCGATGCACTCGTTGCAGATATAAACGGTAGGGCCGGCAATCAGCTTCTTGACTTCGTTTTGGGACTTTCCGCAAAACGAGCAGCGCAGTGTGTCGTCGCTACGTCTCATCCAATCTCCGATCTCGCAAACTTTTTCGCACGTTTTCGGGAGGCGCCAGGAAACGATGAACGCGGATTAATCAACGATGAACTACCGGCCTATTCATCATTCATCATTCATCATTTCACTCACGGTGCGTAATTACCTGGTCTATCAACCCGTACTCTTTTGCCTGCTCCGAGCTCATGATCCGGTCGCGCTCAACGTCGCGCTCGATGACTTCAATGGGCTGTCCGCTATGTTTGGCCAGTATCTCGCTAGTCAACTGGCGCATCCGCATAATCTCTTCGGCGTGAATTCTGATGTCGGTTGCCTGACCCGATATGCCGCCGATCGAAGGCTGGTGAATCAGTATCCGCGAATTGGGAAGCGCAAACCGCTTGCCGTGCGTACCGGCCGTGAGCAATAACGCACCCATCGAGGCGCATTGCCCGACGCAGATCGTAGTCAGGTCGGGACGAATGAACTGCATTGTGTCGTAGATTGCCATTCCCGCCGTTATCGATCCGCCCGGGCTGTTGATGTATAGCGAAATGTCGCGATCGGGATCTTCGGCCTCGAGGAAGAGCAACTGCGCCACCACGAGATTCGCTATCGTGTCATCGATCGGAGTACCTATGAAGATAATATTGTCTTTGAGCAGCCGGGAGTAAATGTCAAAGGCCCGTTCGCCGCGCGCCGTCTGCTCAACCACCATTGGAACCAAAGCCATTCGCGGATCACCCATCTTGCTAGTCATATCAGCCTCGAATTCATTATACGTTGCTTGACGCTTAGTCGGAAGTTTCTTTTTTGCGAAGCCTGGGGAAGCCGCCTTGGTTGACCCGGTCGTGTCAGTGAGCCAGCAATGATGACCTGCGTCTGAACTGCCTTTTGAACCCTATTCGCTGTCCTCGCCCTCCGCGTTCTTCGACCCTGAATTTTCGGTTTCCTCGGTTCGAATTTCGGCGGAATTGATAACAAGATCAAGGGCTTTGCGGTGTCTGACCTGCTCGGCGATACTATCCAGCCTCCCATCCTTTGTCAAGCGAGCCCTCAGCGCCTCTTCGGTCTGGCCGACACTCTCCGCAAACTGCTGAATCTCACGCGAAAGTTCTTCGTCGCTCACTTCGATTTTTTCAGTTTCAGCGAGGCGATCCAGTATGAATGACGCGCGCACCTCGCGCTCCGCCCGCTCTCGCTGCCCATCACGAACACCCTCCCAATCGATCTTCAGCAATCGAGGATCCATGCCCTGGCTGGACATCTCTCTAAACATCGATTTCATTCGAGCATCTATTTGTTTTTCGACTACATATTCCGGCACGTCGAAGCGATTCCTATCAACGAGCGCTTCGACGGCGCTGTTGCGGAGCTCACCTTCAGACTTCTGAGCCGCATCGCGTTCGAGCCGCGTTCGAATGTCGGCTCGCAGCTCGTCCACTGTGTTGAATTCTTCACTCACGGTGCGAGCGAAGTCGTCATCCAGCTCCGGGAGCTCTTTGCCTCTGACGGCGGTCACTTCGGCGGTGTAATTGACGGTCCTGCCGGCAAATTTTTCGGGCTTGTAGTCCGCCGGGTACGTGACCGCGAACGTTCGTTGGTCTCCCGCCTGAACGCCGGTAAGCGCTTCGGTGAATTCCTTGAGTACTCCGTCGGCGCCAAGCTCGATGTTCAGCTCATCCTGCTTGATCTCGTCTTCGGGCGACGCAGCCGCCTCGGCGTCAGCCCCCTCGACTCGCCCCGTTAGATTCACGGTCACTATTTCGCCGACTTCGGACGGCCGATCTTCCACCGGCGCCATTTGAGCCTGACCCTGCCGCAGATGCTCGATGGCCTTGTCGACGTCTTCATCGCCAATCTTATGCTCGTGCCTGGCGAGCGCAATGCCTTTGTAGTTTGACAACGTAAACTCGGGAGCGACTTCAAGGTTGAAAGTGACATCAATCGATTCGTCATCCCCGAACTTCAGATCCTCAACCGCCGGCTCGCCGATGACTTTCAATTCCTTTTCGCGAATAGCATCGCCAAGCGAAACCGGAAGTAGTTGAGAGAGCATTTCATCGCGAAGCTCTTTTCGAAATCGAGTCTTCACGACTGATTTGGGAACGTGGCCTCGACGAAACCCGGGGACGTTGACCTGCCGCGCAAACTCCCCGGCGATCTGATCGGTCTTATCGCGAACGGTCTGGCTTGGAATCTCGAGCCGCAATTGTTTCCGGCACTGTTCCTGATCGGTGACTGTTATATTCAAACTGAGATTTATCCTTTCGAATTCGTAAACACCCAAGTCAACTTTTCGGAGTCGCAGCCTCTCGTTTTGATGCGAAAGGGGGGACTCGAACCCCCACACCTTACGGTACCAGATCCTAAGTCTGGCGCGTCTGCCAATTCCGCCACTTTCGCACTGTGGAACATGAAAGATAGTAGATGGCGCTCGACGATTGCAACCAGCTCACCAATTTCATTCGGCGTTGTGAATTGCCGTCAAGACTGCGACGCGCGGAGTGCCGCCAGCTCGTTGCTGATCTGATCCAGTCGCGCGAGCACCGCATCGTGGCGTACGGATTCGGCCGAAGGCTCTTTGCCGGTAAATGAAAATGTTCCGCCCGGTTCAAGCGTCGCCCGGTCGACTTCTTTGAGGGAGCCGAAGCCTTGTTTGTGTGCCGCGGTTTCAAGCTCGGCCATCGTTATCAATTCCTTTTTGAGCCGAGCATGTTTGATCTTTCCGTCTTCGATCAACACGTCGGCGTCGCCCTCGACCAGGCGACTTATTCGTTCGTGCTTGAACAGGAATCGCACGACAACATAGTTCAATGAGAGCAGGGTGATTGCCCCGATTATTCCGCCGCTCACAGAATTGTCATTTCCGATGATCGCGTTCTGAACCGTGTTCGACAGTGTCAACAGCACGACGAGGTCAAACGGGTTGAGCTGGGCCAACTCTCGCTTCCCCGCAAGCCTCAGGCCGATCACCAGAAAAAAGTAAACAATCACCGGACGCAGGATTTTCTCGATTATCGAAACATCGAGGTGAACAATGTCATTCCAGATATTCGAGTCCATCTTTTAATCTCCTCGCGAATTGGGGCCCCAGGGCGGATCAAATCATACCTGACAAACAGAACAGAAATGAGCCGTGCGCCCGCCGATCGTTTTCTTTTCAATCGCGTGGCCGCACACCTTGCACGTCGCGCCCCGGGCATCTCGCGAAACAAGAAAGTCCGAGGGAAATTCCGGCTCGCTCGCGGTTCGGATCGCGCGCCTGAGTATGCGCCGAGTCTCGCGATGGATTCGTCTGGTTTCGTCGCCACTCAGACTCGATGCAACGCGATCGGGCCGCACTCGCGCTTCAAACAGAATCTCGTCCGCGTAGATGTTGCCGACGCCGGCGATCATTCGCTGATCCATCAGCAACGGTTTGATCCTCCGCCGAGGCCGCTCTTCAATCAGGCGTTGAAGAAAGCCTAACGTGAAGCCCCCGCCCAGCGGCTCGGGCCCCATGTCTCGCAAAGCCGGGACGTGTGACGGATCATCAACCAGCATCACTCGGCAGATCTTTCTCGGACACGTGAATGCCAATCGCCAACCGCTCGTCAATATGAACTCGATGCGTGTGTATTCAGGACGCTGACGAGGTCCTTTGTAGTGGCCGAGATCGCCGCCCATTCCGAAATGCAGAATGAGCGAGCGCCCGTCATCAAGCGAGACAATCAGATACTTGCCGCGGCGGTGTGCGTCGACAAAGCGACGTCCTCGCAGTCCGTTTGCAAACGCTCGAGCAGTCGGACGCCTGATGATGTTAGGAGCGGTGATGATTACTCGCTCGACGCACTGGCCGAGAGCAGTTCGCCGAAAGTATTGAAGTTGGGTTTCTACTTCGGGAAGCTCAGGCATGAGGTTGATAGGGGAGAGTGATGCGTGAAACGTGATGCGTGAAACGTGACTTGAGATTACCATCGCTGAAGCATGTGATGCCTTATCACGTTTCACGCATCACGTTTCACGCATCACGCATCACGTTTCACGCAAATCACGTTTCACGCATCACGTTTCACGCATCACTCGCGCCACATGTTCTCGAATCTGGTGAACTCTTTCAGAAAGGCCAAAGGAATCATCCCCGTAGGACCGTTGCGCTGTTTTCCGACGATCAACTCAGCGGTACCTTGATTCTCATCGGTCGGGTTATAAACCTCTTCGCGAAAAATGAAACACACGACGTCGCTGTCCTGTTCGATCGCGCCACTCTCGCGCAGGTCGCTCAACTGAGGCTTGTGCTCGGTTCGCTGCTCCGGCGCGCGAGAGAGCTGCGACAACGCGACCACCGGCACGTCGAGTTCCTTGGCCAGACCTTTCAGGTCGCGTGAGATTTGTGACACTTCCTGTTGCCGCGATTCTATTCGTCCGCGGCCGGCCATAAGCTGCAGGTAATCGACGATGACCATATCGAGTCCGTGCTCGGCCTTCAATCGCCGGCACTTCGCGCGCATCTCGAGGACCCCCGTTCCCGCTGTGTCATCAATAAAGATTTTTGTCTCGCACAAGCGCCGCAGCGCATCCGCGAGCCTCGCCCACTCCTCGCGATTCAGATAGCCGGTGCGCAAGCGATGAGCGTCCACTCGCGCTTCAGAACACAGCAGCCGCGAGACCAACTGCTCGGCGGACATCTCGAGGCTGAAGATCCCGACGACGTTTGCGTTCTTGGCTGCGTACTGAGCCATATTCAGAGCCAAAGCAGTCTTCCCCATACTTGGTCTTGCGGCGATGACAATCAACTCTTGCCGCTGAAGCCCCGACGTCATTCGATCGAAGTCCGTGAACCCCGTCGGGACGCCGGTGATCATCTCGGGTCGCCCGGCCATCTGCTCGATTTGCTCGAGCCTGCGATGCGCGACGTCGCCGACGTATTGAAAACCCTGACGCACTTTGTCTTCGGCGATCTGGAAAATCATCTGCTCGGCTTTGTCGATGATTATGTCGGCGTCGTCTTCTTCTTCAAACGCAAGCGCGGTGATTTGATTGGAAGCGGTTATGAGTTTGCGAAGCATCGACTTCGATTTCACGAGCTTTGCGTATGGCTCGATCGTATCGGTGCGTGGCACGCCGTCGATCAGAGAAGCGATATATGTAGCCCCGCCGATTTGTTCGAACTCACCCGCGCGGCGCAGTTCATCGCTGAGCGTGATCAAATCGATGGGCATCAACTTCTCGATCAGCGCGATCATCTTTTCGAAGATTCTTCGATGAGAATCGAGAAAGAAGTCTTCGCGGCGAAGCAACTCGATCGCCTGATTGCAGACAAGATTGTCGAGAAGGATCGCGCCGAGTATTGACCGCTCGGCTTCCACGTTTGAAGGGAGGCCCTTATCAAAAAAAGGATCGCTCATCACGGCTCGCGACATATTCTAGTTTCCATTACTTGATAGATATTTTGGCCACAATTTGCACACGGGCACTTCGCGAAGAACTCTTGAATCAGCCGAAAACCAATTACTTGCTCGTGGTTTTTTCCTGAGTGAGGCGCGATCTTAGCAAAGGTTTCAGTCGAGGTCTATGACGCGAAGTACGTGCCACGCAAAAAACTTTTCAAAGACAGTACGACGAGTTGAAAGGTGCGATCTTCACGAACCCGCAAGGGCTTCGTTTACCGCTTCATCGAGCAGCTTCCCGTGCGACGGAGTGTATCCAATGAGGTGCTTGATCAGTTTTCCATCGCGGCCAAACACTAAGGTTTGGGGAATGCTATCGTCCTTGACGACCTTCTCGTGAGTCCCTGGATCGTCCGTGCCGAGGTAAGCGATGAACATGTCATCGGTCGCGAGCGCCACTGTATAAGTGATTCCGTAATGATCGATGAACTTGCGAATCTCGTCGCGCGATGACCTGCCTCGATCATCGATGTGCAGGCCGATCACCTCGAGCCCACGCTCTCGATTCTCCTTTGCGAGCCGTGCAAGCTGCGGCGTCTCTTGTCTGCACGGGGGACACCACGTCGCCCAGAAATCCAGCACCAGCACTTTGCCTCGATAATCGGACAACTTGATCGTGCCGCCGTCGATCGTGGGAATGTTGAAGTCATTGGGCACGCTTGCGGAAGGTACACTAGAAACCGGCGTCCCCGGCAGCGCTATCCTTGCGTCGGAGCTTGATTCGGGGTGCGCCGACAGCAACGTGTAGCCAACCGTTGCTATCAAGGCGGCGACAACAGCGGTCGCAATGATGCGGCCCGGTGTCCAGAATGATTCTTTTGATTCCATGCTAATCCTGCTTCTCTTGTTCGGCGGTCTCCGACACGTCCTTGAGAGGGATAGAAACGCTGTACTCTTCGGCTGACCACCGGCCCAGATCGATGATGCGGCACCGCTCAGAGCAGAAGGGCCGAGTCGGATTCCCCTTCCATTCGGTTGGCTTTTCGCAGATTGGGCACCTGATCATCGTTTCTCTCGGATAGAGAATGATACTACCACGTGGGAAGTTGTGGCGACTTAGATTATCGGCTCGCGGCGCTCACCTGAGGCCGCTCACTCATCACCAGATTCTCGATGAAGAATTCCATCATACGATCCGTCTTGAGAGCCGAGTGACCTTGATCGGGGCCGACCTGCACCTCGAAGCTCTTGCCTGCTTTTTGCAACGCCTGAATCAACTGCATCGAGTTATTCGGGTGCACGTTGTTGTCAGCCGTGCCGTAGTAAATCATCAGCCGGCCCTTCAGCTTGTCGGCGAAGTTCATCGCATTGCCGGCTTCGTAGCCTTCTTTGTTTTCCTGAGGAATCCACATGTACCGCTCGGTGTAGATCGTGTCGTAGTGATACCACGCGGTGACGGGCGATGATGCAGACGCGGCTTGAAACACATCGGGGTGACGCAGTATCGCTAGCGCCGAAGCGTAACCGCCATAAGACGACCCGAAAATTCCTACACGTGTTTTGTCAACGTAGGCTCTCTCGCCGAGAGCTTTCACTCCCGCGGCCTGGTCGTCGATTTCAGGCACGCCGAGTTTCATGTAGATCGCGTCGAGGAATCGCTTGCCTCTTCCGGCGGCGCTTCGCGAATCAAGCGTCGCGTAGAGGAAGCCGTATTCGGTGAAAGTGCTTGGGAGAATGAATGTCTCGCGTGCGCCGTTCGTGGCCGGGCCCGCATAGACGCTCACAAGCAACGGATACTTCTTCGCGGGATCGAAGTTCGACGGAAAGTGCAACAAGCCGTGAAGCTCGGTCACGCCGTCCGCGGCTTTGTATTTGATCAGTTCGACTCGCTTCAATCCGAGTTGATCGAACTTGCTCGTGTCGCTCTTCGCAAGCGCGGCAATCATCTTCCCATCGGCATCCATCAACGTAGTTACCGGCGGAGTGTCGTGAGTCTGAGCTACGTCGATGAAGTGCTGATTGTCCGGTGCAACGTCAACCGAATGGTTGAAAGCTGGATCAGTCAATCGCTTGTCACCTTTGCCATCCAATCCGACGCGATGAAGCTGGAACTTCATGTGATTATCGCCGTCGCGAGCCAAGTAGTAGAGCACGCCCGCGGCTTCGTCGAACTTTTCGATTGCGCCGACTTCAAATTGGTGATTGGTCAGAGTCGCCAGCAGCTTGCCGCTCAGATCATACAAGTAGAGATTCTTCCAGCCGTTGCGTTCCGATTCCCAGATGAACCGCTTGCCGTCTTTCAAAAACTTCATCGGCGGATGATTCTCGGTCCAGCTCGCGGGCCACTCTTCGCGAACGATGACTCGGCACTTGCCGGTCTCCGGACTGGCCGCTGTGAGTTCCATGATGTTCTGGCGGCGATTGGTTCGATTGAACAGAAGCTCGCTTCCATCGGGCGACCATTGAACGTTGTAGGCGTAATGCCCGACGACTGAGTTTTCAAACGGCTTGCCGTCTCGAACGTCGAGCTTCGTGGTCTTCTTCGTGTCAACGTCGTAGATCAGTAGATCCGCAATCGGATTGTTCACGCCCGCTTTCGGATAAGCTTCAATATCCATTTTGCTTTGAAGCTTGGTTTGATCGAGCTCGAGAAAATAATCCGGCACCGGGCTTTCATCAAAACGATAGAACGCGATCTTCTTGCTGTTGGGCGACCACCACATCGCGCTGGTCTGATCGAGTTCTTCGCCGTAGACCCAGCTCGCACTCGCGTACTTGATGCGAGTCTTCGCATCGCCATCGGTTGTGATTGCTATTTCACCGGCGCCGCTTGCGTCACTAAGCCAGAGATTTCGATCGCGATAAAATGCCTTGAACTTTTTGTCGAGCGATTCAGCGGATGAGTATTGCCGCCCGCGTTCGGGTCCGCCTCGGCGGCGACCGCCGACGACACCAGGCTCGGCGCCCGCAGGCGCGGAACCGGCTTCGGCAGCCGTTTTCGTGGCGATGTCATAATGAAATGTCTTGCCGTCTTTGTAATAGTCGAAAGACTTTCCGCCATCCTGCCATTTGACGTTCAGAGTTCCCAGCTTGACCGACCCGGGAATCTCTTTGGACATTTTCTCGTAGCGATCGTACCCAGGCATGGTCTTGAGGCGATCCTGCGCGGAGGAAGACAGCGGTAAGAAGCAGAGCGCAATAGTTAGCGCGGCGACGACGTCACTGTGTATGTTTCCTGCGATTCGATTGTTCATACGGCGAAGTTCTCCTAAAAGCGGGACACGATTTCCACTAGATCGGCGATCAAGCGCGCCGGTGCGCGGACCCTTTACGAGCGGCTGGGATACGAGCGCGGCGGCTTGGGGTCCGAACAGGCGGCGGATCCAGAGCAGGGTTCGCCATCCGGATAAACTTCTCGGGCTGCAACAGGCTGGCTACGGAGATATCCTCATCAATAGCCTCCCAGTGAACGCCGATTCCGCCACCGATCAGTTCCCATGCCTTTCTCTGTTTCGCAGATGCCTGCAAGAGACGCGGAAACCAGGCAAGAGGGACTGAAACGGTTCGACCGTCATCCAGCACCACTGTTAGTTCATCGTTGCTGCACGATACTTCGAGGGCCAGCGCCTCATTAGGTTGTACCGAAGTAAGCATTCCATTTCTCCAGGAAGAGAACTCGGTTCTCGACAACAAGCTCCCCAATAATCGTCAACTCGTGACTTCGAAACCCGCGATTTGATGCCAGCGAAACCGGCTCCAACCAATACTTCGCATACCGGCCTGCATGAGCAACGTGAATATGCGGCGGCTCATTCTCTTCCCTACTGAAAAAGAAGAACCGGTATCCACGGATGCGCAGAAGGACGGGCACGAACCAAGTCTACTGCTTCGTCGTCAATTCTCGAAAGCCGCGCTTGCTGGGGTCGCATCTTATTGAGGTATGCGCCGAGTCGCGGCTTTGACGTCTCCGTTAACTTTGGAGACCGGATGGTCCTTACCATCGCCGAGATATGAATCAAGGAAGTTCCAACTCGTCAGACCATCATCGCTCTCGGGCTCAAGCAAGTAAGCTGCGAGCGTTCCCAATGGCTGAGCCGTGCGTACGATGATCGATCCAGCAGGAAACTCGATCGTCTCTTTTTTGTAGTGACCCGTAAGCGTGACGGCTTGATGGCCCTGGAATGGCCGGCCTGCCTTCTTCACGCTGTCGATAACAAAGCTCTCGACTTCCATAGTCAACGGCTCCGTGAGCTCTTCGACGGCGATGCCGTGTTGAAGCATCTTCTCAATCACCGGGCGTGTTCCTTCTTCGCGTCGGAAGATGTAAGCGCGTGCGGTTGGGACGCTGCGCTTTGGCGCAAACAACCCGAAGTCCGGCATCGCGACCTTCGTGACTTTGTCTTCGACCATCACCGTCATATCGCGGCCCGAACGCGGGTTCTTAACTTTGGTTACTTCTCCTACCAGAATCTCGACGGGCTTTGGAAGAGCCTTCAATTCGTACTCGACACCCATCTGAAACGGCGGCCCCGCCAGTCCCCGCTTGATCGTGTCGAGATCGACTCTATTCGCAAGCTGCGACATCTCCGAGCCGTGTGCGGCTGAGTACTCGAGGATCTCCTCGACAAACGCTTCGGTCACTTCGACTCGGCGTCGAAAATCCAAATAGCTGTAAGCCTCGGAAAGGATCGTCAATCGATTGCGAAACCCAACGTAGTTCTGCCCGATGCGCGGTTGATGCGTGAACGCTTCCCAACGGCGTTTATCTGGAGCGCCAGGCTTGGGCGCCTCGCCTTCGAAGTTGCCGTAGTAGTAACTTCGAAACTTGTGCCGAGCGAGCATGGCCTTCGCGATCGCGGGCATCATCTTCTCTCGATGATAAGCGATGATTCGCGGATCAATCGTCGGATTGAGCGGTATCGAATAAGTCAGATGATAGCCGTGATACGAGCCGTTCGTAGTGTGCAGATCGACCGTCAGATGCGGGTCCCAGCGATTGAACAATCGAACCATCGATTGAGCCTCGGGTGATTCGAGTTTCATGTAATCGCGGTTTAGGTCGAGGCCCTTCGAGTTCTCCCGCACGCCGACTCCGCCAAGTGGTCCATTTTGCGCGGTGCGATTCATCACGTTGATCTTCTCGTTGCCGTCGGCGTTGTAGATCGGCGCGATCAGGATGATCAGCTTGTCCAGAAGCGAGCGCATATCGCCGAGCACGATGCGCCGAGCCAGGTGTTGCACGGCTTCTTTCCCTTCGACTTCGCCCGCGTGAATGTTGGCGAACACAAAGACGATCGGTTTGCCTGAAGCCCTCGCGTCACGAGGATCTGAAATCGGCGGATCCGAAAGGATCACAAGTGGCAGCGCGCGGCCCTCGACTGAATGGCCGAAGGTCTCGATCCGCACGAGCGAGCTTCGCTTCTGAAGTTCGTTGAAGAATCGCAGCACGTCATCGTAACGGCTAGTCTCTTCATAGTTGGTGAGTTCGGCGCGGGATTTCAATTGATGCTCCTGAGCAAGAACAGGCAACCGGTTCGCCATCGTCAGCAGCGACAAGCAGGACAAGGCAAGTGCGATCTTCATAATGACATCTACCGCCCGCGATCGGAGCCGTCGTAGGTACTCGACCGCGTAGCGGTCTCCTATCGATAGCAACACAAACCGTATGACAATCCTGGCCGCGTGGCGGCTACCTGTCGCTTCCTCATGAGAACGATTAGGTGACCGCTACGCGGTCCAAGCCGCCACGTATCGCCCTTGTCTATCGACAGGAGGCCGCTATGCGGCCGCCCTTCGACTTTAGCTGGAGGATTACCACTACTTTCGCCCGGCCGGCTTAGACTCCGTTTGCAAATTCTCCTGAAACAACTTGAAGATTCGCTTGTACTCATCCGCCCAACTCGTTGGTTCGACAAAACCGTGATCCTCGACCGGAAACACTGCCAGCTCCCAGTTTGTCTTGCGAAGCTCGATCAATCGCTGCGCAAGCCGCACCGTATCCTGAAAGTGCACGTTCGTATCAACCATCCCGTGACAAATCAACAACGCGCCCTTCAAGCCCTGGGCGAAATAAATCGGCGATGACTGCTTATAAGCTTCGGCGTCTTTCTGCGGCACATTGAGGATGTTCGATGTGTAACCGTGATTGTAGTGAGCCCAATCCGTCACCGGCCTCAACGCCGCGCCCGCCGCGAACACGTCAGGCTGAGTGAACAACGCCATCAACGTGATGAACCCGCCGTAGCTCCCGCCATACAAGCCAATCTTCTTCGCATCTACACCTTGCTCGCTCACCATCCAGCGAGCCGCGTCGACCTGATCATCCAGGTCCTTACCACCCATGTGACGATAGATCGCCGTCCGCCAGTCGCGGCCGTATCCCGACGACGCGCGATAATCGACGTCCATAACAAGGAAGCCGTTCTCCATCAAATAGTGATGGAACATATATTCCCGAAAGTAGCTCGCCCAGTAGCGGTGAACATTCTGCGCGTAGCCCGCTCCGTGAACGAAGATCACGCCGGGCCCGCCCTTCTTGAAATTCTTCGGCCGGTACATTCGCGCGTACACCTCGGCGCCGTCGCGAGCCTTGAACGTCACGATCGGCGGATCGATCCACCCATAATTCCAGAACTCGGGCGCGGGCGATGAGGTGATCTTCTTTGCTTCAGCGCCCGGTCGATTCTCGGTGACGAAAAGCTCGGGCGGCTTGTTGCTGTAGGAGTAAATCAGCGCGAGCATCTTTTCATCTGGCGACACGAATGCCTGATTGCCGCCGGGCATCGATGTGATCTTAGTGCGTTCCCCGCCGTCGGCGGGCATCGAGTAGAAGTGACGTTCGCCGGGATGCACTTCGCTTGTCGTCAGGAAGAACTTGCTCTTGTCATCAGACAACTGAACTCCGGTGACTTCCCATTTGCCCGACGTGAGCTGTTTCGGCTCGCCGCCTTCATAAGCAACTGTGTAGAGATGCGCGTAGCCAGTTCGCTCAGATTGAAAATAGATATGCTGATTGTCCTTCATCCAACCAAGCGTGAACGCGCCCGGCCCGTCGATCCACGCGTCATCGTGCTCGGTGACGATCACGCGAGTCTTGCCCGTGGCCGGATCGAGCGCGAGTACCCAGCGATCTTTGTTGTCGGCCGCGCGAGCCGCGACGATGGCTTTGGTTCCGTCTTCTGACCAAATCGGTTGAAACACTTGCACATCTCTGTCTCTTGCCTCGCGTTCTCGCGCGTCTGCCGCTCGCTTGTCACCTTGTGCGCCTCGGGCCCCGGTCTGCTGGGCGCCACCTTCGCGTTGCTCGACACCGACTTTCTCGGTTTGAGTTTCGGTTGCGGTTACCGTTTGTCTTTGCCCGTGATCGACCCACTTCACTTCTCCGTTATCGACGCTTACTATCGCGAGCCGAGAGCGATTCTGCGTATCGCCCACCTTCGAGCGACTGCCGATGTCTTCGGTATAAGAAGTCTCGGTGACGAAGTTGGGAACGATTGTGTTCTTGGAGCCGTCGGCCTGCTCATTGACTGTCACGATCACGGATTTTTCATCAGGCGAGAGTTGCAGATTCACGGCGGTCTGTCGCGCGCCTAACGCAAATGGTTTTCGCGGATGCTCGCGCTTGCGTTTCTCTTCGTCTTGCTCGCGTTTCTCGGCGCGGCGTTTTATGACTTCGAGCAGGTCGCGCTCCTCTTTCTTCAAGTATTCCTGACTGTCGGTCCCTTTTTGCTGAGCGGAATCTGTTTGAGCTCGCTGCCCCCCGCCTTGTCCCTGGCCTCGCCCTCCGCCGGCAACCGGAGCTGGAGTTGGCGCGGCTCCGCCGGTGGTGATCTCAGTCATCTGCCCGAGCGACCCTGTTTCGAGCGACATCACGTAGAGATTGTTCGCGCGCGTGAAGTAGATGTGTTTTTGATCGCGAGTAAAATGCGCGTTGGTTTCGGCTTCGGTGGTTGCAGTGATCTGGCGCCGCTGATTCGCGGCATTGTCATATAAAAACAGATCGCCGTTGTCGGTGAACAGCGTGAGCTTCTTGTCCTTTGAGACTTCGCCTCCAAGCGGCGGCGCGTTCTTCGCTTCCTCTTCGGTGAGTTTTTTCAAGCCCGATCCGTCGCGATTGACGACGTAGGTATCGAAGTCTTTCTCGCGAGGCTCGCTCGCCTGCTTCCATTGAAAGTAGAGGCGCTGGCTATCGGGCGACCAGTGAACGGCGCGCGGTTCGTTGCCGACCAATCCCGGTCCTCGCATGATGTTGTCGATGGTGAGCTCGAACTTGCCGTTCGCGCCGCCGCCATTCGCGGCTGATGAAGATGATTTTTGCTGAGCGAGTGCCGGGGCGACTTGCGCCGCTGAAAGAAGAAAGGTCAATAGAAAGACGACACTGCCCTTCCGAAGTGTAATACTCTTGTTCATGAAACCTCCGAATGCCACTGAGCTAGTCTTGTCTACGGAGATGAGAATCTTAAGGCGCCAACATAGGTTGAAGTAGTATTGGAGCTACTCAATTCGCCGCTGCCAAACAGCGGGTTCTCTTGCGGCATGAAGAACCGCCAACACGACGATTACCTTTCCCTTAACTGATAAATAGATTGCGTAAGGGAATCGCCTCGTCATTGCGCGTCTGATTCCTGAACGAAGTAGCTGGTATTTTAGAGGCCCGTCCTGGATTCGGTAATACGCTGCTCTAAGTTCGTCTAGGAACTCGTACCCGAGTCCAGGTTCCTCGCCTTCGTACCACTCAAACGCCGCCTCGACGTCTGCATCAACAATGTCTTTGTTCTCGATCCGGTAGGAACTGACTTGGACTTCTCAGCCAAACGATCCAAAACATCAAACGCAGAATGAGAACTGCTCGGGTCATTGAGATAGTCTGTTAGCCTTGCTTCCGCAAGCTCGAGGTGACTGTCAGGAACAGGTATCTCGCCCGGCGAATCTGCGATCTGGTCCCATAACGCCAGGAGATAACGAACCTGCTCGGCCTTTGAGAGTTCGCTGAACCCAGGTGGTTCCGAAATCAATGTTGACGACATGTTTCCTCACTTATGACTGATGGTACCCGAGATGAACTGATTACTACACTCCCGGCATAGCTTTTTTGAGCGGTTTGAGAAGGAGCGTCAGCACTACCGCCATCACAAGTGCCGCGCAGCCAAGAATAATGAAAAACGAAGACTGCTTCCAGATCGACCAATACACGCCGATTGCCGTCAGCTTATTGCCAATTGCCGTAGCGACGAACCAGCCGCCCATCATCAAACCGCGCACGCGCAGCGGCGCGACCTTTGATACAAGCGACAAGCCCATCGGCGAGAGCATCAACTCACCGAGCGAAATCACCGCGTAAGCGAGGATCAGCCAGAACGGAGACATCACAAACAGAAAACCGTAGTTCAGGAACGCCGTCCTGTGTTGCGAGACGACATCGGCCGGCAAGACTTGTTCAAGCGCGGCGACAAGATTCTGTTCTCCGGTGCCTTTCTCATTCTTCGCGAACTTCTTATCAAGCACGATGAACTTGCCATCCGCGTTCTTCGCATCTTTGATCTTGTCCAGAACATCCTGCGGCACACCGCTGGCGCGCAAAGAATCCAGCGAGCGTTCGCTGATGCGGAATGAGCCAGTCGGGATCATGTCCGGCCGGACTTCTTTCGCTTCACCGAGTTTCGCCGCGGAAAAGAGGATCAGGAATGACAGTCCCGTCAGCGTCATCCCGATAGCCATCTTTGTCGGCGTCGACGGCTCTTTGCCTTTGTTGTCGAGCCACTTCCAGAACCACACCAGCGGGAAGGTCAGCGTCACGATCCAGAATGGGTTGATGGCGTTCGAAATCGTTCCCGTTACATTCCAATCAGTGTTGTCATCCGCCCAGTAAGTCAGCGTTGAGCCGTTCTGGTGAAAGACCATCCAGAAAACAATGACGATAAGAAAAATGACGATCAGTGCGCCGATGCGGCGGCGGTCGGAGACTGTCTCCATTTCTCCGCCGCGCCCGACCGTGGGCAGCGACTTGCCGCTTTTCCTGGCTTCGATGACCGCCGGGTCTTCGACTTTGTTCTTGAATATCCAGAGAATCGAAACCGAAATCACCATGCCGAATGCGGCGATCGCGAACGCAGGATGAAAGCCCCATCGCGCCTTAACGACTTCCATCACGACCGGAGCGAGAAACGCTCCAATGTTGATGCCCATATAAAAGATGTTGTAGGCGCGATCCTTCAAGTGGCTTCCTTCGGGATAGAGGTTGCCGACCATCGTCGAGACATTCGGCTTGAAGAACCCGTTGCCGATGACCAGACAGGTCAGCGCCGCATAGACCGCCCAGAGTGCGGGAACCGAGAGCAGCCCGTGTCCTGCCATGAAAAAGAAGCCGCCAATCATAACGGCTTTTCGATAGCCTAAGACCTTGTCGGCCAGCCACCCGCCGATCAGCGGGCTCGCGTAGACGAACATCAGATAGTTTGAATAGAGACTTGTCGCCTGCGCGGGAGTCCAGCTAAAGCCGTCTTTGGAATCCTGCATGTAGAGCGTGAACAACGCGAGCATCGAGTAGAAGCTAAACCGCTCCCACATCTCGGTCGCGAAGAGCGCGTAGAGACCCGCGGGGTGTTTCTGCAAATCTTGTTTCGTACCGATGTCGCTCTCAATTGTTCTGATAGCCATGGATTTTTGATCTCCCGCAAAGACTGAAGCTGGATTCTAAAAACGCTGGAAACTCGCTTGTCGCGAGGGCGTCGAAGCAATGAATCAATGCCTCGCCTCGACGCAGTGCAAGCCAGCCAGATTTTAGCTGACACCGAATAGCAGCGGCAAATGGATTGGTATGAAACCCGCAACACGCGGCACGAGCAGCAACGTGCCGGCGCGAATGATCCGTCGAGTCAGAACTGGTACTTAATCGCAAAACGAATAACCCGGCCTGGGCCGGCTTCGGTACTTCGGCCAAAGTCAGCGCTTACCAGGTCGGTCACCGGTGGCGCGAAGTTCACCCGATTCGCGCTGTTGAAGATATCGGCTCGCAGATCGATATGCTGGCTCTCTGTCATCCTGATCGATTTCTTGATCGAAAGATCGATCGACGAATAACCCGGCGCTGCAAGTACATTCCTCCCAAGCGCAACTCGTCCATGCTGTCCTGGCGCGCCCATTTCGCTCGATAGAAAGTAACCGTCAGCCGCGTTACCGCGATATGTTCGGAGCGGGCCGCTTCCAAAGTAGGCCAGCCGGTCGTTCAACACGCCGTCTTGATTGAAGTCGCCAAGTCCGCCGAAGAAATCCCCGCTTGAATAAAGCGAAACGTTCGCACCCGACTGAGCGCTCACAATTCCGCTCAGTTGCCAGTCTCCTAACAAAGCGCGCCACAACGGGTTCACACGGTCGAGGGAAGGGCCTCGCCATAGAAAGAATCCAACGGCTCGATGCCTGCGATCAAAATCCGAAGGCCCTCTCTCGAGCGCAGCGTCATTCTCGTCAACCGGCCCAAGCGTCAGCGAACGAAACATGCTGGGCCGGTCGTCGCTCGCGGTGTCGATCGCCTTCGAGTAGGTATAGTGAGCTTGAAAGGTGATCCTGCGGCGCTCTCGACTGGTCACTCTTACTTGCAGAGAGTGATAGCTGGAATTCCCATCCGATGCGATGAGAATGGATCGTTCTTCGAGAGGCTCGCTCTGTAGAGAGTGGTTCAGGCCGCGCCCGGTTTGATAAGCGCGTAACAACCTTCTTCCGTACGTCGAGTCATATCCGGCTTCAAGTATCAAGCTCTCGCGGATTGATCGCTGAACCGCCAGGAACGCCGACTGTGTATGCGAAGTGCGCATATCGCGCGCATACTCTCGCTCGATCTCAATCGCTCCCTCTCTGCCGACCCAATCGACTGGCAACGGCGAACCGGCGATCTCAACAGGCCGCGCGAAGCCCGTTGCAACCGGATAGAACGGTGTTGCCTTGATCTCACCATACGGGAGTCGTGTGGGTGGCGCGTAGTGAATCGCCGCGCCGCCGCGCACGATGATGCTCTCAGAATTCGTAGGCGCATACGCGAAGGTGGCAAAAGGGGCAAAGTTGTTCTTGTCAGCCGGCCGTTCATACAGCGCACCGGAATAAACGTTGTAGCCGAGGCCGTAATTAAGAGCCAGCCTCGTGCTTGCCCGCCAATTGTCATTCACGAATGCGTAGAGGTCCGTGAAACGATAACGCTCAGCCTCGCTTGGTTCAGCGAGCTCAGCGCGAATGATCGCGTGGTTCGGATCACCCATCGAGTGCGCGCCATCGGTCACCAACGCGAGGAGATCGGAATAATATATTCGCCCTCGCGTGAGCCCTTCGTTAACGTATCGTTCGTTGCGCCTGATCGCTTGCGCGCCGGCGCTAATTGAGTGAGCGCCGATTACTCGCACGAAGTTGTCGGCAAGAATGAATGAGCGATTGTCTCGCTTTTCCGGCAATTCAGGCTGGCCTGCACCGACACCTAAGGTCGTGTTGACAGCTACGATCTGGGGCGCATCCGATCCTGCGCCGGACTGAGATGTCCGCCCTCGAAGATATCCGGCGCGAAGATCGTTAATTGTCGTCGGGTTTATCGACCAGGCGAACTGCGCACTCAGCATGTTGCCTCGATGAAAAGAATCGAGGGGGCTCGAGGGCGTGAAGTAGGATTCGTTGAAATCACCGCGCATCCGCGATTGGTCCTCGACGTAACGAATGTTCAGGCGCTTTGATTGCGTCAGGATAAGATCGACGCTTGCGAGCCCCAGATCGCGCGTTGCATCAAAGGTACTTTGAATTGCGGCATCTCCAATATCGTTCAAGCCGTCTCCATCCACGTCCGCAAGCCCTGTTCCTGTTGCGAGCGGTAATCTGTTCTCTGAAAGAAGCCGGCGAAACAGGCTTCCTTGAATGGCTGATGTCCGATGGACGAAGTCTGCCAGCGGCGCTACGACCTGACGGCCAGAAGTCTCGCGTTGAGCCGTGCGTTCGAACGATGTGAAGAAGAAGGCGCGGTCCTTGCCGTTGAATAAGCCGGGGACAGTGATATTCCCTCCGAGTGCGAAGACCGCCTGATCGAAATTCGTCTGATCGGAGGGTAAGCTGCCTCGGTTGGTGAAGAAGTTGTTGGCGTTGAGTCCCGATCTGCCAAGCCGCCATAGAGCCTGCCCATGATAATTGTTCGTGCCTGACTTGCTCGTCGCCGAGAGCAGCGGCGCGCTGTTCTGCCCATAGCTCGAATTCACTGTCGTGTCGGCGTTTGTGTAGTCGGCATTGAACTCCGACACCGATTCAAGACTGAGCGAAGCCGTGAATCGGCCTGTCGCCGGATCGCGATTGTCCATGCCATCGAGCAGGGCTGTCTTGTTTTCGGAACGGCGCCCGCCAATCGAGTAGTGTCCCTTATGCTCTGTCACTCCCTGCTGCAGCATCACGAGTTGCTGAGGATCACGGTCCTTCAGCGGCAGTTCAGCGTACGAAATGGAGAAGTAGGTGTACCCGCAAATAATACAGACGGTGACCCCGTCGCCGACGTTCACCATCCCTGCGTTGATCTGAACTTCGCCCAGAGAAACCTGCATTGCCGCGTTGTGTGGAGAGCTGGAGGTCTCTTGGTTCAGGGTCACTTGCGTGTAATACTTCACGAACCCGGGTGCGTTGATCAGGACGCCGTAGTCACCAAACGGAAGCCCGGTTAGCACAAACATTCCAGCGTCATCACTCCTGGTGGTGAACACGCGCTCTGTTTGGCTTAAAGTAGCTTTGACCTCTGCACCGGAGACTACCGCTCCGTTGGGATCCAGGACTGTCCCACGGATCGTCCCCGATTCAGGTCTACCGCGATCCGGGGCTTGCGTGCTAGCGGAGACTTCTCCGGCTAAGAGAAGCAATGTGATGAGCAGAGTTAGAACGCACTTCATAATCGTACCTCCGGCGTTCTACCATTGCTGCCTGATGACTAATGCGGGCACAGTCAACCAGAGAATGCGCGGTGAGAGTGTGCCTTGCAAAGATTGTCTTGCCGTCAACTCCTTCAGCACCTGATTGGCAAACTCGGAGATGCTAAAATCGGCGACTAGACTGTAGTATCTTCAACGGTACGAGAACAATCGATAAATGCTTGATTGGGACATAGACAATCGACACTTCTACATTCGCGACGTCGACAGCGAAGCCGAGTTTCACGCCGTCGAAGACCTGCAGAAAGAGGCGTGGGGCTTTAGCGATCTCGACATCGTGCCCGCCGCCACGCTTATCGCAACCGGGCACGCGGGCGGCTCGCTGCTTGGAGCCTTCGAACGCAATCGCATGATTGGATTCGCGTACGCGTTTCCCGCATTCGAAGAAGGCCGCGTCTCAATGCATTCACACATGCTTGCGGTGAAACCCGAGTATCGAAACTATCAGGCCGGCTATCATCTCAAACTCGCGCAACGTGAGCGCACGCTCGAAAAAGGAATCGACGAAATTACGTGGACGTTTGATCCGCTTCAGAGCTTGAACGCGCACTTGAATTTCACAAAGCTCGGCGTGATTTCGAATCGCTACATCGTGAACTTCTACGGCGAAGAGACCTCGAGCCCGTTGCATCAGGGCTTCGGGACGGATCGGTTGTGGGTCAGGTGGTTGTTGAACAACGACCGGGTGAAGCAGTGCGTCTCTCGAGCGCGGGCGGATCGCGCGCAACGAATCGCAGACGGGTCACGCGAAGCCCTCGAGATCATTCAATCGGCACTGATCTACGGTGAGGACTCGCGACCGATGCTCGGACCTTTCACGAGCAACCTCGCCACGGGCCGTTGCGCGATTGAGATCCCGCGCGACATCAACTCGCTCAAAGAACGCGACCCGAGTCTCGGAGTCGAGTGGCGCGAAGCAACTCGCGCGGCTTTCCTGAGCGCGATTGAAGACGGCCTGGCAGTCACCGGCTTCGTTCGAATTGACAGCAATGGAATACCTCGCTGGTTTTATATCCTGAGAAGGAGCATAGCGTAGGCTCGTCTTTTGGACACGATGCCGAGGCCACGATCCAGCTTTGTGCTTTTCGATTTTCACCTAAGCGTGGGCGTGATTCCTGGGAAGATACTTCTCATTTTCAATCGTCAGCCTTATCTGCAGTTCCCTCGATATCGTTCCTGATATCTCCTCCTGCGCGTCGAAGGCGCCACTATGCGGACGCTTGTACTCTTTGCCAAACAGTCGCGATCCATCTATCGCGTCAACCAACTCCACTCTGAAGATCAGGCTGTTTTCAAGTTCGATTATCCTTCCTGTTACGATTGCCCGTACGTTGAGTCTTCGGCCAATCTTTTGTGGATCAACGTCTCTCCCCTTGTATCGGAAGACAGTGCTCAATGCCATGACGCGCAATCGGGGTAATTGGGCAAGATTGCTGATAATGCTCTCAGTGATGCCATCGCCGAGGCATTCCAAGTCAGGGTCTTTACTCGCATTGGCCAAGGGCAAAACGGCTATCGAGTCGATCGTCTTGTCTGGAGGGGTGTCATTTCTGTTGACCGGCGACTGGACCTCGTTGCCCGCCGCGATGTTGCCGGCCTCATCCATCACCTCACGTACGGGTACCGCAAAGCGATAGCCGAGCTTTGGAACAGTTTCTATGTATTGACGCCCGTTCTGATCGCTACCCAGAACTTTCCGCAACGTAAAGACTTGCTGGGTAAGGTTGGCTTCCTCGACGAACGTGTTGGGCCAGACCTGTTCCAGTAGCTCGCTCCTCTCAACTAGATGTCCGCTGTTTTCAACAAGCACAAGTAACGTCCTAAAGGATTTCAGTGTCAGGAATACAGGCTCGCTCTCTCGCAAAAGGACGTGCTCTTTTGTATCCAAGCGAAATGGGCCGAACTTGTAAATGTGCTTTGTTGTTTTGATCATATCCGATCTTGATGATCATTTGATAAGAATTTGAGAAATCTCTGAGGACTTCCTCTCGGCTCCCACGGTATTTTCCTTTTGTATTGTTTGCTATGAAGTGAGGCTAGCGGCTTCAGATTCTGAATGTTCTTTTGACTTATTCTTGAAGCCCCCTTTGTATAGACGAAAAACCAAAGCAGGTTTTTTGCAGGCGAAAGAAAGCTCACCGCCTTAGTCGAAGGCTAACTAAGGGGAGAACCGATGAAGAAGCATCTGCGGTAACCAATATCAGGTTGCAAATGGAGGAGCTTCGTCAAAGCTGAGTGTAAAGAGCCCTCGACAGCGAGCTGACCCCTGGCTCTAGTTAGGAAGAGGTAAGAATATGAAAATGAAATCACAGAAAACGAATAAGAGGATTTGGTTGGGCGCAGCCATCGGGTTTGCGCTGATCCTTCTGACTTCCAATCCGCAGCCAGCGTTTGCCCAGCAATGGAACACCAACGGCAGCAATATCTCGAACGCCAATTCGGGAAACGTCGGCATCGGCACAACGTCTCCCGTCTTCAAACTGGACATCCAGGGGGGGCAGCTCCACGTGGCTGGAGGTGCAAATACCAATGTAATCATAGAAGGACCCGCAACTAGTCATTCGCTCATTCAGTTTAAGAACGCGGGAACAAGCCGCGGCTGGTTGGGTTTCGTTAACCTGGGCAGCACTGGCTTAGGGTTTTTCAATGCTGCCGGAGATATCAACCTGCTGGCTACAGATAGCGGCAACGTCGGCATCGGCACAATCAGTCCAAGCTCGCTTCTCTTCGTAGGATCAGGATCGGTTGCGAACGGAGCCCTTCCTGGTATTAACGTGGCATTGGGAGGAGCCTCGTACGTTACTGCCAGCGATGGTACTCGAACTGTCTTTCTGGGAGCTGATTCAAGCGGCTATGGCATGGTGGGAACTTTAAGCAACCAGGATTTTGTTATTCGAAGCAACAATATCGAGCGAGTACGCGTAGCCGCGGGCGGCAACGTCGGCATCGGCACTATCTCGCCAGCAGCCAAACTTCACGTCGTCAGTGGTACTGACAATCCCAACACTTTGCTCTCGCTTGATACAGGGGTACACGGTGGAAGCCAATTTCAAATAGGCGGTACGACGAACAATGAAAGTTATTTCAATTTGAATGTTTACCGAGCGGGACTCTATTTCAACAGGCTTTCGGTAAATAGTTCCGGCCATCTGCTGCTACAACCCGGGGGCGATAGCAACGTAGGCATTGGAACGTCCGGGCCAAACTACAAGCTGGACGTCCAGGGAGGTCAGATCAACGCGTCCGGAGGCTTCTGCATCGCCGGCGATTGTAAAACGGCGTGGTCACAAGTTGGGGGCGGCACTTCGCAATGGACAACCGCCAGTTCTAACATTTATTACAACACCGGTAACGTCGGCATCGGCACGACAACGCCCGGCTACAAGCTTGACGTTGCCGGAAGCATCAACACAACCGGCGTGAACGTCAACGGTTCTCCTATCACCAGCAGCCAGTGGACTACGACTGGAACAACGATCAATTACAGCGCGGGAAACGTCGGCGTCGGCACCGCCACACCTGGTTACAAACTAGACGTCGCCGGCACCGTCAATGCCACCGGCGTCTCGATCAACGGCTCTCCGATTTCCGCCAGCCAGTGGACCACAAACGGAACCAATATCAATTACGCATCTGGAAACGTAGGCATCGGCACTGCCACTCCCACCACGAAGTTACACGTGGTGGGGGACGGTAAAGTCACCGGCAACCTTACGGTCGATGGAAATATTGCAGCCAAGTATCAAGACGTTGCCGAGTGGGTGCCTGCCTCAGAAAGGATTTCTCCCGGCACGGTCGTCGTTCTCGACTCCACGAAGTCCAATCAAGTGATCTCGTCCGCGCAAGCTTACGATACTCGCGTCGCGGGCGTGATTTCCGAAAGGCCCGGGATCGCTCTGGGCGAAAGGGGCGACCACAAAGTCCTGGTCGCCACCACCGGCAGAGTCCGAATCAAAGTGGACGCCACTCGCGGCGCGATTCATATCGGCGATTTGCTCGTTACGAGCGACGTATCCGGAATGGCGATGAAGTCGGAGCCGGTCAACATCGGAGGAGTACTGATCCATCGTCCCGGCACGTTGATCGGCAAAGCGCTCGAACCGCTTGCGAAGGGCCAGGGTGAGATCCTGGTTCTCCTAAGCTTGCAGTAGCCGACAACTAGAAAGCCATTCTTGACTAGCCATCAAGTCGTGAGCCTTTCCATTCATTACTGCGCTGGAGTGAACTCGCGACCTTGTATCGCCGCGATGCGACATCCCTGGACCAATGACTAGTTGGGGCTTAACGCCCAGGAGCATACCATGCGCTTCACCAATCTGGTTTCTCAATCTCGTCGCCGATTTCCGGGCCGCCTGAGAGAGTTCCTGTTTAGGAATTGCTCGAGCCCTCCCCGACACACTATGGCCCGTGCTATTAGCATTGCCTTGATCCTTTCGCTGATGGCCACCTCAACGCCCGCGTCGGCGCCCTCGACGATCGTGGCTTTCGCAAAGGAATACAGTGTTGGGTTGGCATTCTGGTTCCACACCAGCGGACTCGCCAAATTAATTCAGGGTCAAGGCGCGGGCAAGGCCAATCCACAGGAGAAGCAAAAGGATCGCGACGCAAAGGTCCATCGTATTCAGATTTTTCCTGGTGACGTGACCGTTGATCTCAGCGACCACGTGTCCTTCTCAGCGGCGGCTTATGATCGAGACGACGGACCCGTTGGTGGCGTCAAATTCAAATGGAGCGGGAAGAGTTCCGTCCCCGGCCGCGGTGTCCGCTTGTCGCAGCATGGCGAGTTTGACGCAACGACCGAGGGCTCATTCAGCATAGTGGCGGAAGGCGCCGGAAGGTCCGCCCAGGTGTCGATTGTGGTGCGTAACTCTGTCAGACGTAACCCGAACCTCACCCCTATAAGCACTCGCGAGGTTTCGACGCGCGACCTTCCGTCTCGAAAAGTTGGATCAACCAAAGAGCCATCGAAGTCGGAGGGCGCCGGCCCAGTTACGTCCAAGGCGGAAGATATCAAAACAAGACGTATCGCAGGGTCCGGCAAGGCGAACTTCGCGGCTATGGTGTCTTATGCCGCTGAACGGCTCGGCGGTGATTCCAAACCAGCTCCGGGCCGTCAATTCGAAAACAGAACCGTCTCGCCAATGGTTCAAGCGGAGCCCGGCTGGGACGACGGCAACTACACGACAGCGGACGATCCGGGAAACGGGGTGGGTAATCCGCCCGGCGCTCCTTTGGACGGTGGCGCAGGCAGCGGCAACTTTCAATTCGCGGCGCCGATCCTGGGCCTGCCCGGGCGAGGAATCAATATTGCCCTCGGACTCGCGTACAACTCTCGCCTGTGGAACAAGGCGGGTACGCAAATCAACTTTGACAATGATCGCGGATGGCCAGCGCCCGGGTTCTCGCTGGGGTTCGGAAAATTGCTCGGCATGGGCGTTTTCAACGGCGGAATGCTTGTCGATGCCGACGGCACCCGCCACAGCTACAGCGGCATAGTAACCGGCTTTACCTGGGGAACCACTTTTGTCGGCCATACGACTGATGGGTCATTCATCGATTATTCGTACACGAGCGGGCCAGGTGGAGGAATAAACTCCGCCGAAGCGCGGCTCGCCGATGGAACGGTAATAACCTATGCAGCCGCGGGTCCGGGGGCGGTGTATCCGACCTTGATCAAAGACCGAAACGGCAATTACATAACCATCACTTATCTCAACAACAGCGGACCGCGCATACAGACCGTAAGTGACACCCTCGGCCGCGTCATCAGTTTCCACTACGACTCGAACAATCTGTTAACCGCCATAACCGCTCCGGGGCTCAACGGCGGCGGCGCGCGTACGCTTGCCAGATTACATTACCACCAGCTCTCGCTCAGTTACTCATTCAGCGGTCTGACTCCCGTCGTGCGAGACCCGTCCCCGTGGGTGATCGATGCCATCTATTACCCGGGTACAGGTACCGGCTACTGGTTTGGAGACTCCGATTTTTACTCCAGCTATGGGATGCTCAAGAAGGTGAGCGAGCGGCGCGGTATGACCTTCTCGGGGCCAGACCCAGTTCCGCCGGCGCAAGGCCCGACAGAACAGGGAACCATCACGTTCGCCGGCCAGGTAACGCAAGAAGAAGTTTACAACTACCCGCTGTACGTCGGTGATAGTAGCGGCACCGCCAGCAGCAATCTCACCGATGCGCCGACTTACACCTCACAGACAGAAAGCTGGACGCGCGATGGAGTCAATTTCGATTCGGGCACTACCGGCTATGACATTCATGAGAACTCCACGCCACGCACGGTGACCGTCACGCTGCCGAATGGCACGACAAGCAAACAGTATTCTTACAACGCGCCGGGACAATTCAATGACGGGTTAGTCTATTTGGACGAAACTCGCGACGCGTCGGGCACGCTGCTTCAGAGCAGTTCGTCTGCCTGGGCCCAAGGGGCGTATGAGTCGCCGCGTCCCGTGCGGGTTGAAAAAACTGATGAACGCTCACAGACGACGGCCGCCGAGTTCAGTTATGGCAGTGTCTACAACCAGGTGACCGAAGTGCGCGACTTTGATTACGGCGGCACGTCGCTTTTGCGCGGCACTCGCACGACCTATCAGAATAATGTCAACTATACCGGCACAGCCTATAGCACCGGTTACGTGGGCCGCCACATCTTCAACCTGCCGTTGAGTGTCGAAGTTTATGCGGCCGATAACTCGACTCGGGTGTCGCGGACCGAATATCAGTATGACGGTCAGAACTTCAGCGCCGCTCCTAACGTCGTCCAACACGCTCAGTCATTCAATCCGCACGCGGAGGATGAGGGTTATTGTTACTATGACAATGACTGGAGCGACGGAGACTGCCGTGGCAGTTGCCTGCCTAACTGCCCGGAGTGCATTCAGGATCCGTCTTGCGACGGCTATTGCCCGCAGATTTATTACTGCCCTTATGACTCTTCTACGGATTATCGAGGCAACGTTACGCAGGTAACGAGCTACGCCGACGCGATCAATCTAACGAGCGCGGTCACGGAGACTAGGCGTTATGACATCACCGGCAACCTTGTGACTGCAAGCACCTCATGCTGCGAGCAGACCAGCTTCAACTACACAGTTGACACGCAATATGCTTATCCGATCTCCAAGACCCGTGGTTCGGCGACTGATGCTTTCGCGCAGGCGACTACCAGCGCCACGTACGACTTCGACACCGGGCTTGTGCTTTCGGCTACGGACACAAATGGTCGGCAATCACAAACAAGTTACGACTCAGCCACGCTCCGCCCCACGAGTACAACTTCACCCAGTGGCGCGCACACCGACTTTGGCTATGACGACACCGCCATGAGCGTCACCCAGACGACTCATCTGGCCGCTGGCGAAGGTGGTGGCATCGCCGACCAAAATACCAAGCTACTGAACGGCAGGGGTCAGGTGCGAAGCGAAGAAGCGCTCGCCTCGGGTGGCGCCATCGACGTGGTCGACTCTGTGTACGACAACATGGGCCGGGTCTCGCAGCAATCGCGTCCTTTTCGTAGCGGCGCTGAGCAGCCGCAATGGAGCACTACTCTGTACGACGCGCTCAGCCGTCCGATGAGCGTGAGCGCGCCAGACGGCAGTACAACACAAACGTTCTACAACGAAGCCGCGAGGCCTGACGCGGCGAGCGGCGCGCCTGGAGAAACGACACGTGTGCGCGACGCCTGGGGCCGCGAGCGTTGGGGCCGCGCAGATTCGAGCGGGCGCCTTGTTGAAGTAGTCGAACCTAATCCGTCGGGCGATGGCTCAGTTGCGGCGGGCGGTCTTGTAACGATGTACGCCTACAACACGCTCGGACACCTGACTCAAATTACACAAGGCGCGCAGACGCGTTCGTTCCAGTACGACTCGTTGGGTCGACTAACCGCCGAGAAGCTGGCCGAATCCAGCGCGACGCTCAATGATGCCGGGACGTACGTTGGAGCGGGAACCTGGAGTGATGTCTTTACCTACGACGATCGTTCGAACCTCATCGGGCGCACGGACGCCCGCGGCGTGAAGACCGTTTACACTTACAACGCAGATCCGCTCAATCGACTGCAATCAGTGTCGTGGGACACGAGTGGGTTTGGCGATACCGGCAATCCGATTTTCACCGCCGCGACCGTCAGTTATCAGTATCGGCAAAAGGCCAGTCCGTCTGAGATGAAAGATGTCACCCAGCTAGACAGCGTCACGGCGACAGGTGTTTCGACGGAGAGCTACGCATACGATAGCGAAGGCCGCGTTAGCTCAAAGACGCTAACGCTTGCGAGCCGTTCGTCTTATCCGTTTGTAACAAACTACATCTATGACACGCTCGATCGCATCGCCGATGTTCGTTATCCGGCTGAGTTCGGCAACGGCACGCAGCCGCGCAAGGTTGTGCATCACAACTACGATATCGCCAGTCGCTTGAGCAGTCTGACTTTTGACGGTCAATCCTTCGCCTCGGGTATTGTCTACAACGCAGCCAGCCAGACGACCACGCTCAATGTCGGCAGCGGCGCGAATCAGATTGCCGAGAGCTATGCTTACAACGCGCAGACGGGTTTGCTTGATTCTCAGACTGTAGCGCGAGGCACGGCCACGCTCCTAAACCTCAGCTACGACTACGCCGGCGCCAACGGGAAGCGCACCGGTCAACTCACAAAGATCACCAACAATCTGGACGCGAGCGGCCATCACAATCGCAGCTACAACTACGATGCGCTCGGGCGTCTGGTCCAGGCGACGGGCGGGCCCTTCAGCGCGCCTCTTTGGAGCCAAACCTACACCTACGACCGCTACGGCAATCGCACCTCTGTCGCGGCGAGCGGCAATACGGCCCGGTTACAAAAACCTGTAGAGCCAAAGCCGCAGTTGCCCGCCAATCTGTTGGCCTCTAATAACAGCGGCAGGCATGATCGATCTTCTCTGTTTGGTCCCGACCGGAGCGTCATTTCGGATTCATTCAGCGCTCTTAGTCCGGCGTTCAGACCGGAAGCCACGGCCACGTCGAAGACCAGCGCGACCCTCGCGCCACAGAGCGGGCCGGTCTTCACCGATGATCCGCTGACAGCCGGAGTGACAATCAAGGCGGTGCATGTTACCGAGTTGCGCGATGCGGTCAATCAGGCTCGCGCGCTGGGAGGACTTGGGACAGCATCCTGGGCAGAGTCGGTGACTTCAGGCGTGACGATCAAAGCCGCGCACATCGTGGAATTGCGGACGCGGCTCGGCGAAGCGCGCGCTGCACTGGGGCTATCGTCAGCCAGCTACACGGATCCAACTCTGACGGCGGGCACAACAGTAAAGGCGACACACCTCCAGGAACTGCGTGATCGAGTCAAAGAAGCGCTCGCCGGCGATGGCTCATGTCCGCCGGGCCAGAACCTGTCCACGGATCAGTTTGTTAAGAACTTCTATCAGGGCGCGCTCGTTCGTCAGCCGAACTCAGCCGAGTTGCAATCGTGGGCCAGTCAATTGCGACAGGCTTACTATCAGGGAGAAGCACAGCAACTCGCTACGGCGCAGTACATGGGCCGGCAGATCTTCAAGTCACCAGAGTACGTCAACCGCAATCGCGACGATCATTCGTATGTTTATGATCTCTACAAAGCGTACTTGCAGAGAGAGCCGGACCAGGCTGGTTGGGATTTCTGGACCGCCGGCGTTGCCCAAAACGGACGAGACAATGTTCGTCTCGGGTTTGAACTCTCAACGGAATTCGCCAACAAAGTTGCGAGCCTCTGTCCAGGCTCAGGAGGCTCTGCACCGGTTCCCCTCGACGGCCTCGCGAATCTCTCCTACGACTCGGCTACGAACCGCATTACGACGAGCGGATTCACTTACGACGCAGCCGGCAATCAGACGCGCGTCGTGCGCGCCGATGGCTCGGGGCAGAAGTATCAATACGACGCGGCCAATCGCCTCGTGAAAGTAACGGACGACTATGCCTACACGATTGCCGTCTATACCTACGGCGACTCGAACGAGCGATTGATCGCCGCGGAAGGAGACCTGCGTACTTACTACGCTTGCGACGGCAGCGCGGAATACGTTGAGAGCGGAGGCTCCACCGCTCTTCTCTGGTCGAAGAGCTACGTGTATCTCGGCGGGCGCTTGCTTTCAACATTGACTCCGAATGGAAGCGGCGGCGAGACGGTTCAGTATCATCACCCGGATCGCCTGGGCACGAGACTTGTGACCGGCGCCGACGGGAGTGGCAATCCCACGAGCTTCGAGCAAGTCACGCTTCCGTTCGGCACGGCGCTGCCTGAATCGCCCACCGGCGCAGGAGTAACCAGTGGCGATACTAATCACCGGTTCACCTCTTACGACCGCTCGTCAATGACCGGCCTCGACTATGCGATCAACCGACACTACGACTCGCAGCAAGGCCGATTCACGCAGGTTGATCCGATCGGGATAAGGTCCACGAGCCTCGAACTTCCTCAGACGCTCAACCTCTACGTCTATTGCACGAATGATCCGATAAGCCACATTGACCCCGACGGCCTCGGCTTCTTCAGCTTCTTCAAGAAACTGTTCAAAGGGATCGGTAAAGTCTTCAGCGCGGTTGGCAATGCTGTTGCGCGGGTGCTCAACAATCGCTGGGTGCGAATAGGCATCTTCGTTGCCAGCTTCCTCATCGGCATACCGGCGATTGCAGGATTCCTTGGCAAGGTAGTTACAGCCGCAATTAAGACCGCGTTGGACATCTACAATACCGTCGCCGACATTGCCGCGTCGTTACAACTGACAGGGCAGTTGCTGCAGGGTAAGTTCAAGGATCTGTTCGTCAACTTAGGGATTGGGCTTGTCAGTTCGGCAATCTCGACAATTGCGGATAGGATTATGCGAGGTGTGAGGGATGCGCTCACAAAAAACGGCAAGTTCAGTTTGAAGAACTTCACGTTCAAGGGTTTCTTCGGTGGCGTATGGAGCGGCCTGAAAAGCGGACTTCACGACGTATTTGGACGCGGCTGGGAGAGCTTGATTCCAATCTACGGCAGGTATTGCGCGCCGGGTCATGGTTGGGGACCGGGGGAGAGGGGGTCTCCGATAAGTGAAATTGACGCTGGTTGCAAACCACACGACTTTGCCTACAACGAAAGCTGGCGCGCGCTCGATGAAAATGCTTTTAGACTCGAAGCAGATAGGGCATTGTTGAGGGACTTATTCACATCGCTATCAGCGGTAGGTGTTGGAGATATCGTTTTTGGCGGACGAGTGTCAGGGGGCAACGCCTATCGGTTCATTGCCATACCAGTGTTCGGCGGCCTCATCGTTTACCGAAAGAGGCGGTAACGGCGAGAGGCACAGATGGATAAACACTCTTGCTTTCGGCCGTTGTTTCTGTTGCTCGTGCTAGTTCTTGCGCTGGCGGATCATCGCTACTTTTCCAGCATACAGCAACGAGGCGAGATGGGTACCAGGATCAGTCCCTAGCTATCAAACGAAGAACTGATCGAAGGCGTTTTGACTCCGACGCTTAGCAACGCGAGAACGTCCTTAAACTGCGTTGTCCGGTCGAGTCTGAAACGCTTCAGACTCGAAGCCCATATCTGTCAAATCTTCAGCTAGGTATTGATGATCGCCTTCGAGCACGCTGCCAGTGAGGCTTCATTCTTGTCGGGCACATGTGGCTTGAGTTTCGGCGAGAAGGCGACATCGGCCATATTCACGACTCTCTCGGGATGCAGAAGGAGTAATCGGAATTTGGGTGCGGTTCTACTGCGGAGGCAGTAGTAGTGAACTCACTCGGTACGCGCGGTCTTGCCGCGAGCTTCACATGTTTCCGGATCCTGTCCCTATCCCCTCCCAACTCGCCCGATGCTGCGGAACCGCTCGATTCCCTCGTGGTCGATAAGAATTTAGGTTGGAAATGCGCGCACGTCGAAGGCCCGCTGCACCTGACGGCCGCGGTCCAAGGACAGCGCCAGACCATCCTGTTTCACCGATGAGCGCCGTCCACTTTTCAGCTCGGTACCGAGCTGATCCCGATCATCACACGCAAAGGCTCTTTTCGAACTTCTTGTGCAGGCTGCGCAGCGACGGCATCGATGCCATACAAGGAGGACACCAGGTCCCCCAGAAATCCAGCAGACCACTTTGCTCTGCGCAATTTGTTCTGCTCTTTGTTCTCCGCCTGCGATTGGAGCGAATCACCTTAAAGTAGGAAGCTCCAAAGCAACCTTGGCCATTGACTTTCCGCGCAGATACAATTCTCTCAGATGAGAAACAGCATCAGTCCCCACCTCTGTGTGAGCATTCTCGCGCTCAGCTCTGTTGTGCAGTTTATTGCTCAAGCGCAATCCAGTCCTGAACCGGACAGTCAACCTCAAACTAAGCAAGCTCAGACCAAGCAAGAACGAAAAGCGCAGGCGAAGCTGGATCGCGCCGGGCGCGATGAACAGCCGGCGGCAGTTGCTGAGGCGGGCGCTACTTCGACCTCTCGGCTCGCGTTGCCGTTCAAGCGTGCGTGGCTTTATCTCACCGACGAAGCGAGCACGGTTCCTCCCGCAACCGATTCGACGAGAATTTATCTGCCGCTCATCGGCGGCCGCATTGTGTGTTTGGATCGCGAGACTGGATCGCTGGTGTGGTCGAGCGAGCCGGGTGGGTTGATCGTTTCATCTATCGCAGTCGGCAAGAACTCGATTTTTCTTGCGACCCGCAAGGTGACTGACGACGGAACGGAAGAGGGAGGCACGCTGCGCGCGATCGACAAAGCCACCGGGTTGACGCTTTGGCTGAAAGATTACACGAGACCGTTCACATCACCTCTCTCGTTGGCCGGCGATCGAATCTACGCCGGAAGCGCCGATGGTTCGCTGTACGCGCTCGATTCGAACAACGGCGAAGTGATTTGGAAAGTCGAGACTCAAGGCGTGGTCGAAGGCCGCGCGTTGGTAACCGATAACGCGATCTATTTCGGAAGCGATGACGGTGCGCTGCGTGCCATCGACCGCACAAGCGGCAAATCGATTTGGAAACATCAGGGAAGCGGCAAGATCGTTGGACAGCCCGCGAGCGACGAGCACGCAGTCTACTTTGGCGGTGGTGACGGCTACGTTTATTCCGTGGACATTGCAACGGGCAAGCTCCGGTGGCGAGCGCGAACCGGCGCCGCAATCGAAGCATCGCCGGTGCTCACGGGCGATCGCGTGCTCGTCGCCTCATTCGATAATTTTGTTTATGCGCTCTCACGCGCAACCGGCGGCAGGATCTGGAAACGGCGGCTAGAAAATCGAATCACATCCGCTCCGCTGATCGAGGGTGACGCAAGTCTCGTCGCTCCGCTTCGCGGAGATTACGTTGCGGTGTTTTTGAATTCGGATGGACGCCGCGTGAATCTTTATCAACTCGATAAAGAGTTCGAGATCGTCGCCGATCCCATCTTCTCAAATGAAACGCTGGTGCTTGCGACGAACAAAGGACTCGTCGTCGCTACGGCCACGCGGCCTGCCACTAACGCGCCGAGCGCGGTCAAAAAATAGTCATCCAAAAGCGGTATCGCCGCCGCGACGGTGAACGAGGAAACAACCTGCCTCGATCAACGCCGTGACGGCGATAATTCGGAACTAGAATGAAGAGGGCTTAGTCCGACGGGGGTTTGAAGGGGCTGAGTGCGACAGAACGAACTCTATAACAGTTTTTTAATTGCGGGGGCGTATTTGAAGTTATCAATCACCGTTCCACAGAAGAGCCAAATCGACGCGCGCCTCGGTAGTGTTCTGTGAGAAAGAGAAATCAAGAAACGGGATGGCGCAATCGGGTAGGATGAGCATGCCGCTTCGGCCAGATTGAAAGAAGGAACTCGACCGCTGTACTCGAAATTGACCGAGTGATGAACGCCACCTTTTGAGTGAATGACTGGTACGTGAAACGTTATGACGCCGGTTGTCAGTTGTTTGTGCCGCGCCGTGTCACTGGACGCTACGAGCGTTGCTGAATACCCCACACATGCGCTCGATTCCGTTGCTGATTGCCTCCGGTGATTCCTTAGAGAAGGCCAGTCGCAGCGTTCCCGCGCCGCTGTCATCGACAAAGAACGGTTGACCCGGCACGTACGCAACTCCGCTGTCAATCGCAGCCGGCAACATTTCGGTTGCGTCGGCCGCGCCTTCAAGCTCCATCAACACAAAGAACCCACCCGAAGGCTTCGTCCAACGCGCTCCATCGGGAGCGAACCGCTCCAAAGCCTCGAGCATCGCGCGGCAACGAACTTCGTAGAACCTTTTAAGCTCCGGCAGCCGCCGCTCGATCAATCCGCGGCGAATCGCTTCGATGACAATCTCCTGATCGAGCACGCTTGAAGTCAGATCGGCGCCTTCCTTTGCGATCTCGACCTTCGAAGCAATCTCCTCGGGTGCGCGAAGCCACGCCGACCGCAATCCCGGCGCAAGCACTTTCGAAAATGTGCCGAGGTACACAACACGTTCGGGACTCTCGGCCGCAAGCGGCGCAAGCCTCGCCGCTTCTTCGGTGAAAGCGAGATCGAAATACGCGTCGTCCTCTATGATCAGCAGGTCGTACTCCTCGGCCACGTCCAGCAGTTCGCGCCGGCGCTCCGCTGTAAGAGTGACTCCCGAGGGATTTTGAAAATTCGGAATAGTGTAGATGCACTTCACGCGGCGGTCTTCGGCGAATGCGCGATCGATCTTTTCACGCAAGTCGCTGGTTACGATTCCGTCATCATCCTGGCGCACGCCAATCAACTCCGCCCCTGCGTTGCGCAACGCGATTATCCCGCCGATGTAACTTGGAAGCTCGACCATCGCCACGTCGCCAGGGTCCAACAGAACTCGCGCGATCAAATCGAGACCCTGCTGCGAGCCCGAGGTCATCACAAGCTGAGATGACGCGCAATCTTTTATTCCGCGCGACCGCAGAATCCCCGCGACGGCTTCGACCAGCGCGCCGTTGCCGCGCGTCGGACCGTACTGAAGCCCGACCCGGCCGCGTTCGCGAATAACCAGCGCCGCAATATCGGCAAGCTCCTCGAGCGGAAATGTTTCGTGGCTTGGCGCGCCCGCCGCAAGCGAAATGACTTCCTTGTTGCCGAGCAGCTTGCTCAGTTTTCGAATCGCGTTCGGGTGCAACCTCCGCCCAAGCGCTGAGAACATCAACTCGTAATCGATTTGTGTCTTGAGCATTGAACTAAGCGCCGATCATCCTTTTACATCGAACACAAACGAAACTATGCGCGATGGATCGTTGGGATCATTTGATTTGATGGTGATCGATTTCACGTGTTCGCCGGGCGCTTTGCCGGTCTCGACTTTTACTCTGATCTTTCCGGCCTGACCAGGCCGAAGGACTTTTGGAAAGTCCACCGTGGTGCATCCTCAGCTTGGCACGATGGAATCGATCTTGAGATCAGCCTTCCCTCCGTTGCTGATGACAATCGCGCGCACGAGATTCTTATCCTGTGGCTGCTTGCCGAAATCAATTCGCTTTTCCGGAGCGATGAGCTTTGGCTCACGCCCCGTCGCCGCGTTGGAAGCCACCGCCGTCTTGTCGGGTTTCGAAACGTTTTCGGTCGGTTTGCCTGACGTCGGAGGAAGCGTCTGCACTGTTAGCGGCGGTGTAGTTGAAGGATTCGGCCGCGCGTCGCTCGGCTGTGGATCGGCCGACGCCGCGGCGTTGCTGTTCGCTTGCTGGGAGTTACTGTTTGACGTCGCCGAACTCTCTTCGTGGCTTGCGCACGCCGAAGTAAGCGCGATCAGCGCCAACAGAACTGCATACGTGATAAACATCGAGCGTTTCATAGCGGATAAATTTAGCACGAAGGCACGGCGCATGTGCAACGAATACGGATGGCCGAAATCTCATTCGCTGCCGCGTGTCGGTCCCGCGGAAGCATCGACCCTGAGCGTAACGATCGTAGCTCCCCAGCCGCCAGCCTCCGACGGCGCGTCGCTGTATTCAATCACGAAGGCGCTCCGCGAGAGGATCGATCGAATCATTTCACGTTGAACTCCGATTCCCTTCCCGTGAATGATGCGAACAAATCGAACGCCTCGCGTATGGGCCTCATCGAGATAGTCTTCGACTACCGCGCGAACCTGACGAGGCGGAATCGAATGAAGATCAAGAACGTCTCGAAACGGAATGATGACAGTTTCCGGAAACGGATTATTTGGATCGAATGATTGATCGTCTTCCGCATCCGGACGATTGTCAGTTGAATGCTCTCGATGCTCGGCGTCGCGACGAAGTCGAATTTTGTGAAGGAGGTCGAATATCAAGGCGTGATCCTACTTCGGACGCCTTTTGGCTGAAGCTCGCGCGGATGGCTTCGTAGTTCGGGCCGCGAGTTCCTTTTCTCTGGCGATCGACTTTGCATGCTTGAGCGCGGCTCGAATGAACTTCCGCAGATGAGGGTTCTTCAAGTCTTCGGGTGTGCGGACCTTGATGTGACGGATGATCTTGCCTTCGCCGACGAGCACACCGTCGGGATCGTCGAGCTCGGCGCCTCGATTGAACATCAGATTCACGCCTTTGGTGTAGGTCACGACTTGAACAAATGCGTCCGACATTTTGCCTGACAGCGAATACCAGAACACGAGCGCATAAACATGGACGAGTCTCTCGACTGCCGCGGGCGCTTCTTCGAGCACCATCTCACGCAGAGCAAGCGCGAGTTCGCCTACGCTGAGATCGTAGCGCGACAGCATTCGAATCAACTCTTCGCTTGGAGGTGCTCCAGTCATTTCTAGTTGGCAGAAAAATGGTTCTTCAGCGCTAGTCCTCTGCGGCCCTCCGTTCGAATTCCCGCAGAAGGGCCTCCGGGTCAGGCTCACCATCCAGCAGATCGACGATCTTGCCGTCGAAAACAATAAAAGGCGTTTTCGTCTGTATCGAAAGCCTGAGCGCACTTGCCGCGGCCCGCTTTAGCGCGGGTAAGGCACCAGCCAGATCGGGATCAGTCTCTTTCATTCGTTGGTTCTTGCTCATCAAGTTTCTCCAACATCAAACAGGTCTGAGAATCTCGCCGTTTGAGAAGCCCCTAATCATGCCTTTCGATTCGCAGGCAACCACGTGCGATTATGCCTGAGATCGGGATCATTTGCAGGTGAATCAGAATCGCCTTTGGTGTAGTATAGCCATCCCCAATTCGCCGAAGCCTTGAACAACGCAGGGCTGCTGGATCATTCAGAAACGATTCCGAGAAGTTCGGAGCTTCATCACCAGAAAGGACCGCGCATATGAAACGTCTATGGACCGGGTTGATTCTCGTGACCATCTTCGGGTTTGTTGTGCTCTTATGGATTGGAACTCGTATCTTTACCGAAAAGCCTCCAATCCCCGATCGCGTCGTGACTTCCGATGGCACGGTGGTGATTAACACCGGAGAAATCTCCCAGGGCCAAAGCGTCTGGCAAGCAATGGGCGGCATGGAAGTCGGCTCGATCTGGGGACACGGAAGCTACGTCGCGCCCGATTGGACCGCCGATTGGCTTCATCGCGAATCCGTGTTCATGCTCAACGAATGGTCTACATCGCAACTCGGCACGCCCTACGATTCGGCGATGCCCGAACAACAAGCCGCGTTACGAGAACGGTTGAAACAGTTGATGCGCTCGAACAAGTTTGACGCTTCGACGGGTACCCTGACGATCGACCCCGCGCGCGCGAAGGCATTCGAGGCTAATCAAAAGTATTACGCGGGTCTCTTCAGCAACGGCGACACTGGCTACGCGATTCCCAAAGGAGCGCAGACCGATCCGGCGAAGCTCCGTGAACTCGGCTCGTTCTTTTTCTGGACGGCGTGGGCGGCGGCGGCTAATCGTCCCAAAGACACGATCAGCTATACCAGCAACTGGCCTCACGAGCCGCTCGTTGGAAACGTGCCGACCGGCGACGCCGTAGTCTGGACCGGCGTCAGCATAATGATGCTGCTCGCGAGCATCGGCGCTTTCGTCTGGTATTACGCCGCGCAGCCGCCCGCCGAGCCCGTGGAAGCACCTGCGACCGATCCGATTCTTGGATGGAAAGCTACTCCGTCGCAGGCCGCTACGCTCAAGTACTTTGTCGTCGTGGCCGCGCTGTTTCTCGTTCAAATACTAACCGGGGCGGTGACCGCTCACTATGGAGTCGAGGGCGACGGTTTGTATGGAATACCGCTTTCGCAATTCCTTCCATACAGCATCACGCGAACGTGGCATCTTCAAATCGGTCTGTTCTGGATCGCGACTTCGTGGCTGGCGGCGGGTCTTTTCATCGGTCCGCTTGTGAGCGGCAAGGAACCGAAGGGGCAACGCCTCGGAGTGAATCTGCTGTTCGTCGCTCTGCTGATCATCGTAGTGGGTTCTCTGGCCGGCGAATACCTGAGCGTGCACAATCGCATGACCGAAACGAACTCTTTCTACTGGGGTCATCAAGGTTGGGAGTACATCGATCTCGGCCGGATATGGCAGATAGGATTATTTATCGGCCTGCTGTTGTGGCTGTTTCTGATGCTGAGGGTGATCGCGCCCGCGCTCAAAGAAAAAGGCGAGCACCGGCAACTCGTACTGGTGTTCACGCTGTCGGCCGGCGCGATCGCGTTGTTCTACGGCGCAGGGTTGATGTACGGGCGGAACACTCACATCACGGTGGTGGAATACTGGCGATGGTGGGTTGTGCATCTGTGGGTCGAAGGCTTCTTCGAGGTGTTCGCTACCACGGTGATCGCGTTTCTGTTCGCCAGATTGCAGTTGATCCGCCCGAGGCTCGCCGCTGAAGCTTCGCTGGCCGCCGCAACAATCTATCTTGCCGGCGGGATCATCGGTACTAATCATCACCTCTACTTTTCGGGCACTCCGACGGTCGCGCTTGCGTGGGGCGCAAGCGTGAGTGCGCTCGAAGTTGTGCCGCTGGTGTTGATCGGGTATCAGGCAATGAAGGACCTTCACCTTTCGCGATCGGCGCCGTGGGTGGCGAAGTACAAATGGCCGGTCTACTTTTTCATCGCGGTCGCGTTTTGGAATCTGGTCGGCGCGGGGTTGTTCGGCTTCATGATCAACCCGCCGATCGCGTTGTACTACATGCAGGGACTCAACACGACGCCCGTACACGGGCACGGAGCGCTGTTCGGAGTGTATGGAATGTTGGGATTGGGGTTGACGCTGATGTGTCTTCGCGCGTTGATGGCCGATCGCGGATGGAAAGAAGGTTTGCTGAAGTTCTCATTCTGGTCGATGAACATCGGACTGGGGTTGATGATTCTGTTGAGCCTGCTGCCGGTCGGCTTGTGGCAGACGTGGGCGTCGGTCAATCAGAGCTACTGGTATGCGAGGAGCCCGGAGTTCATGGGCACTCCGTTGATGGCGACGCTGCGATGGCTTCGAATGCCGGGGGATACGTTATTCGCGATCGGAGCGATTGCGTTTGTGCTGTTCATCTTTGGACTGAAGTTGGGATTCTCGCTCAAGCCGAGAGAGGAGTCTCCAGACAAAGCGCCTGCAAAGGCGGCAGTCGCGGCGTAGTTGTTGAAGGAACGCTCGCCACCAAGACCCAAAGACACGAACGGCACCAAGTCAGGCTTTGTGTTCCTTTGCGTCCTCGTGCTTTGGTGGCGACTGATAGAAGGCGCGCAGAGACAGGCGTCTGGCACCGATCCTGTGCTAAATTCCCTGATCGCGCAAACGACGCACGCGCCGAAATCTATGAACAACGAAACGATAACCATCGTGTCCGGGCTGCCGCGCTCGGGCACTTCGATGATGATGAAGATGCTGGAAGCGGGCGGGCTCGAACCGCTGACGGACAACATCCGAACCGCCGACGAAGACAATCCAAAAGGCTACTTCGAATTCGAGCGAGTCAAACAAATCGAGCACGACAAGGCATGGCTTGAAGATGCGCGCGGAAGAGTTGTGAAGCTGATCTCGGCGCTGCTCAGACACCTGCCTCAGGACTACAAATACAAAGTAGTCTTCATGCGGCGGGCGATGCCTGAGATCCTCGCGTCTCAACGGCAGATGCTCGTTCGTCGAGGCGAACCGACGGATGCGGTGCCTGATGACAAGATGGCGACAATGTTCGAAAAGCACGTCGCGCAAGTCGAGTCGTGGCTCGCATCTCAACCCAACATCGAGACAATCTATGTCAGCTACAACGATGTAATGACGGACTCGCGTCCGCACGCCGAGCGAATTAACGCGTTCCTTGGCGGCTCGCTCGACGTTGAAGCGATGACCGGAGTTGTTGACCGCGCTCTGTATCGCCAGAAGCGTTGAGCGATCAGCCGCGTTTGTCTTGATCGCTTGAATGGGCTGCCCTCCTTAGAAACCACCGTGAGGTGTTGAATGAAATCAATAGCTTACGGACATGGTTTCAAAATCGGTATCGGCCCGCTAAACGGGCATGGTTGCTCCGTGGCCGCCCCTCTCTGATGAGCAGTTCGTTTCCGTACGAGGGGCGGCCACGGAGAGCCGCCCATACAAGTGAGTTACCGAAGCCTCATTCTCTGGAGATCACGCTTGAAGACTCTCTTCTCTCTCAGCATTCTTCTCACGATCATGTTCGCGGGCGCTTCAGAAGCCCGCGCGCAGGACCCATTCGAGATCCAGGTCTACGAATACGAAACCGTCCCGAAAGGGATGTGGAACCTCGAGACGCATCTCAATTACATCGGCAAGGGCACTCGCAAATTCGAAGGGCCGGTCGCGCCAACCAATAATCAATTTCATCTGACTTTCGAATTGACCCGCGGCGTAACCGAAAACTTCGAGATGGCGGGGTACCTGGTGCTTGCCCATCGGCCCGGCCGCGATGCGCTTGAGTACGTTGGCTGGAGGCTGAGGCCTCGCGTGTCAGTGCCGCGTTCGTGGCATTGGCCGGTTGATGTGAGCATGAGCGTTGAGTTTGGCTTTCCGAGAAGAGCGTACGAAGAGAATTCGGTCACGCTCGAGCTCAGACCGATTATTGAAAAGAAATTCGGACGGTTTCAGATCGACGTGAATCCGGTCGTGGGCCGCGCGCTTCGCGGACCGGGCACAGCCGAAGGGTGGGACTTCGAACCGAGCGTGCGCTTTGGTTACGAGACAAGCAAGAAACTCGATGTGAGTCTCGAATACTGTGGCTCAACCGGACCGATCGGCGACTTCCTTCCATCACACGAACAGGTCCATCAATTCTTTCCAGGCGCTGACATCAAACTCTCTGAGAACATCGTGTGGAACGTTGGAATCGGATGGGGTGTCACGGACGCGGGCAATCGCCTTGTTTACAAATCGCGAATCGGAATCCTGTTTGGCAAGGGTAAATGATTCGCGCGGCTGAATCCGCCCCAAGCGTGCGTTGCGTAACAGCAGCAGACATCCGAGCGACTGAGGTTTGCTGATGACATCGCGAAATGTTTTTATCACCGGCGGCACGGGCTACGTTGGAAGCGTGCTGATTCCGATCTTGCTCGATCGAGGACACACGGTCCGAGCGCTCGCGCGCAAGGGCTCCGAGCATAAGCTTCCCCGCGGTTGCGAAGCGGTACCAGGCGACGCGCTTGATGCTTCTTCATTCGCGAATCACGTTGCGCCGTCGGACACGTTCATTCAACTCGTCGGTGTCCCGCATCCTTCGCCGGCGAAAGCCGCGCAGTTTCAATCGATCGATCTTGCGTCCGCTCGCGCTTCGGTGTCGGCTGCGGCGAGCGCGAATGTCGCTCATTTCATTTATGTGAGCGTTGCGCAACCAGCGCCGGTAATGAAGGCTTATCAATCGGCTCGCGCTGAAGCCGAGAGTTTGATTCGCGCGAGTGGCATGAATGCTACGATCCTGCGGCCGTGGTACGTGCTTGGTCCGGGGCATCGCTGGGCGTACGCGCTGAAGCCGATGTACTGGTTGTTCGAACGGCTCCCCGCCACGCGGGACACCGCGCGCAGACTTGGACTGGTGACCCTCGAGGAAATGGTGGCGGCCCTGGTGCAATCAGTCGAATCGCCCGCGAGTCAATTCCGAATCCTCGATGTACCTTCGATCAGAAGCGCACCTTCAGCGAACCTGATAGAAATCGCGGCGGCGAAAACTGTATCGGAGTGAACTCGCTTTCCTTGGCAATCGTAAAAACCCGATCGGTTGCGTTCTCGACGTTGAACTGCACGCCAATACCGCGATGGTCCTTTCGAAACAAATCGACTCCAAAGTAAAAATTCGCAACGAAGTGGCCGGGTAATCGCACGCTCACTTCGTCGCCGTCCTCGTTAGGAAACTCCGCCGGAGTGCCGCTGCCATATTCAAGAGCCGCGCTCGCCCAGAAGCCGCTTTTCTGTTCGCGCCACGTGAGTCCCGATGTCGCGGTGTGAATCTGGTCGAAGGCTGCCGGTCCGCGTTCGCCGGGCTCGACACTCTCGACCGTGAACCCGCCCGAAACGGGACCAGTGTGAAACGCGCGCTGCGCCGCGTAGTTGAAATAACCCGAGAGTCCGAGGCGCTTAATCTCATTCAGTTGTGCCGAGAACTCGATCCCATACGCCTTGCCACGTTCAAACGTCGTGGGCGCGAATATTCTTACATTGGCCAGTTCGGTAGTTTCGAAGGCGTTCTTATCCGACCGCCAGTATCCAGTCATTCGCAACACCAACTTCTCAACAAAGGAACGAGTGACCCCGGCTTCGAAGTGATTGCTTCGAGATATGCGAGGCGGATCGTTTTGGAATCCAAGCCGCGCCGACAACAAAAGGTTTTCGATCGGCGGCGGCGCGAAGAAGCGGTTGTACGCAAAATGGAGAACCGTGTGACCGGAGTTCAGCGCATAAGCAAGGTTGATGCGCGGGCTCAACGCGCGCCCACTCGTGACGACACTGTATTGGTCGTAACGCAAGCCGAGATTGGCGGCGAAATTCTTGAACGGCCTCAGTTGGTCCTGAAAATAGAAGCTAGCCTGGCCGCCGGTCTCGCGCCCGCGAAACGCGAACGGCTCGAGTTCACTCTCGTTGTCACGCGGATCGAAGCTGAAGTCTTCTCGCAATCTCAAGAGCATCAGGTCAGCGCCGGTCTTGATCGCATGCCGCGAACCGATGAACAGCGAGTAGTCGCTCTTCGCGCCCAGCGTGATGTCGTTTCGCAAGCCGCCTGCCTGTATCGAGAATGGATCTGAGGTGGGGAGCAGCCGGGCGCTCGCCAGTCTTTCATAGAGCGAGGTGGAAATCGCCGATGATGAGCCAAACAGGTGTTCCCACGAAAGCACCGCGGTCTGCTCACGGTTGCGCTGGAAGAAATCCCGGCCGGCGAGTTCGTCGTCCTGAGTATTCGGCAGCTCGAAGTTCGTGCCGTCGGCGGCTAAAGCGAGTTTGAAGAAATCCTTCGCGCCTGGTCTGTAATCCAGTTGCGCGAAGCTACGCGAGCCGCGTCCGCGATCGTGAAAGCGCTGCCGCTCCGGCGTATTGAGAAACCTGTCGCTCTGAAACGCTTGAGCGTAGAAGAAATATCCCAGTTGCGCAGAGTGTCCGCCGAAGTCCATCGACGCGTTATCTCTAAGGTAGTCACCTCCGCCTATCGTCACACTCCCGTGGTTGTTTGCATCGAAGCCCGTTCGGGTCACGATGTCGAGGATTCCGCCGAAGCGGTTTCCAAACTCTGCCGGAAAGCCGCCGGTAATAATATTCACCGATTGAATGATGTCCGGCGAAAGGCCCGGAGTGAACAACTGGTGAGGATTGTCGAAGAACGAAACGCCGTTGATGAAATTGTTAAGCGATAGCTCGTTGCCTCGCAGGTGGACGAGGTTATCGTGGCTCACCACCGCGCTCCCGACAAACGGCGTGATGATGTCGGTCAACTGAATCTTTCGCCCGGTTGGGAGAGACGAGATCTGTATGGCGCTGATGGTCGTCGTCGTTGCCGATTCTGTTTCATTGACAAGCTTCGGCTCGGCGCGAACCGTAACTTCTTCCGTTACCGCCGCGACTGGAGCGAGCTCGATCCGAACTTGCTGCGTCGCTCGCGGCGCAAGCGAAAACGTCAGCCGCTCGGCGTAGAACCTGTCCGCCGACACAGTCAACGTATAAGACCCGGGGCTGAGGACGGAAAGCGAAAACCCGCCCTCGATATCCGTGGTTGTTGCGCGCTCTGTCTGGAGTACGTCGCCCTCGAGGCTTACTTTGGCGGCTGAAACGGGATGACCTGAATTCCTGTCGATGACTGTTCCGGTTACTCGCTGTTGAGCCATCGCATTTTGTGCGGTGAGTGCCACGAGGGTCACGAACGCAAGCACCCTCGCAGTCTGAGCGGCCGCGGCCCATGCCACGGAGCCCTTCAATGTGAGTTTCATTATCCTGCTCCTTATCCGACTAGTCGATTGCGTGAGTGCGGCGCCGGATTGAAACCTGAGAGTGCGGCGTGCGATGCGTTCTCGAACCCGGAACTCGGGCGAAGAAAAGCTCGGCACGTAGCGTCAAAAGTGAGCGCCGCCTTGCGACTAAGCGCAGGCTGCGAAACGAGGAGGCCCGCGGGGAGAGGAAGAGTCCCGGCCAGGGCCTGCATACGGCGAGCAGGAGTTTGATGATTCGGAAAACAGCGCCGGGCTTTCAGTGCTGTGCGCAGCGGGAGCAGGTTGAAGCTCTCGCGCGAACGATCGAGCAGTCACAGGCCCGGATGAGCAATCATTTGGGCAGGCGCTCGATAGCTCGGCTTGATTGAAGTGTGAGCGGCCGTCGGGTCGTTCACCTTCGACGCGCGCGTGACGAGGCGAGCAACAACAGTGGCCCTCTTTGACACAGCAGGCCATCCCGCAGGCATCCGACGTTTGAATCGCGAGGGTAATTGGCGCCCAGACGCCGGCGATCAACAAGAAGAGCGCGGCCAAGAAAGCGCGCAGGCTTGCCAATCGATTTTGTCGCGCTCGAATCATTGGGTTCTATCTTACTCCAACTTTGGGCCCGCTGGTAGGAAATCCTGACGGCCGCGTGTCCTTCAGTTCGTGGCGCATCAACCCTAACATCGGCTTTGAAGGCTTGGTAATACCGCCCACCGCCGAGACTGAATGAAGCCTCCGAAGATGCCACGCGCTTGCCTCGTGGAGATTCACGTAGCAGCTAAGAGAATTGGACGCGACTTGTCAGATGCCACGGGCTTGCCCCGTGGAGATTCACGTAGCAGCTAAGAGAATTGGACGCGACTTGTCAGATGCCACGGGCTTGCCCCGTGGAGATTCACGTGGCTGCTAAAAAGAATTGGACGCGACTTGTCAGATGCAACAGGCTTGCCCGGTGGAGATTCACGTGGCTGCTAAAAAGAATTGGACGCGACTTGTCAGATGCCACAGGCTTGCCCGGTGGAGATTCACGTGGCTACTAGAAAGAATTGAACGCGACTTGTCAGATGCCACGGGCTTGCCCAGTGGAGATTCACACGGCTGCTAGCTTGGCGGCACGGCTGTTCGGCGGTTAGCAGCCGAGCGTGAAGCCTCCACTGTGCAAGCCCGTGGCATCCTTGTCCCCACCAGCCCGTCGTAGCGTAGCACCAATCGTGAAACCCTCCACGGGGCGAGCCCGTGGCATCCTCGCAGTCTCCGCGGAGTCTCCGGCGGAGGCGGTTTTCCGTTTTTCAGACACCCGTTCATCGCGCGTGCAGTATTTTCATTACAACTAATTCAAAGTTTTGTAGTAGAATGCGAGCCGTCGCTGAGACGCAAGTTGTCCTTGCCGCCAGGCCTCTCGGTGGCGAATAGCCAATAACGGTAGACTAACGGGCTATCAGGAGGTCTAAGCTCGGAACCTGGCCCACACAAAAAACGCCAGCGCGAACATCAACGCACCCGAGCCTAGATCAAAGCCCAGCGTTTTACCGGCACTTCCCGAGGGTGCACCTTGATTGCGAGAGTGACCATTTCGATCAGAGACGGGTCCAGCCTTTTGGCCGATGGGCTGTTCGCCCGGATCGCATATGCAGCCGGGTGCCCCGCACTCGCACCATGCGCCCGGGACTGTATGTCCGGCAAACGCGACCGTAGAAGAAGCAGACGGGCTGGTGGGTAGGGTCTCGTCCTGAGAAGCCGAAAACAGGAGCGGAAGAGCTAAGATGCACAGAGCCGCAACGACAAGTCGTTTTCTCACGGGTCGTTCCTCCAAAGTGGAATTAGCTGACTCAGAATTCCAGGTTAGTCGCGTTGGTTCGCTTCAAGATATTGTCGCCAGGTATTTGGCGCAGAGCACCATCTATTCACAAGCGCTCTTTCTCAATCTCACCAATGAATTAATTCAGCTAGCAGAGCAAGACTTCGGGAGACGCGATTTGAGTGGGCTCGAAGAAGTGAGCCGCATATTGATGAATCTGCCTGTGGATGCTGCCCGCCAGATAGGCGCCTATTACTATGGGTTCGCTATCCACCGAAAGGGTCGAACCGACGAAGCCAAATCGCTTCTTCGAATAGTTGCTGACAGTGCCCCGATTACCTATCGCGCACGAGCGATTCAAACACTGGGCGGAATCCATCACTATTTGGGAGAGATTGATGAAGCATTTAGGCTTCAACTCGAAGCATTGCGAATGGCAGAGGATAGAGACGCCCATGGGTTGCAAACGGCCGTGTTGGCGCGTTGGGAACTGTCGATCATCAGGAGTCTTCATGGCGACCACAAGGGTGCCCTATCAGATTTGAGAAGCCTCGCTCCGCTTTTTTTCAAGCTCACTAAGCGAACGCCTTTTTACTATTATGCCTATAACAACGCCTTAGCGATTGAGTTGGGAGAGCTCGGTCATCTCGAGGAAGCGGAAAGCGCTTCTCGAATCGCCCTCGCATGCCCCTTCGCTTTTTCCTATCCAGAATGGGCTGAAACTCGGCAGGAACTGGAGGCGAAGCGTACATCCGCGACGCCCTCGGTTGTCCCAGTGCGTCAAACAGCCGAGGGCATCCCAGCGTCGCGGACGCGGCCTCAACCCTGCCAAAAACATAATCGGGTCGTGGCCTTCTGTTCGCTCATTATCAAAGGAACTGCTTTTCAAATAACCTTGATCCTGATTGCCGCATTAAAGGCGACCCCTGATCATCGAACCACAATCGACATTCTCGATCGGTTGGGTAGATGCATCCGAGCCCGAGCTCCCCCACCTCATCACTGAAGTAATTCGCAAATAATTCAATTCATCATCATCGCGGGGCGGGCCGCCACTGGGATGGCGACCCTGCCCAGCCCATCCGCACCGTGGCGTGTGTAGATATTTGTGTGTCTTCACGCCGCCGTGCCCAGAGGACGGGGGATGAGTATACCAAAAAAACCCATCGAAGGGGCAAATAATGCCTCCAAAGAACAGAAACATCCGGAAGCTTCGGTTGTCGCGGGGTCCGCGGTCCAAAACCCGCGAATCCAAACCGCGATCCATTTCATGAATTCTAATCTCGAGCGTCCGATTCTCCTGGGCGAGATGGCGTCGGTTGCTCGCCTGTCTCCTTCTCATCTGTCGCATCTCTTCAAGACTCAAACCGGACTCTCGCCGGGCGAATATCTAAGAAGGTTGCGAATGGAGAAGGCAAGTCACCTTCTGGCGACAACACTCCTGAGCATCAAGGAGATAATGGCGATGGTTGGATACAACAATAGAAGCAACTTTCTGCGGCACTTCAGGAGGTACTTTGACCTTGCGCCCTCCGAATACAGGCAGCGGAACTACATCATTGGCTCGGGGAAATGAATCGTCAGTCTGATTTAGTAAACAGCGATATTGACTACAGTGTCCTTGTTGTAGCGAGAAGGGGCCCTGCGTTACTCTCCGTCCGTTGAGTATTCTTTGCGAGTTCTTACTTGTTTCAGAAACCGCTTGGTTAGCCGCGCCCGGCGTTGAAGACGGCCGGTGTATGGCAGGAGGGCGGAGATCTCGAAAAAGTGGAATTTGTGGAGACTTCCGATTTCGTCGTAGTTAATAGGGGACAACAGCATAGGTTCGGTTGTGAACGCGGGGCCAGGTGATCAGCGGACAAACAGCGGCATTGCTGATGTGTGGGTTTTGCCGCAAGAGCAAGGTTCAATGCATACTTTGGCCTGATGACCTCAGTGAGCAAATTCGAGGCAAGATGTATCGCTATGCGAGCAGTTCCTTGTGAAAGGTGGACATTGATATGAGACCCGTGAGAATCAGGAGACTAAGCATTGTGCTCTTCAGTATCGCCATCGTATCAGTGGCAGGCGTGATTGGCGGCGCGCCGCGAACTGAGCGGCGAATACCTAATAGCGCCACAAACCAGGCTCCTCCAAATAAGCTTGTGCTGGTGAGGGTCAGACAGCCCGGTGCTCCGTTAATTGTAGTTCGGGTGGTCTCTAGTGATTCTGGAGATCCGTTAATGCCGACAATCCGCTGTACTATCAAGAACACGAGCACTAAGGCGATTATGAACTTTGCTGTAAAGCACGAAGCCGTATTCCAGCGGCGCACAGGTACAGTATCGGGTTCGGTTACATACAACAATACCGAGGAACAGAACGCCATGCCTCCAGGCGACATCCGAGAGATGGAGATTTATGGAGTGCATTATGGCGAGATGCCGCAGAGTGTAAGCGTTTCGGTTGACTTTGTAGAATTCACAGACGGCTCACGTTGGGGGCCTGACACTCTGAAAAATGGTGAGGCTATTGACGGCGCCAGAGCGGGAATGAAGGCAGAAGCCGCTGCGCTGATGGCCGTGCTAGCAACAAAAGGGGTGGCAGGGGTAATGCAGGTGCTGGAGTCAATCCAGCCCGAACCAGACGATAGTCTGCCTCGATCTCCCGAGTGGCTAAACGGCTTTCGCGGGGGCGTTGGTTGGATACGGTGGCGGGTTCGCGGCAAAAGCCCCGTTGAGATAGAAAAAGAACTCGAACGCCTGGCAACCCCGAAAGAGAAAAGGAGCCAACGCCAATGAGTTTACATATTAGCCCTTCGATGCGCTTTATCACTGCTCCGTGCCTCGTAAGCGTGATCGCCTGGGTTCTGTTACTTTGTGCACCAACGCCCTCGGCCGATCAAACATTCTGCGGTACCAATAAATGCACAGTCGCTCGGGATCTTGGTGGCAATTACTACGTCGAATTCTGGTGCCAAGGGAGTTATCCCACCTCCGGAACGTGTACTGGCTCTCCCACGCCGATACGGTTTTCTGAGCAGAACCCTACGAGGGTTGACTGCTCTTGCCCAGCGGGTCGTTGCGGCTCAGGCTCAACTATCGAGGCTCACATGGTGTGCGCAAGCGACAATAAATCGGCGACGTATACGGTGAATTGCGCGGCTACAAACGCTTTTGTGATTGTGACTATAACAACCACGATAAACTGTTGCGTAACGTGCGACCCGGGAGGTTCTTTTGGCGGTGGCGCGTGCTTGGACCTGTGCGGTAGCGGGGGTGAAACCAGAACGTGTGACCCTGATTGTAATAGCTGCTGCGGCGGCAGCCCGATATTGATCGACATCACAGGTAATGGATTTGAGCTCACAGATGCCGCAGGCGGCGTCGACTTCGATCTTAACAGCGATGGGATTCGGGAGCGGCGAGCCTGGACCGCTTCTGGTTCCGACGATGCTTTCCTGGTGCTCGATCGAAACGGCAACGGCACTGTCGATAACGGCACTGAGCTATTCGGCAACTTTACACCGCAACCGCCCTCATCGAGTCTCAACGGCTTTGCGGCGCTGGCCGAGTACGACAAAGGCGAAAACGGCGGCGACGGTGATGGGGTGATTGACGCCAACGACGGGGTCTTCGCTTCGCTGAGGCTCTGGCAGGATGTGAATCATGACGGAATCTCACAACCGAGCGAGTTGCACACGCTGGCTTCGCTCGGTGTAGACTCGATCAGTCTTAGTTACAAGCAATCCAAACGGACAGATCAATATGGCAATCTGTTCCGATATCGCGCCAAAGTCCACGATCAACATAGCGCACACGTTGCGCGATGGGCGTGGGACGTATACTTGCTCGCTCAACCATAGGCCCGCTGAGTCGTAAGTAACGTGGGCAATTCGATCGAAAGCGAGGACGGCTGGACAATCTCGTCGATAAACGAAGACCGGGTTCGGAGTTGAACCGACCGGAACACTTCTCAATGTCCCCAACGAGTTTGCAGCTCGCGGGGAGCACCGGCTCCCTTAACCGGCCAACACGCGAGTACAGGTCGCGATCCGAGTCCAAATCTTGCGCAGCCGCTGACAACAGTTCTTACTCGTTGAAGGTCGCACGAAGCGTTAGTGTGAAAGTCGGGTGATTGGGATCGTTGGTCGTGACCGTGGCCGTCTTTGTTACTTCGCCCTTGTAGCCATCAGTCTTCTCGACAGCGAGAGTAATGCTACCGGATTTACCGGCGCCGATTTCGTGATCGAACTTCGTAGTGGTGCATCCGCACGATGGACTCACGTTCTTGATCTCGAGGCTCGCTTCGCCTTCATTCCTGACTTCGAATGTGTAGGTGAGCGGAGTGCCCGGTTTTACCACCCCAAAAGAATGCTCGACGGACGCCATAACAAGCCGCGGGCCGCCGCTTCGCGGACTTTCGTTAGCCGATACTGAAAACGCTAGCGTCATTGCCAGCGCAAAAAACAAAAGGATATTTTTCGTTTTCATCAAACTGCCCTCCTGATCTAGATTGGCTGCCGATCTTGATGCGCGACCCGCAACACCATCAATAAACGCCACGGCTCGCGCGCGGGTTACACGGTCGGCGCAACTTGCCGTTGCCAGCCCACGCAGTGCTAGGTCTCCGCCTGGCTAAGCGGTTCGATTCCCTGCTTGCGCAACTTGCCGTTGCCTAGCCCACGCAGTGATAGAGTTCCACGTAAGGCGCGAGCCCACGAGCCCACGCAGTGGGCGAGAGCGTGTAGCCCAAGGCAAGTCCGCGCAGCCTTGGGGACAGCATCGTTGCATATTCCGAGCCCGCGTAGCGGGCGACAGAAGGACGAACTGCCGCAAGTTGCTTCGCTGTCGCCCGCTACGCGGGCTTGTCGACAGGCGCATAAGCCCCACGACTCGGGCTGCGCCGGTGCTTCCCGATGATTGCCTCTGAGAATGGAAGAAGGTGCTTGCCCTTGACTGAGTTCGCCGCTTGATATTTCATTAGACTATAACGACAAGGAAGAAGATGCGTTTTTCTGTAAGACTCCTGGCGCTCGGCGCAATTGCCTGCTGTGTAATATCGACCTCGATCGGCAAACCCATCGAGGTGACGGCTCAGACCGAACGAACGCTTGCCGGCGAGTGGATCGTCCGATCGAGTGCGATCGACGGCAAGACGGCCTCCCCGAAAGGAATCACTCTCGGCTTTCCGGAACGCGACATGGTTTTTGAGCAGCAGGGTGACCTGCGCACCGGCGTCGTGCTGCGCGAGGACGTCGGGCAGAACGTCAAACCGCTGGGCGTGTGGCGAGTGATGGGCGACGACTTCAGCACGACCTTTCAACTGTGGTGCCCCGATACGAACGGCCCTTGCGGGTCGATCGTCATGCGCGGGACGTTCGTTCGAGACGACAAGATCAGCGGAACGATGACCGCCTTCTTCGATCAGGAGGACGCCTCGACGCCAACGGGCTTCGACACGTGGACATTCTCTTTCGTGGGCAATCGCGTGGGGGGCTCTCAATGATTTGCCGCACTATTCACCCCCGCAAGCTTCTGACATCGCTGTTCGCCGCTATTGCGATTGGCTTTCTTCTAGATCCATCTGTACTCGCCGCCGCGAAACTCGAAGGCCAGTGGACGCTGGCGATCACTATTCCTGAAGCTCCAAACAGCGCGACTGCGCGAACGCTTACGCTCAACATGAATGTCAGTCCGCGCGATGGAAGCCTGCACGGCCGCGTGACGATGACCGACGAGGCTGGAAGAACCGTCAGCGGCGCGTGGCGTCAGGTTGGAAAAAGCGTGTCGATTGCTTTCGAACTGCCGTGCCCCGGAGATGTGCCGTGCGCATCGGTGATCCTGCTTGGCAAGGTAAAGGGCGGAGGCTTCGTGATCAAGAAGGGCACGGTCATCGTCATGTGGGACACGGCTAACAACAAGAACCCCGCGCTATTCGATACTTCCAACGGCTCGTTCCGCGGCGACCGCTTGCAATAAAATGCGGGCGTTCAGAGTACCGACTTTAGTCGGGCCTTGGCGGTCGATCAGCAAAAAACCCGGCTAAAGCCGGTACTCTGAACACCCGCTTCCAACTTACAGACACTTCCCATGGCT